>Ga0310811_10002028_pt1 | contig 25215 bp, 21 predicted proteins | sample YCmetagenome_FD_207642 | JGI IMG/M metagenome (GOLD analysis project Ga0310811, IMG submission 207642) | Soil microbial communities from experimental microcosm in Duke University, North Carolina, United States - YC | ecosystem: Engineered > Artificial ecosystem > Soil microcosm > Unclassified ... | reverse complement strand
AGGTGTTGATCACGCGGAAAGCTGTAGTTCTGTTTTCGACTGCCCAAGTAATAGTGGTTGGTGCCCAGGCGCCTTCAACCAATCTTTTGTAGCTATTGATAGTTGGCGCATACATTGGCAAAATATGCGGCAAGCAATACAATTGACCGGCCAGATAATGCTTATGCAGATCACTCATTTTATTAACGTCGTCGGCATTATAGAATAGATTTTCTGTTTTGTCCTTATTCCATAAACTCTGATGCACATGGCCGCCACAACCTGGTAAGTTTTCATTCCATTTAGCCATAAAAGTGGCCATTATGCCATACTTGTAAGCAATCTCTTTTATAGCAGTCTTTAATAAAACAGCTCTATCGGCGGCTTCCAGTACATGATCGTGAAGAACAGCCGCTTCATATACGCCCGGTCCCGTTTCTGTATGCAAGCCTTCTAACGGAATATCAAACTTCATTAACAAGTTAAACAAATCATAATAGAAATCGCTATTCTCTGATGTGCGTAATATGGAATAACCAAACATTCCCGGTGTTAAAGTCTCCAGGTTAGTAAAACTTTTATCTTGTAACGATTGTGGGGTTTCCCTGAAATTGAACCATTCAAACTCTTGTGCAAATTCAGGATGAAAACCAAGCGATTCGCATTCCTTTGTGATTCGTTTTAGTAAGCTTCTCGGGCAAGCGGGTAGATCATTTCCATCCGCCTTACTAAAATCGGCTAGAAAAAAAGGAATATTATCCTGCCATGGAATAGTACGGAAAGTAGACAGATCAATACGGCAAAGCTGATCTGGATAACCCGTATGCCAGCCGGTTAGTTCAATATTATTATTGCAGACGTCGCTGCTATCCCAGCCAAAAACTACATCGCAAAAACCATAACCCTTTTGCAGCCCGTCGGTGAATTTTTTATGATGAATGACTTTTCCGCGCAGCACGCCATCTATATCGGCAAAAGCGAACTTAATTTTGTCAATATTTTTTTCCTTTAGATAAGATATGATTTGTTGTTCATCCATGAGTAGTGATACGAAAAAGCCGACCGCAAGTTAGGTATAAAATTAGTGAATTAGTGATTGAGTGAATTAGCGAATGTATTAAATTTGATCATCATGAAAAGCGCGCTGTTGTTTATATATGGCACTTTGTTGAACCACAACAATGAATTTGCGGTTTATCTGAAGGAGCATAGTCATTTCTTTGCCAATGGTAAATTGAGGGGAAGGCTTTATGATATTGGTGAATACCCAGGTGCGGTATTGGACGACAGTGATGAATATATCTATGGTGTCATTTTGCAGGTCGATGATCCGGAAGTGGTCTTTTTAGAGATAGATGATTATGAAGGTTATGGCGATGAGCAACCCGAGCCAAATGAGTTTATTAGGATATCGGCTGATATTGAAACGGCATCAGAAATTGTTCATTGTTACACTTATGTTTATAATCTGCCGGTAGGTGGTTTGGAAAAGATTGAAGGCGGTAGGTATATGAAATAAAAAGCCCCGCAGAATCACAGATCTGCAGGGCTCAGTTTAAATTAATTAGGAGTTAATTATATCGCTGACTTTACAGTTTTAATGATACGTGCAGCTACTTTGTATGGATCAGCAGCTGAGTTTGGACGACGATCTTCCAGGTAACCTTTCCAGCCTTTTTGTACAGTGTACAGAGGGATACGGATAGAAGCACCACGGTCAGATACACCATAGCTATAGTCGTGGATAGAAGCGGTTTCGTGTTTACCGGTCAAACGCTGATCGTTGTCAGCACCGTAAACTGCGATATGTTCTGCAACTACAGGGCGGAACGCTTCAAGTATCTTTTTGTAAACATCTTCGCTACCAGTAGTTCTCAATAATGTGTTTGAGAAGTTAGCGTGCATACCAGAACCGTTCCAGTCTAATTGACCAAGCGGTTTGCAATGCCAGTTGATAGAAACTCCGTACTTCTCGCCGATTCTTTCTAACAAATAACGGGCAACCCAGATTTCGTCACCTGCTTCTTTAGCGCCTTTAGCGAAGATCTGGAATTCCCACTGACCAGCAGCAACTTCAGCGTTGATACCTTCAACATTCAAACCAGCATCAAGACAAGCATCTAAATGCTCCTCTACTATTTCCCGACCATAAGCATTTTTAGCACCTACAGAGCAGTAGTAAGGACCTTGAGGGCCAGGGTAACCGCCAGCCGGGAAGCCAAGAGGTTTATTGGTTTCAGGATCCCACAGGAAATATTCCTGTTCGAAACCGAACCAGAAATCGTTATCATCGTCTTCAATCAGAGCACGGCCATTAGACTCATGTGGTTTGCCGGTTGAATCAAGTACTTCGCACATTACCAGGTAAGCGTCTTTTCTTTGAGGATCTTTACAAATGTAAACGGGTTTCAAAATACAATCAGAAGAACCGCCTGGTGCTTGTTCAGTTGAAGAACCATCAAAGCTCCAATTCGGGCAATCTTCTAATTTACCGCTGAAATCACCTTCAATTTTTGTTTTGCTACGAAGGCTTTGTGTTGGTTTGTAGCCGTCAAGCCAGATGTACTCTAATTTTGCCATTGTTTAGTTGTTTTTGAAAAATTGGATCAAGTATTGTTTCTACTAACGTAAGTTTAAATTTCGAAGGCGAATTTAAATATTTTTTACAATTTTCATCATAATTGTTGTAAAAAATTAAAAATATTTTCAAAAACACTCATTTTGCCCGTCGAAATAGATAAAAAATCGCCTCGAAAGTACTTTTGCTCGAATTCGGAACATTTTTTATTGTAAAAACGATGAAATGGTCGATTTTATGATATCAATTTGGAATTATCGGGCATTTTATGATACTTTATTGATCGTTTTTAACAAAATGATAAAATTAGAGCTTGTTTAGTCGTAAAAATAATGAAAATGGCAATTTTCAGAACATTGTTATTATGTGGTTATATTTTCAATTAATTAAAGATGCTGTTATAAAATTTTCTTAAAATTGCCCTGAAAATTTTTGGCAGGCAATCTACCGGTCAATAATCAAATGTCTCTTCCATAAATTAATAGATTATTATGAAAATAACTGTTGTTGGTGCCGGGGCTGTGGGCGCCACTTGCGCAGATAACATCGCAAGAAAAGAGCTGGCCGAAGAATTGATTTTATTAGACATCCGTGAAGGCTTTGCAGAAGGTAAAGCTATCGATATGATGCAAACTTCAGCACTGCTTGGCTTTGATACCAAGATAAAAGGTGTTACTAATGATTACGCGGCAACTGCCGGATCAGAAGTAGTGGTAATTACTTCGGGCTTGCCGCGTAAGCCGGGTATGACCCGCGAAGAATTAATCGGCACCAACGCCGGTATCGTAAAAAGTGTTACCGAAAGCATTTTAAAGCATTCACCAAATACCATTATAATAGTGGTATCTAACCCGATGGATACCATGAACTACCTTACCCTGAAAACTTCAGGCCTGGCTAAGAATAAAATACTAGGCATGGGTGGCGCATTGGACTCATCTCGTTTTAAATATTATCTGAGCCAGGAACTAGGTTGTTCACCTGCTGACCTGAATGCAGTTGTTATAGGCGGTCACGGTGATACTACTATGATCCCTTTGATCAAACATGCTACCTGGAACAGCATCCCTGTGACTGAATTCCTGAGCCAGGAACAACAGGATAAAGTTGTTGCTGCTACAATGGTTGGCGGCGCTACATTAACCAAACTGATCGGTACTTCGGCATGGTATGCACCAGGCGCTGGTACTGCGGCTATGGTTGAAAGCATTGTACGTGACGAGAAAAAACTGATTAGCTGCGGTGTTGCACTGGATGGCGAATACGGTCAGAAAGATATTTCCCTGGTTGTGCCTGTTGTTATAGGCAAAAGCGGCTGGGAGCAGATCGTTAACTTTAAATTGAGCGATGCTGAACAGGCTGAGTTCAACAAGAGCGCTGACGCTGTTCGCAACATGAACCAGGTATTGGTTGACAGCAAGATCATATAATTATAAAACAGTAGCGACGGGTTTGAAACCCATCGCTACTGTTTTCGACAAGTTATCAAACGGCTTCTTCTAACAGAGAGGCCGTTTTTATTTAAACCATTATTTAGCTGTACTGTTATTTATAAAAGGTTAAATTAGCTTAACATTTACCTGTTATGCCCAACAACTCTACTACGCGATTACCCGTTATCAAAATAGCTGATAACGAAGAACTTGCCATTAATGATGTATTGGCCATTGAGGAGCCATTAGAGATCCGCCTGGAGTATGGCAAAGCAGATCAGCGCCAAACGCAAAATATATCAGTCACCATGCGTACACCCGGGAATGATGCCGAACTGGCATTAGGCTTTTTATTTACTGAAGGAATCATTAGAAAACCAGAAGATATTGAATTGGCAGAGCATTGTTTTATTGCCTGTGCTGAGAATAAGGAAAATGTGATCCAGGTAAATTTAAAAGAGGGGATTGAACCTCAATTACACGATACAGAGCGCAACTTTTATACAACCTCAAGTTGCGGCGTTTGTGGTAAGGCATCTATAAATTCAATAAAAACGGTAAGTACCTATAATAATAATAGTACTGTGGAAAATCAGGTTAGCTCCGAGATATTATATCAATTGCCAATTATCCTGCAAAGGCACCAGAAAGTATTTGCTGATACCGGTGGATTGCATGCGTCAGCGTTATTTACTCTCGATGGGGAATTGTTATTAGTTCGGGAAGATGTAGGCAGGCATAATACTTTAGATAAGCTGATTGGCACTGCATTGAATAGAAATTTGTTGCCTTTAGATCAATATATATTATTATTAAGTGGCAGGATAAGTTTTGAGCTGGTTCAAAAAGCAGCAATGGCAGGTATTTCTATTATTGCTGCAGTTGGCGCGCCATCAAGTTTGGCGGTACAATTGGCTGAAGAATTTAATATAACATTGGTTGGTTTCCTACGCGACCAGCGATTTAATATTTACACGCAACCTAAGCGCATTTTATTATCGAAATATGAAGATTCGTATTAAAGGCAATTCGTTACGTTACCGGCTTACTCAAAGCGATATGTACCGGTTGTCGCATGAAGGTTATTTGGAAGATAAAACCAGTTTTGGTAAACGAGAATTGGTATATGTGATTCAAAAAACTAACGAGTGTGAGTTATCGGCTTTTTTCGATGATAATGTGATCTGCCTGCAAGTACCGGACAATATGATAGAAGAATTGGATAAAACGGATAGGGTGGGGTTTGAAGGTAAACAGGGTGATCTGCTATTATTAGTAGAAAAAGACTTCACCTGCCTTGATAATGTTGAGGAAGACCAGAGTGATAATTATCCCAATCCATTAGCTGAGAAATTGAAATGAATAAGAAAGTTGAACAGCCGGCAGCCGAAAACCCTGAAGAATTATTAGACCTGGAGGTAACCGAACCAAAGGAATGGGCAGCAGGCATGCCGGCAGTATATGAGGCTGTTAAAGATCTAGTCCACGAAACTGGTCTGTTAAGGGGAATGGGCGCATCTTTAAAAATGAACCAGAAAGGTGGGTTTGATTGTTCCAGCTGCGCCTGGCCCGATCCGGATGATGATCGTTCGCCGATAGCAGAATATTGTGAGAATGGTGCAAAAGCATTAGCCGAAGAAGCAACCACCAAGAAATTAACTGGAGAATTTTTTGCTCAAAACTCAGTTGCTGACTTGGCCAAACTGAATGACTATGAAATAGGAAAGAAGGGCAGGGTTGCCCAGCCGGTTTATTTACCCGCAGGGGCAACGCATTACCAGGTAATCAGTTGGGAAGATGCTTTTAAAAAGATAGCCAATAAATTGAATGGTCTTGCATCACCGGATGAAGCTGCTTTTTATACTTCAGGCCGAACCAGCAATGAGGCATCTTTTATGTATCAACTGTTTGTGCGCGAATATGGCACCAATAATATGCCGGATTGTTCCAATATGTGCCACGAATCCAGCGGAACGGCGTTGACAGAAGTTATTGGTATTGGTAAAGGCACGGTCACCCTGAATGATTTTTACAAAACTGATGTCATAATCATTATGGGGCAAAACCCGGGTACTAATCACCCGAGGATGCTGACGGCGCTTGAAAAAGCTAAACACAATGGCGCAAAAATCATTGCTATCAACCCACTGCATGAAGCGGGGTTAACCGCTTTTAAAGATCCGCAAAGAGTAAAAGGAGCCTTGGGAATAAGTACGAAACTGGCTGATTTGTACCTGCAGGTGAAAATCAACGGTGACATCGCCCTGCTAAAAGCAATTGAAAAACTATTGCTCGATGTTGAAAGGGAAACTCCCGGAAAAGTATTTGACCATGATTTTATAAAAGAAAGTACAGTCGGATATGATGAATTAATAAAGCACCTGGAGAACCAAGATCCAGAACAACTGGCTGAGCAATCGGGGGTACCCATTGAAGCAATAAGGGTAGCAGCCGAAATGCTGAGAAACAAACAACGCATTATTATTTGCTGGGCCATGGGCATTACGCAGCATGTAAATGGTGTTGACACAATAAAGGAAATAGCTAATCTGATTTTACTAAAAGGTGCTATTGGTAAACCCGGAGCAGGGTTATGCCCAGTTCGTGGACACAGTAATGTGCAGGGTAATCGTACTATGCTCATTTGGGAAAAATTGAAAGATGCGTCCGCCAAAAAATTAAAAGAAACTTTTGGTTTTGATCCACCAGCAGAAAATGGTCTTGATACCGTGGAGTCAATAAAAGCCATGCATGAAGGCAAACTCAAAGTTCTTTTTGCGATGGGTGGTAATTTTCTCTCGGCTACGCCGGATACCAATTATACCGCCAGTGGTATCCGTAAGCTGGATATGACGGTGCATGTATCTACCAAATTAAACCGCAGTCATTTGGTGCATGGCAAAGAGGCCCTTATACTGCCCTGCTATTCGCGTAGCGACAAAGATATTATTAACGGTGTTGAGCAAATTGTAAGCTGTGAGAATTCCATGGGAGTGATACAGTCTTCTAAAGGTGTGCTTAAACCGATATCAGACCAGTTTTTGAGCGAAACACAGATTGTTTGCCGCCTGGCCAAAGAAACCATAGGTAACAAAACCAAAGTAGATTGGGCTAAATATGAATCAAACTATGATCACGTGAGGGACCTGATCGCCAAAGTCATTCCCGGTTGCGAGGATTATGATCAAAAGATACGCAAGCCAGGAGGGTTTTATCTACCTAACGGTCCACGCGAAGGAAAATTTAAGACCGAAAAGTATGGTGATAAAGCCGCTTTCTCAGTTGTGGAAGTGCCCGAAGAAAGGCTTGAACCTGATGATTATATCATGATGTCTATCCGCAGCCATGATCAGTTTAATACGACAATTTATGGGTTGGAAGATCGCTACCGCGGCATTCATAATGAACGCCGGGTAATATTTATGAATCCGAAAGACATTGCTTTGGGGGGCTTCCAGTCGGGTGAGAAGGTAGACCTTTTTAATTATGGTGGTGGAGTGGCTCGTGTGGCACGCTTATTCGTGATCGTACCGTATAACATACCAGAACGAAATACAGCTACTTATTACCCGGAAACTAATGTGCTTGTGCCCATTGATAGCGTTGCCTCTGGAAGTAATACACCTGTTTCAAAACGGGTAATTATAAAAATCAGAAAACACGCAGAATAAAAATTATTCTCTCTCTTAAGTTTAATATTGCTAATATTTTTAGTAATTTTGATTTTATGGATGCAGAGAGGATAACCGAGAAATTGAATATTCTGGCGGATGCCGCAAAGTATGATGTATCATGCGCATCTAGCGGCAGTAAACGCAAAAATGAGAACAAAGGGTTGGGAAATGCCAGTAATGGAATTTGCCATAGTTACACCGAAGATGGCCGCTGCGTGTCCTTACTGAAAATCCTGTTGACCAATCATTGTATTTATGACTGCGCTTATTGCGTGTCGCGTAAAAGCAATGACATTAAACGAGCCGGTTTTACTGTTCAGGAGGTAGTTGACCTGACCATTAATTTTTATCGCCGTAATTATATCGAAGGACTATTCCTGAGCTCGGGTATATTTAAGGATGCCGACCATACCATGGAACGTCTGGTTCGCGTTGCAAAAAAACTGCGCACGGAACATAATTTTAATGGTTATATCCATCTCAAATCTATACCTGGTGCTAGTGATGAATTGATGCGCGAGGCTGGGTTGTATGCTGATCGCTTAAGTATCAACCTGGAAATGCCGACCGAAATGGGTCTCAAATTATTAGCTCCGGATAAGAATCGCCAGGATATGATCCAGCCGATGGGTTTTTTGAAACAGGAGATCATTCAAAATAACGAGGAAAAGAAACTATTTAAAAAGGCGCCAATATTTGCACCTGCCGGACAAAGTACCCAAATGATAGTGGGCGCAACGGCTGAAAATGATAAAGAAGTACTAACCTCAGCCAATTACTTTTATAAAAACTTCAACCTGAAAAGAGTTTATTATTCTGGATATGTACCTGTGCTCTTAGATAAACGATTGCCAGGGCTAAACACCGAAGTGCCCATGATTCGTGAAAACAGGCTTTACCAGGCTGATTGGCTGATGCGTTTTTATGGTTTCAAGGTAAATGAAATCGTCAATGATCAAAATCCAATTCTCGACCTGGATATCGACCCAAAACTAAGCTGGGCTTTACGCAATCAGCAGGTATTCCCAATCGACATTAACAAAGCCGACTTACAATTAATATTGCGCGTGCCCGGAATTGGTGTACAATCTGCACAAAAAATAGTTAGCGCCCGCAAATTTCGAAAATTGAGTTGGGATAACCTGAAAGCTTTGGGTGTAGCGATCAATCGCGCCAAATATTTTATCACCTGCAACAGCAATATCTTCGAAAAACGTGACCTATCGGGAACCGCCATCAAACAATTTATACTAGCCGAGTCGCAAAGCAAATACCTTAAAAAGATCCAGCCGCAATTAAGCTTGTTCTGATATGACTACCATAATTTATGACGGCACATTTGAAGGGCTGCTCACCGTGGTATTTGAAATATATGAGCGGAAGTTGCAGCAAGTAAAACTTAGTAAAGAAGAATGGCGCAACGCTGAATTGTTTGAGGAAGTACTGACAATTGTTACCGATCAGCCAAAAGCCAGGCGGGTATTAAAGGGATTGAAAGAACGCCTGTCGTCTGAAGGATTGAAACGTCTATACATCACACATCTGGCGGAAATGCAGGATAGTGACAACACATTATTGGGGTACATCCGTCATGTTTTTGATAGTGAAAAGAATATTGAGGAGGATTATGGCAATAAATATGTATTGGGTCTATCAGAATTGGCAAAGATGATAGGCAGGGAGCGGCATCGGATGGAGGCTTTTATCCGCTTTCAAAAATTGAGCGACGGAACATTTTATGCGGCCATCGAACCTGATTTTAATGTGCTGCCTCTGTTGATCAAACATTTCCGCGACCGGTATGCGGATCAAAAATGGCTCATTTACGACCTTAAAAGAAAATATGGTATTTACTATGACCTGGAAAAGGTTGAATATATGGAAGTTGAATTTTCTGCCGATGGCGATAAAAGTAAATTACCTGAAATATATTTTGGAGATGAGAAGCTTTACCAGCACCTGTGGAAGAACTATTTCAACAGTGTAAATATTCCTTCGCGCAAAAATTTGAAGCTTCATTTACGGCATATTCCCAAAAGATATTGGAGGCACTTAACAGAGAAAATTTGACATTTTTCTCATTTTAAGAATTTTTAAAGTTTTTGTTATCAGTAAATTCCGGTGTTTATGTTGATAAGAGCACTGTTAACAACAGATCAATTTCCTAGTCAGGTTTATTATAAAAGGTCTATAAATGAGAGGTATCTGAATGTGTACAAACCGTGTACTTTTTGTTAAGAAACTGTTTATAAAAATCACAAAAAAAACTTGACAGATGTTCATTTGGACACTACCTTAGATAACATCAAGAACGACGTACTTTGATAACCTTGACAGGAAAACAGAAAGTGAATCGGGCGAATCTTCGGAGGAGCTAAAGATCACAGAAGTCACCTGGAAGACGCAAAAGACGAAAGACGCGAGTCCGGAGAAACTAGGTGTCGGAAAAAGCGAAAGGAAACCAAAATGGCGAAAGCCACAGAAAACGGAAAACGCTGATAGGTATTGGGAACTACGCGGTATTTTACGGAGTAACGCAATAGGGAACAATGAGACGCAAACAGTCAAAGACCGCAAGGACTACGACGAGAGCAGATCGATCAATTTACACAAAACTTGGTGCTTCGGCGCAACTACGGTTGAGCAGAGGTCAGGGAACGGAAGTCATTCGAAAGAGTGTGCTTCCGTTTTCAATTTATGACCGTTGATCTTAATGATTTATTGATTTCGCTGATAAACTCATAACCTCACAACTTTTCAACTTTCCAACCTTAAAACGTTTCAAGACCATCAAAAAGTAGTAAATTTAGGCCCTATGTCTGGCACTAAAGCAAACGGGAGAGAAAAGATATTTGTATTAGATACTTCGGTCATCCTTTACGATCATAACGCCTTTGAAAATTTCCAGGAACACGATGTAGCCCTGCCCATCCAGGTGCTGGAGGAACTGGACAACATGAAAAGCGGCAACGATACCCGCAACTTCGAGGCCCGTAGTTTTATTCGTTTGATGGATGAAGTATCCCGCAAAAACTTATTAAATAAATGGGTACCGCTTAAAGGGAAAGACAAAGGCAGCTTTAAAGTGGTTATGGACGTTAAAAACACCACGGCCGATGCCGAGAAAGTGTTTGGCAGCGATAAGATCGACCACAGGATATTAAATGCTGCTCTTGGCTTACAGGAGGAATATCCTGAAAAGAAAGTGATCCTGGTATCAAAGGATATTTGTCTGCGTCTTAAGGCCAAAGCACTCAATATTCATGCGGAGGATTATGAAACAGGTAAGATCAAGAACCTGGAAGAGCTTTACACCGGTGAAACCATTTTAAATAAAGTAGCTGATAAAACCATCACTCAATTATCTAAATCAGGCGTATTGACAAGCAGCGACCTGGATATACTACCCGCAAAAAACAATCACTTTTATAGTTTCAGCGGCAAAAAGCAAAAGGTATCCGGATTTTACAATAGTCAGACTGGTGTGTTGGAGAAAGTATCCGAGCAACCAGTGTTCAGCATTCAACCTAAAAACCCGGAGCAGGCTTTTGCGATACATGCTTTGTTGCATCCGGATATCAAATTGGTTACCATACAAGGGAATGCGGGAACAGGTAAAACGCTGCTTGCTCTTGCAGGTGCATTGGAGCAACGCAAGTTTTACAGGCAGATATATGTTACTCGACCCATAGTCCCATTAAGTAATAAGGATATTGGATTTTTGCCTGGCGACGTAAAATCAAAGGTCGACCCTTACATGGCGCCGATATGGGATAACCTGAAGTTTATCCGCGATCAGTTTGCAGACGATGAAAAGATGCAGCTAAAGATTGATGAGCTTGTATCAAATGACAAGATCACCATCGCACCACTGGCTTTTATTCGTGGCCGTACACTGACTAAAATATTCTTTATTGTAGACGAAGCGCAGAACCTAACCCCTCATGAGGTTAAAACCATCATTTCCCGTGCTGGTGAGAATAGCAAATTTGTATTTACCGGGGATATTTACCAGATAGATACGCCTTATTTGGATGCGGAAAGTAACGGTTTATCCTACCTTATCGATAAAGCCAAAGGGCATCCGCTTTATGCACATATTACTTTGCAAAAGGGGGAGCGGAGTGAGTTGGCAAATTTGGCGATAGATCTATTGTAGGATCAGCTCAATATATTATCTGTTATCTTAGCAATATCGTAACTGATCTTATTGATAAAACCCAACTGTTCATTCAGTAGAGCTTCGTTTGCAGTAGGAGTTTTTCTTTCTTCGGGAACGACAGTCTTTTCAGTAACAAAATCGGCACATTTTCCACCCAGTTTCTTGCTGGTTTCGTTTAACACGTTTATACTTTTTCGAAGTAACCTTACATTATCCGGCTGTGTTTTATGCAGATTTTTTTCCGAAACGCTGGATGCCAGGTTAGCCAGGTAGGAGGAGAGGATATGCGTAAGAACCACGAATTTATGTATCTCGCGTATCTTTTTCTGTTTGCTTTTAGGCTCGGAGGTCATCCGCTCAAAGGTGGCCGATAAGTTGGCTGATTTTACATAGATGTCTTTCCTTGCCAATTTATAGTCGGTGACAGTTACTGTTTTCCCGGTGATCGTTTCTGCAATTTTTGCTAAGTAGTTCACGTTGGCATATACCGTATCACGCAGGTTTTCCTGTACCTGCTCAAACTCCCATGTTGGGAATATAATGTAGGTAGCTATAAAGGCAATTGATGAACCGATAGCAGTGTCAATGATGCGCTCTTCAGCCAAGTTTAAATGACCGACCCCTAAGAACTTGAACAAAATTAATACATATGGCGTCATGAAAATAACACTCACTACATAGTTCAGCCGGGTAAAACTGTATGTACCCAGCATGAAGATGATAAAAAAGAAGAATTGAGCATCGGTATTTTTTATCAGTGTTAAAACCAATATACCGATGGCGCCGCCTGCTATAGTACCTATCAAACGCTGGTAATTACGCTGTTTGGATAAACTAAAACCAGGTTTGAGGATAACAATGATCGTCAGCAAAACCCAGTAGCTATGGTGCCCAAGCGCAAAGAGTTTTGCAATTGTAAAACCGATCACGCAAACTAAGGATACCCTTAACGCATGCTTAAACGAACCAGATGATAAGGAAAAGTTATCAAAGAATATTCTCGGAGCATAATCCTGGTGCGTTACGAATTTGGAATACTCGACATCTTCAGGCTTGTCGATCAGCGTTTTGGATGATCTTGAGTTATAGTAGACAAAGATGTTGTGGATGTTCTTATTCAGATCGCGCAGGTTGATCAGTATCTTTTTTAATACCAGGTTACTGGTACTAGTATCTTGCGCTGCAATCTCATCAATTTTCTTTTTAAGCTGTTCCAGTTCAGCATCAAAATCATGTGAATGATTATACCGGCGATTGGATAACACGGCATAACCGATGTTCTCCAGTTCGTGCGCCATCTGCTCCAATACTCGGGCTATAGCTTCCAATATCCCAGTGCTGCCGAATTTTTCGTGCACTTGCCTGTAGTCATAGTGCGTGGCCAATATTTGTTCGTAAAGGTCTATCAGGTCAATAAATGTCAACACCAAAACCCGGCTGGCATTCGTGGACTCCTTTACCATTATCCGGCTCTTGAAAAGCAACTCGCGCACGGCATCCTGGTGCTGGCTTACCTGTATCTGGTGTGAAACCAGTTTACGGTAATTCTCGTCGATATCGGTATCCGGCAAATAGAAATCTGCTTTGATACGAAGGAATTTTACCACATCCAATATGCTTTCACCCAAGGCCTGTTGTGCAGCCCGATAGGGGCGTATGCTAAAAAACAAGACACTGAATGCTAAGTACCAAATGCCGCCCAATGTTGTTTCTAAGCTATAGATCAAAACCTTATTGGCCGGTAAACCTTTTTCGATCATGAAAATCATTATCAACAGCGATCCCGTGCCAACAGCTGCTGCACGAACACCATAAACGATCAGCATCGAGAAAAGGAACGAAAATATAGCGATCTCAATCCCAAGCGTAATTACATTCATTCTTGCAAAACCAGTGATGACTGCAACTACAAAAATGCACAGGTTACATATCGCCATCGCATTTCTTTTATGAACCACCGGTCCGGGAATATCTACTACCGACACGCACAAAGCGCCCAACGACAACGTAACACCTAACTCGAATTGGTTTAAGTAGTTAAGTATCAACGCGGGCAACAAAATACCTATGCTGGTACGGATACCGTCAGAAAAATACTGGCTGTAAAAGAAATTCTTTATCTCGCGAACGGGTATTTTCATCGGTTGGGGCTGAATGGGAGAAATGCGTATGCAAATTTACAAAAATTAAATCTTTAGGGGGTGTTTTAATAATTATTGCATTAATAATGAATTTAAATTAATAAATATTCATAATTAAATGGATTTTATCATTAATATGATTAAATTCACAGCGAAATTTTATAAACCCTTACATCAAGCTACCAAAATTATGTCCTCACCTGTAAAACTCAGCCACAGAGAAACAACTTTTAACCAGGAAGTTGTCACCAGATTTGAGTTGTATAACAGTCTCTTCCAGACGTTGCCTTTTTACCAGGTGAAGGACACGGGTATCTTGCTTCCGTTTTTTAGTTCGCATTGCGAAAAAGGCACGGCTTCCTATTCGTCTCCGACTGAAATTATCGAATCCTTCTTTAAAAAATATGTTCCGGGCATTGATCACCAGGAGCAGATCAACCGCATGTTCCGGTTTATCCAATATATTGAGCGCCAGGTGGTTTTGTTTGATGCAGTGGAAGATTCATCATTTAATAAGATAGGGCGCACGGACGACAGCGGTTCATTGGCCAGCTTATTGCAATTAGCTGCTCAAAACGACAAAACAAGAGACGAGATCAGTCAAAAGCTAAAAAACTTCTCATTGCGACTGGTACTTACGGCGCACCCGACACAGTTTTATCCAGGTACGGTGCTTGGTATAATGACAGATTTAATCGATGCGCTAAAACATAATGATCTGAATAATATCGATGTTCTGCTTCAGCAATTAGGTAAAACACCTTTCTTTAATAAAACTTCACCAACACCGGTTGATGAAGCGACCAGTTTGGTATGGTTCCTGGAGAATACGTTCTATCATGCTGTTTCGGGTATATTATCGAAACTGGAAGAAGAATTTAATATAGATCATACCGGAGATCACCAGGTGCTGGAGCTGGGCTTTTGGCCGGGCGGCGACCGTGACGGTAACCCTAATGTAACCACTGAAACCACAGCTTCGGTAGCCAGCCTGTTAAGGCAGTTTGTTTTCCGCAGCTATTATCGCGATTTCAGAATACTGAAACGCCGCATTACTTTCAGAGGTATTGAAAAAACAATATCAAGGCTCGAGAAACTGCTTTATCAAAATGCATTTAACGTTCAGGCCAATCCGAAGGACTTGCAAGGCGAGTTGCTATCGCTTTTAGATTCCATTAAACAAACTTTGATAACTGATCACGGTGGCCTTTTTGTAAATATTGTGGACGGTATGTTACAGAAAGTGCGACTATTTGGTTGTTATTTCGCAACGCTTGACATCAGGCAAGATAGCCGTGTTTTGCGTAGCGTATTCAAATATTGTATAGAGCAGTCACAAATAAAATCGGGTCTGACCAAAGAGTATGAAGCCTTAAGCGAAACGGAAAAGCTAAAGGCAATTCCTTTTAACGAAGCGGATTTTCATTGCCCGGATGACGCGGATGACATGACCAAGGATACACTGAATACGATCCGCCTTGTTCAGCAGATACAGGAATCAAATGGACAAAAAGCTTGTCAGCGATTCATTATCAGCAATTGCCAGCGTTCTTCAGATATCTTGCAATTGATGAACCTGTTCCTTTGGAGCGGCTGGAAAAAGGAAACACTGAGTGTCGACTTTATGCCACTTTTTGAAACTGTGAACGACCTGACTCATGCTGCTGAGGTGATGGAAAGTTTATATGTTCATCCTTTTTATAAAGAACATTTAAAACTCCGTGGCAATCGTCAGACCATTATGCTTGGCTTCTCTGACAGTACCAAGGATGGCGGCTATTTGATGGCCAACTGGTCAATTTATAAAGCAAAAGTTGAGCTAACCGCGATGGCCCGCAAATATGATATCGACCTGGCGTTTTTTGATGGTCGTGGAGGCCCGCCAGCCCGTGGCGGTGGTAAAACTCACCGTTTTTATGCCTCAATGGGCAGCGAGATCGCAAATGAGCACATACAGCTGACTGTACAGGGCCAAACTGTAAGCTCTCAATATGGCTCAGCTGAAACTGCACGTTTCAATATGGAGCAGTTGATCAATGCAGGTATAGTTTCGTCGCTTAAACCGAATGAAAACGATTTACTGAACAAGGACAGCAAGGCTTTGATATCAGAAATGGCTGACGCCAGCTATAACCTGTTTATGGATTTGCGGCAACATCCGTTGTTTGTGGAGTACCTGGAGAAGTATAGTCCGCTAAAATTACTATCGAAGATCAATATCAGCAGTCGCCCAACAAAACGTAATGCTGATGCACAACTGAGGTTAGAGGATTTGCGCGCTATCAGCTTTGTAACTTCATGGAGCCAGTTAAAACAGAATATACCAGGTTTTTATGGTGTAGGAACAGCACTTAAAAAGATGAAAGACGAAGGTAAATGGGAACAGGTAAAACACCTTTACCATAATTCAGGATTCTTCAAAACGATGCTGGATAACTGCAGCATGTCTATGTCTAAATCAGATTTTCGCGTAACAGCTTATCTGGGTGAAGATAAAAAGTTCGCCGCTTTCTGGAAAATGCTGAAAGATGAGTATGAACTGACCAAAGCCATGATATTGGAACTAACCGATACCGAAACACTTATGCAGGAATACCCTGTTGAACGGAAATCAATTTTTATCAGGGAAAAAATCGTCCTTCCGTTGGTTGTCATACAACATTATGCTTTACAATGTCTTAACCGGAACGATCATCCTGAATTAAAGGATGTTTACAACAAACTTGTGATCCGTACGGTATATGGTATTGTGAACGCGGGGAGGAATTTGGCTTAAGTCAGTTTGTCTGAATCAGAATTTTCAGGATTTTAGAATTAACAGAATAATAAAACAGGCAGCACCTAAATTCTGTACATTTATTAATTCTGTAAATTCTGATTCAGACAACATATGGCAACCGTCGCACTTAAAAGCGCTGAAGGTAAATGGATCATGGTTTCGGCCATACTGGCTTCGGCTATGGCGTTTATTGACGGAACTGCGCTGAATGTCGTTTTACCCGCTCTTCAAAAAAGTCTTAATGCCACCGGGGCAGACCTTTTCTGGCTGCTAAACGCTTACCTTTTAATGCTTGCCTCCTTAATTCTTGTTGGAGGCTCTTTAGGCGACAAGCTGGGCCGTAAAAAGATCTTCATGCTGGGCATCTTGGTATTCATCATTGGCTCGGCTGCTTGTGGGTTTGCACCAACTGTTTTTCTATTGATCATATTCCGTATCATACAGGGAATTGGGGGCGCTTTAATGATTCCGGGGAGCTTGTCGCTGATCTCCTCATCCATTAATGAAAATGAAAGGGGAAAGGCCATTGGCACGTGGTCGGCTATCACTACTGTGGTTACTATGGGCGGACCCATATTGGGTGGAACGCTGGCTGATGCAGGCTTATGGCGATATATCTTCTTTATAAACGTTCCTATCGGTATTATTGCTTTAGTCATTTTAGCATTCAAGGTAAAAGAAAGCAGGGATGAGGATGCTGACAAAGCGGTTGATATAGCCGGAGCAATTGCAATTGCTTTAAGTCTTGCCTTGCTTACATTTGGCTTTTTGCGAATCCCCGCCGTTGGTTTTAAATCGCAACAAGTATATCTGACATTATTAAGTGGAATAATCCTGCTCATAGTTTTTCTTGTTGTCGAAAAAAAGAGCAAGCACCCGATGATGCCTTTGTATTTATTTGCCAACCCGGTTTTTACTGGTGTCAACCTGTTGACGTTTTTCCTTTATGCCGGACTTGGAGCGGGGATGCTTTTCTTGTCGCTCAACCTGGTGCAGGTGCAGGGCTATAGTCAACTGCAATCAGGACTTACGTTTTTGCCTTTTACTGTTTTGATGATTACTATTGCCCGTTTTTCAGGAACATTAGCTGATAAATATGGACCACGACTATTATTGATCGTTGGACCTGCTACCGCGGGAACCGGGTTGCTGTTGTTATCCTTTGTTAAACAAACTGCTGGCCCTTCTGAATATTGGACGACTTTCTTCCCGGGAATTATCATGTTCGGCTTAGGTATGTCTTTTACAGTTGCCCCGTTAACGGCAACTGTAATGACATCGGTTAGCGATCATCTATCAGGCACTGCATCAGGTGTAAATAATGCTCTTACACGTATATCCAATGTTTTTGCGAATGCAATTTTCGGAGCTTTGGCGGTATTATTATTTGCAGGAGCATTGCAGGATAAGATTCAATCTATTTCTCTTGAAGCAAATGTTAAACAGGCAGTTGTAAAAGAGGCCGCCAATTTAGGTAATGCCAAAGTACCTAAACAGGTTGATTCCCGGTATCAAAAGACTATAAGTGCCAGTTACCGGGAGAGTTTTATTCATGCGTATAGTAGCATCATGAAAATATCAGCAGGATTAGGGTTTTTAGGAGCTCTGATGACGGTGGTATTTATCCGGAATAAAACTTTAAAGAAAGAATAGTTATTCATCACTAAAACTATTTTCCTATTGGGTAAACCTTTTGGCATTCCTGTTGTTTTTGAGGCATAAATACCTAAAAAACTCAGCTATGAAAACCAAATTATTGCTGGCTCTGCTTGTGCCGGCTTTATATGTCGTATCATCATGCGATGACCCCAAAAAAGCAAATAACTACAACCAGGAAACTACAGTAGATCAAAGCGCATTTAACTTTATTAAAACGGCAATTGATGGCAGTCGTACTGAAGTTAAACTTTCTGCCGCAGCCGCGCGAATTTCCCAAAATCCAAGAATAGTGCGCTTTGCTAAAATGATGATCACCGATCATACAAAAGGAATTGAAGAATTAAAAGCAATTAGAAAGAAAGAGCTGATCAATCCTAATGACGCATTAAGCATTGAACATAAGGAACTAATTGACAGCCTATCAAAACTTTCTGGGACCGATTTCGATAAAGCCTATATGGCAGCCATGGTTGCCGATCATGAAAAAACTGTCGATCTTTTCAGAGAAGAAACCCAGGAGAGGGCTCCGTCTGTGCAATCCTTCGCAAGGAAAACTCTGCCAACTATCGAAATGCACCTGGATTCAGCAAAGGCTATCGCGACAACGTTAAGATAAGATAGTTCTTATTCGGCCTGCGTACCGTGTAGGCTTATCTTTTTAGATCCATAGTTAAAACTATATTCAACGTCCGCATTCAGTTGTTTATCATTAAAATGCAAAGTGATAATTTCTGTATGCGGACTTTCTATATAGCGCAGTTTCAATTGCAGGGTGCTAGCATCTTTCCAGCCACAACTACCTTCAACTTTGTAAGGCGATAGAAATGAAAAGTCTTCTTTGGCACCCAATAATAGGTAAGGGCCCTGCATTTTTGTTTCACCCGCCTGCCATTTGCCTGATGCTAGTTTGAAGGTATATTTCGCGGTATCAACATTTAAAGTAAAATCACAAGAATTGCCATCTGATTTTAATGATATCGACTTGATTTTTAATTCATTATTGTCAATTGTAAAAGTTTTAGTTAATGTAGCATTTCCACTTGCAACGTTTGACAATGGTGGTAAACTTAGAACAGCCAAATGTGCCTTGAGATTCTTTTCTGCTGGCTTATCAGCAGGTAACGACTGAGGCTGCATAGAAGGAAGCAGGTATTTCCAAACTAAATCGAGTTCGTCCTGCATATTAGGCGTTTCTGAAGTGATTGCTATTACCGCATCCTGATCGGGCATTACAATAATGTATTGTCCAAACGCACCATCGGCCCTAAATGCATTATGCCTACAGCGCCAAAACTGGTAACAATAACCCTGCATCCAATCGCTGGAATCTTTTTTACTTTGCGATACCCCTGGTGCCTGGTCTATTTTGAATGTGGTAGCTTCTTCAACCCACGCTTTTGGTAATATTTGTTTGCCATTCCACATACCTTTTTGAAGGTATAACTGCCCCATTTTAGCTAAATCTTCTGTCTTTACACGCAGTCCCCATCCGCCTGTGTTTACGCCTTGCGTATTTACCTCCCAATCTATTCCCTTAATACCCAGCGGATCAAAAAGACGTGGCTTTAAGTAATCCACTTCTTTTTGCCCGGTTACTTTTTGTACGATGGCCGATAAGGTGTAAGTAGCCATTGTATTGTATAAAAACTTACTACCAGGCGTATATTTAATAGGCAAAGCCAGGAAATCCTTCACCCAATTATCACTCCCCATAGCGAGTTTAGCAGTCGGGTCTGGTTCCTGACCGACACTCATGGTCAACAAATCTTTTACTGTTAAATTAGAAAGATAGGTAGATACCGAATCAGGCAAACTTCCCGGGAAAAAAGAGATCACCTTGTCATTCACCGAAAGCAGTTTTTCGCTCACGGCAAAACCTACAGCCGTTGAGGTGAAACTTTTGCTGCAGCTGTACAGCGAATGCCTTAACTCAGGACCATAAGGATTCCACCAGCCTTGTGCTATCACTTTCCCATGCCGCAGAAACATAAAACTGTGAAACTCATTTTTACTACGACCGACGGCATTTAAAAAGCTATCGATACTAGCCGATGATACACCCTGAGCTTCAGGCTCACTGGTTGGAAAAGCCTTCGACTTTTGCGCGTAGAGCGAATAGTTTAATAGGGTTAAGCCTGAAATTGTTAAAATGCATTTCTTAAGGGCAGACAGGTAAGTTGCAGGCATTACGGTAATTTTGATGGTTTACAATCTTTGTGAAAATAAGAAATGTTTCAGGAAATTTGTATTTTTATAATTGTAAATGAAAAAAGAACACACCTTATTTTATTACCTGGTTCGATGCAATCTCGGTACCTGGATATTGATATTGGTGCATCTGTTTATTTTGGTTGTACTGATTTCAACGTTCTCATTTCTTATCGGAAAAATACAAGGCTTTTAATCATTTTCAGTCATGCCGAATTTATTTCGGCACCCCACAGGACATTCACGCGTGCTTGGTCTGCGATTTGCATGTAGCAAACTTGTCTATCTTATACCTTTATGATGGGGTGCTGAAATAAATTCAGCATGACCTGGATTCTAAACCTTAAAATAATTTTAACTGCATTTCTACCGGTGGTTTTGCTTTCCCAAATACTGTTCTACCACCATAACGCCAGGAATCATTGCGTTCCTGTTCTATTACTTTATCGAAATTGGCATTCGGCACAAAGTCCTTTTCAGCGTTCTCTGCTATTTTGGAAAGGCGTTTGATAGCTTCGCTTTTTTCGGTCTGACCGAGTTTGGCTTTGTAAATGGCGGTTTGCAATACACCCAATGTCTCATCATAAACTTTTGTAGGAACAGGGAAGGGGTGACCATCCTTACCGCCATGAGCAAATGAAAACCGGGCCGGATCTTTAAACCGTGATGGAGTGCCATAGATTACCTCGCTTACCAAGGCTAAAGATTGCAATGTTCTTGGGCCTAGTCCTTCCAATAAAAGCAGGTCCTTAAAATCTGAGGGCTTCTTTTCCTGGGCCAGCCAAAGCACGGCACCCAGACGTTTCAGGTCTACATCCTTGGCCCGAACATCATGATGTGATGGCATTACCAACTTACTGATCTCGCTCAGCATTTTATCCGGTTTTTCGGCAGCAATTTGCATTACACTATTGCGTGAACCAGATGCCTGCTTATCGGCCATATTAAGGATATAGCCATTGTTTTGACCATAAATAAAAGTATGCGGATCATCCACAAAAGAACTCAGCGTTTCTGAATGCCAGTGGTAACGGCGCGCGGTTTTGCTTTGTGCGCTCATGCCTTGCTGCACCACCGCCCATTTACCTTCGTTGGTGAGGATAAAATTGTGAGTGTAGAGTTGGAAACCATCCTGGATGGCTGTGTTATCCACCTTAGCACTTAGCTTGCTGCATTTTACAAGATGATTGCCATCAAGGCCGGTTTGCTCGCTGATCTTCAACAATTCATTTGGCGTTTCGCGGGAGTGATTGCCTTTACCGCCGCAAATGTAAATCCCCAGTTCACGGCTGTGTGGATTGATGGCTCGTTTTAAAGCGCCCATTACCGAGGTGGTGATACCGGATGAATGCCAGTCCATACCCATTACCGCGCCTAAACTCTGGAACCAGAACGGGTCACTGATGCGCGTTAATACCTCATCCTTGCCATAGTCCATCACAATGGTTTCCACCACAGCCAGGCCCAGCTTTGCCATACGTTCGGCCAACCATTTGGGTACATAGCCATAATGCAAAGGCAGGTCAGCACTTCCCGATCGCTTCATGCTAACAAATTTAGCAAAATGCAATCGGAAAGTCAAGCACTTAAGAAATATCTTTTGCTAAAGGAAAATCGATAGGTATCTGTACCAGGCGGAAAGCGTAGTTAGTAAAGCTCATCACATTGATCAGTACTAGTAGATCGATTATAGCAGCTTCCTGGTAACCTAACGCATAAAACTCGTCCAGCAGTTCATCGCTTACCTGCCCTTTGTTATCGATAACTGATTTAATAACACGATAGATGACCTGCCATTTTTTATCAGTATGCGTACCGGCACGCAATGAAAGCGTTTCATCTTCTGTCCAGCCGTTTTTGATGGCTGATTGTGTATGTGACGCCAGGCAATATTCACAGCCGTTGAATTGTGATACAATGAGATAAACTGCTTCGCGCTCTTTGGCGTGGAAAGTTCCACGAGCCTGCTCATTTACATAAGCCAGGTAGGAGTTGAGCGCATTGGCAGAATAGCCTATAGTCGCATATAAATTAGGCATCTTACCCATGATCTTGATAAAACGGTCGAATGCGGATTTAGCGGCGTCTGGTGCTTGGTCATAGGTGGGTACGGTGAATGCTTTCATAGTGATGTGATTTGAGAAATGAATATAATGATAACAAACTTTACTTTTTAAACAATATCTTTATTCTCCAATTAAGTGTCGATAACATTTGTAAATTGATTATATGAGTAACCTTAAAGTTGATTTAACTGCTTTACAAGAAATAGCAAAAGAGAGAACTGTAAAAACTCAAAGTCTTGAATACGATTTAGAGACTTTAGTAAAAAAGATAAAAAAAGGTGTAATTAAACTTGATCCAGATTATCAAAGGAGGCATAGATGGGATAATGAAACTTCATCACGTTTAATCGAAAGTTTGATATTAAATATTCCAATTCCGACTATTTATTTGTCACAAGACGTTGATGTAGATACTGAAACCGAAGAATCTAGATATTCAGTTATAGATGGCCAACAACGGCTCACAGCAATTTTTAATTTTTTAAATAACAAGTTTTCATTACAGGGTTTAGATACATTGACTGAATTAAATGGTTGTTATTATAAGGATTTACCGCCTTTTTTGATCAGGAGATTAGAAGAACGCACTATCAAATGTCTTCGCATTGATTCTACAATCGACACACAAATAAAAATCGACATTTTTGAAAGATTAAATTCTGGATCAATCAAATTAGAACCACAAGAACTCAGAAACGCTGTATTAGGTGGAGCTTTTAATGATTTATGTAAGTCATTATCTCAGACCTCTAATTTCAGGACTTTATTACAAATAAAGCCGGATAAATCAGATTCAAATAATAGAGTACAAAAAATGGAGGATGTAGAATTGGTTCTTCGGTTCTTTGCATTGATTAACGGAAATTACAAAAATTTCCGTAAGACTAAGGAAAAAGGATTTAAAGATTTTTTGTCCGATATTATGGATGAATATAATAAAAAAGATCCTGCAGAATATGAAGCTTTGAAAAACGAATTCGATATTACATTCAATTCTATATTAAAGAATTTCGGTAATACAGCATTTGCAAAATATAAGTATGAAAAAGGCGAATTGGTACTCCAATCAAAATTTAATAATGCCGTATTTGATGCTTTATCTGTTAGCTGTCACGATTTGATCGTTGCAAACCCACAAATCAAATTTGAAAGAAAAGCTAACAAATTTAAGAATCTCTTCAAAGACAAGACTTTTTATGAATCCGTCTCTGGTAGCTATTTGGATATTAACAAGTTAAGTTTTCGGATTGAAAAAGCATTCGAGGTTTTATCTTAATGCAGTCTTTTCTCAATATCAGGTTTGAATCAATCGAAAAAAGATTCGAAGAGATAGATTTATTAATAAATCTGTCCGTAGATAATATTACTGACACAAGAAAGTACCAAACCTTTTGTAGATCAGCGCATGTTTTATTGGTCAGTCACTTTGAAGGAATTTATAAAGATGTAGTCAAGGATATAATCGATGATTTTAATGCAAATACTAATTATCTTGAGGTACCAAATACGATACTTAATACGCACTTCAATTATTTTTTGCAAACGCTAGACAATACTAAATCGACGAAAAATATAAAAGATAAGCTAAAAGAGGCATTCGGAAATAACAACAGTAAGTTAAAAGTAGAACCATTTTTATTCGTTGATAATAAGAATCCCACCCCTGATATCATAAATACAATATTAGATAGATTTGGGGTACCAGACTTTTTTTGGTCTATAAAAGATTCCGATCTTGATGTTGTATTTGAAAATCTTAAAACAGAAACTAATGAATTAAAGAATAAATTACTTATTTATTTAAAGGAAAATACTGCAACTTTTCCTTATAGTGTAGAAAACACTATATATAATCCCATTATTAAGTCAGACCAAAAAAAGAAAAAAACTCTTTGGGAGGATTTCTTAAATGAGTTTCTTAAAGAACGTCATGGTATAGTCCATGGAAATGTACTTACAAGCCCATTTAATCACCAAACGATTATGGACGCTAAGACTAAAATCGAAATTATTACTTATGCTTTTATTATAAGCTTAGCTTCTATTAAACCAATCTCAACAACATAGACAAAAAAATTCAGGTCTTTATAGTTGCATTTTACACTCTTAATTGTTCTTTCATCGGTGATATTTACTTATTCGTCTATTCTTTTTTGCTTATTAATTTTATATAACTACATTTAGTTGTGTCATTTGTACACAATAAAGTTTAGTTGATTAGGTTGATTGAGTTAAGTGGTTGATTATGTTAATCCATAGTTGACTAAACAACTTAATCTAACTCAATCAACTTAGTCCAACTTAATCAACCAATTACTAAATCAACATGAAGAGAAGCATTACCCGTCCTGCAATTTATTTTGTCGGTTCGTTATCGTTGCTCGCGTTTGCGGCGACTATTGTCAGCAGTACCAATGGTAGTCCGCTTAAACAGTGGACGAGCATTGATGATGGCGATGGCATTACACTGGTAAAGAACCCTAACGGTCCGACGTTGGGTTATTCGTCCAAATCGGGCGTGAAAATTCTGACCGTT
>Ga0310811_10002027_pt1 | contig 25217 bp, 21 predicted proteins | sample YCmetagenome_FD_207642 | JGI IMG/M metagenome (GOLD analysis project Ga0310811, IMG submission 207642) | Soil microbial communities from experimental microcosm in Duke University, North Carolina, United States - YC | ecosystem: Engineered > Artificial ecosystem > Soil microcosm > Unclassified ... | reverse complement strand
GGCCGCGTCTATTCGGTGCCGGTCGCGCAACTTCCGGGCGGTCGCGGCGATGGCGTGCCGGTCACGTCGTTGATCGAGCTGGAATCGGGCACGCACCTGATGCACTACTTCGCCGCGCCCGCCGAACGGCAGTTGCTGCTGGCGTCGAGCAACGGTTTCGGCTTCATCGCGAAGATCGGCGAGATGGTCAGCCGTGTCAAGGCAGGCAAGGCGTTCATGGCGATCGACGCCGGCGCGGCGCCGCTGGCGCCGATGCCGCTATTGCCGGATGCGCGCCAGGTCGCGTGCTTGTCGGCCAAGGCAACGGCCCAGGACGACACGCGCCTGCTGGTATTTGGGCTTGACGAGATGAAGATGCTCTCGGGCGGCGGGCGCGGCGTTACGCTGATCGGCCTCGAGGATGGCGAGGTGTTGCTGCAGGCGCTGCCGTTCGGCGCGGCCGGTGTCGTACTGGGCGGCTCGGGACGCGGCGGCAAGCCACAAGAAGAGCGGCTGGCCGACGCGGCGCTGGCGCCTTATGTCGGCAAGCGGGCGAGGCGCGGCAAGGCGCCGGCGGTCAAGTTCAAGGTCGAGCGGATGCGTCCCGCGCTACCTGCGTAAATTACCGAAGGCCGGCGCTCGCCGGCCGTCACACTGAAGAGAGAGGGCTTATCGATGACCATGGCACTAGAGATCGCGCTGTTTATTCACATCGTCGGCGTGGTGATCTGGATCGGCGGAATGGTGTTCGCGCAATTCTGTTTGCGTCCGGCGTTGGCCGACGTGTCGCCGCAACTGCGGCTGCCGCTGCTCGAGGCGGTGTTCGGCCGCTTTTTCAATTGGGTCGCCGGCTCCGTGCTCGCGGTGCTGGTGACGGGCGGTTTCCTGTTTGGGCAGTTTGGCGGCGCCCAGGCGCGCTGGCCGGTTCACGCCATGGCGACGACCGGCATCTTGATGATGCTGATCTTCGGTCATATTCGCTTTGCGATATTTCCACGCCTGCGACGCACCGTCCAGGCGCAAACCTGGCCTGATGGCGCGCGCGTGGTGGGAAGCCTGCGGCGCATGGTGACGATCAACCTGGTGCTGGGCATCGTCACTATTGCATTCGGGGTGATGGGGCGGTCCTGAACGACTGGGGGGGCCGTCATGTGAACCAGGCAATGATCCCGAGGATCCCGAGGACCGTCCCGACGGTCCCATAGACCGCATAGACGGGCACCTTCAAGCGCGCGAAGCAGACCAGCGCGAACAGCGCGGTTGCCCCGTAGGCCGGCTCCCACGGCAGGCGCGCCACGATCTTCGCGAAGGCAACCACCAAGAATGCAATGGTCGCGGCGCGCAGCAGCCGCATCGCGGATTCGAAACGCGGGTGCTGTCTGAAAGCAGGCAGTCGGCGCTGCGCCAGTATGGCCAAGCATGCCGACGGCGTGAACAACGCAAAAGTGGCGCAGATCGCGCCGGTCCAATGGCCGATCAGGTAGCCGAAGAACGGCACGACATTGAGCAACGGTCCCGGCGCGATCGGCGACAGGGCGAACGCGAGCATGAAGTCGTCTTCCGAGATGCCGATGGCGGGCGTGACGAACAACGTCTTGAGCACCGGCAAGGCGGAAAAGCCGCCGCCGAATAGCGCCAGCCCCGCGCCACCGAGACGCGGCCACAACAGCGACATCTCGTTGCGCGGCGCGACCGGCAACGAAAACGTCACGATTAGCAAGCCCAGCATCATCACCAGCAGCCAGTCACGCCGACGTTCGCGATTCGACAGCGCCGTTTCCAGACGGATGGGCGCGGCCGGCTTGGCGGCGCTGAACCAGCCCGTGGCGAACGTTCCGGCGAGCAGCGCGACATACACCGCTGACGTGCGCGCGAACATCAGCGTGGCGATTGCCAGCACAACGACGCTCCACTCCAGCTTGCCGCGAATGAATGTTCGAGCCTGCCTGAAGGAAGTCACGGCGATCAGCATCGCCAGCACCGCGCTGAAGTGATGCAGCAGCGAGTGCGACGCTAACGAGCGCAGCGCGGGCAACCGGTAGAAGCTCGCGAACAGCGTCATCACGATGAAGAACGGCAGCACCGTCGCACAGCCGGCGACCCATGCGCCGGCCCGGCCCCGCAGCGCATGGCCCAGTTGCACCGCGAGGTTGCAGCCGACCGGTCCCGGCATCATCCACGCGAGCGTGACCAGCTCGGAGAACTGCGCGGCGCTCAGGCAGCGCTTGCGCTCGGCGTAATGACGTTCCAGTTGCGCCATGAGCGCGAGGCCGCCCCACGACAACGCCGAGAGACCGGCGACGACGCAAAATAACGACCATAACGACACGTGCGCGCCGCCGCCGGCTTCGGCAGCCGTCGAGCGGGACGCATGCATGGCGGCGCCGCTTACTGCACCGCCTACGTCGCCGCTTGCCGCGGGGGGGCGGCCATCAAGCCGAGACACGGGGCCCCACCGCGTTGGCGGCGTTCGGCGCCGTACCCGGGGCCGCGCTGCCGGCATCGAGGAGGGTGCAGACGCCGAAGCGTTCGATCAGCGCCGGTACCGCCTCGGCGGGCACCGGGCGCGAAAACAGGAAGCCTTGCGCCTCGATGCTGCCCAGACTCGACAGCCATGCGATTTGCTCTTCGGTCTCGGTGCCTTCGACCACCACCGTCAGGCCCAGCGAACGGGCCAGGTTGACGATCGCACTGACCATCATGCAGACGCTGCGATCGCCGGGGATGGCCTGGACAAACGAGCGGTCGACTTTCAGCGTATCCACCGCGAAACGGTTCAAATAGGACAGCGAGGAATAGCCGGTGCCGAAGTCGTCCAGCGCGATGCGTACGCCCAGGCGCTTCAAGGCAACGATTTTTTCCGCGACCAGGTCCGGATATTCCATCATCGCCGTCTCGGTGATTTCCAATTCGAGCAGCCGCGCCGGCAACTGGTATTTGCGCAGCACCCGCTCGATCGTCTCGGTGACGTCGCCGCGCCAGAACTGTACCGCCGAGATGTTGACCGCCAGCGACAGCGATGCGTGACCCTGTCGTTGCCACGCGGCCAACTGGCGGCATGCGGTGTCGACCACGAAGTCGCCGATCGCCACGATCAGGCCAGTGGACTCGGCGATCGGCACGAATTCGCTGGCCGGGATCACGCCGTGCTGCGGGTGGTTCCAGCGCACCAAGGCTTCGAAGCCGGTGATGCAACGGCGCGCCAAGTCGATCTTCGGCTGATAGTTCAGGAACAGGTGGCCCTCGGACAGCGCGACGCGCAGTTGCTGCTCCCACTTCATCAAATGATCGGCGCGATGCGCGAGCTGCGGCGAATAGAACTGGTAGCAGCCCTTGCCGGCGTCTTTGGCGCTGTACATCGCCAGGTCCGCCTTTTTGAGCAGATCGATTTCACTCTCGCTGGCGACCGAGTGCAACGCGATGCCGATGCTCGCGTGCAGTACGAACGATGAGCCGCGCACCTCGAAGGGCTTTGCGAACCCGGCGCCGATCGCTTCGGCGAGCTGTGCCGCGCGTTTCTCGACCGGTTCGCCTGTCATGACCACGACGAACTCGTCGCCGCCGATGCGCGTCAGCATGCCCGCATCGTCGACCGTTTGCGCCAGGCGGGTCGCGGTCATCTGCAGCACCGTATCGCCGGCGTTGTGGCCGAGCGTGTCATTGACCGTCTTGAAGTTGTCCAGATCGATGAACAGCAGCGCGAGATGTCCCACATTGGCGGGTTGTGCGACTTCACGTCGCAGGGTCTGCAAGGTCTGGTAGCGGTTCGGCAAGCCGGTCAACAGGTCATATTCGACCAGTTGGGTCATTTCGCGCTCGCGTCCCAGCAGCTTGCCGATCAGGCCGGTTGCGACCGCGAAGAAGCCGAGCATGGCCAGCGAGATGAATCCGGCCATCAGCAGGTAGACATTGCGCGTGTGATGGTAGTCGGCCAGCTCCTCGGCGCGGGACAGCCCGACCATCACGCCCATCGGGTAGCCGTCGATATGCCGGTACGACACGATCCGGGTTACGCCGTCAATCGGGTCCGCGTAGGTGCCTGATACATGCTTGCGGGCCGGATAGTTCCCCGTTGCGGAGAACGCGGGCGCGCCGTGCATGTCGCCAGTGCTGCGCGCCAGCACCGCGCCGCTATCGGATACCACCAAAATTACGCCTTCGCGGCCGATCGCCGCGATGTTGTAGAAGTCGCTGGTGAAGTAGCTCGGGTCCTCGGACACTACCACCACACCGGCGAACGAACCATCCGGGTGATTGAGCCGGCGCGTCATTTGCAGCGTCCACTGGTTCGAGACCCGGCCGAGTATCGGCTTGCTGATGTAGAGCCGGTCATCCGGCGTGTTTCGGTGTACCTTGAAGTGCTCGCGATCCGACAAGTTGACCCGCTTCGGGTGTTCTTCCGCAGTGTTCGCGATCAGAAAACCGTTCTCGTCGATCAGCGAGACCTGCACGAGTGTGTCGTTTTGCACCACGCCGTTTTCGACGGCACTCAGCAGGTCGAACTTATCCGGCGCTTTTTCGTACTCGAACTTGACGAAACGGGTGATCTGGTCGACCTGATGAATCGCCTTGACCGTGTGCTGCTCGAGCGCGGAGGAAAGGATTGCCGCTGAGGCCATGGCTTCACGTTGCGCGCTGTCTCGTTCGACCGATAGACGTGTAAAAATGACCGCCCACAACAGGATGAGCACGAGTACGCCCAGCGATGGGATGGCCCATAGCGAACGCCGACGCGTCGACGCGCTGGGCGCCAGCGGCTGGAAGGGCCGTGGCGGGCGCGCATGGCGTGGCGCATTGGGCCGCGGAATAGTCATGTTCGCCCGACGTTAACTGATCGGACGACGGACGCGGCGGCAGCAATCGAGAGCGACGTCATCAATATGTTCAAACGTATCGGGTCGCGGCGGGCTCGTTGTGCCAGCCGTGACTCGATGGTAACAAAAGCACACCCGCCTGCGCACCGTCTGAACAAGGTAACGACGAGCCCTGTGCGCGCGCGATTCTATGTTGAACCGAGCGTTGATTTCAGTCCTATGGGGATTATGGGCGAATTCTCGCGCCGCGCCTATGAGGAAAACACTTTCACGTGGTACGCGGCAATGCGGCGGACACCTACACAGCTTGCCGGCAGCAGGTCATCGGGCTGCGCAGCGACCGGTCGTGCGGCCGCGCACGCGATCGTGGGCGTAGACAGACCGTTGCGCAACCCATCGCCTCACGCGATTTCGGCGATCAACTCAATCTCTACACAAGCGCCCAGTGGGATCTGCGCGACGCCGAACGCCGAGCGTGCGTGCTTGCCCTTCTCGCCGAACACCGCGACGAACAGATCCGACGCGCCGTTGGTGACCAAATGCTGCTCGGTGAAATCGAGTGTCGAGTTGACGAGACTCATCACCTTGACGATGCGCTGGACGCGATTCAAATCGCCCACATGCGCATGCAGCGTCGCAATCAGATCGATGGCAACGCTGCGTGCGGCTTGCTGCCCGGCTTCGGTCGATAGATCGGCGCCAAGTTTTCCAGCATGAACCTTGCCGTCTTTCTTCGCAATATGGCCGGACAAAAATACTGTATTGCCGGTCTGCGCGCTCATCACATACGCGGCGGCCGGGGCGCCCGCCGATGGCAATTCGATGCCCAATTCCTTTAGACGCTGATAGATATCGGTGTGCACGTTCGACATGTATTTCTCCTTGGGGTAAGTAGCCGATCGCGCTAGTTTAGCCGCTCGCGCGAGCGCGGCGTAACGGTACAATCATTCGCATACTTCGCGGTACAGTTTGGAGATCCGCCATGCCAATCCGCAATGGACCGGCTACGTTCCAGCCGGGCGCCGTGGCTCAATCGAACCCGGCCGACCAGATTCCCGCGCCGGTGGAATCGAGCCAGTTGACGCTGGTCGATCAGTTGGTGCAATGGGGACGTCGCCGTATTGACGAACGGGTGTTTCGGCCCGGCATGCGCATGCCGTCGATCCGCAAGCTGGCGCTCGACAAGGGCGTGTCGCGCTTTACGGTCGTCGAAGCGTACGAGCGGCTGGTCGCCGCCGGCTATCTCGATTCTCGGCGCGGCTCCGGTTTCTACGTGCGCGAGCCGTTGTCGATGCCCGTGCCGTATTCCCGCCATCGGGACGCGCTCGGGAACTACGCCGGTGGCTTGGGCGTTGGCGGTGGCGGTGGCGGTGGCGTTGGCTTGGGCGGTGACGGTGGCGGCGGCTTTGCCGATGGCGCGCCGCAAATCCGGCCGAATGGCGCGGCAGATGCGGCACCGCGGGCCGCACGTCCGGCGTGCGCGGTCAACGAGGCGGCACAGGGGGGCGAGGACGCGGCGGCAACGCCGGCAGCGTCGGCAAACACCGCGGGCGCGCATCGCGCCGAGCTTGCCGACGGCAGCGAACGCGCGGCGGCGCACCGCGCGCCGGTCACGAACTCGATCGACGTTGTTTGGCTGCTACGCAACATGATGCATACGGCCAGCCCGGAAAAAGGTCCGGGAATCGGCTACCTGCCGAACCGCTGGATGAACGGCGACCTGCTGGCCAACGCAATGCGCGCGATCGGTCGCCAGGGTGGCGCACAAATGTTGCTGTACGGCAATCCGCTAGGCTTCCTGCCGTTGCGCGAGCAACTGCGCACGCGCCTCGCCGAGTTGGAAATCGGCGCCACGCCCGAACAGTTCGTACTGACGTCCGGAATCACACAGGCGATCGATTTACTTGCCCGCATCTATGTGCAGGCAGGCGACGCGGTTTTGGTCGGCGATCCCGCATGGTTCCAGATGTTCGGGCGCTTTGCCTCACAGGGGGCGCGGCTGGTCGGCGTACCGTACACCCGCGAAGGACCGGATCTTGTTGCGTTGCAGCAGCTGGTTCAGACCTGGCGACCCAAGCTGCTGCTGATCAACTCGGTGCTGCATAACCCGACCGGCACGTCGCTGACGGCCGCGCAGGCGTTCCGCATTTTGCAGCTCGCGGAGGAATACGATTTCATCGTGGTCGAGGACGATGTCTACGGCGACCTGTGTCCTCCCGGCTACGCCGCGACCCGACTGGCGAGCCTGGACCAGTTGAAGCGTGTGATCTATCTGGGCAGCTTTTCCAAAACGCTCGCGGCGAACCTGCGCGTGGGCTTCGTCGCCGCGTCGCCGGAGGTGGTGCGCGCGCTGTCCGACCAGAAGATGCTGACCGTGCAGACCACGCCCGAAATCAACGAACGGCTGCTCTTCAAGATATTGACCGAAGGCCACTACCGGCGTCACGTCGAACGGCTGCGCGCGCGCCTCGATACGGTGCGCGACAAGACCGCGCGAGCGCTCGAGAAGGTCGGCTTCAAGCTCTTCTGCACCCCCGGCGCGGGGATGTTCCTGTGGGCGGATACGGGCGTCGACAGCGCGTCGCTCGCGGCCGCCGGACATGAGCAGGGCTATCTGCTCGCGCCCGGGAGCCTGTTCTCGCCGCACCAGTCGCCCAGCACCTTCATGCGCTTTAATGTCGCCAACTGCGGCGATCCCGCGCTGCTCGCCTTCCTCTCACACTATGTGCAGGACCGCGTGCGCTAAGGGCCAAGACCCCGGGCGCTAAGGGCTAAGACCCCGGGCGCTGCAGGCCGAGACCGCGTGCGTTGAGGGCCAAAGACCGCGGGCGCCCTTGAAAACGGCCGCCGCACCCCCATTTCGCCAACCTGAACGGCGCGCCCGCGAACGGGCTTTGCCGCGCCACTTCGACAACGCCATAAGGCAAGCTTAGACAGGAGGACCGATGACCATGGCGCAAGAAACCATGAGTTTCCAGGCAGAAGTCAAGCAGATTCTGCATCTGATGATTCATTCGCTGTACAGCAACAAGGAAATCTTTCTTCGCGAGCTGATCTCGAACGCATCGGATGCGTCGGACAAGCTTCGCTTCGAAGCGATTGCCAACAATGCACTCTACGAAGACGACGCGAATCTGCGCATCCGCGTGACCTACGACAAGGCGGCACGCACCGTCACGATCGACGACAACGGTATCGGCATGAGCCGCGACGAAGCGATTGCCAACCTCGGCACGATCGCGCGCTCGGGGACCCGGGAGTTCTTCGCGAAGCTGTCCGGCGATCAGCAGAAGGATGCGGCGCTGATCGGCCAATTTGGCGTGGGTTTCTATTCGGGCTTCATCGTTGCCGACAAGATCACCGTCGAGACGCGCCGTGCCGGCTTGCCGGCGTCGGAAGGGGTGCGCTGGACGAGTGCGGGCGAGGGCGAATTCGACATCGAGCCGATCGAGCGCGCGCAACGCGGCACGTCGATCACACTGCATCTGCGCGCGGGGGAAGACGAGTTGCTGTCCGCATGGCGGCTGAAGTCGATCATCCAGAAGTACTCGGACCACGTCGGCCTGCCCATCCTGATGAAGAAGGAAGAGTGGGACCAGGACAAGAACGAGACCGTCACGAAGGACGAGGAAGAGCCTGTCAACCAGGCGAGCGCGCTGTGGACGCGCGCGAAAAGCGACATCGACGACGAGCAGTACAAGCAGTTTTACCAGCACGTATCGCATGACCATGAAGATCCGCTGACCTGGACCCACAATCGCGTCGAGGGCCGCAGCGAATACACGCAATTGCTGTACGTGCCGGCGCGTGCACCGTTCGATATGTGGAACCGTGAGCACAAGGGCGGATTGAAGCTCTATGTAAAGCGTGTCTTCATCATGGACGACGTCGATCAGCTGGTGCCGAACTACCTGCGCTTCGTCAAGGGCGTGGTCGACTCGAGCGACCTGCCGCTTAACGTGTCGCGCGAAATCCTGCAGGAGAGCCGCGACGTCAAGGCCATCCGCGAGGGCGTCACGAAACGCGTGCTGTCGATGCTCGAAGAGCTCGCGAATTCGGACGACCAGGCCACGCGCGACAAATTCGACACGTTCTGGGGAGAGTTTGGCCAGGTGTTGAAGGAAGGGGTCGGCGAGGACATGGCGAACCGCGAACGGATTCAGAAGCTGCTGCGCTTCGCCTCGACGCACACCGACAGCTCCGCGCAACGCGTATCGCTGGCGGAGTACGTGTCGCGCATGAAGCCGGAGCAGACCAAGATCTACTACGTGACCGGCGACACTTGGCAGGGCGCGAAGAACAGCCCGCATCTCGAAGTGTTCCGCAAGAAGGGTGTCGAGGTGCTGCTGCTGACCGACCGTGTCGACGAGTGGATGCTGTCGTTCCTGCACGAATTCGACGGCAAGCCGCTCGCGAGCGTGGCGCGCGGCGACCTCGACTTGGGCGCGCTGGACGACAGCGAGAAAGCGGCACAGGAGAAGGTCGGCGAAGATCTGAAGCCGTTGGTCGACAAGATGAAAGAGGTACTGAAGGACAAGGCGAAAGACGTGCGGCTGACGTTCCGGTTGACCGATTCGCCGAGCTGCTTGGTTGCCGACGAAGGCGAGATGAGCGGTTACCTGCAGCGAATGTTGAAGGCGGCGGGCCAGCAGGCGCCGGAGTTCCACCCGATTCTCGAAGTGAACCCGGAGCACGCGCTGGTCAAGCAGTTGGCGTCGGAGTCGGACCAGTTCGCCGACTGGTGCCACCTGCTATTCGATCAGGCGTTGCTGGCCGAAGGCGGTGCGCTCGACGATCCGGCGAGCTTCGTGAAGCGCACCAACACGTTGCTGCTGTCGGTCGCGCGTTGAGCGCGGCCGACGCACCGCGCCAGCGGGCGCGGCATGTGCATGTGCGCCCCTTGGCCGCGCGTCGCGGCCGCGCTTCGCCTGCCGGCGGCGCCGAGGGCGCCGGCTGGCGGGTGGCGCCGTGTGCGTCGCTGCGCGCGACGCAGAAGGATTGGCTGACGCGCGCCGGTTCGCTGACCCGCCACCTCGGCAGGCTCGGCCCTGTGTCGGTGGAGGTGACGCGCGAAGCGGTGGCGCTCGCGTGGGCCGACGAAGCGCGCGCGCTGCGCATCGCGCGACGCGCCCCCGTATGGGTGCGCGAAGTCCTGCTGAGCATCGGCGACGTGCCGGTGGTCGCCGCCCACAGTGTCACGCCGCTGGCGGCCAGCCGCGGCGCTTGGCAGGCGATACGGCGGTTGCGCGCACGGCCGCTCGCCGAACTGCTGTACAACGACAGTACGGTGACACGCTCGGCACTGGCGAGCCGGCGCGTGAGCGCCGCGCATCCGTTGCACACGCTCGCCTTGCAGGCGCTGCGCGGCGACGCGCCGCACTCACTGGCGGCGCGCCGTTCGGTGTTCGTCCGTCATCGGATGCGGCTCATGGTGACTGAATGCTTCTTGCCGGCGATGTGGGCATTCGAGGCGCGCGGCGCAAGCTGATGCGGCGCGGCCGTTTCGGTGCCGCAACGGGGTGGCCGCTGGAGGGGATGACTTCACGATGCAGAAACGTTGCTTCCCCCCGGTGGTCGACTCGAATACGAGGATCTTGGTGCTGGGCAGCCTGCCGGGCGAAATCTCGCTGGCCCAGTGTCAGTATTACGCGCACAAGCAAAATCGCTTTTGGCATTTGATCGGAGATGTGATTGGCGAAGATTTGCCCGCGATGGGTTATGCCGAGCGGCTCGACACGCTCCTCGCACATCACATTGGCCTGTGGGACGTCATTGCGCAGGCGCGCCGCGAGGGCAGCCTCGACAGCCGGATTCGCGATCACGCGAGCAACGATCTCGTCGCACTCGTCGAGACGTTGCCGAATCTAGTTGCTGTGGGATTCAATGGCGGCACGGCGGCCAAGATCGGCATGCAGGCATTTGCGGAAAGCCGTGTGTCGCTTGAACTCATCAGACTGCCGTCGAGCAGCCCGGCGTATGCGGCCGTGCCTTATGCCGAGAAGCTGCGTGCGTGGGAGGCATTGCGTAAGTGGTTGTCGGTGTAGCTTCCGCAAATTCGATTCTCTCCGCGCCAAAGAGATGACCTCATCCGGAATCTGCGCAGGGACGACCGCAACAGCCAGGTGAGTGCTATGCTCTCGTTCGACCAAAAATTACCGGACGCGACATTTTTTCATGACATCGTTGATCAAGCGCGCGTCGGCGGAAGCCCGCGCGTTCAAGCGTGCGCGCGGCGACGCCGGGCACACGTCATACGCCTCAGACACCACGCAAGCTCCCCGCGCCCCGCGCGCCAACTCTCGCGACCTTGCGCATGAGTTGTCGGATCGTCCGACAGCCGGCAAGCGCAAGCGCGGCGCCGAACCGGCCGAGTCCGCACCGACGCTCGAAACACCGCGCAAGCCGCGCTTCGCGCCGGTGACGTTCTCCGAATTCGACGGTGTGCGCTATTTGCATTTCGGCACCGAATGGGTCCAGGGCGCCATGCGTCTGAAAAAGCCCTTCGACATCGAGCTGGAATACGCGCAGCAAATGATGGCGTGGCTGCTGTTCCTCGCCCCGCCGAAGCGGATCGTGCAGCTTGGGCTCGGCGCCGCGGCGCTGACTAAGTTTTCGTATCGACAGTTCAAGAGGTCGCAAGTCGACGCCGTGGAACTGAATCCGGCCGTGGTGATCGCGGCGCGCAGCATGTTCGAACTGCCGCCCGACGACCGGCGCCTGACGGTGCGCGAGATGGACGCGTGGGACTTCGTCAACGACGCCGAGAACGCCGGAACGATCGGCGCGCTGCAAGTGGACTTGTACGATGCGACCGCCCGCGGTCCGGTGCTGGAATCGGCGGCGTTCTATGGCGCCTGCCGCGCGTGTCTTGCCGAGGCTGGCGTGGTCACCGTGAATCTGTTCGGCGACCACCCAAGCTTCCTGCGCAACATGCGCAACTTGCGCGCGGCCTTCGATGGCCGTGTGATCGCGCTGCCGGAGGTGCACGAGGGCAACCGGACCGCACTGGCGTTCTCGGGGCCGGCGCTGTCGATCGAGTGGACACTGCTCCTCGATCGCGCGAAAGTGATCGAGAAGGCCACTGGCCTGCGCGCGCACAAGTGGGTCACCGCGTTGCGTGAGTCGTGCGCGCATGCGCCCGCTTTTGTGATGTAGGTCTAACGACTTCAATTCGAAACCGGTCGGACCTGTATCATGTCCTGAAACACACGGCTCGTTGCGACCGGGGCGTTGTGCAGGCAAATCATTGCCGATGTGATTCGTTTGCCCACGCAAATTCGCCTATCGGGGCAGGATTTGACGGCCAGCCTTGTCGATGCCGGCCGTAGGCTCGCCGCTTTATGCTTAGAGGCGCTATGAATTTCGACATTTCGGAGCGCGCGAGACGCCTGACGTCGTCCGCCATTCGGGAGATCCTCAAAGTGACGGAGGATCCGTCGGTGATCTCCTTTGCCGGCGGCATTCCGGCGCCGCAGACGTTTCCCGTCGCCCTGATGCAGCAGGCGTCGGCCAGGATACTCGCCGATGCGCCTCATGCGGCCTTGCAGTACGCCCCGACCGAAGGCTATCGTCCATTGCGCGAATGGATTGCCGAACGCCATGGTGTGCACCAGGACCGGATTCTGATAACGACCGGCTCTCAGCAGGCGCTCGATCTTTTGGCAAAAGTGCTGATCGATCCGGGCAAACGCGTGCTCGTCGAAAATCCGACCTATCTCGGCGCGTTACAAGCTTTCTCGCTTTTCGAGCCCACCCTGACGCCGATCGAGTGCGACGCGCTTGGCATCGTTACCGGCTCGTTGACCAGGGATATCGTCGCTGGCGCACGGTTTCTCTACACCATGCCGAACTTTCAAAACCCGACTGGCCGGCGTATGTCCGAGGCGCGCCGGCGTGAACTGATGAAGGTGATGACGGAGGAAAACGTCTTAGTCGTGGAAGACGATCCGTACGGTGAACTCAGCTACGACGGCAAGGTGCTGCCGAGCCTGCTCTCTATCGCGCCGGACCACGTCGTTCATCTGGGCTCGTTTTCCAAGATCATTTCGCCCGGGTTACGCGTTGGATACGCGATTGCGCCGCAGTCGCTGATCAAAAAGCTCGTTCAGGCGAAGCAAGCTAGTGACCTGCATACATCGAGCTTCACCCAGCGGATCATCCATGAAGTCTTGCAGACAGGTTTTCTCGCCGCGCACGTCGAGCGGATTCGCGCGCTCTATCTCGCCCAACGAAATGTAATACTCGAATCGCTCGAACGGCACTGCACGTCGAGTCTTAGCTGGAACGTGCCTGACGGCGGCATGTTCTTCTGGGCACGTACGCAAAGCGAAGTGGACACCGCAGCGCTGCTGAAAGCGACGCTAGCGCCTGCTACGGGCGCGCGCGTCGCATTCGTGCCGGGCGCTCCATTCTTCGCGGGCCAACCGGATGCTAGCGCGCTGCGCCTGTCTTTCGTTACGGTGCCTCCGCCGCGGATCGAGGAAGGCGTCGCACAGCTGGCGCGAGCATTGCACAACTTCGACAACTTCGACAGCTTCGCCTGACGCGGCGCGTATGCGTTGACGCGCCCCGGCGTCAACGCAGTTCGTTGATCAGTTTCTCCAGTTTGACCGCGTCGGCCGCGAACTGGCGGATGCCTTCGGCGAGCTTTTCAGTGGCCATGGCGTCTTCGTTCAGCAGCCAGCGGAACGTGGCCTCATCGGTGCCGATGCGCTCGATCGGCGCCTCTTTGGCTCGTTCGGGCGACAGCTTGCGTTCGACCTTGTCCTGGCTGTCGTGCAACGTCCGCAGCAGCTCAGGGCTGATTGTCAGCAAGTCGCAGCCGGCCAGTTCCAGAATCTGGCCGGCCGAGCGGAAGCTTGCACCCATCACTTCGGTTCGGTAACCGAACTTCTTGTAGTACGCGTAAATTTTGCGTACCGACTGCACGCCGGGGTCGTTGGCGCCGCCGTCGCGGGCTTCATTCCAGTCGGCGCCGGCGGACTTTTTGTACCAATCGTAGATTCGCCCGACAAAGGGCGAGATCAGCTGCGCGCCAGCCTCCGCGCAGGCGGCCGCTTGCGGCAGCGAGAACAGCAGCGTCATGTTGCAACGGATCCCTTCGCGCTGCAGCACTTCGGCGGCGCGCACGCCTTCCCATGTCGACGCGATCTTGATCAACACGCGCTCGCGCTCGATGCCGCACGCCTGGTATAGCGCAATTAGCTGATGCGCCTTCGCGATGGTTTTTTGCGTGTCGAAGGACAGGCGTGCATCGACTTCGGTCGATACCCGGCCCGGGATGATCTTCAGGATCTCCTGGCCGAAGGCGATCAGCAGTTGGTCGATGATTTCGCCTGCGGGCCGGCTGGAATGATCCTGCACCGTGCGTTCGAGCAGCGGACGATAGTCGTCTTTCTGGACCGCCTTGAGAATCAGCGACGGATTGGTCGTGGCATCCTGGGGCTGGTACTGCGCGAGCTGTTGGAAGTCGCCGGTGTCGCAGACGACTGTCGTAAAGTGCTTCAGTTGGTCTAGAGCGCTGGTCATGGCGGTTAATCCTTGCTGGGCTGTTGGAGACGGCGCCGAAACGCGGAATACACCCTATTGTCGCGCGACCGAGCGCCGGCCGCTACCGTGTTTTCGCGCCCCGGGCGCGCACCGGCTTGCTGCGAAAGGCGGCCGTTTTCGATTGCGTCGCCTTTCGCTGCCTTTCGCCGTTTTTCGCCACCAATTCGCCACCGATTCGCCACCGATTCGCCACCGATTCGCCACCGTGCCAGTCGGGATGCCTGATCAACGGCGCCAACTCAGAATCGCATGCGTGGCGAGGCCGGCCACTAATCCCCAGAATGCCGGGCCGATCGAGAGCAGCGTCACGCCTGACGCGGTGACCATGAACGTGACCAGTGCCGCTTCACGCTGCTGCGCATCTTCCATGGCGTTGGCCAGGCCGCTCATGATGGAGCCGAACAGCGCGAGCGCCGCGACCGACACCACCAGCGCCTTCGGCAGCGCCGCGAACAAGCCGGCGATGGTCGCGCCGAAAATCCCCGCGATCAAATAGAAAGCGCCGCACCATACGGCGGCGGTGTAGCGTTTGGTGCGGTCCTCGTGCGCCTGCGGTCCGGTGCAGATGGCCGCGATAATTGCCGAAAGATTGATGCCGTGGGAACCGAACGGCGCCAGCAGTAGCGAGGCAATACCGGTAGTCGCGATCAGCGGCGCCGACTTCGTCGGGTATCCGTCGGCGCGCAATACGGCGAGGCCGGGCACGTTCTGCGACGCCAGCGCCACGACGAAAAGCGGAATCCCGATGCTGATCGCCGCGCTGGTCGAGAACGTGGGCCATGTCAAGACCGGCCGGGCCAGCGCGACCTGGAAATGGCTGAAATCGACCAGCCCCAGCGTGGTCGCGACCGCGGCGCCCGCCACCAGGGTCGTGACGATCGCATAGCGCGGCGCGGCGCGCTTGAAGAGCAAATAGACGAAAAACATGACAAGCACCAGCCCGGTCTGGTGCCCAGCCTCGATAAAGATCTGCTCGCCGATTTCGAACAGGATGCCGGCCAGCAGCGCCGCCGCGATGCCGGCGGGAATTTTTTTCATCAACTTATCGAACCAGCCGGTCACGCCGGCCAGCGTCATCAGCGCCGCGCCGACGATGAAGGCGCCAATCGCCGCGGAATAAGGCACTCGCGGCAGTGACGACACCAGTAGCGCGGCGCCGGGTGTGGACCATGCGATGACCACGGGCGCCCGGAAGCGCATCGACAGGCCGATGGTGGTGACCCCCATGCCGATCGACAGCGCCCAAATCCACGATGAGATTTGCGCATCGCTGAGGTGTGCGGCGCGCCCGGCCTGGAATATCAGTACCAACGAACTGGTGTAGCCCGTCATCATCGCGACAAAACCGGCGACGGCCGTGGAAACCGAAGTGTCCGCGAAAGGGCGCAGCGGGCCACGTTGCGGCGGCGAGAGTTCGGAAGGAGCGGGCATGGTGTACTCAGTGGTAGTCGGTAATTTGTTCAAGCGTGATCGGTTGCGTCGTGGCCCGCTCGCGCGGCGGCGTGCTGGCATCCGGACGACTCATTGGTTCAACAAGCGTATTGCGCGTTCCAGCCCGGCAAGGGTGACCGGGACCATGCGGTTGCCCAGGATCTCCCTGATCACCGCGATCGACTGCCGATACGCCCACAGCCCGTCGGGTTCCGGATTCAGCCACACATGATGCGGGAAGTGATCGGCCAAACGGCGCAGCCACACCGCACCCGCCTCCTGATTGTCGTATTCGACCGAACCGCCGGGCTCCAGCACTTCGTAAGGGCCCATGGTCGCGTCCCCGACGAAGATCAGCTTGTAGTCGGCGGTGAACTTGTGCAATAAGTCGAAAGTCGAAATGCGCTCGGTGTGGCGCCGGCGGTTGTTCTTCCAAAGGTAGTCGTATACGCAGTTGTGGAAGTAGTAGTACTCGAGATGCTTGAACTCGGCCTTGGATGCCGAAAACAACGCTTCGGTGCGCTGGACGTGGTCGTCCATCGAGCCGCCTACGTCGAGCAGCATCAGCACCTTCACGTTGTTGTGCCGCTGCGGCATCATTCGGATGTCTAGCCAGCCGGCGTTCGCCGCCGTGCGTTGGATGGTGCCGGGCAGGTCGAGCTCTTCGGCCGCGCCTTCGCGCGCGAAGCGTCGCAGGCCGCGCAGCGCGATCTTGATGTCGCGCGTGCCCAGTTCCACCTGATCGTCGTAATCCTGGTAGGCGCGGCTTTCCCACACCTTGACGCCCGTGCGGTTGCCGAGCGCGTCGCCGCCGATGCGCAGTCCTTCGGGATGGTAGCCGCTATGGCCGAACGGCGAGGCGCCGCCGGTGCCGATCCATTTGCTGCCGCCTTCGTGCCGCCCCTTTTGCTCGTCCAACAACTGCTTGAGGCGTTCCATCAGCGGGTCCAGACCGCCGAGCGCCTCGATGCGCGCCTGTTCTTCAGGCGATAGTTCGCGCCGCAGCCGGTTCTTGAGCCAGTCGAGCGGTACGTCGAGGCCGAACTCGACGACCTGCGCGGCGCCGTGAAAGTACGCGCCGAACGCGCGATCGAACTTGTCGAAGTGCTTCTCGTCCTTCACCAAGGTAAGCCGCGCCAGATAATAGAATTCGTCGAGCGACGGCGCGATCACGCTTTGCTTGAGCGCCTCGAGCAGCGTCAGGTATTCCTTTACCGAGACCGGCAGCTTGGCGGCGCGCAATGAAAAGAAGAAATCGATCAGCATGGCGGACCTCCGCGCCGTCGTCGCTTTCCCGGCTGGATGGCCTCAGCGATGGTTGCGGTTCATGAACACGAGGCGCTCGAAGAGGTGCACGTCTTGCTCGTTCTTCAGCAGCGCGCCATGCAGCGGCGGGGTCCCCGGCTGTTGATTCTTCGACAGCAGCGCTTCCGGCGCGATGTCCTCGGCCAGCAGCAGCTTGAGCCAATCGAGCAGTTCGGACGTCGACGGTTTCTTTTTCAATCCCGACACGTTGCGCAACTCGAAGAAGGCCGCCAGCGCCGCCCGCACCAGGTCTTGCTTGATGCCGGGATAGTGCACGTCGACGATCTGCTGCATCGTGGCCGCATCGGGGAATTTGATGTAGTGGAAGAAACAGCGGCGCAAAAACGCGTCCGGCAACTCCTTTTCGTTGTTCGACGTGATGATGACGAGCGGCCGGTGATTCGCACGGATCGTCTCACGCGTCTCGTACACGTGGAATTCCATCCGGTCCAGTTCGCGCAGCAGGTCGTTCGGAAACTCGATGTCGGCCTTGTCGACTTCGTCGATCAGCAGCACGCAGCGCTGGTCCGCCTCGAACGCCTGCCACAGCACGCCCTTGACGATGTAGTGGCGGATGTCGGCGACGCGCGCGTCACCGAGCTGAGAATCGCGCAAGCGCGAGACCGCGTCGTACTCGTACAAGCCCTGCTGCGCCTTGGTGGTCGATTTGATGTGCCACTGCAGCAGCGGCATGCCGAGCGCGGCGGCGACTTGTTCGGCGAGCATCGTCTTGCCGGTGCCGGGCTCGCCCTTGATGAGCAGGGGGCGTTGCAGCGTGATCGCGGCGTTCACGGCGAGCTTGAGATCGTCGGTCGCGACGTATTGCGAGGAACCTTCGAATCGTTCGTTCGGCATGCTCGGCGTCATCTCGGAAAACGGCGGGTCAAAGCGCATCGCGGATTGAAGCAGCGATTGACTGTGCGCCGGACGGTGGCCAGCGCCGGCCAAAAAGCGAGTATATGTCAAAAAGAAAAACGGACCGGCGCACCGTCGCGGCCGTTGCCGCCTGATCGGACGAGCCGGAGGAGCGTCGAAGTGCGGCGTAATGATGCACCATGGCACGCTTGACGGCGGCGCTCGTAGCTGGGCCGTCCATGTGGACGGTGCGCGGCGCCGCGGTTACAATAACGCGATTTTTGGCGTGCGCCGCTTCCGCAAGAGACTCGTGCAGGCCGTCGGCTTACGCGCTTCGATTCCCCTCTAGCCTGGTAAGACGCTTATGAAAAAATTTGTCGTAATGGCTGTGGCGACGCTGTTGGGCGGCGGCGCGGCCAACGCACTGGCCGCCGATGTGGTGGGCAACGCCAGTGCCGGCGCAGGGAAGGCGGCCATGTGCATCGGCTGCCACGGTATCGCGGGATACCGGACTGCGTACCCCGAAACCTACGAAGTGCCCATGCTCGGCGGTCAGAATCACAAGTATCTCGAGAATGCGCTGTACGAATACAAGAAGGGCGACCGTAAGTTTCAGACCATGCGGGCGATCGCTGCCTCCCTGACGGATCAGGACATCGCCGATTTGGCCGCCTATTACGCAGCGCAGACGCCGGCGACGCCGGCCAACCCGTACAAGTGACGGCAGGCGTCGGCCGGCAAACGGCGCACGCGCGACACGCTCGGCCGAACGACGCAAGAGCAAAGGCACAGGAGAATTCATGAAGAAGCGCATCATCGAAGTGATCGCGGCATTCATCGCCGGTTTGGCGCTAGCCGGCGCCGCCCACGCGGCGGACGTCGCCAACGGCCACGCGCTGGCCGAGCGCACCAATTGCGCGGCATGTCACGGTCCGGGGCTGAATAAACCGGTCAGCCCGGATTACCCGAAGCTGGCAGGGCAGCACGCGACCTATATCTACTGGGCGCTGCGGCAGTACCAGATGGGCGGCAACAATCCGGAGTTCGGCCGCAACAATGCGATCATGGCGGCCCAAGTGCAAAACCTGTCCGAAAGCGATTTGAAAGACATCGCCGCGTACATCGCGTCGCTGAATGGCGATCTGGTGCTGAAGAAGTAGTCAGCGCGGCGACCGCCAAGGTTGCCGGACCGGCGAGCTGGCCTCCCGGCTCGTTGCAAAAAACGCTCGGCATATGCCGAGCGTTTTTTTATCGGGACACACGCCGTTCGATCAGAGCGAGGTAGGCGTCGGAATCGGGCGGCGTGTTATTGCGTTGCGATTCCCATATCACCTCGCCGAGGCATTCCATGATGGCGTGCTGCGCGTCGTGCGTAGAGTCGAGTCGCGCGGCGAGGCGCTCATGCGCGGCGCGGATGCCGCGAGGCTGGTCGATCGACAACTGCTCGCTAATGGCAAGATGCATGGACAAATGCAGGAATGGATTGGTTTTGCCCTGCTCCGGCGCGTAGTCGAGCGACGTGGCGTCGGGTGCCGCCAGCGCTTCATGGTATTCGGGATGCTCGACGATCCAATCGGCCGCGATGCTTTCGAGCGGCGTGAGAATATCGCCGGCACGTTGCTTGCGCCAGGTTTCGGTAAAAAAAAGACGGACTTCGTCGCGGCTGGGATCGAACATCGGTGGAATCGGCTGGGCTCGAGGGCACTGAGGCGGATCGCCCTAAGGCGGACAATGACTCATTTTACGCCGTAGTGGCCTATCAGCGGGTTGGCGCGGCCGTTTTCGGTTTGTACTCGCATAGCGGTTCGATGGCGCAGTGCCAGCATTCGGGCAGGCGCGCCCGGCATACATAGCGGCCATGCAGGATCAGCCAGTGATGCGCGTCATGGATGAACTCTGCGGGCGTGAACTTTTCTAGCGCCGCTTCGACTGTGCGGACATCCTTGCCGGGTGCGAGGCCGGTGCGATTCGCGACCCGGAAGATATGCGTGTCGACCGCAATGGTCGGCTGGCCGAATGCGGTGTTCAACACCACGTTTGCCGTCTTGCGGCCTACGCCGGGCAGGCCCTCTAGCGCTTCGCGTTCGGACGGCACTTGGCCGTCATATCGCTCGATCAAGATGCGGCAGGTCGCGATCACGTTCTTCGCCTTGGTCCGGTATAGCCCGATCGTCTTGATATAGTCGGCAACCTGGTCTTCGCCCAGCGCGAGCACGAGCTGCGGCGTATTGGCGACCGGAAACATCTTGCGCATGGCCTTGTTGACCGAAATGTCGGTCGCCTGCGCAGACAGCATGACAGCGATCAGCAGTTCGAACGGCGTCGTGTAGTCCAGTTCGGTCGTCGGATGCGGGTTCAGGCTCTGAAGCGTCTCGTAGATCGCGCGGCGCTTGGTTGCGTTCATCGTTTTTATTCGCTCCGGTCCGGCTCGTCGGCGGCATCGCTGGGGCGGGGCGGGGCATCGACGCCCAGGCGCGCGCGGCGCGCGTTGGCCGCGTCGATTTGTGCCTGTACGTTCGCGCTGACGTTGGCCGTGTTCTTCGGGCCGTCGCCCAGGGTGGACATTTCTTCCTTCTTCTTGCGCGCGCGTTCCAGTGCGGCTTGGATGATCGCGCGTTTTTTCGCTTCGGCGTCACTCGCCGCCGCGACCGGCGCGGGGTCGGCGCTGCCGGACGAAGTGCCGGCGCCCGCCGGGCCGGCCGTGCCCGCACCCGGGTCCGCTGTGTGCACCGGCGCGCCGGCGTCCGTGTGATGGTCCGACTGGATGTCCTGCGTCCCGGCGCGCGCCGCATGCCGTGCCGCCACGCGCTGCTCGGCCGCGTCGCGTTCGCGCGCGATCCGGGCGAGGTGGCGGTCGTGGCGCGCGCGCGCCGCGTCGGCCTGGTCTTGGGTCCAGGCATCCCACCCGGTGGCGTTGCCGGTCACCGCGACCATCGCAATGCAGTCGACCGGGCACGGCGCGACGCACAAGTCGCAGCCCGTGCACAGCTCGGCGATTACCGTGTGCATTTGCTTCGGTGCACCGACGATCGCATCGACCGGGCAGGCTTGCAGACACAGCGTGCAGCCGATGCAGAGATTTTCTTCGATGACGGCCACCGGGCGCGGTCGTTCGCGGCCATGTTCGACGGACACGGGCAGCACGGGTTTGCCCAGCAACGCGGCGAGCCGCGCGACGCCTTCAAGGCCGCCCGGCGGGCACTGATTGTGGCAGGCAGCACCGCTTGCCACCGCCTCGGCATAGGGGCGGCAGCCGTCGTAGCCGCATTTGGTGCATTGGGTCTGAGGCAGCAGGTCTTCGATGCGATCTGCGAGCGTCTTCGAGTCGTTCACGTCTGGGGTAGCGGGTGACGAAATGTTCAACGCGTCAGCGAGCGTGACGCATATTTCGTAAATACGCAATTATCGCCTATTCTGATTGTGGCGTTCGGACTGCCTTGCGATAATCCATAACAATTTCGCATCACAATTGCGGTGGCGCGGTGTCCCAACCGGGACCGCCGACTTGACCACCGGCTTGGCCACCGACTCATGATCCGCCGCCATGAATCAGCCGAAGACGAAAAGAGATCCCGAGGGCACCCGGCGACGGATACTTGCCGCTGCGGCCGAAGAATTCGCTAACGGCGGCCTGTCGGGAGCGCGCGTCGACCAGATCGCGCGACGCGCCGAAACCAACGAGCGGATGCTTTACTATTACTTCGGCAGCAAGGAACAATTGTTCACCGCGGTGCTCGAACAGGCGCTGGCTGGGTTGGTCGATGCGGAGCGCGCGCTCGATTTGAACGGTCTCGCACCGGTCGAAGCCATCACGCGGCTCGCGCATTTCATGTGGGACTACTACCGGGATCATCCCGACCTGCTGCGGCTGGTGAACAACGAGAATCTGCACGAGGCGCGTTATCTGCAGAAGTCGGCGCGGATTCGCGAGACGGTTTCGCCGATCGTGGCGACCGTCACCAACATCCTCGACCGCGGGCATCGCGCCGGCCTATTTCGCGCCGGTATTGATCCGCTGCGGCTCTATGTCACGATTTCCGGGCTCGGCTACTACATCGTCTCCAACCGCCATACGCTGCAAGCGACGCTGGACCGGGATTTCACCAGCCCGGACGAGCGCAGCGAGATGATACGGCTCAACACGGATATGTTGCTAGCCTACCTGCTGCATCGCTGAATCAGGCCGGGACCGGTTCGCGGTCGTGCTCGTAGATGAACTCGCGGATCTGCGGATAGATGATGGTGCGCCAGCGGCGCCCGGAGAAAATACCATAATGGCCGCATTTTTCGGCGGTGAAGTGGTGCCGCGATTCTTTTGGAATGCCGGTACATAGCGTATGCGCCGCGGCGGTCTGGCCGCTGCCCGAGATATCGTCGAGCTCGCCTTCGATCGTGAACAGCGCGGTCTGCGTGATGTCCTGAGGCCGCACGCGTTCGCCGCGCACGTCCCACGTGCCCTTGACTAAACGAAACTCCTGAAACACGATGCGGATCGTTTCGAGATAGTACTCGGCGGACATGTCGAGCACCGCGTTATATTCGTCGTAGAAACGGCGATGCGCCTCCGCGTCATCCTCGTCACCGCGCATCAGGTTCTCGTAAAACTCCCAATGCGCGTTCAGGTGGCGCTCCGGATTCATCGCGACGAAGCCCGCGTGCTGCAAAAAGCCCGGATAGACTTTGCGTCCAACGCCGGGGTAGTTCGAGGGCACCGTGTGAATCACGTTGTTTTCGAACCATTCGTATGACTGTTGGGTCGCCAGCGAATTGACCGAGGTTGGGCTCTTGCGCGCGTCGATGGGCCCACCCATCATCGTCATCGTGCGCGGCGTGTCTTCGCCGCGACTCGCCATCAGCGAGATCGCCGCCAATACCGGTACCGTCGGCTGGCACACCGAAATGACATGCAGGTTCCTCGCGCCGATATGGCGAATGAATTCCTGGATGTATGCGATGTAATCGTCCAGGTGGAACGGGCCGTCCTCGAGCGGCACCATGCGCGCATCGATCCAGTCGGTGATATACACCTTGTGGTCTTGCAGCAGTGTGCGCACGGTATCGCGCAACAACGTCGAATGATGACCGGACAGCGGCGCGCAAACCAGTACCGCCGGCTCGTGCTTCAGTTGTGAAACGGCGTCGCTGTCGTCGGAATAGCGCTTGAAGCGCAGCAGGCGGCAAAACGGCTTCTCGAGGATCGTCTGTTCGACGATCGGGATCGCACGGCCGTCCTTGTCGATCTGCTTAATGTTGAATTCAGGCTTCTCGTAGTCCTTGCCAAGCCGGTATAAAAGTTCGTACGCGGCTGAAAACCGCGTAGCGCCCGGCATATAGGCGAGCGGGCTCGATGGGTTGGCAAACGACTTGGACGTGGCTTGCGCCCAGGCCGTCAGCGGGCTCAGCAGAGCGCGCTGGAATTCGTGCAATTGATAGAGCATGGGTCGCTCCGATGTACAACCATGAAATCAGTCGACACAGACATCGCGCGCTCGGCGGGCCACGTACTTTTGCCGCGCGCCGTGCGTCGCCATCTTCTTGTCCTCAACCCTGTCTGCGTTTACTGCCAGCCGCATTCCTGGGCCCTTTTTACTCCTTTTTTACGCCTCCGTGCTCTTTTTCCTGCCCTTATTTTCACCACCGTGCCGCGCACGCCTGTTGGGTGTCGCGCCGGTCGAAACCGCCCGCAACCCACGCCGATTATCGGCCGCAGGCAACCATGGATGATATCGGACAAACCCTTGTTGTGCAATGCAGCATGACGCGTGCGGAACGCCTTCGCCGCGACCATGCTGCGGGATCGAAATCATACTGAGCACTAGGCGTTCCTGGTGGTCCTGGCGAGCCCGGCATTCCTAGCGTTCAACCGGCGTTCAACCGGCGTTCAACCGGCGTTCAACCGGCCGGCGCGGTCTGGTGTCCGCTGTTGTGCCCGTCGCCAGCCACCGCGGCGGCTATGCGTGATTCGTGCCGCATCAGGTTTAGCCCGGTATGGACCAGCGCGACGTGTGAGAACGCCTGGGGGAAATTGCCAACCATCCGGCGAGCGCCCGGATCGTATTCCTCGGCGAGCAAGCCCACGTCGTTTCGCAGGGACAACAGGCGCGTAAACATCGCGTGCGCCTCGGCGATGCGTCCCTGCAACGCCAGGTTATCGACCAGCCAGAAACTGCATGCCAGAAAGGTTCCTTCACCGGGCGGCAGGCCATCATCGACCTCCGATGTGTGGTAGCGCTTGACGAAACCGTCGACGGTCAAGTCACGTTCGATCGCATCGACGGTGCCCCGGATGCGGGGGTCATCTGCTGGCAAGAAGCCAACCAGCGGCAGCAGCAACAGACTCGCGTCGAGGTCGCTGCCGCCCTCATCGTCCCAATAGGTCTGCACGAACGAGTTTAGCGCGGGGTTCCACGAGCGCGCGCAGACTTCGTTGAAAATTTCGTCGCGCACCGCGCGCCAGTGGTCGACCGGGCCGCGTAGGTCGAATCGTTCGGCCGACTTGATGATCCGGTCGAACGCGACCCACGCCATCACCTTCGAAAACGTGAAGTGCTGGCGGCCACCGCGTGTTTCCCAGATGCCTTCATCCGGCTCGCGCCAGATTTGCTCGAGGTGCCGCACCATCGCGCACTGGATCGACCAGGCGGTATCGTCCGCTTGGAGGCCGCCGATGCGCGCCAGATACAGCGCGTTCATCACTTCACCATACACGTCGAGTTGCAGCTGATTGACCGCGGCGTTGCCCGCGCGTACCGGCTTTGCCCCTTCATAGCCGGGCAACCAGTGGACCTCCCACTCGGGTAGGCGGCGTTCGCCGGCGATGCCGTACATTGTCTGCAGTTGCGATGGCGTGCCGGCCATCACGCGAGCGAGCCAGTCGCGCCATGCACGGGCGTCGTCAAAGTAGCCGCCGCGCATCAGCGCGAGCAGCGTGATGGTCGCGTCGCGCAGCCAGCAGAAACGATAGTCCCAGTTGCGCGTGCCGCCGAGCCGTTCGGGTAGCGACATGGTTGGCGCGGCGACAATTCCGCCAGTGGGCTCGTACGCGAGCGCGCGCAGGGTGAGCAGCGAGCGGCGGATCGGTTCGGCAAACTCACCGGTGACGGTGCAGCGGCTGGCCCAGTCGCGCCAATGACGGTCGGTGCGCTCGAGCGTGTGGAACGGGTTGCGCACGGGCGGCAAGCACTCGTGCGATGGCGCATAGGCCAGCACGAACGGCACATGATCGCCGGCCTTCACGGTGAAGTCGGCGACGGTCCTCATCGCTTCGCCGCGCAGTTGCACCGG
>Ga0310811_10002026_pt1 | contig 25223 bp, 12 predicted proteins | sample YCmetagenome_FD_207642 | JGI IMG/M metagenome (GOLD analysis project Ga0310811, IMG submission 207642) | Soil microbial communities from experimental microcosm in Duke University, North Carolina, United States - YC | ecosystem: Engineered > Artificial ecosystem > Soil microcosm > Unclassified ... | reverse complement strand
ACCACAGCAATATTTCGAAATCCAGCTTTACAAGCAATACCTCTTTCGTGGTATTTCTATAGTAACATTATGGATAGGTAGAATACGAATTTACAAAGACCTACTGCTATTAACAGTTCAAATCTCTCATTGTCAATAGCTTCATTAGATTAGATCAATAAAACAAAGCTCGAATCATAAACTCGAGCTTTGTTGTTTTTGTACTAGTCAACTAATATTGATTGTAAGATCATTTTCTTGTGAAGAATAGCGCCCATGTGGTTGATGTCATTCTCAAGCACTTTATTAAAATGATTTTCTGCCTCCTTCTGTCTTCCATTATTCAAGCCGAGGTTACCAAGCCCGATTAAATAGTGACAATGATTTTGGTTTTTTAAATCCAGGTCCTGATCGAAAACCAATAAGTCAGGAAGGGATACTGCAAAATAATCGAGCTTGATTTTGTCAGACATGTGTTCTGCTCCAAAACTGATCAGACGACCAAATATCTTTTCTGCTTTAGTATGCAGTCCAAGTTTTTTCAGCGCTAATCCCTGGTAGAATATTTTATCAGGTTGCTGGTCATTGTAATAGATTGCCTGGGTAGGTTCACTTAATCCAACACTGGCTTTGATAAAATACTCTTTTGCTTTTTCGGGATTAAGAAGTCCGTCGTAGCAACAACCGATTAAATAATTAATATCATTCTCCTGCGCACCATAAAGTTTTCCTTCTCCCAGATTATGCGGGTAATGCTCCGTCTCCTCGAGCAGTGTCAACGCTTGTGAATAGAGATTCTGACCAATTGCTTGTTTAGCTAATTCTATATGACAGATCAGAAATTGACCAACCACTTTTCCTTCACCACCTTCCCATGGATGAAACTGCCGTTCAGAGAGAAGTTGCTTAGCTTTATGGTACTGCTCAAGATGATTATACAATGCTATTCTTTCCAGGTAAAGATCGTCACGCTCGTTTGTGAGATTGATGTACTTCTCAAGTAAGTCAAGTCGCTCCTGGTGTGGCTTATTAAACTTTTTGTAGAGTTGATCCAGTTCCATCAGCACACGAGCATCAGTAGTATCCAACTGAAAAGCTTTCTCCAATGATTGCAATGCCTTGGCAGGATTATTCTGTTTGTTATGATATGCTAAAGCCAGGTTACGATGTGCTGTTGGAAAAGAATCATCAATGGCAACTGATTTCTCCCAATAGCTTATGGCTTCCGGATATTGACGATTAGCATACCAGAAATTACCGAGATAGTAGGGAGCTTTAGAATCGTTTTTGTTTGCTTCAATAACAAATTCCAAAACGCGAACATCTTCAATACGATTAGGAAAACAATAATCAGATTTTGCTTCTGCTGCCTTTTGAAGAAACAGATTTGAATTTGGAGTGTTGTTTTGTTTGGCAGCAAAATAACCCAGGTAGTAATAAACCATAGGGTAGGTGTGCTCTTGCTTAACACTGAGCATAAGCATCTCGCTGGCTTCTTCTAAAAGTCCAGCATGAACATAATCAAAAGCATATTCAATTATGGTATGAACATTTTCACGTGATAATTTTTTGATATGATTTAGAATTTCATCTGCCTTCTTTAATGCATGTGAATTTTTCAAAATCATATACTCTTCAAACAAACAACCTATGCTGAATTTATCCAACACAAGCGATTCTTCTATAAGATCAAGCGCTTCATTGGTACGTTCAAGTTTTCGTAGCACTACTACTTTTAAATGCCTTGCCGTTTGACTTGAATAATTTCTGTTTAATGACTTGTTTACTAAATCAAGAGCCTCTTCAAAATTTGCGCGGTGCGTAGCAAGTCGAGTCAGGTTTAAATAAGCCACATCTTGCCATGACGAACTCCATGCTGCTTTAAAAAATGCTTCATACGCCTCTTCAAATTGTTCTTGCATAAATAGAGCAAGACCTAGATTGAAATACGGCTCTCCGTCATAGGGATTTGGATTTCTATCTGTTATAGTTTTAATAGCAATAGCGAAATGCTTTTGGGCAATTGAAAATTTCCCCTTTCTCAAATACCATAAACCCAAAGCATTATTGTTGCGTATGTCGCCCGGCTCTCTTCTTAATGCTTCTTCATAATAGTCCGTTGCCTTAAATGTGGCATGTCGGTATTGCTCGATGTGAAGCCCGGTAAGAAAAAGCTGTTCGATACTTTCAATCTCATGAGGTTCTTTTGCTGGTTGTGCTGCTTTGGGCACTTCCTTGTCAACATTAACTTCTGGCTGATAAGAAACAATTATCTTTCCGTTGCCTTCATATAATGTGATGCTTATCTTTTCTCTCTGAACATCATGTGTATGCTGAACAGATTTACTAAAAGGAGATTCAGGTGAAATAGAAATTTCCTCAGTCCAGATCTCGTTGCCTTCATTTAACAATACAGCAACAGCCTTTGTGTGTTTAGCAGTAGTATAAAATTTTAGATTTATAGTCTTGGCCTCTATCTCAAGACTTATCATGCCGTCTTTCGTAGCATTCTTTACTACACCCAATTCGCTGTATGGCATGAAGTATTGTGTGAATGTTCTTTCTTCATTGGGTTGGATCCAGGAGAAGTCAGGTTGGTTGTCAGTGAAAACTCCTGTCATCAATTCAATGTAAGGACCATCTTCATCTGTCAGGTTTCGATCCCACGCATAACCAAATTCACCATTACCCCATGTCCACTGTTTTTTGCCTGGTGATACATGATGATTGGCAATATGTAATAGTCCGCCTTTTGTATCGTGCTCGTAACCACCCATGAAATCATATTTTGATTTGATAGCCATGTAGGAGGTAGGCACGGGAATATTTTTATAGCGGGAGATATCTACACCAGCGGAGTAATCAACTTTATAGTAGGTTCCTTTTGCTATAGGAAATTCAGACACATCACGTTTTCCATGATCGAACACAGCATGAACATCCGGTGGAAATATTGACTGGTAATCATCATTTACTTTTACAGCCGGATTTGCCCACCATAAAAATGTCTGTGGAAAGGGAGTTCGATTATAAAGCTTTGCATTTATTTCAAGATAGGCTTTGTCAGGATACAATCTGAAACCAGCCATACCTTTGGTGCGGAACATTCGTTCAACTTCACTTACCCAAACGGTTTTACTTCCATCATCATGTTCTTCAATAGTAAAGTCGATAGGATCAAATGTACTTGGTCTGTGATGTTGTGGCCAGTTGAATTCAATACCTCCTGAAATCCATGGACCTGTTAACCCAACCAATGCTGGCTTGATGACCTGATTATAGTAAATGAAATGACGCTGCTTGATCTTGTCATACGCCATCTGTATTCTTCCTCCCAACTCTGGCAGAACCATAATCTTGAGATATTGATTTTCAAGGAATACAGCATGATATGTTTTATCAACCTTTTCATCATATATCTTTTCAATTACAGGGTGAGGATAAACCACACCACTGCTTCCCTGGTAGACTCTATTTTCTAAAAAGATTGGATTTTTTTCTGGTTTACCTATTCCGTACGTTGGGATGATCACGTTTTCTTCCCACACCGAAACAATATTGTTGCTTTTCATCTAAAACGATTGTTTTTTACAAAATTATTGCTTTCGAAAGGGAGAATAGATGGATTAATTTTCGGTTTTAATAGACAATCTTATTGTTCTTATGCAGGTAATACGGAAAAGGGAAGGGTTTGAAGGCCAGCGGGCAATCGTACTTCCAAAGAAAATTATAGAGGTATGCGCCAATACTCCTCCGGTCAATTCCATGTTTGTTACAGACATTGGCTTTTATCCTAATGCTGCATTTCATTACCGCGAGCGTCCATCAGGAATTTCGCAGAACATATTGATCTATTGCATAGAGGGGAAGGGTTGGCTTGAGGTTCCATCCGGAACGTATAAGATTAAGCCAAATGAATTCTTAATTATTCCGGCAGACATGCCGCACAAATATGGTGCAGACGACAATAGTCCATGGAGTATTTATTGGGCACATTTTAAAGGTATTCAGTCTCCATACTTTACAGCGATCTTATCTAAACAGTATAAAGATTTTGTTGGTTATACTCCTTTTATGGAAGAGCGAATCAGAGTATTCGAGTCGATTTATAAAGCATTGGAATCAGGTTATAGTATTGATAATCTCACACTTTCAAGTATTGGATTTACCTACTTTATCGGCCTGCTTGTGTACGCTGATAAGTTTGCTTCTGCTCATCCTTCAACAGTAAAAGACGCTATAGATTTGTCTATAGAATATATGCAGGATCACCTGGAAGTTCCATTGATGCTGGAAACTATTGCGTCGTCAGTTAATCTATCAGTATCACAATACTCCAGCGTATTCAGAAAGAAAACGGGCTACTCGCCAATAGAATACTTCAATCATTTGAAAGTGCAGCATGCCTGCCAATATCTTCAATTCACATCGCTGAGAATCAGTGAAATAGCATTAAAATTAGGACTCGAAGATGCTTACTACTTCTCCCGGATGTTTACAAAATTGATGGGTATGTCGCCCAAAGAGTACCGTAATAAGAAGCATTAGCATAGCGCTTTTGGATTCTCTTTAACAATAAAAAAATCCATCTATATAATGCAATTGTCCATTCAAACGTTTGCAATTATCTGTGATTTTTGTATCAAACGATTTCAACCGAATGGGAAAAAACTTATACATATTTCTGATCAGTCTTATTGCCGCATTTGGTGGACTTTTATTTGGCTTTGACATAGCCGTTTTCTCGGGTACTATTCCATTTATTCAACCTTATTATCATTTAACTCAAGCTCAACTTGGCTGGACAGGGAGCTCACTTTATGTAGGATGTATCATCGGCACATTGATCACTGGTTATGCTACTGATCAGTTCGGACGCAAACTTCCACTCATTATATCAGCTGGAATTTTTATGGTGTCATCTGTTTTGATGGGATGGGCTTCAAGCTATTCCATGTTAATTCTGTGGAGAATTATTGCAGGTATAGGAGTAGGTGCTGCTTCTATGTTGTCACCATTATATATAGCAGAAGTTAGTCCTGCAGCAACAAGAGGTAGAATGGTTTCTATTAACCAGTTAACAGTAGTTATAGGAATTCTGTTGGCATACTTCTCTAATTATATGTTGGCCGATACTGAAAACAACTGGCGATGGATGTTTACATCTGGCGCAGTTCCTTCAGTGTTATTCTTTGTTTGTGTATTTCTGGTTCCGGAAAGTCCGCGTTGGTTGTTAAGCAAAGGGCATATTGAGAAAGCTAAAATTGTTCTTGGTAAAATTTCAGGTTTATCAAAAGTTGATGAAGAGCTTAAAGCCATACAGGCAGGAGTAAGAGGAGAAGTGAAAGGAAAAATTGCAGACCTCTTTAAATCAGGTGTATTATTTCTGGTTGTTCTTGGAATAACCATTGCAGTTTTCCAACAGATATCAGGAGCTAACGCAGTATTCTTTTATGCTCCCATCATTTTTGAGAAGGCTGGTATGAATGTAAAAGATCAGCTCTTTCAACAAATAATGATTGGTTCCATCAATCTCATTTTCACATTAGTAGCCATGCAATTGGTAGATAGACTTGGCAGAAAGAAATTGATGCTGGGCGGTGCATCGCTCATGGCACTGTGGCTCTTTCTCGTGGGCTTGTGTTTCCATTTTAATTTTTTAGAAGGTTATACGCTCACACTGCTTGTGCTTGCCTTTGTTGCTACATATGCCACAACGTTAGCTCCCGTTACATGGGTGTTGATCTCTGAGATATTTCCTACAAAAATCAGAGGCCTCGCTATTTCTATTGCAACATGCATGCTGTGGGTAGCGTGTTTTGCACTTGCTTATGGCTTTCCAATTCTGATCAGTTGGCTGGACTATGAAACCTTTTTCCTGTTTTCAGGAATATGCTTGCTCTATTTTTTCATTCTATTGAAGTACGTGCCTGAAACGAAAGGAAAAACACTAGAGCAATTTGAAACCGATATTATAAGACATTAGCTGATAATCTAAACCTAACCCCAAACTAAATGCCTATGAATAAACATTACAAAAAAATCAATCCTCTCACACGACAGTGCTGTCAAATAAAAAATAAATAAGCCTAAACAGTTCAAAAAAAAACAGAAAGCAACATGAAAAAATTTTTACACTTTATAGTCATTGTACTTCTGATTGCTGTGCCTGGTTCATTGCTGGCAGGTCCAATGATGATTGATGCTCAGGGCATAACGATCAGTGGTGTTGTAAAGGATGGCAATGATCCGATGCCAGGTGTCAACATTCTTGTGAAAGGAACAACCAATGGTACTGTAACTGATGCCGACGGAAAATATACGTTAGATGTTCCTTCTTCAGAATCCATTCTTACATTTTCTTTTATAGGTTATGTAACAGAAGAAGTGAAGGTTGGTGGGCAAACCAATATCAGCGTTGTGCTCATGCCTAGTATTGAAACATTAGCTGAAGTAGTTGTAGCCGGTGCCGTAATCAAAAAAGGTGATCTTACCGGAGCCATATCAGCTATAGATGATAAAAAACTAAGCGAAGTTCCAACGTCAAATGTTTTACAAGCAATGACGGGTAGAATGACTGGTGTGCTTATTCAAAACAGCGCGAGTGTATCTGGCTCTGATACTAAAATCAGGATTCGTGGAAATAACACCTTTGGTCAATTTGATAACAATCCCATTTTCGTTGTAGATGGTGTGATCATTGACGGTGGATTTAACCTGATTAACCCAAATGACATTGCAAGCATGGATGTATTGAAAGATGCATCAGCTACAGCTATCTATGGCTCACGTGGAGCAAATGGAGTTGTGATTGTTACAACCAAGAAAGGTAAAAAAGGTGAAGGTAAAATTACGTATGATGGCTGGGGTGGTATTCAGCAATTTTCCCAAACACTACCGAGGTTAGGAGCAAAGGATATGTTTGACTTACGTGTAGATGCGTACGCCAATACATATATGGATGCAAATCCTACTGCGAACAGACAGAGCTACATTGATAATGTAATTCTTAATCAAGCCCCAGGTAACACTATAATAGGTGACTATGAATTTGATACTTATAACAGTGGCAAGAGTTATAACTGGCTTAACAAGGTAACACGCCAGGGTGCACAGCAAAATCACACCATGAGCTTTTCAAAAGGAACAGACGAAGGTTCTGCTTATGTGAGCTTTAACTATATCAATAATAAAGGGTTGCTTGACAACTCATCCTTTGGCCGTTATTCAGGTAGAGTGAATCTGGATCAGAACATCAAGTCATGGTTAAAGATCGGAACGAATACTACTTACACAAGAAGTCATGAGACGTTTATAGACGGTGGTGTATTTTCTATTGCCAATGGTGCTAACCCATTGCTGGCTATCAACGATACGATGAACATTCTTAAATGGGGACCTGCTGAACAACCTGGTCAATATAATCCACTTCGAAGTTTGCGAATTAAAAGTGACGAATATCAGTCGAGATTGATTACCAGTAATTTTATAAACATTAAACCTACAAAAAAGATCAACGTCAGAACTATGTTCTCTGTTGATCTCACCGATAAGAAATTCTTTCAATATACGCCAAGAGATATTGGACAGTCGCTTAATAACTCAACTGATGGTACAGCTTTTCAGAGTAATGATCATTACCTGAATTGGCAATGGGATAACACGGTTAACTATGATATCTTATCAGGCGACCATAACCTTACTGCGTTTGCCGGTTTTAGTATGCAGCAAAACAACAGGGATTATAGCCAGTTAACGGCTACTGGTTTTGCAAACGATGATCTTTCATACAAGAATGTAGGCGCTGCTTACCTGACCAGCAAATTTCAACTTGGATCAGACTTCATAACAAATTCATTGATGTCATACATAGCCCGTGCAAACTACTCTTACAATGAAAAGTATTATGCTACCGTTACTGCGCGTTATGATGGTTCATCAAGATTTGCTAATGGCCACCAATGGGGTTTGTTTCCCTCTGTAGCATTGGGTTGGAATATGGCTGAAGAAAAATTCTTTCAGAACCTGAATGCATCATTTATCAATGTCGCCAAGCTTAGAGCGAGCTATGGCCAGGTGGGTAATCAGAACATACCAAACTTTGCTTATGCAAGCTTATACAACGCGAGTCGTTCCAACAATTCTGTAATATTTACATCTGATGGAAGACTTGGAAATAAGAACCTGGCGTGGGAACGACAAAAGCAATTGAACCTTGGATTAGACCTGAGTGTACTAAACAACAAAGTCAATTTTACATTCGACTACTTCACTATTAAAAATCAAAACCTTTTGTTAAAACGTCCTCTCTCAACGGTTACTGGTTTTAAAGAAGTTATTACCAATGTTGGAGAGCTTACTAACCACGGGATAGAAATTGGGGTAAATGCCAAAGTGCTTGATGCGAATGGATTTCGTTGGAATGTTTCTGCCAATATATCATCTGCTCTAAACAAAGTCACAAAACTTTATGGTGGTGCCACTGCCATCTACAACAAAGGTGGATATAACAATGTAGACATTCAACGCGAAGGAAACTACTTCGTAGGGCAATCGGTAAATTCAATTTACTCATACAAGTTTGACAAGATCGCACAGGCATCAGACATGGACCGTATTTCGCAAATGGATTTAGGTGGGCACATTGTAAAACCAGGCGACATACTTCCACGCGATAAAAATGGCGACGGAATAATCAACGATGATGACAGGTATGTAGTCGGGCGTAAGGATCCTAAATTCTATGGAGGATTCTCAACGGACTTGTCATATAAAAACTTTTCAATCAATGCAGTATTCACCTATAACTATGGAGCGAAACGCATTAGCAGTCTTTATGAAGGTTTAATGACGGGCAACGGTACATCTGCCGGGCATGCAGACTTGCTTAACCGCTGGACACCTGAGCACACCAATACCAATGTACCTCGTGCTTATAACGGTGGTGGTCGCTACAGTATTAGCGATGTTGATTTAGGAGTTCAGAATGCTTCGTTCTTGAGATTATCTACATTAACGCTTGCCTATACTGTTCCTCCGGCTGTTTTAACGAAAGTCAAAGTGAGCACTTTGCGTATTTACTTCACTGGTAACAATGTGTTTATAGCAACAAAATATAAAGGATATGATCCTGAAACCGGTGATGCTTATCCGATGTCGAGAATGTTTGTTGCGGGTGTTAATCTCGGGTTCTAAGCAGGGTTTAAAATTAATTCAACACAAAAAGATTATATCATGAAGAATAAAAATATAGGAGTGAAATTAATGACCCTCATGCTTGTGGTCTTAAGCTCATGCTCTGATTTTTTAAATCAAAAACCACAGACGGCATTTACGCAAGAGGAAGTATTTGCTGATCTGGATAAAATCGAGCCGCTGATTCTTGGTATGTACACCAGCTGGCGCAACAGCAAGAAGGATAGAGACGGTTTTATAGTAATGTTAGGTACCGATGAATCACAGCAAGGAACTCAACAGGTAACATCAGATGCAGATCAGGGCGGACTTGATAAGTATGATGGTTTCCTGGCGCCAAGCAACAAAGCGCTGGAGCATCAATGGGAATTACGCTGGCCTATTATCAGTACGGCATCATCAACTATCTACGCTTTGAAAGCTAACAAGCAAGATCCTGCAAGAAGAGATATTTTGTTGGGTGATGCTTCTTTCATTCGAGCAGCGTTAAGTTTTGATGCAGCCCAATACTGGGGCGAAATTCCGGTAGTAGATGTTGATAAGCTTAATGAATATGGCACAGCAAGACAACCCTTGTCTATAGTTTATGCGGAGATCATTAGCGACCTCGAAGTAGCCATTGAGCATTTACCGGATACACAATCGGATAAAAGAAGAGCAACCAAAACTGCTGCGCAAGCCATGCTTGGCAAAGTTTACCTATATGCACAGGAAGAATCTGGTTTGCGCGATTATGCAAAAGCTAAAGAACAATTTGAAGCTGTGATTAGTAGCGGTCAGCATAGCCTTGTAGCAAATTATGCAGACTTGTGGGATCCCAACAAACCGAATCCTTCTGAATCTATTTACTCATTTCAGTTCGCACCGTATCCTGATCAGAATCAGATCCAATGGCAAATGGGTACACGTTCGGTTACCAACGCTAAACCATATTGTTACTTTGGTGGATATGACCTGATGATGCCAACGATGTATGGTTATCAAATGGTTGCTGACGGAGGCGTATGGGAAGATGGTGACCTAAGAAGAGATGAAAGTATCCGTTTTAATTTTCAATATGAAGGTGTGGATTATGGTCCGGTACTATATCCTGATGAACTTGATCCACACGTAAAGAAGTATGAAGATATCCGTGGAGATGGTGTATACAGTTTTTACTATTCCGGCAAGAACGTTTTCTATCTACGCTATTCAGATATTTTATTATGCTATGCAGAAACGCTAAACGAAACAGGAAACACAGGCGACGCTGTTACACAAGTAAATAAAGTGAGGGCGCGTGCTTGGGGCGGGGCACTTCCTGCCGATAAAGAATGGAGTACAGGAATGTCTCAAGCAGACTTTCGTACAAAAATACTCGATGAAAGAATGCGCGAGCTTTGCTTTGAAGGCTGGAGAAGAATGGACTTGAATCGTTATGGTAAACTTGTTGAGTTGGTTTCCGCTCGTAATCATTGGGCATCAGAAAGCGGCACTATTGACGATCATCACAAGGTATATCCAATTCCTCGTCAAGAGATAATTAATAATCCAGATATCGAACCGACGGATCAGAATCCCGGATACACCAATCAATAAAACCTTAAACGACCCATAACCATGAAAACGAATACTAACCTATTGTTCAAAATCAAGATGGAGAAAAATCTATCTTCGCTAACAGCAGCAGCAACATTTGCTTTGATCATTGTTTTCGCTGCATGTTGTAGTAAAGATGATCCTGCACCACCGGTTCCGGAATTGAAGATTACATCAATCACACCCAGTACAGGTGGAGAAGGTACTCCTGTTGTTATAGTGGGTACAGGCTTTAGTGCCACAGCCTCTGAAGATGCAGTAACGCTTAACGGAAAAGCCTGTCCTGTAACAAGTGCTACTGCAACGCAGCTTGGCATAACCATTCCCGCCGATGCCGGTAGTGGAAAAATTACAGTAACCGTAGGAACTAAGTCAGCACAAAGTACAATGTTTACTTTTGTTCCAGCTGTCTTGCCATTAGCCATCACTTCAATTGCACCCACAACGGGTCCAAAGCAAACACATGTAGTGATTACCGGAACGAGCTTTAGTACTACTGCCTCTGAAAATATCGTTACCCTCAATGGAAAATCATGCGAAGTAACAAATGCCAGCGCGACACAACTCACCGTTGTTATACCTGCCAGTGCAGGTAGCGGTAATATCCAGGTAACAGTAGGCAGTAATACTGTGCAAAGCACAAACTTCGATTTTGTTTTTACAGTTACAGTAAGCACATTGGCAGGAAGCACCAATGGTTTTGCTGATGGTACTGGTTCCGATGCACAATTCAGTCAGCCATTCAGTGTTGCTGCCGATGCAAACGGTAATATATATGTAGCAGATGCTGGAAATAATAAAATTAGGAAAGTAACGCCAGCAGGCGTTGTGACCACATTAGCAGGAAGCACGAATGGCTTTGCTGATGGTACCGGCGATGCAGCACAATTTAATTATCCTTACGGTGTAACAACCGATGCTGATGGCAATTTCTATGTGGCTGATAAGGACAATCATAAAATCAGAAAAGTAACGCCTGCCGGTGTTGTTACTACACTAGCCGGCAGCACATCCGGTTCTACAGATGGTACAGGAACTGAGGCGCAATTTAATGGCCCATATAGCGTAGCTACAGATGCTAACAATAATGTTTATGTAGCCGATGCGAGTAACAGCACAATCAGAAAAGTAACATCAGCAGGTGTAGTAACTACATTGGCTGGTAGTACAGGTGGCTTTGCTGACGGAACTGGCTCTGCTGCACAATTTCAATATGCGTATGGTGTTGCTACCGATGCTAATGGAAACATATATGTGGCCGATACCTACAACCATAAAGTAAGAAAAATAACATCAGCTGGTGTTGTAACTACACTTGCCGGAAGTACGGGAGGTTATGCAGATGGATCAGACACGGCTGCACAATTTAATTATCTCACAGGTGTAGCTACGGATGCTGCTGGTAATATATATGTGGCTGATAAAGACAATCACAAAATCAGAAAGATAGTAATTGATTAAAGTAACATAGACCAAAGACAACTGGTCAGTGAATTTGAATTCTTCTTCGCATGGAATCTTGTTTTGACTCTTGCGAAGAGGAATTTATTTCAACGTATTTTGAAAACATAAAACCCGATCAAAAAAGAAAAAACAAAGTCATTTGAAATTTAAAGTGAAGAATAGAGTGGGGAAAAGAATCAAAGCAATAATGAAGCTGGGACTGATAGTCCTTCTGATAATAAATACGCTAACACTGAAAATAAGTGCACAAACCGTAGCACTTCAAACTGCTAACACATCTCTGGTTTTTAAAGTCGACAAAGATGGTGAGCTCAAGCAGTGCTATTATGGCAAGCTGTTGCCAGAAAATGAAATCACAAATATTGATCTGACAAAATTAGATGCTTACTCGGCCTTCGGAAAATCATTTGTAAATGAGCCAGCCTTTCGTGCTACTCATGCCGATGGAAATCTGACCACAGAACTTAAATATGTAAAACATGATATAACAGAATTAGAAAAGGATATTACACAAACCAAAATTCTGTTAAAGGATAAGTTCTACAATTTCTCAATTTATCTCTGCTTCAAATCTTACAAGAAAGACAATATCATTGAACAATGGACAGAAGTTGTTCATGAGGAAAAGGGCGATGTTACACTCTATAACTTTGCTTCGTCGCAGCTAATGTTTAATGAGTCATCCTATTGGTTAACTAATTTCTATGGCGATTGGGCTTCCGAAATGAACATGAGCGAACAACAACTCAATGAAGGTATTAAAGTACAGGAGTCAAAGCTGGGTGTTCGATCAAACCAGTTTGGTCATGCATGTTTTGTAGTTGGACTTAACGGCCCGGCTAGAGAAGAAGATGGTACAGTGATAGGAGGTACGTTGGCTTGGCCTGGAAGCTGGAAGTTATCATTTGAAGTAGATCAATTAAAAAATCTGCACATACTATCGGGCATTAATCCATTTGCCTCTCAATATTTGCTTAAACCTAAAGAAGTTTTTAAAACACCTTCACTACTATACACCATTAGTCACGCTGGTAAAGGTGAGGTTACACGACGCTTTCATTCGTGGGCACGCACGTATGGCATTCATAAAAATGAACGACCACGTCTAACGCTTCTCAATAACTGGGAAGCAACATATTTTAATTTTGATGAGAACGTATTAAAACAAATTATTGGCGATGCGTCTGACATGGGCTTTGATTTATTCTTGCTCGATGATGGATGGTTTGCCAACAAATACCCCCGTAATAATGATAACGCTGGCCTTGGTGACTGGGAGGTGAACAAAAAGAAATTACCAAACGGAATTGATGCTTTGGTGAAAGAAGCCGAAGCAAAGAAAATAAAATTCGGAATCTGGATTGAACCTGAGATGGTGAATCCTAAAAGTGAATTGTATGAGAAACATCCTGATTGGGTAATTACAAGTGCCAATCGCGAACTGGATTTGAGCCGTAACCAGCTTGTCCTTGATCTTTCCAATCCTAAAGTTCAAGATCATGTTTTTGGCGTAGTTGATAATTTACTAACACAAAATCCAAAGATAGCTTATCTCAAGTGGGATTGTAATCGCTATATGACCAACGTAGGCTCATCTTATTTATCGGCAGATAAGCAATCACATTTGTGGATCAGGTATACCAAAGGCTTACTTGCAGTTCTAAGGAAAGTGCGAGCAAAATATCCTGATGTATCCATGATGCTTTGTTCTGGTGGTGGTGGCAGAATTGATTATGGAACCATGCCCTTCTTCGATGAATATTGGATCAGTGATAACACCGATGCACTTGACCGGATTTTTATTCAGTGGGGAACAGCCTACTTCTTTCCACCCATTGGTTTGGCAAGTCATGTTTCAGTAGTTCCCAATCACATAACCCAACGGATAACACCTTTGAAATTTCGTTTCGATGTTGCCATGTCTGCAAAACTTGGCATGGATCTTCAGCCGAAAGATATGAATCCGGAGGAGAAAGATTTTTCAAGAAAGGCAATCCAGGAGTACAACGGAATAAAACACATCATTCAACATGGTGATCTCTATCGGCTGCTCTCCCCATACGAAAGCAATCGCGTTGCCCTGATGTACGCTACCCCAGATCAGAAAGAAGCACTTGTGTTTTCTTATCTTAAAAAGAAAGAGATCTATGGTAACGATCAAGTTTTATACATGCATGGTCTCGATCCAAAAAAATATTATATGTTGAAAGAAATTAATAAAGCACCAGGTAAATATTCATGGTTATCACCATTGGAAGGAAAACGATTTACCGGAGAGTTTTTAATGGCATACGGTGTGCGGTTTCCAATGTACAATGAATTTGAGAGTGTAGTGTTTCAACTTGTAGCGGAATAGTGTAGTAGTTGAATCGTTAAATAAACAGAAATGAATTTTAAGATTATTAATAGAGTTCTTTTATCAATGAAAAATAGTGCGCTGATATTGTTACTATTCTGTTCCGTATATTCATTTGCTTCGAATAAGGTAGGAAAGCTTGAAGTAATTTCTCCTGATGGAAACCTCACCATTCGGGTATCTGTATCCGAAAAGATATTTTATTCCGTTGCATACAAGGGAATCGAGATAGTTACGCCTTCAGCAATTGCTCTTGTCTTGCAAGATCAGGTATTAGGAGCTTCTCCTAAAGTAAAAAAGACATCGAAACAGAATCACAAAGGCGTTATCAACTTGCCGTATGGAAATTTTAAAACGCTTGATGATCGATACAACGAATTGATAATTGATTTTGAGGGCAACTATTCAATTTTTCTTCGTGCGTATAACGAGGGTGTTGCCTATCGATTTAAAACCAACATTGATTCGCCTGTCACGGTTATCAGTGAAGAAGCTAACTTTAATTTTAGCGGTGATCCGTCAGTTGTTTTTCCTGAGACCGATGTATTTACATCCTGGGAAGTTCCCTACATAAAGTATCCATCCGTTAGCGGTATTGCAGAAAACAAGAAAGCATTCACACCCGTTTTATTTTCCAATAATAAAATCAATATAGTGGTTGGTGAATCCGATGTGCTCAACTATCCGGGAATGTACTTGAAGAAAAGTGCAGGCTCGATAAAAGGTACATGGGCTAATTATCCCAAGCGAACAGAGTTGGGCAGTTGGGGAAATTTTGTTTCAGTAGTAAAAGAAACAGAGAACTTCGTCGCCAAGACAGAAGGAACAAGAACATTTCCATGGAGAGTCATTATGCCATCCGATGATGACAAAACTTTTCTTACCAATGATTTGATCTATAAACTTGCAAAACCATTGGCGATCGATGCTTCATGGGTGAAACCCGGAAAAGCAACATGGGAGTGGTGGCATGATGCTATTGTTGAAGATGCAGGCATTCCTTCTGGAATGAACAATCGCAACACAGCTCTTTATAAACACTACATTGATTTTGCATCTGCCAACAAACTGGAATATCTGATGATTGATGCAGGGTGGTCAGACATTTACAACCTCTCGAAGGCAAATCCTAAAGTTGATATCAAAGAACTTATTCAATATGGTAAATCAAAAAATGTAAATATATTTCTCTGGTGTGTTGCCACTACGTTGATTGCTGATCTTGATCGCTACATGGATCTATTCCAGCAATGGGGAGCAGCAGGATTAAAAGTTGATTTTATTGATCGTGATGATCAACTCGCCATTGCCTGGTTTGAAAAAATTGCAGCAGCTGCTGCGAAACGAAAGTTGATGGTGAACTTTCATGGATGCAGTAAACCTACCGGACTCGAACGCGCTTATCCTAACATTGTTAACTATGAAGCTGTTCGCGGTGCAGAGTGTTCTAAGTGGGATTTAACTGCCAATCCAGATCATCACTTAGATGTACTCTTTACAAGAATGCTCGCCGGGCCGTTAGATTACACTCCCGGTTCGATGCGTAATAAAACGAAGGAACTCTTTAAGCCAATTGATCCGGGATTACCATCATCACAAGGTACGCGATGCCATGAGCTGTCTATGTACGTTCTATTTGATCAACCATTTGCCATGCTTTGTGATGCACCTGCTGAGTATCGTAAGTATCCGGACATTATGAAATTCTTATCGGCAATTCCCACGACATTTGATGATACAAAAGTGTTAGGTGCGAAAAGAAGTGAGTATGCGATTATTGCAAAGAGAAAAGGCGATGATTGGTTTGTCGGGGCCATGACAAATTGGATAGGCCGCGATCAATCAATTGATTTTTCTTTTTTGCCTGAAGGCAAGGTATACAAAGCCGATGTTTACCTGGATGGTAAGGATGCTGATACGGATGCAACACAGTACGACCACAACACAATGGAAATCACTAATAAAACAAAATTAAATATAAGAATGGCAAATGGGGGAGGTTCCATTGTTTATTTGCATCAATAATGATATGATGACTCAGAAGAAAAATATGGTGTCGAGCAAATATTGGGGAGAGCATGACGGCAAACAGATTATGCTCTTCAAAATAGAAAATGAGCATGGTGCCTATATTGAACTGACAAATTACGGAGCAACGTTAGTGTCTGTTTTCGTACCCGATAAACACGAAGAACTGGATAACGTTATTCTGGGTTATCCATCGCTCAATGGTTATCAGAATGACACTTGTTATCTCGGCTCAACGATCGGGAGATTTGCCAATCGCATAGCGAACGCAAATTTTATGTTAGACGGCGTCGAGTATAAGCTTGATAAAAATGACGGTGCGAATTCAAATCACGGAGGCAAAAGTGGATTTCATGCAAAAGCATTTGATTACACCATTGATGAAGATCGCATAACATTTACATTATTCAGTAAAGATGGAGAAGGAGGGTACCCTGGAAATTTGAATCTGAACGTTGAGTATTCATGGAATGAGCAAAACGAATTAAGTATTTGCTACACCGCCAACGCAGATAAAAAGACAGTGATGAATTTTACCAATCACGCTTACTTTAAACTGTTTCCAAAACGCGACGATATTTTTTCTCATAAACTTACCATTCACTCGTCCCGGATTCTTGAGATTACGAAAGATTATATTCCAACAGGAGGAATTGTTTCAACTGGCGACAAGAGTTTTAAGGGAAATAAAATTTATGATCGGATTGATTTTGTTGGTGATGTAGCAAAAGGATTGAACATCTACTACATTTTTGATAAAGATGAATCAGGTACTGATCATGCGCAATGCAAATTAAAAGATGATTCTTCAGGAAGAGTGCTGGAAATATTCACCACTTATCCGGGAGTCCAATTATACACAGGTGACTTTCTTAAAAGTGAGAGCCTGAATAATCGATCATCATTTCATAAACCATTTGATGGACTGTGCCTGGAGTGTCAATATTATCCCGACAGTCCAAACCATAAATACTTTCCTTCCACGGCAGTTGATGTAGGTGAAGTTTTTGATGAAAAAATAGTTTACAGATTTAGTGTTGAACAATAGATAGTTTAAAGTGTAGGATATGAAACGAATTTACCAGTTACCGTTATTGATTGCATTGCAGATGTTACTTTTTGTAAGTCAACTGCGTGCACAGCAATATGATGTTACATCACCCAGTGGTTTATTGCAGATCTCATTGAATGTGGGTTCCACCATAGCGTACGACGTTACCTATGACGGAACACAGTTGATCAGTTCTTCACCCATAGCAATTTCCCTTAATGCAGGCGCCATTATGTTGGGTGTAAATGCAACTGTATCAACAACTGAAACCAGAACAGTAAATGGACCAATCGCACGCCTGTATGGTAAAAGTGCTGATCTGACTGAATCCTTTAATGAATTGCAAATAGATTTCACCGATAATTATTCTCTAATTGTTCGAGCTTACGATGAAGGTGTTGCATATCGATTTACTACGGCGCTAGGTGGTGATGTAATTGTTGATTCAGAGACAGCAACGTTTAACCTCGCAGGAAACCCGGGAGTTATTTTTCCTGAAGCAGATCTCGCATTGCAATCATGGGAACGTTCGTATAGCACCTATACATCAATTTCAGATATCGCAGCCAACCGTTTCGCCATAACACCAACCCTGTTTTCTTATCCGCAAACTGGAATTCGTGTGGTAGTGGCAGAAGCTGATTTACTTGATTACCCCGGAATGTATGTGCAACGTACTGCAACCGGTATGAAAGGGAAATGGGCACAATATCCTAAAACGGTTTCAGACCCTGATGATATTTATTCATATCACCGAGTGCTTACCCGAGAGACTTTCATTGCTAAAACTTCTGGAACACGTGAGTATCCATGGCGCGTTGTCATTGTCTCTACCGATGATAAAGATCTGTTGAACAATGAACTGATCTATAAATTAGCAACACCGTCGGTGCTCAGCAACACTTCATTTATCAAACCAGGAAAATCTGCGTGGGAGTGGTGGCATGATGGTATTCTCGAAACGACTTCTATTCCATCAGGACCTGGCAATCTTAACTATAATTTATACAAGTACTATGTTGACTTTGCTGCTGCACATAACTTAGAATACATGACGATGGATGCTGGATATGATCAAAGCTACTTAGCGCAGATCTGTCAGTATGCCGCTACGCAAAATGTAAAAATATTTGTTTGGGATTTTATAAACCTACCCGTTGAAAATCCAACACGAATAGCTCAACTAAAAAGTCTTGGTGTTGCAGGCGTCAAGGTTGACTTAATTGAAAGAGATGATCAGGTTGCTATCAACTGGTTTCAACAGGTAGCGCAAGATTGTGCTGATCATGAAATGATGGTGATCTTTCACGGATGCGGTAAACCAACAGGATTGCAGCGCACATACCCTAACATCTTAAACTTCGAGGCTGTGCGTGGAGCAGAAAATGACAAGTGGGATAATTCAGCAAACGCAGATTATCATTTACAATTTCCATTTATAAGAATGTTGGCTGGTCCGTTAGACTATACCCCAGGCTCGATGCGGAACGTTCACAAATCTCAATTTACACCAACACCAAACGGAATTCCAATGTCGATCGGAACGCGTGCGCATGAGTTGGCTATGTATGTTGTCTTCGATCAGACCTTAGGATATCTATGTGATTCTCCAACGGAGTATGTAAAATTTCCTGACGTCATGAAGTTCTTATCAAAAGTACCAGCTGCATGGGATAGAACAATTCCGCTGACAGCAAGTGTTGGTAAATATGCGGTGGTAGCACGGAACAAAGGCAGTGAATGGTATGTTGGTGCGATGACAAATTCAGAAACTCGCAATGTTGAAATTGATTTTTCTTTCTTACCTGAAGGTGTTGAACTGACGGCAGAAGTATACCGCGATGCAGAATTTAGCGATACGAATGCCAAACTCTACAAATACGAAATAGCGACTGTAACGAATCAATCAAAATTGACTTACCACCTGGTGCCCGAAGGAGGTTTAGCTATCCGCGTAAGCACAGATGTAATTACAGGCATGACAGGTGAGGAGGTCGATAGAAAAATTTATGTTTATCAGAATGTTGAAGGAACGCTATTAACAGTAAAAGCTCAGGACGAGATCCGATCGATTACTGTTCTGGATATTTCAGGAAGAGTACAGCATCATGATTTATTTAAAAATCATCAGTCAGTACAAAATGTAGATACTGCGCACCTAACAAGAGGAGTTTATATTATACAAGTGAGTACTGCCTCGGGTAATTATTCATCAAAATTTATTCGATAAAATATTGTAGTCAGAGAGATTGTATGTTGGTATACAATTGGAGTAAGAATGATCTTAACAAAGATTTGTATCCAATACTGCCAATGTGCTATCTTTCAACATGCATCATCAAGAATTTGAACCTCCTGAAGAGCTGCAGGATACCATAAAATGTTTTTGGTATAACAGAAAAGATTTCGGAGAACAGCAATCGAGTTTTGAGGTACAACCTGATGGTTACGCTGAAATTATTTTTCATTTCGGAAGCGGCTGCAGCATTTCTCATAACGGAAACTTGCAGCCATTACCATCGCCTTTTTTGATGGGACTACTCAATCAGCCTGTTCTTTTTTATACCAAAAACGTTTTAGAAATCATTGGCATCAGGTGCTTTCCGTGGACTGTGTTTGATTTGCTCGGATTGCCGTCGAACAGGGAAGGAGTGCATACATTTGAGCATCCAATCGCACAACTTCAAGCTACATTGAATAAGTCAATTCATGCCGGTAAGATAGATGAAGCGATGACTGAAGTAAAACAATATTTCTTAAATGCACGACAGCAAACTGCTTCTGATAGTATGTTATTCAAAGCAGGCGTTGCCATGAGAAAAGCAAACGGCAACCTGCCAGTTAGTGAAGTGGCAGCAGCAGCTCATGCAACAGTTCGTACCTTGGAAAGAAAATTCAAGCAATCTTCTGGCTATACTGTTAAAGACGTATCAGGTTTGATGCGCTTTGAGCAGGTACGAAACCAATTATGGCTCGATCCTGATTCCAATCTTGCCGGTCTGGCTCATGAGTTTGGCTATACAGATCAATCTCACCTTAGCAGGGAATTCAAACGCTACAGTGGCACTACGCCAGCGGCATTTGCGCGAAAAGCAAAGAAAGGGAAACAGGCAGTGAGCAGCGATTTTGTCGCATTTGTACAAGCCTGATGTAAGCGCATTCCAGAATTTTGTGTTGTAATTATTCAACATGAAAACACAAAATCATTCTATTTACGATGTAATCATTGCCGGCGCAGGACCAGTAGGTCTGTTCCTCGCCTGTGAACTAGCGTTAGCCAAATGTTCAGTTCTGATACTGGAGAAAACGGAGAATCCACACTCACCATTGAAACAACTTCCTTTCGGGATACGCGGACTCTCAGCGCCCACTATTGAAGCGCTTCACCGCCGCGGATTGCTAAAAGAACTTGAAGTACATAAACGTCTTAAAAATCCTCATCAAAATTCTGGGCAAGGTTCTCGTCGACAGGTTGGACACTTTGCTGGCATTCCATTTTATGAAGGCAATGTTGATACTTCACAGTGGACACATCGCTTGCCTAGTTCGACCGACACCAGTTTAATTTCAGAAATGCAGGAGCTTGAAACTGTACTGGCTCGCCGCGCAGAAACCCTCGGTGTAGAAATCAAGCGCGGCCTTGCCATTACTGACTTTAATCAAACCGAAGATTCAGTAACTGTTCAATCAGGCAGTCAATCATTTCAAAGTAAATGGCTAGTTGGTTGCGATGGAAGCCGAAGCGTAGTGCGCAAAGTTGGTGGTTTTGAATTCGCCGGTACAGAACCGGAGTTTACCGGTTACACCACTCAGGTTGAAATTACCGATCCTGAGAAACTCAGTCCGGGTCGAAACGTAACCCCAACGGGTATGTACTTGCAATCCCAGCCAGGTTATGTGATGATTCAGGATTTTGATGGTGGTGCATTTCATAATTCAGGCAAGCCTGTCACACTCGAACATGTACAAGAAGTACTGCGGCGTGTCTCGAACACCGACGTTACAATCAGCTCTCTGTATATTGTAACCACGTGGACTGATCGGGCACGACAAGCAACAACCTATCGGAGCGGACGGGTGCTGTTAGCCGGAGATGCCGCGCACATTCACGCACCATTAGGAGGCCAGGGGCTTAACCTCGGACTTGGTGATGCAATGAACCTGGGCTGGAAGCTCGCTGCAACTATCCATGAGAATGCACCTGAAGGTTTGCTCGATAGCTACTACACCGAACGGTACCATATAGGTGCACAAGTGCTCGATTGGTCACGGGCCCAGGTTGCTATCATGAAACCAGACCCACATGCCCGCGCGCTGAATGCAATTGTTCGCGATCTTATAAACACGCAAGATGGCGCCACTTACTTTGCAGGACGGGTGTGGGGCATCTTTACGCACTACAATCTCGATGGTGCTCATCCTTTAGTGGGCCATAGCGTTCCAAACGTTGAGTTTGAAGATGGTGTGACGATTGGCGATCTGATGCATGACGGCAAGGCGATACTGCTTGACCTTGATATGAATGCTTCACTTAAGACTTTGACGAGTGCGTATGGTGATCAAATGAAATATGTTTTTGGCAATGCAAAAGACCAATTACCTGTAAGTGCATTACTGATCCGTCCTGATGGAATTATTGCCTGGGCATGTGACAACAATCCAGATTGCAGCGAACTTCAAAAAACTGCAGGGCGTTGGTTTGCAATGAGCTAAAAGTGAAGCTATTCCCAAAACAATCTCCTGATACAAGCTGAAATGTGTTAAAGAAGCTATAGGAGACTGCCTCGTGATCATTTACATCTTGGATAAGAGGGTGAAAGTCGTTACATTACATGATACCAGTCATAACCGCCTGCGACACGCCACAATAGATTGTTAATCTACAATAAATTGTAAGCCTCAAGAATTGAGGTAGACTATCTCAGACAATGAATATTGCGAAAGAGTCAACGCAGTTTTGCGTTGTCATTCACTTAACTTTTCCCTGTATGTGATAGCATCTATGAAACGAGAAATACGAAGTCAATAGTCTTTAAATCTTATCAGTTATGAAAAACCCTCTACGCTTATCTTTTCGGAAATTTTATTCCAAAAATTTAGTATTTGTTTTTGCTTTCCTGCTTGTAGCTTTTGCTGCTTCAGCACGGGGCCACTACGGTGCACAAACCATAGAATTTACCACGCTATCAAACCAAACCTTTGATTATGTACCCTTCAGTCTGCATGCAGCAGCAAGTTCTGGTTTGCCTGTCACTTATAAGAGTTCAAATGCTGCAGTGGCAAGTGCCGAAACAACTGTGTCTGACTTTGGAATTTATAAATGGAATGGTATTGGGTGGGATAATCTTCCGGGAGTAAACGCAATACGAATTGCCGTAGACGAAAATGGAAATCCATGGGTAGTAAATTCAAATCACGACATCTATCAATATGTCAACAATGTTTTTATACAACGTCCAGGAAAAGCAAACGACATTGGAATAGGTGGTGGCCAGGTTTGGATCATTGGTGTTGACCCTGTTGGCACGGATGTCGACTATAGAATTTACAAATGGAATGGATCAGGATGGGATAATCTTCCGGGTGGTGGCGTAAGGATTGCCGTCGATGCCAACGGACAACCCTGGGTTACAAATTCGTCTAAGAACATCTATCAATATGTAAACAATGCATGGTTAAAACTGCCTGGACAGGCCAATGATATCGGCATTGGAAGAGGAAGTGCCTGGAAGCTTGGTACTAATTCCGTTGGTACGGGTTCTGACTTTGGAATATATAGATGGAATGGATCGGATTGGATTAATTTACCGGGTGGTGGTGTAAACATAACAGCTGATGAAAATGGGCAACCCTGGGTTTCAAATTCTGTCAAGGACATTTATCAATTTGTGAATGGCGCATGGAAAAAACTTCCCGGACAAGCTAATGATATTGGCATTGGAGGGGGGAAAACTTGTATTATCGGTAATGTACCTGCAGGTGAAGCGCTCACTACACCTGTGTTGTATGGATCGACAACCGGTGATGGTCAATTACAAATTGGTTCCGTATTTACGAGCAATCTCGATGGTAGTGAACTAAAGTCTATTTACAATTTTACCACCGCGACGAGCCGACGCGCAATAGGTTCGTTAGTACTGGGAACAGATGGGTTCCTTTACGGTATGGCGGTATCAGCCAGCAATAATTCTGGAACCATCTTTAAGATCAATGCAGATGGTAGTGGGTACACCGAACTGCATAACTTTAACGGTTATCCATCGGCCTCTTCCTTGATTCAAACAACTGACGGCGCTTTTTTCGGAATGATATTACCTTCTGGGAATGAACTTCAGGGAAGAGTATTCAAAATCAATGCGGATGGTAGCGGCTATCAGGACTTACAAATTCTTGGAAGTAGCGGTGAACCTGGTTTCTTAATGCAGGCATCAAATGGTTCGATCTATGGAACGGATGCATCTACAGGCTTCGGAAACATTTTTAGAATGAATGCTGATGGTAGCGGCTACACAGTTCTTCACAATTTCAATGGGTCAGATGGTAGTTTCGCCTATGGTGCTTTAATGGAGGCAACAGATGGTTCACTGTATGGCGCAGCAAGTCAAGGTGGTTCCGCTAACATTGGAACGATTTACAAAATCAACAAAGATGGAACTGGCTTTACAGTATTGCACAATTTTTACCTTTCACAAGAAGGGGTTACCCCTTCAGAATCATTAGCGCAAGCGCCTGACGGCTCTCCCTATTTATATGGCATGACGTTAACCGGAGGACAGTATAACTCGGGAGTAATTTATAAGATTAGTATGACAGGAGATGGTTATACGGTGCTTCATACCTTTAGTGGTCCGGATGGCGCCCGCCCTGCGTGTAAGCTAATTCATGTTGGCAATAAGTTATACGGCTATACAACGAATGGCGGTCTAAACGGGGGTGGTGTAATTTTCAATTACGATTTAGAAACGTCGTCCTATAATAAGCTGGCCGATTTCAATACTGCAACAGGTACGGAACCGGTGTTCGGAGGATTGTTGTTAATGAGACCCCCAACAATTGATAAACCAACAGTACCTGCCAGTAATATTTCTTTTAGCAATATTCTTTCTACGTCAATGACGGTTTCATTCACACCGGGCAATGGATCACAACATTTGGTGGTGATGAAAGCAGGAGCTCCGCCAACATTTAAGCCAATAGACAGCACTGCTTATGTTATGTCTCAGGATCTCGGCCATGGAGAAACAATCGTGTCAATTGGTAACGAAAGCACCATCAATGTCACGGGGCTCAACCAACTCACCAGATATTACTTTACTGTTTTTGAAAGTGCTAAGGATAATATAGGTACCATCAACTATCTGATCGATAACGCACCGGTGGCAAGTGCCGAAACATCTGCATCTGACTTTGGAGTTTACAAATGGGATGGTATCAAGTGGAATAATCTTCCGGGTGTAAACGCAATACGAATTGCCGTAGATGAAAATGGAAATCCATGGGTAGTAAATTCAAATCATGACATCTATCAATATGTCAACAATGCTTTCATACAGCGCCCTGGAAAAGCAAACG
>Ga0310811_10002025_pt1 | contig 25223 bp, 21 predicted proteins | sample YCmetagenome_FD_207642 | JGI IMG/M metagenome (GOLD analysis project Ga0310811, IMG submission 207642) | Soil microbial communities from experimental microcosm in Duke University, North Carolina, United States - YC | ecosystem: Engineered > Artificial ecosystem > Soil microcosm > Unclassified ... | reverse complement strand
TCAGCGTACCATCTTTCTTTTGACGTACAGTTTCGAAGTGTTCAATACGCTCGCCTTTTTTTAAGCGTGATATGATCTGGGGTTCTTCATAATGCCTATCCTCCGGGATCAATTTCAGGATAGATTCGCCAATCATTTCCTTTTCGTTGTAGCCAAAGGTCTTTTCTGCACCGCGGTTCCAACTGGTAATAATGCCTTCTAATGTTTTGCTGATTATAGCATCATCAGATGATTCAACAATTGCGGCTAATTTAGCGCTGCGCTCCTCGGCTAGTATCGCCTCTTGTAATAACTGCTGAAGGCGCCGGTCATTGTCTGCCAAATCCTCATTGGTGGTTACCAATTCCTCATTAGCCGCTGCTAACTCTTCGTTGGTAGCTGACAGTTCTTCATTCAAAGCTTGGGTTTCCTCTTCGCTGCTTGCCAACGCTTGAGTACGTTCTTCAACCTTTTTCTCGAGTGATTCATTCAAACTTTGCAATTCTTCACGGGCTTCGGTCAATTCTTCGTTGATGGATGTGAGTTCCTCATTGGATGCAGTAATCTCCTCGTTTGCAGCGGTTAGTTCCTCGTTTAATGCCGCTGTTTCCTGTTCCCTGACTTCCAATTCGGCACGCAGGCGTTCCTTTACATTAATATCCTGTGTGACCTTTTGATAAGAATAAATTGTTACAGCCAAAGCGATTAATCCTGCCAGCACAATAAAGCCGGGAACAATAGTGGTGTAATGATTGAGTCTGTCAGTTCGACTGTCAAGAAGCAATTGTTCATCTGCTTCGGCTTTTGCAACCGCAGCTCTTAATGCATCCATTGCTAGTTTACCTTCATCAAGGTTATCAGCTGTTATTACTTGTCCATTCTTCTTTTTGTCAATGAATTTCTGTAGAATATCCATGCGCTGACGCAGCACGCTACGTATATTGGCGATGTTGGCTTGTTGTTTCGGATTATCAGAAGTGAGTGTGGATAATTCTCCTGTCAAATCCAGCGCCTCGCGATAAGCTCCATTATAAGGCTGCAGATAATTTTCGCGGCTGGTAAGCAGATAACCGCGCTGACCCGTTTCAGCATCCTTCATTAGAGACAGAACTCTCTCCAGCTTTTGCATAACCTGGCTGCTATGCGACACCGCCTGATTGCTTTTTAGCAATTTTTGGAGTGTAAAAAAAGACACAAAACCGATCGTTAAAACGACCAGTAGTGAAAAACCATAGCCTATTCTCAGGTTACGGTCAAATCGGTTATTCATAAATAAGGTGAATGAATCGTAAAGATAAAATTTTTAACGAAAATTAGACCGGCTTGTGATTAATCGAACGTATCGGAATGTAGGATGGAAAAATATGACTTATTCGGGTAAAATTAAAGAACTTTTTCGCGTAGCTCTTTCGATATCTGCTCGGTTATTTTAATGATATCGTCGGCAATGTGGGTGTTGTTCACTATCACCTGTTCGCAGATATTTCGATAAGGCAGAAGGAACTCTTTATAAGCAGGCATCACATGATTATCCCATTTGTACTTCGCGTCCTCATTAGAGTAGCCGCGTTCTTCCAGGTCACGTTTTAAGCGGCGCCGCAGCGCTACATCTTCATCAGCTTCGATAAATATTCTCCGGTCGAGCAGATCGGCAATTTCCTTGAAGTGGAAAATGAATAAGCCCTCAACTATCATGATAGGAGCGGGTTTTATTTCTAATATTTTCGGGACAGCGTCCACGTTGTTGAAAGTGTATTCTTTTTTGTAAATAGTCTCTCCGTTGATCAGTTTGACTATATCTGAATAGAAATGCTCGCGATCAATAGTTTCAGGAACGTCGAAATTATAAACCTTATTTTCCTCTTTGGTCATTGTATGACCGACCGGGAAATAGTAGTCATCTTGCGAAACCAAACAAACTTCGTCGCTGGTGAAGTGATCCAGGAAGCGATTCAAAAAAAAAGTCTTGCCAGAGCCGCTTCCGCCGGCTATGCCCATGATGAATGGCTTCGAATTATTCGAGTCCTGGTTACTCATGTTTAATTTACGATCGTGAGATTAATTGTTTGCGCTTGGCTCTGACGTACCGTAGCTCAAATTCACCTGGAAACGTTTATCCAACGCGCCCAATGAAGTTGCAACGTTCTTGGTCATCACAATGATCACGTCTTTAGTTTGCTCGGTATCAGTAAAACGACCGACCACTTTTGCAAAAGTAGTACGATTAGTCATCACATTGGTGATCTTTATTACTGTGCCGATAGGAGCGGTGCGGTGCAATACCAGCATTTTGTTTGGATCGAGTCCGTCATCATCCATCCAGGTAGCAACGCCTTTTTCGTCCTTTTCATAAATACCAAACTTGTTGGCATTATTAATATGGTGACTGCTGTCAGGAGACGTAGAATCGCGGGTAGCGACCATGGGTTGTGTATGCTGGGTATCAACCTGGGCATTTTGTTCAGGTTGTGTTTGAGGTTGCGCGGCAGGAGGAGTGGCTGTATTAGATTTTACTAACAACATCTGACCCGGGCTAATACTATTTGATTTTAAACCATTCAGGTTGATGATATCTTCAACCGTAGTATTAAAACGCTTGGATATAGCGTATAATGTTTCGCCAACTGAGACTTTATATTGAGTAGGAACGCTATTGTCTGTTGTTGTATTTGCAGGTTGACTTTGCGGCTGTTGTTGTACCGGTTGTGGCTGAGGCTTGGTTTCTACCGGTTGCTGAACTGGTTTGGTCTGGTGAACAGGTGCGCTTTTCACCACCACTGGCGGTGCTTCCACAAATGGCCTGTCGGTAGGCACTTTAATAATATTGCCGATCGACATTTTTGCATTAGGGTTAAACTTTATAATGGCCTTGGGGCTCACATTGTAGCGGCGACCTATTGAGTAAAAATTATCTTTTGGATCTAATTTATGCAGGATAACCTTTTTTCCGTCGTGGTTTTCTACTCCTACTGAATCGGCTAATGGCCGGGCAAAAACGGATACAGAAAAGGCTGACAGGAAGATGGTTAATAATAATTTAAAGTTCATTTTAATGTTAAAACGTATCTATGTTTAAAACTTTTAATCTTGATTTGCCAGTAAGGTAGATTAACTGACCCTTACGCAATAGAAACGACTCAGGTTGCAGTTTTTGTATATCATCATTCAACAAATCTTGATAAACCATCTTGTTATCTTTTGTGAATATATACAAAAGCTGCTGCAGTGTCCCTTCTGCAAGCGCGTGCAAAGATACGATTCTCAAATTATTATAGTCAAGGTAATGCAGGGTATTGCCAAAAGTTTTTAACTGTAACGATAATGAAGAAGTTATTTCGATGGGCGCTATGTCAGGCAAAACAATATGATTTTCTATCTCTGTATCAATTGATGGCTGATATGATCTCAGAATAGTGCCTGTCTTTATATCAGCTATCGATAGATGCGGCGGTTGCAAACGGGCGTCGTAAATAATTGGCCCGTTTACTGATAAATGATCAAAAGCATGAGTATAGTTGCTCCAAACAATTTTTCCGGTTTGGCCATAAATTGCTGTTAATCCTTTATGAACAGGGACATTTTCAGATTGATAATTGTGCAATAGTAAAACGCCGTTATAGGCAGCTTCTATACCTGTAAGCCATCTTTCTTCGGTTTGCAGGCCGTCGAAATAGACTTTGCCGCGATTAAGATCGATAGCTGAAAAAGAAACCCACTTGTCTTCGTTATTCCTTAATTCAGCAAATAAAATATCGGATATGGGATCGATCTCCAATCGCCATACGGCCGACTTAAACTGGTAATTGATATGGGGCTGCAGCGTTTTCAAAATGTGTACAAATATGGGTATTTAATGCCGATCGGTTTGTATAGCGAAAATCAGTTCAGGGTAACATTTAAATTTATAAATTTGGCGTTTATACAAATTCACAATAAAGATTACTGAAACATAATATGAGCAAAGGGATCATTAGTAAAGAGGAAGACTATTCGCAATGGTATAACGACCTGGTAATTAAGGCTGATATGGCCGAATATTCGCCGGTAAGGGGTTGTATGATCATTAAGCCCTATGGTTATTCCATTTGGGAAAAAATGCAGTCGGTACTGGACAAGATGTTTAAAGATACCGGCCACAGTAATGCCTACTTCCCTTTATTTATCCCCAAATCATTCTTTTCAAAAGAAGCCAGTCACGTAGAAGGTTTTGCAAAAGAATGCGCCGTAATTACGCATTACCGTCTGAAAAATGATGGTGAAGGCAATATTGTGGTAGATGAAGATGCAAAACTGGAAGAAGAACTGATCGTTCGCCCAACTTCAGAAACTATCATCTGGAATACTTACAAAGGCTGGATTCAATCTTACCGTGACCTGCCTATTTTGGTAAACCAATGGGCCAACGTAGTAAGATGGGAAATGCGTACACGCTTGTTTCTGCGTACGAGCGAATTCTTATGGCAGGAAGGTCACACAGCTCACGCAACTGCCGAAGAAGCGATTGCTGAAACCGAACAAATGCTGGATGTTTATGCTGATTTCGCCGAGAACTGGCTGGCATTGCCTGTGGTGAGGGGCCGCAAAACACCAAATGAGCGTTTTGCAGGTGCATTGGATACTTACTGCATAGAAGCATTGATGCAGGATGGAAAAGCTTTGCAGGCCGGTACATCACACTTCCTGGGGCAGAACTTTGCTAAGGCATTTGATGTAAAGTTTACCAATAAAGAAAACAAGTTGGATTACGTCTGGGCAACCTCATGGGGTGTTTCCACACGCTTGATCGGTGCGTTGATCATGTCGCATTCTGATGATGCTGGTTTGGTATTGCCTCCAAAACTGGCACCTATACAGGTGGTAGTTGTGCCGATTTATAAGCATGATGAAGAATTGGAGAACATTACAGCCTACGTAAATGCGCTAAGCAAAGAACTGAAGGCGAAAAACATCACCGTTAAATTTGATAACCGCGATACACATCGCCCGGGAGCTAAGTTTGCTGAGTATGAATTGAAAGGTGTTCCTGTGCGCGTGGCTATCGGCAGCCGCGATATGCAGAATGGCACGGTTGAACTAGCGCGTCGCGATACCAAAACCAAAGAGACAGTTTCGCAGGAAGGATTAGCAGCAAGAATTGAGCAATTACTGGAAGATATTCAACAAAGCATCTACCAAAAGGCAGCGAACTTCAGAACTGAGAATACCAAAGAAGTAGATAGCTACGAAGAGTTTAAACGCCTGCTGGACGAAGAACCTGGTTTTCTATCAGCCCACTGGGATGGTACTGCCGAAACTGAGCAGCGCATAAAAGAAGAAACCAAAGCAACTATACGTTGTATCCCATTAAACAATAAGCAGGACGCAGGTAAATGTATCCTGACAGGCAAGCCTTCGACGCAGAGGGTGTTGTTTGCAAGGGCGTACTAATTTTGAGTTGATTAGGTTGATTAAGTGAGTGGTTGATTAAGTTTAACAACACTCATAACTCAATCAACTTAATCTAACTCAGTCACTTAATCAACTAACTCATGAAATTCGCAACTAAAGCCATACATGCAGGGCAGGAGCCCGACCCAACCACCGGGGCTATCATGACCCCGATATACCAGACTTCTACCTACTGGCAAAAATCGCCGGGTGATAACAAAGGCTATGAATACTCGCGTGGTACTAACCCTACGCGGAGAGCTTTGGAAGATTGCCTGGCCGCTTTGGAGAACGCAAAATATGGCCTCGCTTTTTCAAGCGGTATGGGGGCTACAGATGCAGTAATGAAGTTGCTGAAACCGGGCGATGAAGTGATCACCGGTAATGATTTGTATGGCGGCTCATACCGGATTTTTACCAAAGTGTTTGCTAATTATGGTATCAAATTTCATTTCCTTGATCTTTCTAAACCGGAGATCATCAATGACTATATAAACGAAAATACGAAGCTTGTTTGGATTGAGACACCGACCAATCCGACTATGCAAGTGATTGATATTGAGAAAGTAGCTTCAATCACTAAAACAAAAGGTTTAATACTGGTGGTGGATAATACTTTTGCATCACCATACCTGCAAAACCCGATGGATTTGGGCGCTACTATCGTAATGCATTCGGTTACCAAATATATTGGCGGCCACAGTGATGTGGTAATGGGAGCTCTAATGCTAAATGACGAAGATCTCTACAAAAAGCTTTGGTTCATTTACAACGCTTGCGGCGCTACACCTGGTCCGATGGATAGTTTCCTGGTGCTGCGTGGTATCAAGACCCTGCACCTACGTATGAAGGCGCATTGCGAGAATGGCCGCAGAGTAGCTGAGTTTTTAAAAACACATCCGCGTGTAGATAAGATTTATTGGCCGGGTTTTACCAATCATCCTAATCATGATGTTGCCAAAAAACAAATGCGCGATTTTGGCGGAATGATATCCATTACCCTAAAAGGAGCTGATCTGAAAGAAACATTCCGGATAGCTTCTTCATTCAAAGTATTTTCACTGGCTGAATCATTAGGCGGCGTTGAGTCCCTGATCAATCATCCGGTCACCATGACTCACGCTTCAATTCCAAAGGAAGAACGTGAAAAAGCCGGTGTGGTAGATAATTTGCTGCGTTTAAGCGTAGGAGTGGAGGATATCGATGATCTTATCGATGATTTGAAACAAGCTTTAGCTTAGAATGGAAAACTGGGTTGATAGCGTAGTTTTGAAATGGCGTGACGAAGGTGTTAAGATCAACGATCCAGCGCCGGATGAACTAATCGAAAATGCTGAAAAGGTATTAAATTTTCGTTTTCCCGCTGATTTTAAAGAGTTTTATTCTGCAATCAATGGTTTTAAAGACCTTAATTGGCAGGAGCATATGTTTCATTTCTGGCCTTTGGAAAGAATAATGGAAGAGTTCGTCGATTTAAAGGCCAAAGATTTTATACCATTTTGCGATTTTTTGATAGCCAGTCATTATATAGGATTTAACAGAAACCACGATGGAATATATAAATTATATTCCAATTTCGGTTCGGCTGAAAATGATCCTATTGCTCAGACATTTGAAGAGGTCGTGTCATTGATAAATTCCAGTTCTGGTATGATCTACTAATATCCTTTCGCCTTAAAGAACTTCATAGATGGATTACAGAATTGAAAATCTCAAAGCCTTTCTTGACTCCAAAGTTGCACAATACAACCAACCGGACTTCATTAAGAATGACCCGGTTTCAATTCCTCATCTGTTTACCCGCAAACAGGATATTGAGATCATGGGTTTTTGGGCAGCCACTTTAGCCTGGGGACAGCGGATTACCATCATCAACAAATGCAAGGAGCTGATCAGCCTGATGGATGGCGCGCCTTACGATTTCATTATCAATCATGAAGAACCTGATTTGAAAAAGTTGCTTCACTTTAAGCACCGTACTTTTAATGACATAGATACGCTTTATTTCATATCATTTTTTAGATGCCATTTTGCTAATCATGATTCTCTGGAGGACGCTTTTATTCCATCAACAGGAGTAAATCAGGTAGAGGACTATCTGAATCATTTCAGAAATTACTTTTTCTCGTTACCCGATTACCCGCATCGTACAAAAAAGCATGTTTCGTCACCGTCGCAAAAGTCGACTTGCAAGCGCTTGAACATGTTTCTGCGCTGGATGGTGCGTAAGGATAACTGCGGTGTGGATTTTGGTATTTGGAACAAGATCAAACCAGCCGATCTGATCATGCCCTGTGATCTGCATGTGGATAGGGTAGCACGAAAACTAAAACTGATCGACCGTAAGCAAACAGACTGGCAAACTGCCATAGAACTAACCGGGCGCCTGCGCGAATTTGACCCGCAAGACCCGGTTAAATACGATTTTGCATTATTCGGTCTCGGTATCGAAGAGAAGTTTTAAGCTTCCGCTATTTGTTATTCGTCGTATGCGATGGATTTAAGGCGCTTTTCAAGTGCCTTGTGATACGCGTAGTCGATATAATTTAATTCAACGCTACTGACCTGGCGTCCTTTTAACTCTTCGTATAAGGAAATAATATCAGCTTTGTTCTTAACACCGGTGGTTGTTAACTTGATGGTCCATTTAATAAGAGCTGCATCTTCTTTAGAAACATAATAGTCATGTTCAATCCGTTCGCCGTCAAGCTCATGGCCTTTTATCGGAGTCCAATAATCCAGTTTTCCGTTCTTTTTTGATTCTTTAATGAGTTCGCTTCTGAATTGAGGAGTTAATCTGACAGAAGTATCTTGCAATTTGCTATTTTGTGCAAAAGTGCTAACAGACAATAGTAATAATGTGCTTAGGATAAGAAATCGCATTTGATAAGGTTTAAATAAAAAGCAATTATAGAAAAAATTAATTAAATAATTAGTTAATGATTGGGAAATAACGAATTTATATGGAGAATTATTATAACGATCAATATGGCGACCTGGGGAATTTCTTAAATGGCAAGTCGGAGCATACACTAATACTCTTTCATCATTTTGTAAACGAATTCCAAAAAATCGCTCCAATAACCCTGCACCCTGCAAAGACCATGATCGGCGTAGCCAATTCACACAAAAGAATAGCATATATCACTCAATTAGGGAAAAACTTCATTCATGTTGTCTTTCCGTTAAGAGAACGTTACGACGACAACTTTTGTTTTCAAAAAATCGCGCAAGTGCCTGGAGACATGCAGTTTAACCACCATTTTAGGATGCTGCATGCGGATGATGTAAATGACGAAGTGAGAAATTTTATGCGTTTAGCGTACAATAGCTAAGATTTTGGTAAAATCGGTCATATAAAGCAGATCGAATTTTTTATTGCTCATCCCTGAAATAAACTTTATAATAATTCATGGATTTGCCGTCGTCAAAGCCTTTTTCTATCAACTCCCTATCGCCGTGGATATAGATGTGGAAGTTCTTATCAAGTTTCAATACGCTTTTGTATACCCTTTGCTGTTTCTTTACAGCGTTGCCCGATATCTCAAAAACATCGGCGATTGGCGTTTCATACTCCTGCTCGTACTGGTTTTTATAGTTTTTGAATGATTCAATAGCCTGCGGGTTACCCAACACCTCGCCACTAAACTCATCCATATCAAAAGTGTCCTTTTCCTTAAAATATTTCATGGATTTATTCAGCAAATCTATCTTGTCAGCTTTGCTTAGTTCAAATTCATCGTCCAGTTTTTGAGTAATGAAGTTTTTATAAATGCCCAAAGTATTGGTTGTTTGATTGAAGCTGTCATTGCGGATCTTCAATTGCAGGAAATGGTCTTTCCAGTAAGCAGCAGTATCTTGTCCACGGTTGGTGTGATCTACAACAACCACTTTATAGCCATTTTCTTTTTCGATGTTGAAAATTAGAGCACCCTTGTCCAGTTTATTGATATTGATGGCATTCTCTTCATAATCCATCCCGAAACCACCTTGTTCCGGGTAGACTTTCAGGTAAGTTTCTTTGTTTTCCGATTTGAAAATACCGACAGCCTCCAGCAAATTACCCTCAATCTGTACATTTTTAAAATGCGCTACATACAATTCGCCTGGTTTAATATTAGGGTGATTGGAGGCGTTATATAAATGCTTGGCTATCTGTTCGGATAATTCGTGGAACTTGCTATTATCTTCAAAAATGCCAGTAACATAATGGTGAACTTCATTTAAATCCAGGTTGTTACTGCTATGCATCAGATGATAAACTTCATTTGATTTCTCAAAAGGCCGTAAAAAATACTGCATCAGCAATTGCGGAATTACCTCATCTTTAAAAGTAAGAGGTTGCTCAGATAGTGCATACATTTCATTTTGCGCCTGGTTACCAATGTGATGAACCGATACTGTTTCAAGCGAAGCTTCAAAAAAAGTTACCATAATGCTGCGAAAGTAAAATAAATATTGCTCAGAGCGGAGCTTTTTCTGTCAGGTTGCCAATGCGTGGATCGCCACCCGAGATTAATTCACATACTTTAATAGCAGCTTCTTCAAAGCCTTCCACACCATCCTGTATCAGCAGCCAGTTGCCACGCTGTTCAGTTCCTGCCCAAAAGAAGGGTCCGAGGTCAGGTACATCTTTCTCCAAACTCTCATGGTGTGCCTGGTTGGTAGCAACCCAAACCCCGTTGAATTCAGGCTCATTAAGTCTTCGGCGGAGTATCATCATGATCTTTTTTCGCCAGTAGATATAGTGCATGCCGAACATTTTTCGCACAATTATATCGGAAGGCAGATAATCAAATACAAACTCGTATGGGATAGAATTGACCATATTCCAAAATTACGGTTTAATATTTTACACTTACCGAATAAAAATCAGGTGGTAAATAACGATTTTTGCCGTCTGGATCAAAATTCTGTTAATCCTGATTCAGACAATGGATAATGAATATTAAAGAAGAAACCATAGTAGCCCTTGCAACGCCCAACGGTATTGGAGCCATTGGGGTGATTCGATTATCCGGCCCGGATGCTATAGTGATTGCAAATAGTGTGTTCAAGGGCAAAGATCTGACCAAACAGGATTCGCATACCATTCATTTCGGACAGATCGTAGATGGCGATTTGTTGCTGGACGAGGTATTGGTTTCGTTATTTGTCGCCCCACGTTCATATACCCGCGAAAATGTTGTAGAAATATCCTGTCATGGATCGAATTATATTATTGAGTCGATCATCAAACTATTGATCAAAAAAGGCGCCGGTTCCGCTAAGCCAGGTGAGTTTACCTTACGGGCTTTCCTGAATGGTCAGCTTGATCTTTCACAGGCTGAAGCGGTGGCCGATTTAATAGCTGCCAATTCAAAAGCATCGCAGCAGGTGGCTATGCAGCAATTGCGTGGCGGTTTTAGCAATCAGCTACAAGCATTGAGAGAGCAATTGGTGAATTTTGCCTCGCTGGTGGAGTTGGAACTAGACTTCTCTGAAGAGGATGTAGAGTTTGCCAACCGCGAGCAGCTTAAGCAATTAATACACAACATCACTAAAATTGTAGGGCAATTAATTCAATCGTTTGAATTAGGTAATGTGATCAAGAATGGTGTGAATACAGTAATTGCTGGTCGGCCAAATGCCGGTAAATCAACGTTGCTTAACGCCTTACTGAACGAGGAACGCGCTATTGTAAGCCATATACCCGGCACTACCCGAGATACGATTGAAGAAGTACTGAATATCAACGGAATCAATTTCAGGTTGATCGATACAGCCGGAATCCGCGAAGCTACAGATGCTATAGAGCAAATAGGGGTGCAGCGCACCATGGAAAAGATAGCCCAATCGGCGTTACTGATCTATGTATTTGATGCAGCAGAAATTACGATCGAAGAATTAAACGGAGACCTGGGAAGTTTACAACAACCGGGAATTACGATGCTGGTGATAGCTAATAAAGCTGACCTGCTGAATGAAGAACAATTACTGTCATTGCCCCATACCCAAAGCGCTATCATTATCTCAGCAAAACAGAAACAGCATATTGATGAGTTGAAGCACAAGATATATTCGGCAGCTGTTAAACATCAGCTGAATGGAGACGAAACACTGGTGACCAATGTGCGCCATTTGGAAGCATTGCAAAAAACAGAATCGGCATTGATCCGCCTACTGGAAGGCATCGATACACTGGTAACCTCTGATTTCCTGGCGATGGATATTAAACAAGCATTGCATTATCTAGGCGAGATTACCGGCACAGTCACCACGGATGATTTGCTGGATAATATCTTTTCTAAATTCTGTATCGGTAAATAGGCGGGCAGAATATTGAACAATTACGATAACTTATGACAAATAAAACCCTAATTGTTAATAAGTTATGTTTACTCCCTTTGTCCAAATTCTTGGATATTTGACCCAGTTTTACTGACTTTTGTAACTCAGATGTAACCCAAATCTCGATTTCAGGAGTGGTTAAAAATCACAGCGGAAAATACGTCGCTTAGGTCACTTATTTTCTCTTAATGATGCTAAACGGCTCTTATCGATGAAATTACGGGTTACTACTCGACCAAAATTTAACAAAATGCCAGACCTGAAATCATCCGTGGTAATTCCTCCGGTTATTACACCGTAATGATTATCAGTCAGTTACAAAGTTAAAATTTTATGGCTAGTCAGCAAAATTGGAAAAGATTAAAAAAAAATTAAGTAAGCTGAGTATGAGTTCAAATTTCACAGTCAACAGGATATGCGAGCATTGCGGCAACACCTTCACGGCTAAAACTACCGTAACACGGTTTTGCAGCAAGTTATGCAATAACCGTAACCACAAACAAAGGGCGCGGGAAGCCAAATTCGAGCGATCTGCCCAGGAAGTAAGGCAGGTGATCAATCACAGGATTGACGAATTGCGTACCCAGGAATTTCTGACCGTAAAAACGGCAGCAACTCTTTTGGGTGCATCGGAAAAGATCATACACGGGATGATCAAATCAGGCCGGTTAAAGGCGACCAATCTTTCGGTACGTAAAACCGTTATCGCCCGCGCAGATATCGATGGGCTTTTTGATTTGCCGGAACCGTCCGATGAGAATAAGCCTAACAGCTCTAATCTTTCCGAATGCTATCATATGGGAGAAGCACAAAAAATTTATAACATATCTGAGAAAGCGCTGTCCGAGATCATCAAGCGGAACCTGGTTCCTAAATACCAGGTAGGCTGGTATACCTATGTACTCAAATCTCATTTAGAAAGAATATTTAATCCTGGAGGACAACATGCCTAAAGTACATATCCGCACAAGGAAGCTGAGCAAGGGCAGGAAGTCGCTCTTTCTCGATTTTTCGCCTCCACTAAAAAATCCTAAAAACGGCAAACCCATGCGGTTTGAGTTCCTGGGGTTGTTTTTGTTCAGCAAACCGGCCAACGTATGGGAGCGGCGCCATAATGCTGAGACAACCGAACTGGTAGAAACGATCCGTGCCCAACGGCAACTGGACATCCAGAACCGGAAATTCGGTTTTATGCCGGACCGGGTACGCGATAGCGGATTTGTCGATTATTTTAAGGAGTACACCGGTTCCAGGCAAGAAAGCGTATCGGACAACTATGCAATGGCCTGCCGGTATTTTATTGCTTTTGCAGGGCATGATGTGACTTTTACTGATATCGATGAGTTCTTTTGTGTCGATTACCGTAATTTCCTCCTTAGCGGTCCCGGCATTAGCCGGCGTGGCAGGCCGATCAACCGAAACACGGCGGTCAGTTACTTTGCCAAGTTTCGATCATCTCTGAAGCAGGCCTATAAGCAGAGGCTACTTACAGATGACTTATACGCGGTGGTCGATGCGATAAGCCCTAAGGAAACGCATCGCGAACAACTGGAACTGGAAGAATTTCAATTGCTCGTTGATACGCCAGCCAAATCTGACTTGATTAAAAGAGCGGCGATTTGCGCAGGGTTGACTGGGTTACGCTTTTCCGACATCCAAACGTTATACTGGTCAGAAGTACGTGGTTCTGCCGGGAAACATCATTTGCAATTCACGCAGGAGAAAACAGAAGGGGCCGAGATCCTGCCGATATCAGATCAGGCGATGGAAATGATGGGCGAACGGGGTGAGCCAGACGAACGGGTATTTGATGGTTTGACCTATTCCAGTATGCGGGAGTGTTTTAAGACCTGGCTGAAAAATGCAGGTATTACTAAAAACATTACCTTCCATAGTTTCCGGCATACCTATGCAACGTTACAACTGGAATTGGGAACGGAGTTGTTAACCGTTTCTAAGATGCTGGGTCACCGAAGCGTGAAAACAACTTTGGTTTATGCTAAAGTTAAGGACAAGATGAAGATCGAAGCGGCTAACAGGATCAAGCTCAAACTTTGATTTTATAGCGCACTGCCGGCCGGACGCGATGGCGATACGGTATTACCTCGGCTGTTTTGGCCAGTTCGCTGACGCTTTTGCGCTTGCCTAACCGCACCCATTCATTCAATTCAGTGCGGTTAAAGTACAAGCGTTTGCCGGGTTTGCTGAAAGGAATCTCCTGGCGGCTGACCTTAGAGTAGATAGCTGCGACCGAAACCTTCAGGAACTCCGCGGCTTCTTCGATATTCATCAGTTCGTTTTCTGAATCCTCTCTCGGTTCGAGTCTTTCTAATAGTATTTCTATTCGCTCTACTTTTTCAAACAATTGCCGTACCACCTCAGGGAGTTCGTTGAAATTGAATGGCTCCATAACTTTCAATTAATTGCGCAATTGTCGTTAAGACCATACTAGGAAAGAGAGGTATTGGGGTATGACGCTAATTAATTCACAATTCTTAGAATTTCATTATTGAAAAAGGTGGTAACAATATCGTAGTTGGGACAAGTTAATGGTATAAAATAAAAATTATACATTAACAATTTTTTTTGATATATTTGTTTTACAGATGAAACAGGAAAGGCCGTCCTTTTGGAAGGGACAGCCTACCCGAAAAATACTGAGAGAGTTGGAATTCTCTCAGCCTGTGCACAGTATCAGGTATTTTTGACCTGTTGTAACCAAAGTATTAATTTGAAAGCTGCCCTCCCACGGTAGCTTTTTTACTTTGTGTTATAAAACAAATATAAGCATTAATCCTCATAGGCAAAAATTAAAATCAGTTGTAAACCATTACCTATTATCTGTATAACTTTTGTCGTGGTTGTCGAATTAGAAATCCTCAAAGTTTAAGCCTTTGAGGGTGTTTTATCTCATGCACTTTATAAATAAATCTTTTTAGTTTATCATTTATTTAAAAATGATAATGGAAAATATCAGAGAAGCGATATCTAAAGCAAAGGATTGCTTTGAATTAGCAGATTTAATAAGTAGCCTTAAATATAGGAATTATCAGCGGACAGTAGATATACTTCGGTTACAGGCGGAAGATTCAGCCACTTGAAATGAAACAAAAAAATCCCTTAACAAAATGGCTGATGATATTGAAAAGAAATATTCAAATATTTATAGAAATAATATCAGGAGAATTTTTAGAAGGTGGTTCAACATAAGGTTCTAATTCGTTTTCGTGATATTCACTGTAAACAAGAACATTATTGTCCGCAAGATAACGTACTCCATACCACGATTGATTTGGTAATTTTTTTACTAACAGCATTTTCCCAACGTTTGTGTTGGACATATATCCATTCTTGTAAATTTATCTATTTATTGAAAAGTAAATATCTAACCGTTTTAGAAAAAATACGGGATACCCCAGAATAACCCTACTTCCGATCTGTAATCAGATTTGATTTGTATAACAAAGAATTTATTTAAAGAACTGCATACGGGTTGCGTCCGATATGCGGTTAAAAACGGCCAATTTTTTCACCAAAAAATTGGAGCGAGCGGAAGTTGGGCTCAGCCCAACTTTGCTCGCCGTTTGCGCTGCAAACGGGGTTATAAGCATCCTCCGGGGATGCTTTGAGGGCTTTACGGCTTATTTAATGAAATTTCAGCATTCCCATCGGAATGCCAGCAACTAAGATTATGGCAGAAGAGAATAGCTACAAAAAAACAATAAAGTATTCAAACGAGACCGACGATATGCTACAAAAGTTGGCTAATAGAGCCGGATGTACCAAAAGAGATTTCTTTATCCGGATGGTCGAATATTTCTACAAAACTAGGAAAGACCCAACCGACATCAGCGACGAGCTGCTGAAAACAACGCTGGTTAAAAATCATGATACTTATATCCGATTTATCCGGGCGCAGGAAGAAAAGATACTCATACCAGTAAAGCTGGATATTGAGCGCATGATGCAGTCGCAACTTAAAATACTGGATTGTTTCAATACACAGATAATAAAGGCTAACACCGACCTGCAACAAAGCCAGCAGAAACAAGCCAACAAGTTTGCCGAAACAGATAAGCTGTTGCGCCTGGTCGCTGAAAAGCTGGACACCAGAGAAATTCTTAAAACTAAATTCCTGCACATCCTTAACCACTACATTAAGGTGCGGGAAACGTTCAGTTTTACTACCGCGGCGAAAGAAAAAGACGAGCTGATACAGGTTGTCCGCCAACAGGTCACCAAATTATAAGGCTATGTTTATCAATATTACAGATAGCGAAACAGCGGATAATAAAGGTAGCAGCGGCGCACTGATTCATTATCTTGATAAAGAAAACAGGCTTAATCTGGATACAATACCGGAATATTGGTTTAACCAAGATAAAGTCGATATTCTGCCTTATCAAGCGCAACTGACGCTTGATTACAATGTGGCACGGCTCAGCCGGTCAGACGCTAAATTTTTCCTGGTAAATATCAGCCCGAGTCAAAAAGAGATCGCCTGGTTGAAAGAACAGTATGGCAATAAGGGAGCTGAAGCAGAGCTAAAAACCTACGCTATCAAGGTGATGGATGAGTACGCTTTCAATTTTAAAAGACCGGGTATAGAGAGCAGCAAGGATTTATTATGGTATGGTAAACTGGAGCATTACCGTTACTATAGTCACAAAGATGCCGAGGTCAGAAACGGATTTAAAAAGCGCGGAGACCGTAAGCCTGGTGAACAAATGCACATTCAGGTCATAGTCAGTCGCAAGGACATCACCAATAGAATCAAGCTCAGCCCAATGAATAAATCGCGGGGCAAGAATACACAGCACTCCAAGAAAGTAGGCCAGTTTGATCGCTCTGCCTTCAAACAAATGGGCGAAAAGCTCTTTGACCAGCAATATGCGTTTGATCGGGGACTAACCGAAACATTTCAGTATGCCAACATACAAAAGAAAGGGAGTCTTGAAGAACGGCTTAATTTACATCGACAATCCGTCAAAAGCGTTAGTCAGTCAAACCGGAGCGAACAGCGGCAAACACAGCAAATCCGTTCCAACCTGAGAATGGTTCCGATGTCTAAAAATCAACCTGGAGCGGCACCCTGCATCACGCCTAAAAAGAAACGCAGGAAAAAAGGCCAGGAACCTGAGAGCGGGATAAATTTATAGTCCATAAACCAATATTTTATGCAAACAGGAGAAGATACACAAGGACTAAGGAAGATCATCGATTTTACACGTCTGATCAGCATTTTCATTCTCGCCATACATTTTTATATTTTTTGCTATAAAGCATTTGAGCAGTGGCATTGGACAGCAACCATTACCGACCGTATAATAGACAACATTGCCAGAATCGGCCTTTATAATAACTGGTGGAAGCCTAAACTAGCCGGATTACTTTGTTTGGCAATTTCATTGGTCGGTATCAAAGGCAAGAAAGACGAGAAGATCAACTATAAAAGCATTATAGCTTATTTAATCAGTGGGTTGCTCGTTTACTGGATTAGCATACTATGTTTTTATCTACCGGCTGACATTAATACAATAGCCTTTGCTTACATGGGGTTAACCACCATTGGTTACTTGCTTATAGTTACTGGTGGCTCCTGGCTTTCGCGATTATTAAAAGACAAGCTGCACAAAGACATATTTAACAGCGAAAATGAGACATTCCCACAGGAAGAAAGGCTGCTTGAAAATGAGTACTCAGTGAATCTGCCTGCAAAGTATAACCTTAAAGGTAAGAGCAGAGATAGTTGGATCAATTTTATTAATCCTTTTAGGGGACTGTTGGTAGCAGGTACACCGGGTGCCGGTAAATCTCATTTTGTAATCAGACACATTATTGATCAGCACATCAAAAAAGGCTTCTCAATGTTCCTATACGACTTTAAGTTTGACGACCTGACTAAAATCGCCTTCAACAAATTATTAAAGTATCAGGCCAACTATAAAATTAAACCACAATTCTACATCATCAACTTTGATGACTTGAATCGATCGCATCGTTGCAACCCCCTGCACCCGGAAAGCATGGAAGATATTACGGACGCCGCTGAAGCCAGTCTAACGATTATGCTTGGATTAAACCGCGAATGGATAAAGAAGCAAGGAGATTTTTTTGTGGAAAGTCCAATTAATTTTTTAACTGCAATTATATGGTACCTGCGTAAATACCATAATGGTAAATATTGTACGTTACCACATGTTATCGAGTTGATGCAGGCCGATTATGATCAATTGTTTCCAGTTTTGAATATGCAGCCTGAGGTACGTGCATTGATCAACCCATTTATATCAGCCTATAATCGTAATGCCATGCCACAGCTAGAAGGCCAGGTAGCCAGCGCCAAGATCGGTTTAGCGCGATTAGCGTCTCCTCAGCTATACTATATATTATCAGGCAACGATTTTACTTTGGATATCAATAATCCCAATGAGCCAAAAATCGTGTGTGTTGGCAATAATCCTCAGAAACTTGAGGTTTATGGCGCGGTATTGTCATTATATATTTCCTGTATGATTAAATTGGTAAACCGGAAAAACCAGTTGAAATCCAGTCTGATCTTCGATGAGTTTCCGACGATTTTCTTCAACAATATCGATGGATTAATTGCCACAGCGCGAAGCAATAAAGTAGCAACAACTTTAGCAGTACAAGATTTCAGCCAGTTAGCTAAAGCATATGGTGTGGAACAATCGAATGTGATAACCGGTATTGTAGGTAATATTATAAGCGGCCAGGTAACAGGTGATACCGCTAAAAAGCTATCAGAAAACTTTGGTAAAATTGTTCAGGATAAAAACAGCATGACGATAAACAGCAATGACACTTCTATTTCTAGGGCCGCGCAGTTAGATTATGCCATACCGGCCTCAAAGATCGCAGCGCTTTCATCGGGTGAATTTGTTGGCATGGTATCGGACAACCCCGAACAAAAGATCACTCTTAAAATGTTCCATTCCGAGATACAGAACGACCATGAAGCTATCGCCAAAGAAGAGAGCAATTACCATGCGATTCCAGAAATTGGAGTGGTAACTGCGGAAGATGTATTGGAAAACTACTTACGAATTAAAAATGAGGTCGATATTCTCATTCGTTCTCAAATGAAATTGATACAGGCAACTGGAACAACAAATGCCGAAGATAGAAATTCTCTCAATACTGGAGATCATGCATACCAACTATTTTTGTGATCATTTTTTCATTTGGCAAGTAATTCATATCACAATTTGCTTTAAAACCTGGCCAATCGCTTTCGTTAAATTTGATACCAAATCAAGTTATATTCTTAATTGATTATCAATATGATTAACCGTTAGTTAATTGAAAAAATATTTTCATTTTAGGTTGTTTTTGTCAATAATATTTTATCATATTAGTATTATAAACCTATTACCAACGAATACCTAAAATCTTATACTTATGTATGTAACGTCCCCTTTTTGTCTTTTTCCGACAGTTGCCTGCTTGCTTGAAAACAGAGAATATCGCTTATGGGTGAGGCTTTCGCCCGCTGAATGGTCTTCCTGGGTGTGCCGGGTTTACCGGGTGGTATAGAGCCCTGAATTGCTAAAGTCGTTTTCTTACTCTTCCGTTAACAAAAAAAATTCAAAAATGAAGTCTTTTGTCCTGGTGTCACTGTGTCTGCTAGTCACAGTCTTTTCCTCCGCTCAAAATCTTACGCTTAAATCTTATGCCCCCGTATCGCCCAACGCTTCCGGGCTGGGAATCTACGGAGATATTCCTGTTGGTTTTTATAGTGGAACGCCCGATATTTCGGTGCCTGTTTACACCATTAAAACCAACGGGGTGAATTTCCCGATTGAGCTGAACTACCATGCCGACGGCCTCAAGGTTTTATCGGAAGCCACTTTCGTCGGCCTGGACTGGACGTTAAGTAATGGAGGCGTGATCACGCGGGCCATTAATGGACTTGACGATTTTAGTACTAAAGGCTACTCCAATAATACAGCTGGATCTAAATATGCTGGAAGCGGGATCGATCCTGAACCTGACGTTTTTTATTACAACTTTAACGGCAGGATCGGGAAGTTCATCGTGGACTATCAAAATATTATCAGGTTTCTGCGAAAGGAGGATGATATCCAGATACAAGTGGACGGTAACCATAACTTTAACGCGACAACAGAAGATGGAACGGTTTACTATTTTACAAAAGCTGAGAATCAAGCGCAGACGATCGTCTATACCGGCCAAAACGGGCATACGGAGAACAGAAGTGCGACAACAGCCTGGTACCTGACATCGATAGCAACTCCAACTGGTGAATTCGTTTATTTCAATTACTCTAACCTGAACATCAAAACGGTAAGTGACTATTCTGCCGCGGTCACTTCCATCCCGACAGCTTATAATGCAGCTCCGCAATCTGCTTGCTACGTTGCGAATCAATTCCAGATACAGAATCAGTATACGAACGCCCACCTTAGCTATTCTGGAATGGCGACGCATTCGGTGACTGATGAAGTTTTACTGGATAATATTACCTTCAATGGCGGAAAAGTTCAATTCATTTATTCGGACCGGATCGATGTCAGTAATGATATGACGGCAGGGTCCTCCGTTTCCAAAAAACTTGATCAGATCGTCGTCTTTGATATAAACAATAATCCAATTAAAAACTTCCGGTTCAGCTATGGTTATTTCGATTCCACTAACGGTATTAATGATTACGCGATCAATTATCCGAAGACCAAGCGATTAAAACTGAACAGTTTCCAGGAATATGCTGTTGGAGGGACCGCAGTTGTTAACAATTATACTTTCACCTACAATCTCCCCGCGAATGAAACTTTTCCTCAAAAGGCAGATCCGAATTTTGAACCTTTCGGGTATTATTCTAGCGATCCAGCGCTGGGGATTTTATCACAGATCAAATATCCTACTGGCGGTTCCTCAAATTTTACGTATGAGCCACATGACTTCTTTGCCAATGGTTATAGTATTGGTGGCGCGGCGTATGGTATCCGTATCCGAAAAATTGAAAACCGGGACGCTAATAATCAATTGTTAAATACCCGTGTGTTCGAATACAAAGAGACGGATCCGGTCAACGGGATTATTAGTAGCGGCAAGGAGATGGGTGGAGCTGCAAAGGCGTACTCAGCGACGGCAGTTTCCAGCTATAACTGTACAGTCAACAATATTCCGTACTATACCACTATTGCGGTCGATTACACTGTCAAAAGTCAGAACAATATGCTGAGTTTGGGGGAATCTATTAATGGCGTTCCACTGGGCTATGACCAGGTAACGGTTTATGAAGGTCCTAATGGAGAAAACGGTAAATCCATCTACTATTTTTACAATGTACAGGATATCACCTCTACTGATTTTAATGTTCCTGGTATACACGATCAGAATAATGGCCTTCTGCTGAAAAAGGAAGATTACGCCAATATGGGAAGTCAAACATATTCACTCGTAAAAAGGGTGCAATTCACCCCAACCACAAGAAGTCAGTATGCGGTGTCCGGTGCAAATTGGTCTGCCTTTAACACCAGTTATGCCAGCTATCATATCAATACCCAGAATGTTGTAAATACAAAAACAGAAACCTGGACTGTCAGTCAGTCAGGGACGATCGATCAGTCAGCAACCTACACTTACAATGCCAACTATCAACAGCCCGCGAGCATCGTGACCACCGCCAGCAATGGGGACAATATCACGACTATCCGACGATATGCTTATGACATGGTGGCCCTCGGGCAAACCACACCTTATCAAAATATGGTGAGCAGAAATATGATCAGCCAACTTGTCGAAGAGGAGAAGCAGGTAAATGGTACGAAGGTCAGCAAGCAATCAACGGCATTCAGTCAGAACTGGCCGGTGAACGCAAATTTTATATTGGCGCAATATGAACAAACACAAAAAAACACTGATCCTGTTGAAAACCGGATACAGTATCTAAACTATGACCAGTATGGAAACCCGACCAGCCTGTCCTTTGCGGGCGGCCCCGCGGTGGGATATCAGTGGGGCTACAACGGCCAATACGTTATTGCCCAATGTAAAGGTGGCACTAATACACAGTTCTTTTACGAAGGGTTTGAGAATAGTACCGCCTCCGGATTGAGCGCTACAAGTCCCCACACAGGCAGCTATTGTGTTAGCCAGCCATATACAGTAACCTGGACCGCGCCGAGCACGCCGTTTGTTTCTGCTGGTTACGTGATCAGTTATTGGTACCGTAGTGCAGGGCTTTGGAAATACTCCGGCGAGTTGCCCTATACGGGGACGTCTTATGCCCTGCAAAATGGAGATGCATACGACGACATAAGAATATATCCGCAGGGGGCGCAAATGGATACCTACACTTACTACCCGGGTGTGGGACAATCCAGCTCGACCGATCAAAAGGGTGCGACGACATTTTATGAGTATGATGCCTTTGGCAGGCTGATCAATGCAAAAGATTTCGATGGCAATATCCAAAAAAGCTTTGTTTATAATTTCGTCAATCAGAATCCGATCTGGGTGGATGTTGCCGGAGTGACTCGCTGCATCACGGATACTTATGGACTAAGTACCGGTGAACAGCAGCAGGAGCAAATAGATACCAATCCAGCCAGTGCGAGCTACAATACCTATGGTTGGCGCTCACTAGGGATGACCGGGGCTTGCGGGGTCAGTTTCAGCATGACTAACAATACATTCAACAATTATGTCGTATCCTTTAACGGACCGTCAAATCCTGCCTTCCAGCTATATGCAAATACATCGCAGACACCATCAATCACACCCGGACAATATACTGTGACAATAAGCCCGATGGGTAGCCCGGTAAGCCACACGATGATCGTGGGGAATCAAGTCGCCACCGGCCCCGGCGGCGTCTTCTATAATGTTTCAATTGTCACAGGTGGTGATCTTGTTTTAAAAATCCAATAAAGCCGAAATATTATGAATCAACGGATCTTTTTTCAAAAAAATCAGCCGGTGTCGAAGGTCGGCTTGCTGTTATTTGCTGCTACACTGTTTATCAGCGGGATTTTTAACGGTGCCCTGAACGCACAGACAACTCCCATTATTTCTTACCCTAACCCACAGGTTTATCCGATGGGGGCCGCTATCAGTCCTCTGGCAGTTACGAATACAGGTGCAGGGGCCGTAACGAATGGACAGACAACTACATTTGCAGGTTCCGGAACTACCGGCATGACCGATGGCATTGGTGTGCAGGCCAGTTTTAACCAACCACTGGGCATTGCAGTAGATCCTTGGGGAAACGTTTATGTATCTGATGCCGGATCACACCTTATCCGTAAGATCAGTCCGGATGGTATTGTGAAAACTATCGCAGGAGGCGGTTATGCGGGCTACAGGGATGGTATAGGCACGAATGCCCTTTTTTATCATCCTCTGGGGCTGGCTTCAGACGCAAGCGGGAATATTTACGTCGCCGATGAAGATAACAACCGGATAAGAAAGATCAGTCCCCTGGGAGTGGTGACGACGGTGGCCGGCTCCGGAGCCGCCAGTAACGGTAATGGCCCGGCATTGAGCGCTTCCTTTAATCTTCCCTGCGGCGTTGCTGTCGCATCGTCCGGCGATCTCTATATTGCAGATTATAATAACAATCAGATCCGGGTATTGACCGCTTCTACCGGTAATGTAAGCGTCTTTGCCGGAAGCGGCTCTGTTGGCAGCCAGGACGCACAAGGAATAAATGCGAGTTTCAACCATCCCATCAGTTTAGCTATTGACGGAAGTTCGGGCAATTTGTATGTGGCGGACCGGCTGAATTACACCATTCGAAAAATTACGCCCGCGGGGAATGTCAGCCTTTTTGCCGGGAGAACGCTGGCGCCGGGTTCATTCGAGGGCACAGCTACCGGAGCGAGCTTTGGTTTGCCTAATAGTGTAAGCGTAGACAAATCGGGGAATATTTATGTCGCCGATGAAACCAATAATGAGGTACGCGTTATAACGCCTGGCGCTACGGTTTCTACCCTGTCAGGGCGTGCCGGATCATCCGGTACTTACAATGGACTCGGTGTAAGTGCAACATTTTTGAATCCTTTTTCCGTGGCAGCAGATCCTTCCGGTTGTGTTTATGTAACCGATTACGGGAACAGTCTGATCCGAAGAGTTGTAAGCGCGCCATTTACAGTTACTCCGCAACTGCCAAGGGGCCTTATTTTTAATACAGCTACCGGGGGCATTAGCGGCACGCCGGCTGTAGCATCCCAAACTACGCCTTATACCATCACTGCATACAACCTGACCGGCAATTCCACGACACTGTTGGATATTACCGTAACCATTTCCGGCGGCATTAACCCTGGCCCTAACCAGAACTCTGTTGTCGTTTTCAGCCCCCAGGTGACCGGGATAAAGACTAATGACCAATTAATGGCCGTTATCGGCAATCCAGCCAAAGTTCAAACCACGATCACCTATTTTGACGGCCTCGGTCGCCAGGTCCAGCAGGTTTCGGCAAAAAACACCCCCGCTGGGAAGGATTTGGTCCAATTCAATACTTACGACCAATTCGGGCGGAAAAATGTTGACTATCTTCCTTATCCTGCTCCATCCGCTAGTTTGAGCGATGGTAGTTTTAAAGTAAGTGCCGTCACCGACCAGGCCAATTTTTACCACCCGGCAGGCGCTACCGGGCCGCAGCTTCCGGGAGGTGTACCATTGGTGAAATCCCCTTACTCGGGAACTAATTATGAGGCATCGCCACTCAATCGCGTGATGGAACAAGGGTATGCCGGTGATCCCTGGCAGCTAAGCACTCAAAATGTGTCAGGGGGCGGGCACACGACCAAAACACAAAACGGGACCAACGTGACCAATGAGGTTATTTTATGGAAATTAAATGCCACCACAAACGGCGCTACCGGAAGCGGTTACTATGGTCCCGGAAAATTGGCAGCGACGACGATCACAGATGAAAACTCTAATAATACTATTGTCTATCATGACAGCCAGGGACGCTTGGTCTGCAGGAAGGTACAAAGCGGTACCAGTCCGGTTACCTACCTGGCGACCTACTATATCTATGACAGTTGGAGCAACCTTTGTTATGTGATCCCACCGTTGCCGGCAACGGTGACTTATCCGACCAGTTTTGTAGAAACTGATGCTGTTTTCCTGAGCTACCTGTACGGCTACCATTATGATGGCCGCAACAGGATGGTAAGTAAGAAACTTCCGGGAAAAAACGGATGGATTAACTATATCTACAATAGCCTGGACCAGCAGATTGCATCCCAGGACCCTTATCAGGCCACCCAAAACCAATGGACCTTTACCAAATATGATGCACAGGGCAGGGTTATTATCACGGGCATCTGGAATAACAACGGGCAGAATATTACCCCGCAGGCATTGCAGTCTCTCGTCAATACCAGTTATAATTCGCAACTCTGGGAGACGCTGAACCACAGCTATACGAATGGCGCCTGGCCCATATCCTCGGTGGTGACTACGCTGACGACCACGTATTATGATAC
>Ga0310811_10002024_pt1 | contig 25230 bp, 17 predicted proteins | sample YCmetagenome_FD_207642 | JGI IMG/M metagenome (GOLD analysis project Ga0310811, IMG submission 207642) | Soil microbial communities from experimental microcosm in Duke University, North Carolina, United States - YC | ecosystem: Engineered > Artificial ecosystem > Soil microcosm > Unclassified ... | reverse complement strand
GCCGTGTTCTCCCGTCCGGTTGCCGTGTTCTCCTGTCCGGTTGTTGAGGTCTCCCGTCCGGTTGTTGGGGTTTCTGGTTCGGTTGTTGGGGTCTGGTGTGCGGTGGTGCGGGCGCGGGTCGGGTGGGTGGGTCAGTGGCGGGAGGTGGGGGCCAGGTCGATGATCAGGCCCTCGCAGCTGCGTACCACGACCTGTGCCGCCTGCTGCGCGGAGCGGGTGGCGAGCGGGTTTTCGGCGTGATAGCGCCATTGTTCGAGCGCACCGCCGGCGACCTCGAGCAGTTCCTCCTGGGTGGTCGCGCCGCCGAGCCGCTCGACCGGCCCGGTGCCGTGCCCGCCGGCCAGCTGGGCGGCCTCCTCGACCAGGTCGGCCGGCAGGCCGGACCGGTCGGTGCGCAGCGCGGCGAGCAGCCGCAGTTCCCGGAACTCGTGCGCGTTGGCCAGGATGTGCTGCATGTCAAGGAAAAGTTCCTGCGCGTTCGGTTGCGGGTCGGCCCGTAGCAGAGCTTCCAGGCCCAGCAGCGCCGACCGCGCCTTGAGCACCTCCCGCCGGTCGGCGAAGAGCTGGCTGATCGTTTCCCGCAGATCGGCCAGCCCGCTGCGCTGAACGAGTTCCGCGGACAGCGTCGCCATCGTGTCGAAGCCACGCCGCATCAACGTGGTCGCCAGGCGGATGCCGAACAGGCCGAACCGGTCCAGCACCTGCGTTCGGGCCTCCTTGGACACGGTCGGCGCGAACTCGGCGGCGATCAGCCGGTCGGCGGAGAGCAGCATCGCGGCGAGTTCGTTCTGCGCCACGCTCGCCAACCCGGCCAGCGCGGCGAAGTCCGCGTCGCGGAAGATCCGCGCCCCCTGGGCGACCAGTCCGGCGACCGGAATGATGTGCTGGCTCAGCGGCGACATCGCCGACTCGCGCAGCTGTTGCCGCGCGATCTGCCGGGCGGTGGCCATCGCGTCGACCCCGCCGGTCCCGAGCTCGTCGGCGCGCGAAAGCACGACCACCGTGCTGACCGGGGCGGCACTCGCCATCGGCGAGCTGTGCAATGCCTCCAGAAGCCGGATATCGCCCTGCTGGGGCCGTCCGGTCAGGTAGACGACCGCGTCCACTTCGGCGACCGTGCGCATGAGCGGGGGCCACGCCGGGTCTTCCGCGGTCAGCGTGTCCAGGCCGGGGGTGTCGATCAGCGCGAGTCCGCGCAGGCTCCGCGACGGCCATTCGACGACGACCCGGTCGGCGTCCTCCGGCACCGCGGACCGGTCGACCATGTCCGTCCCCGCGCCCGGGGGGAACACCTGAAGTTCCACCGCCGGCCGGTTCGGTGCGTACGCGGCCGCCCGCGGGTTGGGGCCGTCGGTGTACCAGGTCGCGACCTGGGTTCCCGGTTCGTCGCCGGTCGCCGCCACCTCCTGGCCGACGAGCGCGTTGAGCAGCGTCGACTTGCCCGATCCCCGACCGCCCGCCACCGCGACCCGCAGCGGTTCGTCCAGGCGTTGCAGATGTTGGTGCAGCCACGCCGAGGCACGCGGATTTCCCTGGTACAGCGACAATGCCTTGCGCAGCGCGGCCTGCGCCATACCGTGTACACCCGCGCCCGGCGGCGGAACCCGTTCTACCGTCACGCGGCGATGACCGGGGTCGACAGCAGCGACTCGGCGCGCCGGCGCAACAACATCAGCCGCTCCATCTGACCGGCGATCCCCCGGTCGTGCCGGTCCCGTTCGACGGCTTCGCGTTGGGCCGCCCGGGTCGCGGTGGTGATCGATTCGGCCGCCGCGTCCTGGAGTTCCTCGGCCAGCGTGGTGAAATGGTTGCGCAGGGTGCGCTGCACCTGGCGCAGCGCGTCACGGCTGTACTTGCTGCTTTGGAACACGACTTCCTCGACATGACGCTGTGCCGCGGTCTTCGCGGTGGCCTGGCGCCGTTTGAGCTGGGCGTCCCGGTCCTCCCGGATGGATCGCGTGCCCAGGAACGCGCCCGCCCCCAGCGAGATGGGGTTGATCATCGGCAGCCCGGTGAAACCACTCAACATGCCGAACATCAATACACCACTGTAGGAACCGCGCAGCCCGGTGACGATCTTGTGGCCGACCCGGATCGGTTCGATCTCGGGCTTTTCCAGATCCGCCAGCCGATCCTCCACGTCCGAGGGCAGCGCGAGGTCGAGTTCGGGGAGTTCCCCGCCGCTCGCGTCGGTGAAGAACCCGGCGACGTGCCGGGCCAGCCAGCGGGTCCGGGCGGCCGCCCAGCTGAAGTTGCTCAGCACCGCCTCGGACAGGTTTTCCACCAGCCACTCGGCGAAGGAGTCCCACACCTTGATCGGATCGGTCCGGTTGAAGGTCCGCTCCGACTCCCGCAGGATGCCGCGGGTCCGCTCGCGCAGGTCGTGATCCACATCGGAGATCAGGTCCGCCATCCCGTCGGAAAGCTCGTGTTGCCACCGGTTCGAGCGGCGCCGCAACTGCTCGGCCCGGCGCTGGGCGACCTGGAGCTGCCGCATGGAGGGTGCTTCGTCGGGGGGCGCTTGCAGCATCAGCCGGGCCCGCTCGACCGGGAGGATCTGGTCGATCACGGCGATCACCGCGCGGGCCGCCGCCTGGCGGGCGATGCCGTCGGTGCGTTGCGCGACAAGGCGTTGCAGGTAGGTGAGCAGCTGCGGGAATCCGGATTCCTGGTTGAGCTGCTGGTTGTTGGCGCGCGCCGCCTGCAGGCGCAGCGTGGAGGAGGCGGCGAACACCCCGATGCCGTGGGCGAGTTTGGCCAGCGTCTCGCCGTCGGACCGCACGACCCGCCGCCATTGTCCGGAAAGATCGGTTTTCGTCCGCACGCTGGCGACGTTGGCGCAGGACCGGGCCGCCTCCTGGAGGAAGTCCAGCTCGGTCGAGGTGAACGCGTGGATCGCGTCGGACACCAGGAGCACGACGTCGACCTCGGCGAAGGCCTCCCGTGCCTGGGCGGGGCTGATGTGGTCGATGCTCGGGCAGTCCACCAGCACCAGTCCCTGGGCGAGCAGGGTCCGGGGCAGCCCGACCTCGGCGCGGATCAGTTCCCGGTCGCGGCTGGTGCGTGCCAGCGCGGTGATTTCGGCGGCGAAGCGGTCCACCGGGATGGGCACCCGCTCGGCCAGTTCGCCCGCGCCGATGCTGGGCCCGGCGCCCACCGGATCACGCGGCTTGAGCAGTTCGGCCTGCGGTGACTCGGCATAGCGCAGGACGGTGGGCAGCACCGTGGTGACGTGATCGGCCACCGGGCAGATCGGCGCGTTGATCACCGCGTTGACCAGCTGGCTCTTGCCTTCCTTCGCCCCGCCGACCACCAGCACGCGCACGGTGGGCTGGAGCAGCCGGGTCCGGAGCAGCGCAAGGCGGTGCGCAAGATCGGGACGGCCGGAAGCGCTTTCACGAAGCGCTTCGTCCATCACGTCGAGCCAGGCGGGTGTCGTCACCCTCCCGATTGTGGCGGGGCCGGCAAGCGGACACGACAGCAGGTCCGGACCTTTCCGTGGAAAGGCCCGGACCTGCGGCTTATCCGGAGAGTGGGCGCTCGCCCTGGCGAAGGCCTACTCCGCGCGGCTCATCAGTGGCCGAGCAGGTGGATGTCGTCGGTCGGCAGCGCGTCGACACCGTGCAGGTCCACGCCGTTGGTGACGTTGCCGATGTTGAGGTCGCCGAGGTGGCTGTCCACGCTGTTCAGCACGGAGCTGGTGTCCGTGAGGTGGCTGACCACGTCGGTGTGGCTCGTGGTCTCGCTGACCGTGTTCAGCGTGGTGTTCACCACGGAGTTCACGACCGGCACGTTCGCGGTGACGGAGGTGACGGTGTGGGTCACCGAGTCGACCGCGGCACCGACGGCCGGCACGTTCGGCAGAGCCGGGACGGCGGGCAGCGCCGGGATCGCCGGCGATCCCGGAAGAGCCGGCAGGGCGGGAACGGCGGCGACGGCGTGGTCCAGCGTGCCGGACACGTCACCGGCCGAGCCGAAGCCGTTCTCCGTGCCGGAGAGCGTGCCGTTGACCGTGTTGACCAGATCGCCGGCGACGCCGCCGACCAGCGGCAGGTTGCCGATGTTGTCGGTGATCGGGCCGGTCAGGCTGTTCAGCTCGCCGTTGGCGGTGAACGCGGCGGCCAGCGCCTGGCCGCTCAGCTCGCCCACCGGGGTCGAGCCGATGGCCTCGTTGACGGTGCCGAGCACGGCACCACCCTCGTAGCGGACGTCGCTGACGGTGCCGCCCAGCGCGGTGCCGACGACGGGCAGTTCGCTGACCTGCTCGACGAGGGCGCCCGGGAGGAGGGCGTCGCCGAGGTGGTTGGTGAGGGCGTCGACCGACGCGCCGACGAGCTTGCCGTCGAACACGTGGTCACCGATGGCGGACACCGTGTTGTGCAGGTCGATGTCGCCCGCGTCGAGCAGCGGTCCGACGACCGGCACGCTGTCGAGGCTGGCGGTCACGCCGTCCACGACGTTGGACACGGTGTGGAGCGTGTCCTCGGTGGTGGTGTTGAGGCCGGTCTCGTCGGCCACGTCGCTGACCGCGCCGAACACACCGCTGAGGTCGGGCAGGTTGCCCAGCGCGCCCGCGGTGGCGTCGGCCACGCCGCCGACCAGCGGCAGGCCCTGGGTGGCACCGGTGACCTCGCTCACGACGCTGGCGACGGTCGCCTGCGGGCCGGCGGTGGTGTCCGTTACGTCGGTCTGGCCGCCGCCGAGCAGGTCGTCGACCAGCCCGGGGCCGCTCGACACACCCACCGGGGTGGAGCCGACGGCCTCGTTGACGGTGCCGAGCACGCCGCCGACGTTCTCGCGGACCTGCTCGGTCAGGTCGCCCAGCGGGCCGCCGACGCCCGGCAGTCCGCTGACCTCGTCGACCAGGGTGGCCGGGAGGAGGGCGTCGCCGAGGTGGTTGGTGAGCGCGTCGACCGCGCTGCCGACGAGCTGGCCGTCGAACAGGTGCGCGTCCACGGCCGCGACGGTGTTGTGCAGGTCGATGTCGCCCGAGTCGAGCAGCGGTCCGACGACCGGCACGCTGTCGAGGCTGGCGGTCACGCCGTCCACGACGTTGGTGGCGGTGTTGAGCACACCCTGCGTGGTGTTGGACAGGCCGGTCTCTTCGGCGATGTCGCTGACGGTGCCGAACACACCGCTCAGGTTGGGCAGGCCGCCCAGGACGCCGGCGGCGGTCTGGGACACGCCGAGCACCAGCGGGGAGGCCGCTTCCTGGACTGCGGAGACGGTGGTGTCGAGCGTGCCGGCGGTGTCGCCAGCGGCCGCGAAGGAGCCCAGGCCCTCGGTCACGGTGGCCGGGGCGGTGTCCATGACCAGCGGAATGATCTCGTGCACGTCGGCCGCGTTCACGTCGCCGAGGCCGGCAGCGTTCAACACACCCTGCGGGTCTGCGTTGAAGGCCGTCAAAGCCTGCGGGTCGCTGAGGAGGTTCAGTGCGAATTCGTGCAGCGTCTGCACCGGGCCCATAGTTGTTTTCTCCTGGAATAGCCGCTAAATGGGCATTTGGGACAAGGCCAGGATTCTTTCCTGGCTTCGAGCAACGGTAGGGCCGCGGCGCCGGGGTGCCATCGGGGATCACGCCGAGTCTTCGAGTGATGGCACTAGGGATCGGGGGGCTTCGCCGACTAGGGATACTAGGGATACGGTTCGGTTACGGGGGGTGGACTTTGGTCGCGATATATGAATCAGGACGTCGGAGACGCCCTTGCGCCCGGGTGAGCCCCGGGTGGTTGAGTAGTCGCTCACCGCAGCTGACGGGCAGCCAGTGGAGGACACAGACCGCATGCCGTACGTGCTGGGCATCGACATCGGCTCGAGCTACATCAAGGCCGCCATCCGGCATACGCACCGTTCGGGTGCGGGCGAGAGCCTGGTGCTGGGCGCCGTCGGGGATGCCGTGCCGTCGGTACTGCACGTCGACCCGGACGGCTCGGTACTGGTCGGCGAGGCGGTCGAAGACGGCGGCCCGGCGGAACGGGACTGGGTGGCCCGCGGTTTCGCCCAGCGGATCGGCGACCAGGTCCCGTTCATCCTGGGCGGCAACGCCTACCCGGCAGGGGAACTGCTCGCCACGGCGATCTCCTGGATCATCGACCAGGCGGCCCACGAGGCCGGCGAGGAGCCCGAACACGTCGCGGTCACGCAGCCTGCCGAGTGGACCCGCTATCAGCTGACCGTGCTGCGGTCGGCGCTGGAGCAGTTCGGCCTGGGCGGGATCACGCTGGTGCCCGAGCTGACCGCGGCCGCGCTCGACTACGCCGCCGAACGCCGGGTCGACCTCGGCGAGAAGATCCTGGTCTGTGATCTCGGCAGTTCCGCCTACCGGGCGGCGGTGCTGCGGCGTTCGAGCCGGACCGGGTTCGAACCACTGGCCCGGCCGGAGCGGGCCGAGCCGGCGGTGGGCGGCGATCCCGGCGAGGCCGTGCTCGCCCAGGTCCGGTCCGCGCTCGGCAGCGGACTGGACCAGCTCGACCTGGCCCAGCCGGGCGCCTGGCAGGCCGCGCTCGCGCTGCGCCGGGAGTGCACCGCGGCGGTGGAGACCTTGCTGGCCAATCCCGAAGCGGTCATCCCGGTCTCGCTGCCCCACGTGCGCACGACGGTCGGCATGACCCGTGAGCAACTGGAGGACCGGGTGCGGCCGGCCGCGTTGGAGGGCGTCGAGCTGATCCGCCGCGCCCTGCGCGCCGCCGGAGTCCATCCCTGGCAGCTCGGCGCGGTCCTGCTGGTGGGCGGTTCGGCGCAGGTTCCCTTGGTGCGGCAGGTGATCGCCACCGAACTGCACTGCTCGGCCGCGGTCGCCGCCAACCCGAAGGCGACCATGGCCAGGGGCGCGGCCGTCGCGGCACTGCACGTGGTGCGGCCGGACGCGGTGAGCCTCCCGCCCGCGCCACGACGGGAACTGACGCGCGCGGGCGCCGAACCGGGCCGGGCCGGACGGGGACTCGCTCTCCTCGGCGCGGAACCGGGTGCCGCGGTGGTGCCGCGGTCGCGCGGCGAGGCCACCGGTGACGAGACCATCGTGCTCTTTCCCGGGAGTTCCCCGGGACAGGCCCCGCAGGCCCTTCCCGATCTCGACGAAGTCGCCGAGGACATGCCGCCGAAACCGCCGCAGGAACTCAGCCCGCTACCATTCGACATCGATCATGAGCCCGTGAGCGAACAGCCGATGTGGAAGCGCATCGCTCTCGGCGGTGGGGCGGTTGGGGGGATTGTCCTGGTGGTTGCCCTGGTGGCGTGGTTCATTTTCGGCAATCCGCTGCACTCGACACCGAGCGAGCAGCCGGCCGGCGGTGTTCCGCTCACCACGCAGCCCGCGGCGCCGAAGCCGGAAAGCACGGCACCGGATTCCGCCGTCCGCACCCCCGGTCCCTAACCCTGGAGGACGACCGAAACCCGAGGACCGCCCTTGAGCCAGTCGAAAACCATTAAGGGGCTCATCACCGGTGATGAAGCCCGTGACCTGACCGGTACCGTCGCGGCCGATCCGCTCGCCCCGGTGCGTGCCGCGATCCGCGCTCCCGGCGGCTACGGCAAGAGCGCACTGCTGGGGGAGGTCGGCCGGATCTTCGCCGGCGCCGGCGTGCCGGTACTGAGCCCGCAGGAGGCGCTGGCCGACCCGGCCCGGTGTCGGCAGGCCGCGATCCTGGTCGACGACGCCCATCGACTGCCCGGCGGCCAGCTGGAACGGTTGGGGGAACTGGCGGCGGACGAGCGGATCCGGCTGATCGTCGCCTACCGGCCATGGCCGCGATCGCCCGCTTTGGCCGAACTGAGCGGAATTCTGGAGCGTGGCCGTCCGGTCCTGTTGCTTCGGCCGTTGGACCGCGCGGGCATCGCCCAGCAGGCCGCCGCGCTGCTCGCCGAGGTCCTGCCCGATGGCGGGCCGCCGGCCGGTCTGGTCGATCTGGTGGACGAGCAGACCGGTGGCGTCCCGCGCTACGTCGACCGGATCCTGCGCGCGCTGCGCGAGGCGCATCGCGGAACCCGGCTCAAGGCCCCGTTTCAGGTGCCGTCGGCGGCGATCGCGCAGTTCTATCCCGAACTCGACCGGCTCGATCCCGGGGTGCACCGGCTGTTGCTCGGCAAGGCGGGCGCACCCGATCTGCACACCGAGGTGGTGACCGCGTTGCTCGGCTTCGACGTGGACGTCGCCTGGGGCCTGATGGACGGCGCCCGCGCGACCGGGATGCTCGACCGCGGTGGCGCGCTGCTGCCGCTCGCGCAGCGGGCCATCACCACGCTCAGCCCGGCGGAGCGCAGACTTTCCGTGCAGCGACAGCTGATCGAGGCGCAGCGGGAGCGGGGCGGGCCGGTGCTCGCGCTGGTGCGGCCCCTGCTCGGTACGGGCGCGGGCGGCCGGAGCATCGCGGCGGCGTTCGAGGCGGCGGGGGACGAGGCGCTCGCCGAGTCGCCGAAGCTGGCCGCCGAACTCTATTCCGCCGCGATCGCCGCCGGTGCGCCCGCTTCCGCGCTGGCCGGCCGCCGCGCGCAGGCGGCCAGCCTGTTCGGCGACTTCGACACCGCGCTGCGGCTGGCGGACGGTGTGGTGGCCGGCGCGGACGAGGCGGATCGGGCCCATGCGGCCAATGTCGCCGGCACCGTCCTGGCGCACCGCGGCCTGCTCGGGGCGAGTGCCGAGTTGTACCGGTGGTCCGGATCGGCCTCGGGGACGGCGTTCGCGGTGATCGGCCTGATCGGCACCGGTCAGCTGACCGAGGCGCAGCGGCTGCTGGCCGATCACCGGCGCAGCGGGCCACCGGTGCTGGCCACCAGCGCCGCCGCGCAGATGGCGCAGGGCGTGCACCAGTCGGTGACCCAGGGGGCCGCCAGCGCACTGGCCACCCTGACCCGCGCGTCGTCGATGCTGGAACCCGTGGGCAGCGCCGAACTGCTGCCCGACACCCCGGCCGCGTTGGCCGCCTTGGTGGCGCTGCACAGCGGGGAGTTCGTCGTCGCCGACGCGGTGCTGGAACGCGCGATCGGCGCGAACATGGGCGGCACCCTCGCGCTGCGCCGCCATCGGTTGTTGCAGGCCTGGGGCGCGATGCTGCGCGGCGACACCGACGCCGCCCGGGGGAAGCTCGCGGAAGCGGGCGGGGAGCCGGCGGAGCTGGAGCCGCGCGACGCACTGGTGGCCTCCGCGTTGCGGGTCGGGATCGCCCGCCGGGAAAGCGATCTCGGCGCGCTGCGGGATGCCTGGGAACAGGCCAGGGAGGCGGCCGTGCGGCAGCCCGCCGACCTGTTTTCCCTGCTGCCGCTGGGAGAACTCGCGGTGGCCGCCGCCCGGCTCGGCGAGCAGGACCGGCTGGCCCCGCACCTGGCCGAGGCGGAGGTGCTGCTCAAACAGCTCGGCAATCCGCCGCTGTGGGAGGCGACCCTGCGGTGGAACCGGATGTATGCGGCGATCGTCAGCGAACACCTGGACGCGGCCGAGCCTGAAGTCGCCGCGCTGGCCGCGATGGCGGACGGGCACCCGTACTTCGCGGTACTCGCGACGGCGGCTCGTGGCTGGCTGGACGTGCTGACCGGGAACATCGATCCGGTGGCGGTGGAGGCGGCCGCCCGCGGCCTGCACGGTGCCGGCCTGCGGTGGGACGGACCGCGGCTCGCCGGGCAGGCCGCGATCCGCACGGCGGACCGCAAGGGAATGCTGCGCCTGCTGGACTGTGCCCGCGCACTGCAGGGCAAGACCACGCGGCCGGGCACCGACCAGCCCGGTCGCGGCGAAGCGACCGGAACGCCACGCACCGAACCGCCCCGCGGCGTCACCGGTACCCTCAGCGAGCGGGAACGCGATGTCGCCGAACTCGTCGTGGATGGCTTCACCTACAAGGAAATCGGCCAGCGCCTGTTCATTTCGGCGAAGACCGTGGAGTACCACGTGGCGCGGATGCGGCAGCGGTTCGGCTGTGCCTCCCGCAGCGATCTCCTGGAGCAGCTGAGGTTCCTGGTGGGCCCCCGTTCGGCGTCCTGACCGCGGTACGGGAAGCCGCGCGGGGAACCACCCTCGTGCCCTGGCGCTCGACCACGCCGGTTCGGTGGCCGGCCGCGCGGGGCTCGGTTGTGGCGCGCTGTGGCGTCGCACGGAAAGGTGTGGACCAGCGCGGGTGCCGCCGTGCGGGCGGCCGCTCCGGGGCCTCGATCCGACTGACAAGTCTCGCCAAGAGTTCTATAGAGAAGTCCTCGGATCCTTCACCCTCCGTGATCGTTTCCGGCGCGCTTGATACCCCGTTTGAGCATGCAACTTACCAATTTTCACCGGGGGTGCAAGACGCGGCGAAGAGTGTTGACAACCGCAGTTTCTATATAGTTTACTCCTCCGCATGTGTCGTGGGACACGTCAAAGGTGACTGAGGAGTGTGATGCGACATGACCGCTGCCGTGGGTGCGGCGAAGCGCCTGTGGGCCCTCGACGGCGCCACGTTCACGCTGGATTCCGGACTGCTGGTGCTGGGCGCCGTAGGTGAGGTCACCATCCCGGTCCCGACCTACCTGATCGAGCACGAACGCGGGCTGGTGCTGTTCGACACCGGGATGGTGCCGGAGGCCGCGGTCGATCCGGAGGCCGTGTACGGGGAACTGGCCGAGCACATCGGCATCCGGTTCACCGAGGAACAGCGGGTCGACCGGCAGATCGAGGCGCTGGGTTTCCGCGTCACCGACGTGACGCACGTGATCGTTTCGCATGCGCATTTCGACCACACGGGTGGTCTGTACCTCTTCCCGCACGCCAAGTTCTACATCGGCGGTGCCGACCTGCCCTACTCGTTCTGGCCGAACCCCGCCGCCGCGGCGTTCTTCCGCCGCCCGGACATCGAGGCCACGCGCGCCTTCGACTGGAATCCGCTGGAGGGCGACCACGACCTGTTCGGCGACGGCAGCATCACGATCCTGGCCATGCCCGGGCACACGCCCGGCAACAGCAGTGTCCTGGTCCGGTTGCCGGAGCGGACCTTCGTGCTCACCGGCGACACCGTGCACCTGCGCTCGGCGCTGACCGGGACGATGCCGATGGGATCGGACTTCAACACCCGGGACTCGATCGCCTCGATCCGGCGGTTGCGCCACCTCGCGGACAGCCATGCCGCGGAGGTGTGGATCGCGCACGATCCGGAGGACTGGAAGGACTTCTCCGCGCCGCGCTGTTACGAGTGACCGGGGACGACAGGCGATGAAGATTCTCGTGGATTACGTGTGCGGCGCGTGCGGCCGCACCGACGAACACTGGATGCCCCGACCGGTCGACGATTCCGTGGACTGCCGGGCCTGCGGAGGCGCGGCGCGGCGCCGGTTCGGGGTGGGGATGCTGGTCGGATCAGCGACTCCGGCCCGGCCCGCCGGCACGGCCGAACCCGCCGGGGCCGCGTCGTGCGCCGGGCACGCCGGAGTCCCGGGAAGTTGTGTCCTCGTCCCGACGGCGGCCCGGGCGCTGGCGGCCCGGGCACGCGGCGACAACCGGGCACTGGACGCCGAGCTGGCCGGCCAGCAGCGCGCGATCGCCGCGGGCACGCTCGATCCGGGCGCGCCCGTGACCACCCCCTCACCGGCCCACGCGGCCGCCGGCGCGGCGGCCGGGACAGAGAAGGACTGAACCATGACCGTCTCCCAGGCCAGCTATGCCAGCGGCGTGTCCAGTGTGCCGCTCATCGGGCGAACCATCGGTGCCCAGCTGGAAACGACCGCCCGGCGCTTCGGTGACTCCGACGCCCTCGTCGACGTGGCGAGCGGGCGCCGGTGGACCTACCGCGAACTCGACGCGGCGGTCGACCGGCTCGCCGCCGGCCTGCTGGATCTCGGCATCACCCGGGGCGACCGGGTCGGGATCTGGGCCCCGAACGTGCCGGAATGGGTGCTCGTCCAGTACGCGACCGCCAAGATCGGGGCGATCCTGGTCAACGTCAACCCGGCCTACCGGACCCAGGAACTCTCCTATGTCCTCAACCAGTCCGGGATCCGGACGCTGATCTCCGCGGCGACCCACCGCTCCAGCGACTACCCCGCCATGATCGAAGAGGTCCGGCCTTCGGCGCCCGAACTTCGCGACGTCGTCATCCTCGGTACGCCGGGCTGGGACCGGCTGGCGACCGGCAGTGAGAATCCCGCCGCCGTCGCGGCCGCACTGTCTACTTTGGATCGTGATGATCCGATCAACATCCAGTACACCAGCGGCACAACGGGTTTTCCCAAGGGTGCGACGCTGTCCCACCACAACATCCTCAACAACGGTTTCTTCGTCACCGAGGTGCAGCGGTTCACCGAGCGGGACCGGCTGTGCGTGCAGGTGCCGTTCTACCACTGTTTCGGCATGGTGATGGGAAATCTGGGGTGCCTGGCCCACGGCAGTTGCGTGGTCATTCCCGCGCCGTCCTTCGACGCGGAAGCGACCATGCGGGCGATCGACCAGGAAAAGTGCACCGCGCTGTATGGCGTGCCGACCATGTATATCGCGATTCTCGACCATCCGCGCTTCGCGGACTACGACTTCTCGTCGCTGCGCACGGGCATCATGTCCGGCTCGCCGTGCCCGGTCGAGGTGATGAAGCGGGTCGTGGACACCATGCACATGAACGAGATCACGATCAGCTACGGCATGACGGAGACCTCGCCGGTCTCCACCCACACGCCCGCGGACTGCTCGATCGACCGGCGAGTGTCCACCGTGGGCATCGTGCATCCCCATGTGGAGATCAAGATCGTGCATCCGGAGACGGGTGCCACGGTGCCGGTGGGCGAGACCGGAGAACTGTGTGCCCGTGGTTATCTGGTGATGCGGGGTTACTGGAACGAGCCGGAGAAGACCGCCGAGGTCGTCGACGACGCGGGCTGGATGCACACCGGTGACCTCGCGACCATGGACGCCGAAGGCTACGTCAGCATCGTGGGCCGCCTCAAGGACCTGGTCATTCGTGGCGGGGAGAACATCTATCCGCGCGAAATCGAGGAATTCCTGTACTCGCACCCGGATATCCTGGACGTTCAGGTGGTCGGCGTGCCGGACGAGCGCTACGGCGAAGAGTTGTGCGCGTGGATCCGCCTCCGGGACGGCCGGGAGCCGATCACCGCGGAGTCCCTGCGCGCGTTCTGCACCGGAAAGCTGGCGCACTACAAGATTCCCCGCTACGTGCATCTCGCGGAGGAATTCCCGATGACCGTCACCGGGAAGATCCGTAAGCGGGAAATGCGCGAGATCTCGGCGAAGCTCCTCAAGGGGGGCTGACGCCCGTCCGCTCGCGTCGGGAGTCGTCCGGCACCTGTCCGACGAAACCGACCCTTTCGGGCCGGAGTGGGCGTCGATCCCGGGCGTGATGTCCGTAACGGTCGACGCCCACCTCTGGTGTATTCTATAGAAAATGGCGCATGATGGGTGCGCGTCTCAGGTAGTCGACGTGCTCGGCCGAGCACTTTTCGGGAGATTCTGGTGATCGATCGCAACACTTACTATCTGGCCGGAGAGTGGATAGCGGGCACGGACAACGCGATTCCTGTAGAAAATCCGACCACCGGTGTCGTGATCGGCATGGTGCCTGCGGGCACGGCCGCGGACGTCGACCGGGCGGTCCAGGCGGCGCGCGCGGCCTTTCCCGCCTGGGCGGCCACCTCGCGCGCCGAGCGTGCCGAACTGTTGCGCAAGCTGCACGACGGGTTGGTCAAGCGGGCCGAGGAGATCGCCGACACCATCGCCACGGATGTCGGCACGCCGCTGCGCATCGCGTCGCGGATCCAGGCCGCGCTGCCGGTGACCGACGTCGCGACCTACGTGGACCTGCTCGGCCAGGACGAGACCGAGGAACGGATCGGGAACTCGCTGGTGGTCCGCGAGCCCGCGGGCGTGGTCGCCGCGATCACGCCGTGGAACTATCCGATCCACCAGATCACCTGCAAGCTCGCGCCGGCGCTGGCCGCCGGCTGCACGGTGGTGGTCAAGCCCAGCGAGGTCGCCCCGCTGGCGGTCTACCTGCTCTTCGACGCACTGGACGAAGCCGGCTTCCCGCCGGGCGTGGTGAACCTGGTCAGCGGCTACGGCCCGGTGGTCGGCGAGGCGCTGGTCACGCACCCGGGGGTCGACGTCGTCTCGTTCACCGGCTCGGCGCGCGCCGGGGCCAGGGTCGCCGAACTCGCGGCACGCTCGGTCAAGCGCGTCACGCTGGAACTGGGCGGCAAGTCGGCGAACGTGATCCTGGACGACGCCGACCTCGCGACCGCGGTCAAGGTGGGCGTGTCCAATGCGTTCCTCAACGGCGGGCAGACCTGCACCGCGTGGACCCGCATGCTGGTGCCGGCCACCCGGCACGAGGAAGCGCTGGAACTCGCGAAGGGCTTCGCGGAGGGGTTCCGGCCCGGCGATCCGCTCGATCCCGCGACCAAGCTGGGGCCGCTCGTTTCCGGGGCGCAGCGCGACCGGGTGCGGGACTTCATCCGGCACGGCGTCGCCAGCCGCGCGCGCCTGGTGACCGGCGGGGTCACCCCGCCGGCGGGTTTCGAACAGGGCTACTTCGTTCGCCCGACGGTCTTCGGCGGGGTCGATCCGGATTCCGTGATCGCCCAGGAGGAGATCTTCGGCCCGGTGCTCTCCGTCATCCCGTTCACCGGTGAGGAGCAGGCGCTGGCCATCGCGAACAACTCGCAATACGGCCTGCACGGCGCGGTGTGGTCGGCCGACCAGGAGCGGGCGGTGGCCTTCGCGCGGCGCGTCCGGACCGGTCAGATCGACGTCAACGGCGCCGCCTTCAACCCGCTCGCCCCGTTCGGCGGCTACAAGCGCTCCGGCGTCGGCCGGGAGATGGGGCGCTTCGGGATGGACGAGTTCCTCGAGGTCAAGTCCATCCAGCTCTGACACCTCGCATCCGAGATCAGGAGGTCTTCGTGGTCAAAGCAGTTGTCGTGGCCGCTCCCGGCGCCACCCCCGAGGTGCGCGACATCGTCCTTCCCGCGCTGGGTCCCGAGGACGTGCGGGTCCGCATCGTGGCCGCGGGCGTGTGCCACTCGGACCTGTCGCTGATCAACGGGACGCTCGCGCCGCAGTTCCCGCTCGTGCTCGGGCACGAGGCGTCCGGTGTGGTCACCGAGGCGGGGGAGCGGGTCACCGGGCTGGCCACCGGTGACCGGGTGGTGCTCAACTGGGCGGCGGCCTGTCGCGAATGCTGGTTCTGCCAGCGGGGCGAGCCGTGGCTGTGCACGGCGGTCGAGGGCGTGGTCAGCCCACCCGGCGGCACGCTCGCCGACGGCTCGCCGGTCCACCGGTGTCTCGGCGTCGGCGCGTTCGCCGAGGAGGTCGTGGTGCCGGGCCGTTCGGTGGTGCCGCTGGCCGAGGGCATCCCGCTCGACCTCGCGGCGCTGCTCGGCTGCGCGGTGCTGACCGGTGTCGGCGCGGTGCGCAACACCGCCGCGGTCCAGCCCGGCGAATCCGTGCTGGTGATCGGCCTTGGCGGCATCGGGTTGTCCGCGGTGCTGGGCGCGAAGCTCGCCGGCGCCGATCCGATCATCGCCGTCGATCTCGGGCCGGAGAAGGAAAAGCTCGCCTTCGCCGCCGGTGCGACGCACTACCTGACCAGCGAGCCGAAGCTGGCCAAGCAGGTCCGGGCGCTCACCGGGGGCCGTGGCGTGGACCAGGCCTTCGAATGCGTCGGCGCGCCCGCCACCATCCGGCTGGCGTGGGGTTCGGTGCGCCGGGGCGGCGCCTGCACCGTCGTCGGGGTCGGCGGACGTGACCAGGAAGTGGTGTTCAACCCGTTGGAGCTGTTCCACTTCGCGCGGACCCTCACCAGCTCCATCTACGGTTCGTCGGATCCCGACCGGGACATCCCGGCGCTGGGCCGGCACATCCTCGCCGGTGAGCTCGACCTCGGCACGCTGGTCACGCACCGGGTGAGCCTGGACGACGTGCCCGCGGCCTTTGCCAGGATGGAAGCCGGAGAGGGCGCCCGGTCGCTCATCGTGCTGCCGGAGGCAGCGCGACACGCCTGACCCTGGAGTCACCTGGCGACCACCGAACCACGTGGAAGGACGACTGATGCACTCGCTGGATGCCGACGAGACGGCCATCGTGGAGACCGTTCGCGACTTCGTGGACGGTGCGGTGCGCCCGGTGGTGCGGGAGCTGGAGCACACGAACACCTATCCGGAAAAGCTCATCGAGCAGATGAAGGAGCTGGGCATCTACGGGCTCGCCATCCCCGAGCCCTACGGCGAGGTGAAGGTGTCCACCTCCTGCTACGCGTTGGTGACCGAGGAGCTGGCGCGGGGCTGGATGAGCCTCGCGGGGGCGATGGGCGGGCACACCGTCGTGGCGAAGCTGCTGGTGGAGCACGGGACCGAGGAACAGCGCCGGCGTTACCTGCCGCGCATGGCGACCGGCGAGTTGCGGGCGACGATGGCGCTGACCGAGCCGGGCGGCGGATCCGACCTGCAGGCGATGCGGACCGTGGCGCGGCGGGACGGCGACGACTGGGTGATCAACGGGACGAAGACGTGGATCACCAACGCGCGCCGTTCCGGGCTGATCGCGCTGCTGTGCAAGACCGATCCGCAGGCCGTGCCCCCGCACAAGGGCATCAGCGTGGTGCTGGTGGAGCAGGGGCCGGGCGTGACCGTGTCGCAGGATCTGTCGAAGCTCGGCTACAAGGGCGTGGAGAGCTGCGAGGTGGTCTTCGACGACTGCCGGGTGCCCGCGGACGCGGTGCTGGGCGGGGCGGAAGGGGCCGGGTTCGCGCAGATGATGCGCGGGCTGGAGGTCGGCCGGATCCAGGTGGCCGCCCGGGCGACGGGTGTCGCGCGCGCGGCGTTCGACGACGCGTTGCGGTATGCCCAGGAACGCGAGGCGTTCGGCAAGCCGATCTGGCAGCATCAGTCGGTCGGCAACTACCTGGCCGAGATGGCGACGAAGCTCACCGCCGCGCGGCAGCTGCTGCTGCATGCCGCGCGAACCTACGATTCGGGTGCGCGCGCGGACCTGGAGGCGGGCATGGCGAAGCTGTTCTGTTCGGAGACGGCGATGGAGATCGCCCTGAACGCGCTCCGGGTCCACGGCGGATACGGGTATTCGACCGAGTTCGACGTCGAGCGCTACTTCCGGGACGCGCCACTGATGATCGTCGGTGAGGGGACCAACGAGATCCAGCGCAACGTGATCGCGCGTCAGCTCGTCAGCCGGGGCGGGCTGTGACCGCGCGGGAAGCGGTGGCCGCGGCACGTTCGCTGCTGTTCGTGCCCGGGCACCGGCCGGACCGGTTCGACCGGGCCGCCGGCAGTGGCGCCGACCTGGTGGTGATCGACCTCGAGGACGCGGTGGCGGCCGAGCGCAAGGCCGAGGCCAGGGAAAACGTGCGCCGCCGGCTGGCGGACGGTCACGACGCGGTGGTGCGGATCAACGCGGTCGGGACCGCGGAGCACGAGGCGGACGCCGAGCTGGTGGCCGCCGCCGGGTGTGCGGTCATGCTGCCCAAGGCCGAGTCGGCGGACGACATCGCGGCGCTGGCGGCGCGCCTCGCCGAAGATGTCCCGATCATTCCGTTGATCGAGACGGCCGCGGGGGTCGCGAACGCCGTGGCGGTCTGCGGTGCTCCCGGGGTGGTGCGGCCCGCGTTCGGCAGCGTCGACCTGGCGGCTCAGCTCGGCGTCGACCACCACTCGCACGAGGCGTTGCGCCATGCGCGCTCCACGCTGGTGATCGCGGCCGCGACCGCGCGCCGGGCCGCCCCGATCGACGGGGTCACCACCGAGATCGACGATGAGTCCGCATTGGACGCAGACCTCGCGCACGCGGCCACCCTCGGATTCACCGCGAAACTGTGCATCCATCCCCGGCAGGTAGCGGCGGTGAACGAGCGGTTCCTGCCCGACGCGGAAGAAACAGCCTGGGCGCGAGCCGTGTTGCGGGCAGCCGGGGACGGCTCCGTGACCGTCTACAACGGACAGATGATCGACCGGCCGGTGCTGCTGCGCGCACGCGCCGTGCTGGCCCGGGCCGGTGAGCGGGAAGGATGACGTCGTGAGCCTGACCGAGACGATCGCGGGCTGGCGGCCGGCGCCGGTGGAGACCGGCGAGGTGCTCGGGCACTGGCCGGTCGCGGCGTTCTCCAGCCTCCTCGACCTGCCGGGCCCCGCCGGCGGCCCCGGCGACCCGCTGCCGCCGCTGTGGCACTGGTTCCACTTCCTCGATCACCCGCGGCGCTCCGAACTCGGCGAGGACGGCCACCCCGCGGCCGGCGCGTTCCTGCCGCCGATCCCGGACCGCCGGCGCATGTTCGCCGGCGGGCGGCTTCAGGTGCACGAGCCGATGCTGATCGGCGAGGAGATCATCCGCCGGTCGGCGGTCAGCGACGTCAAGGTCAAGAACGGCCGCAGCGGCGAGATGGCGTTCGTGACCGTCAACCACGACTACTTCCGCGGGGACACCCTGCTGGTGAACGAGCAGCAGGACATCGTCTACCGGTCCCAGCCCTCCGGAGGGCAGCGCGCGTTGCCGCCGCACGCGGGTGAAACGGCGGCGGAGCCGTATCAGTGGGCCTTCAAGACGCCGACCGAGCCGGCGCTGCTCTTCCGGTTCAGCGCGCTCACCTACAACACCCACCGCATCCATTACGACCAGGCGTACGCGATGGGGGTCGAGGGCTACCCGGGTCTGGTGGTGCACGGGCCGCTGCTGGCGTTGCTGCTGCTGGAGATCCCGCGCCGGAACCTGCCGGAGCGGGTGGTCACCGGGTTCGAATTCCGCCTGGCCCGCCCCGTCTTCTGCGGGGACCTCGTGGTGGCGGCCGGAAACCCCGACGGCGGCTGGGCGGTGAATTTGTCCGCGGGTGTCCCCGGCCGTTCGGATGCGGTCACCGGGGTTGCCCGCTTGAGTGAGGTGGAACGGCGCGGAAGCGGAGCCGCCCGGCGGGGCCGGTGACGCGGAGTAGCCTTTCACGGATGGTCCCAGGTGAGGCGGAGGCTGGCGGAGGCATGGCTGGACGCAGAGCGGGAGGAGAGGCCACCGAACGGCGGCAGCGGCTCACTCCCCAGGTGGCCAAACAGCTGCGGGAAATGATCATCACCGGCAGGCTGCGCGGTGGTGAGCGCCTGCGGGCCGAGCATCTGGCCGAGGAGCTGTCCGTCAGCGCCACCCCGGTCCGCGAGGCGCTGATGTCGATGGCCGGCGAGGGTTTCGTCGACTTCCAGCCCGGCCGGGGATTCCGGGTCGTGCCGCTGACCCGCCAGGATGTGCTCGACGTCTACGACCTGCAGGCCCACGTGTCGGGTCTGCTGGCCGCGCGGGCGGTGCCGAACCTCACCGGCGAAGATCTCGACACCCTGGACGGCTACCAGGAGAAACTGCGTGAAGCCGTCGCCGCCGACGACGCCGCCGTCCTCGAGGAAATGGATTTCGAAACGCACCGGCTGATCAACCGGGCGGCGGAAGCGCCGAAGCTGTCCTGGATGCTGAGCCTCACGCTGCGGTATGTGCCCTTCGGCGCGCACGCCGACGTTCCGGGCTGGCCCATGGCGGCCCGCGACGACCACGTTTCGATCATGCGCGCGCTGCGCATGCGCAGCCCGGCGACCGCCCGCGACTTCATGCGGGCGCATATCCGGCACGCCGGTGACCTGCTGGTGGAAATGCTCGCCGACCGCGGCGTCCTGGTGGACTGAGCCGCCGCGGACCTGGACGATTTGTCGTGTAGCTTGGACAGCCCGGGAAGCAGCCAGGAAGGCGAGAGCACCAGATGTCCGCAGCACGGCGCGAACCGGCCGGATCGTGGGACGCGGAGGCGGAAACCCTCCTGAGTTCCGTGGAGCCGCTGGTCGACGGGATCGCGGCGACCTTCGGGCCGCATTGCGAGGTGGTGCTGCACGACTTCCGCCACCCCGAGAACAGCATCCGCGCGCTGGCCGGCTCGGTGACCGCACGGCATGTCGGGGGCGCGATGAGCGAGATCGGCCTCGGCGTGCTCGCGCGCGGTGACGCGGCCGAGGACCAGCTCAACTACATCACCCGCACCGCCGACGGGCGCACGATCAAATCCTCGACGATGGTGCTGCGCACGCGATCCGGGCGGGTGGCGGGCGCGCTGTGCGTCAACCTCGACATCAGCGAGCTGCGGGTGGCGGCGGCGTCGATTCTGTCCCTGATCGGCACCGACCCCGAGCCCGCCGCGCCGACCACGGTGTTCTCCGACGACATCGGCGAGGTCATCGAAACCGTTGTGGCGCAGGAGGAATCGCGGCTCGGGCGGGTGCTGCCCCGGGACACCCGCAACGGCAGGCTGGCCATCGTCGGCGCGCTGGAGGCGCGCGGCGTGTTCAACCTTCCCCGCGCGGCCCAGCAGGTCGCCGCGCACCTGAAGGTCTCCCGCGCGACCGTCTATGCCGATCTGGCCGCGGTGCGCGGTTCCGAAACCGGCGCGTAGCAAACGGGTCCGAAACAAACACGTTACAAGCTCGTCGAGCACCCCTTCTTGACAAGGTGTCCAAATTCCTGGACAGTGTGTCTGCTCGATCGGGAGTGCCCTTCCGGCGTCCATGCGGCGGCGGGACATGCTCCGACCGGGTCCCCCGTATTCCCCGATCGCCAAGGCATCGCAGCGTTTTTCGCTGCTTGGAACTGGAACCACATGACCTCTCGACGAGCCGCGCCCCAACGGTTTTCCGACGCGGATCATCCCTATTCGGCCAGCCGCACCGGTGCCGGCCTGATCTTCGTCTCCGGCCAGCTCGGTGTGCGCGACGACGAAATCGTCTCCGGCGGCATCGCGGCCGAGACGCGGCAGGCACTGTCCAATCTGGAGCACTGCCTCGCCGTCCAGGGCAGCGACAGGACCGCGGTGCTCAAGACCACGGTCCTGCTCGCGGATCTGGCCGACCGCAACGAGTTCGACGAGATCTACGCGGAGTTCTTCCCCGAGGACCGTCCGGCACGAACCTGTTATGCCGCCGGGGCACTGCCCTACGGCGCCCGCGTCGAGATCGAGGCGATCGCGACCGCGGCACACTCGACGGGAGGGTCACTGTGAGCACCGCTACCGAAACCCCGGAAAAGGTCTCGGCGAAACCCCGGCGACGGGTTCCCGGACCGCTGGCGATTCTCGGCGGTCTCTTCGTCGTGGTCGCGGTGGCGTCCGCGGTGCTCGGGCTTGCCGGCGTGCAGGTCACCGGAACCGGTGGCAAGCCGTCGCCGGTGCTGAACTTCTTTTCCGGCGCCGGGATCGTGCACCTGCTCAGCACCGCGATCAGCAACTTCGTGGACTTCTCGGCACTGGGCGTCACCCTGACGATGGTGATCGGGCTCGGCGTCGCGCAGGGCACCGGGGCGCTGGAAACCGCCGTGCGGATGGCTTTCGCCCGGGTGCCGGCCCGCATCGTGCCCTACGGCGTGGCCTTCCTGTGCTGTCAGGGGCACGTGCTCTCCGACGGCTCGTTCGTCCTGCTGCCGCCGCTGGCGATGCAGATCTTCAAGGCCAAGGGCCGCAACCCGATCGCCGGCCTGATCACCGGTCTCGCCTGCGTCAGCGTGGGCTACGGCGGTGGTCTGATCTTCGGTACCTCGGACGTCGGCTACACCGCGGTCACCGCGAGCGCGGCGAAGCTGCTGCCCGGCACCCCGGATTCGGTCACCAGCGTCACGATGAACTGGTTCATCACCTCCGCGGTCGGCATCGTGCTGCCGCTGGTGCTCGGCTGGGTCGCCGTGCACATCCTGGAGCCGCGGGTCGGCCCGGTCGGTTCGCCGTCCGATGTGGACACCGGCGATGCCGGTGAACCGGTCGTGACCGCCGATCAGCGGCGCGGTGTCCGCATTGGACTGCTCGCCGTCGCCGGCTACGCCGCGGTCGTGATCGCCTGGTGGCTCATGCCGGGCAGCCCGCTGCAGGGCCCGGGCGGCGCACTGGTCAAGTCGCCGTTCCTGACCAACCTGGTGCCCATCCTGGCGCTGGCCTTCGTCATCTTCGGCGCCGTCTACGGGCGGGTCGCCCGGATCCCGGGCGAGCAGCGCAAGCTGCTGCCGCTGATGACGAACTCGATCAAGGAGATGGCCGGGTTCATCGTCATCGTGTTCGTCCTCGCGCAGGTCATCTCGGTGCTCACCTGGACGAAGCTGTCGACGTTCTTCGCCGTCGGAATCGCGTCCGGGCTGGAACACATCGGGCTGACCGGGTACTTCGCCCTGCTCGGCGTCGCGGTGCTGACCGCCGTGCTGAGCGTGTTCATCAGCGGCACCGCCCTGTGGGGCCTGGAGGCCCCGGTCATGGTGCCGGCGCTGATGCTGACCGGACTGGCGCCCGCAGGGCTCCAGGTGGCCTTCCGGATGGCGGTGCAGTGGGGCTCGGTGATGTCCCCGGCGAACGTGTTCCTCTACTTCACCTACAACGAGGCACGCAAGATCGACTCGGAGATCAGCATCGGCTGGCTGATCCGGCGCACCGGGCTCTTCGTCCTTCCCGGGGCGCTCACCTGGTTCGCGATCCTGGCGGTCTTCTACTTCGGCGGGCTCCCGATCGGTCCCGGCGTCGGACTCCGGCTGCACTGAGCGTCCTCACCGGTCGGGCCGTCGCTTCCGCGGCGGCCCGACTGTCGTGTTCGGACAGTCGGAACCGGCGTTCAGCCGGACAACTCGTCGAGCAGCGCACGGAGCTCGGCCGCCGTGCCTTCGTCGGCGGCGAGTCGTCCGGTGGCGGCCATGATCGCCAAGGCGTCGAACACCAGCCGGCGTGCCCGCTCGGCCTCGCCCGCCCGCTGCCACGCCCGCGCCAGTGCGTGCATGCTGCGCACCTCACCCCAGCCGTCGCCCAGCCGGCGCCACAGGTCGAGAGCTTCGCCGAAATGCCCGATCGCTTCCCGGGCGTCACCGGCCCGCAGGCACGACGTGCCCACCTGGAGCAGCGCGTGTCCGAGCATGTGCTCGGCACCGGTCTGCCGGATCAACTCGACCGACCGCCGGCCCCGGTCCACGGCTTCGGCATGCCTGCCCAGGCTCGACAGCACCGCGCCGAGACTGTCGGAGACCGAGGCCGCCACGAACCGGTTGCCCTCTTCGCGTGCGATCCGCAGGGCGTTCTCCAGGAGCGGCAAGGCATCCAGCTGCCGTCCCATCATCGAATAGGCGACCGCCAGGTTCGCGGTCCTCGTCTGGTCCGGTGCGCCGCCCAGCCCGGTCAGGATGTCCACGGCCGCCTCGTGACAGGCGAGCGCGTCGCTGTGCCTGCCGAGGAAATGGTGGGCCAGCCCGCTGTCGTTGAGCAGGCGCGCCCGGCTCAGCTCGTCCCCGGCCCGGCGGGCGGCGGCCTGCCCGATCTCGGTCACCCGCAGCCATTCCGTCCAACGGCTGGTGCAGTGGTAGAGCACCCCGAGCGCGGTGGCCAGCCGGGCGGCGAGCGCGTCCGAGCCGCGGTCGGCGGCAAGCCGCACCAGATCGGCCAGCGTGGCCAGTTCCCGGCCGGCCCACGAGATCGCCTCCTGGTAGGTCCGCGCGGCCGGCTGGGGCGCGTCCGGATCGGGCTCGGGCAGGTCGATCTCGCCGAGCCCGGGCGCCAGCACCTCGCGGGCCGTCGCCGTGGAACGGAGATACCAGTGCAACAGCCGCTCGACGGCGGCGTGCGCGGTGTCGGCCGACTCGTCGCGCCGCGCGCACTCGGTGGCGTAGATCCGGATGAGATCGTGGAACCGGTAGCGGTTGCGGCCCACCTCCTCCAGCAGGTTCCGGCGCACCAGACCGCTCAGCCGCCGGCCCGCTCCGGTGACGGAACAGCCCAGCAGTGCCGCCGCGTGCGCGACACCGAGTTCGGGGCCGGGGTGTAGCGCGAGCAGCCGGAAAGCCTGTGCCTGTTCGGGTTTCAGGGCGTAGTAGGACCAGGAGAACACCGCGCGCACCGCGGCCGACTCGTCGTCCTCTGTGGACAGTTCATCCAGGCGGTCCCGCTCACCGCGCAGTGCGGCGATGATGTCCGCGAGCTCGAAGTGGTCGCTGCCGACGATCCGCTCGGCCGCGATGCGCAGCGCCAGCGGCAGGTGCCCGCACAACGCGGCCAGCTCGCGCGCCTGCTCGATGGCGCCATCGGCCATCCGGGCACCCAGGCTGCGGCGCAACAGCTCCACGGATTCCGCGGGACTGAGCACGTCGAGGCTGATCGGTACCGCACCGTCCCGCGCGACGAGCGCGGCCAGCCGGTTGCGGCTGGTCACGATGGCGAGACAGCCGGGTGAGCCGGGCAGCAGCGGGCGAACCTGCTCGGCGCTGGCCGCGTTGTCCAGGACCACCAGCACCCGGCGGCCGGCCAACAGCGACCGGTACAACCCGGACTGCGCGGCCACCTCACCGTGCAGGACGTCGCCGTCCGCGCCCAGCCCGCGCAGCAGCTGGGCCAGCGCGTCCTCGACCGTGAGCGGCGGCAGGCGCGGGTCGAAGCCGCGCAGGTCGAGGAACAACTGCCCGTCGCCGAACGTGTCCACCAGCCGGTGTGCGAAGTGGATCGCCAACGCCGTCTTGCCGACGCCGCCTCCGCCGTCGATCGCGGAGATCACCACCGAAGGGTTCCGGGCGCCCTCGCTCGCGCACAACCGTTCCAGCCGCCCCAGTTCCGCCTCCCGGCCGGTGAAATCGGCGATGCCGTGCGGTAACTGGGCCGGCACCACCCTGGCCCGCGGCCCGGGGTCCGCGGTTCGCGCGCTCACCGCGGGTACCGTCGGATCCTGCGCGTCCGTGGCATCGAGCAGCCGCTGGTGCATCAGGCGCAGCGCCGGTCCCGGCTCGATACCCAGCTCGTCCACCAGCCGCCGGCGAACCCGCTGATAAACCGCGAGCGCGTCGGCCTGCCTGCCGGTCCGGTAGAGAGCGAGCATCAGCAGTTCGTTGAGGCGCTCGCGCAGCGGATGCCGGTCGGCGAGCACGGCGAGCTCGGCCGCCGCCGCATCGGGCGCGCCGGTCTCCAGCAGCGCCGCGCAGCGCAGCTCCCGCACGTCGAGCATGACCAGTTCCAGCCGGGCGCGTTCGGCGTCGACGAACGGCCCGCGGGCGCCGCCCAGCGGCGGCCCGGTCCATTCGGCGAGCGCGGCATCGCAGTCCTCGAGCGTGCCGGGCGCATCCCGCACGCCCCAGCGCCCCCGAGCCCGCGCCGCGGCCGCCTCGAACCGGAGCAGATCAACGGCGTCCGGCGGAACCCCCAGCGAATAACCGGCCCGGCCCCGGGACAGCAACCGGGCCTCGGTTTCCGGCAGGCTGGATTGCAATGCCTTGCGCAGCAACGAAACGTAGGTGTAGAC
>Ga0310811_10002023_pt1 | contig 25232 bp, 25 predicted proteins | sample YCmetagenome_FD_207642 | JGI IMG/M metagenome (GOLD analysis project Ga0310811, IMG submission 207642) | Soil microbial communities from experimental microcosm in Duke University, North Carolina, United States - YC | ecosystem: Engineered > Artificial ecosystem > Soil microcosm > Unclassified ... | reverse complement strand
GTGCCGGCCGTGGTGCAGTTCGACCTCGACGGCTTCCGCGAGCTCAACGAGGTCTACGGCCGCGAGTTCGGCGACCTGGTGCTGATCACCGTGGGCGGGCGGCTGTCCCAGGAGTACGGGGTGACCGAGGCGGCCCGCTTCGACTCCGACTCCTTCGCCGCGCTCGTGGAGGCCGGGGACGGTTCCCCGGAGGCGTGCCGGGCGGCCGCCGAGCGGCTGGCGCGGGTCATCGCCCGGCCGTTCGAGCTGCCCACCGGGCGGGTGACCGTCACCGCGTGCGCGGGCGTGGCCTCCACGATCGAGGAGCAGCGGCCGGAGGACGTCATCCGGGACGCCCGGCTGGCCCTGGAGACGGCCAAGGCCGTGGGCCGCGACGAGCGGCGCGTCTACGACCCGGCGATGCTCAGGGCCCGGCTCGAGCACGCCGAGCTGCACCGCGACCTGCAGTCCGCGGTCGCCCGCGGCGAACTGGTGCTGCGCTACCAGCCGGTGGTGGAGCTGGCCACCGGACTGATCTCCGCGTTCGAGGCGCTGGTGCGCTGGCCGCACCCGCACCGCGGCGTGATCACCCCGGAGAAGTTCATCCCGCTGGCCGAGGAGACCGGGCTGATCGTGCCGCTCGGGAGGTGGATCATCCGGCAGGCCGCGCTGGACACCGCCGCGCTGCGCGCCCAGCCCGGCGGCGAGCGGCTGCGGGTGGCGGTGAACGTCTCGGCCCGCCAGTTCTCCGTCCCCGGGCTGATCGCGGACCTCGACGCGGGCCTGGAGGAGGCCGGGATCGAGGCAGAGGCGCTGATCGTGGAGATCACCGAGAGCGCGCTGATGCTGCGCGCCGAGGAGGGCGGCGCCGCATCCCTCGACGCGCTCAAGGACCTCGGGGTGGGCCTGGCCATCGACGACTTCGGCACCGGCTACTCGTCGCTGAGCTACCTGCACGACCTCCCGTTCGACGGGCTGAAGATCGACAAGTCCTTCGTCGACGAGATCACCGGCTCGGAACGGCGGATGGACCTGGTGCGCGGCATCATCGACATCGCCAGCGTGCTCGGGCTCTACGTGGTCGCCGAGGGTCTGGAACAGCAGGAGCAGCGCGAACTGCTGGCCGCGGCCGGCTGCCGCTACGGGCAGGGCTACCTGTTCGCGGAGCCGGTACGGCTGGACGAGGCGCTCGCCCTGCTGCACGCGCACGGCGCCGCCACGCCCTTCGGCGCGCTCTCCCGCCAGGGCGGTCAGGCCGGCGAGGCGGGCGAGAACGGCGCGACGGACCTGGCAGACCCGGCAGGCGAGACGAGCGGTTCCGGCCGGACCGACGGCACCGGCGGCACGGGCGCCGGCGCGTTCACGGCCGATACCTGAACGCGAGCAGCGCCACGTCGTCCGCCGTGATCGAGACCGGCGCGCAGGCCTGGACGATGCGCGTGCAGGCCGCGGTGAGCTCGCGGTCGGGCACGTCGGCCAGCTCCCGCTCGGCGATCGCGGCCAGCCGGGTCAGGCCTGCGCCGAGATCCTCGCCGCGCCGCTCGATCAGCCCGTCGGTGTAGAGCACGATCGTGGTGCCCGGGCTCAGTTTCAGCTCCAGCTCGGCCGGCTCGCCGCCCACCGCCATCAGTCCGAGCGGCGGCCCGAGGGCCTGTTCGTAGGCGTATCGGCTCGGCTGTCCCGGGCCGATCAGCAGCGGCGGCGGGTGCCCGGCGCTGGCCATCCGGCAGCGCCCGTCGCGCGGGTCGATGTCCACGAAGCACGCCGTGGACGCCAGTCCCGCGTCGGTCTCCGCGCACCAGTGGTCGAGCAGCATGGCCAGCTCCAGCGGCCCGGGCGGCTGCCGCCCGGGGCCGGGCAGCGTGTAGGCGCGCACGGCCGAGCGCATCCGGCCCATGGTGCGCACCGCCTCGAGGCCGTGGCCGACCACGTCCGCGATCACCAGGCTCAGCAGGCCGTCGGTCAGCCGCGCCGCGTGGAACCAGTCGCCGCCGACGTACATGTCGGTCGACCCGGCGCGGTAGACGGTCGCCAGTTCGCCCCAGGCCACCTCGGGCAGGATCTGCTGCATCATGCTCTGCTGCAGCGCGACGGCCACGTCCCGGTCCTTCGCCCGCACCTGGGCGTTGACGATCAGCTGGGCGACGATCCGGCCGCAGGTGTCGAGCAGCTGGCGCTGGTGCGGGCTCGGCAGCCGCACCGACTGGAAGATCGAGACCACCGAGCCGAGCACCGCCCCGTCCGCGGACATCAACGGCATCGAGTACACCGACACGGCGCCGAGCCGCTCGAGGGCCTCGCGGTAGGCGGGCCCGAGCCCCGGCTCGCGGTGCACGTCGACGAGCGTGGTGGGCAGGCCCATCATCGCGCGCTGAGACGTGTAGAGCTCCCGAGAGTCGAGCGCGGCGACCAGGCGCGCCTGCGCGGGCGTCATCCCGTGGTTGGCCGCGAGCCCCAGCCGCCCGTCGTGCTCGAGGAAGACCGCGATCATGTCGGCGCCGTCGAGCTCGGCGACCACCGCGACCGTCTCGGTCAGCAGCTCGGGCAGTTCGGAGCGGGAGGAGAGGCGCTCGATCAGCCCGTGCACCCGGTTCAGTTCCCTGATGTGCCCGTCGAGCTCGCGCTGGATCTCGCCGAGCTGGTCGACGAACCGGCGGGTGAGGGTCTCGTCCACGATGGTCGAGGCGTACGCGAGGACCGTGCCGTCCGGGGCGAGCACCGGGACCGCGTCCACCGAGATCGTCCGGTCCCCGGCGGAGCCGTGGTAGACGTACTCCTGCGGGCCGATCGGGTGCCCCTCGGCGATGCAGCGCTCGAGCGGCAGGCTGCCGGGCGCGGCCGGGCGGCCGTCCAGCAGCGAGACCCGGCTCCAGTCCATCTGCAGCCGCTCGCCGGACTCGTCCACCGAGAACGGCTGGAAGATCTCGCGCATCCAGTCGTTGACGATCAGCTCGCCCCCGCCCGGGCGCACGGCGACCACGCCGACCGGTATCTGGTCGATCAACGGGCCGAGCAGGTCCGCGGCCCGGCTCAGCCGACCGAGCGCGACCTCGCCGGTCGCGGTGGACGGGAAGGGCGAGACCTCGGGTTCGTTTTCTCCGCCGGCCGGGGAGGCATCCGACGTCACCCTTCCCAGGCTACCGAGCCGTCGCCGCACGGCATTCCGGGAGTGCCGAACGGAGTATCGCCCGGCGCCCGCGCGGGCGCCGCCGCACATGGCCGGGCGTCGCCGGAGATCGCCCGGCGTGCGCGGGCGTGGTCAGCCGACCGGGGCCAGCAGCCCGTCCTTCATCACCTGCAGCATCGCCGGGGCCATCTCCGGGTTGTCCTCGCAGGCCAGCGAGATCCCGTGGATCATCCGCAGGAAGGTGGTCAGGTCGAGGTCCGTGCGCACGACGCCGTCCTGCCGGGCGCGCGCCAGCATGTCGCCGGCGAGGTCGGTCATCCGCGTCTTGCACAGGGTGAGCACCTCGGGCTGCGGCTCCACGTCGGCGAGCATCTCCCGCATGGCCCGCTTGATGCCGGTGTTGCGCATGCTGAAGGACAGGTGCAGGTCCATGTACCCGGCCAGCGCCGTGGCCGCGTCCTGCTCCGCGGTGAGCTTCTCCGCCGCGTCGCACATCTCCTCGATGTCGGAGACGTACACGGCGGCGAGCAGATCGGTGCGCGAGGGGAAGTGCCGGTAGAGCGTGCCCGCGCCGACCCCGGCCCGCTTGGCGACCTCGTCCAGCGGTGCGTCGCCGCCCTGCTCGAGGAACAGTTCGCGAGCAGCCTTGAGCAGCGCCTCGTAGTTGCGTCGCGCGTCGGCCCGCATGCCCACTCCATTCACTCGCGATTCACCCGCGGCACGTCCCGCCGTTAGACGGAGATTATCTCCGTTTCGGCTTGACTAACCGGAGACGGTCTCCGTATAGTCGGTACCACCGCTAAGTGGAGAGTACCTCCACTTCCCCCGATTCCGCCAGCTGGAGCGCACCGTGTCCGAACGGACCATGCAAGCCGTCCTTCCCGTCAACGCCACCGACTCCGGCCGCGATTCCCGCACAGGCCCGCCGCCGAGGTCACGGCCGCGACTAGCCCTCGCCATCATCCTCACCTGCCAGCTGATGCTGATGGTCGACGCCACCGTCATGAACGTGGCGCTGCCGCGCATCGAGGCCGGACTGCACTTCTCGCCGTCCTCGCTGGCCTGGGTGCTCGACGCCTACACCCTCACCTTCGGCGGCCTGCTGCTGCTCGGCGGGCGCCTCGGCGACCTCTACGGCCGCCGCAAGCTGTTCACCGGCGGAATCCTGCTCTTCACCCTCGCCTCGCTCGCCGGCGGCCTGGCCACCTCCGCCGCCTGGCTGCTGACCGCCCGAGTGCTCCAGGGCGTCGGCGCCGCCGCCGCCGGACCGAGCGCGATCGCGCTGCTCAACAGCACCTTCACCGAGACCAAGGCGCGGGTGCGCGCGCTGGCGCTGTTCGCCGGCATGTCCTCGGCCGGCTTCGCCATCGGCCTGATCCTCGGCGGCGTGCTCACCGAAGCCGCCTCCTGGCGCTGGGTGCTGTTCATCAACGTGCCCTTCGGCCTGGTCGCCGCGGCGCTCGCGCCGCGCTTCCTGAAGCAGCCGCCGCGCCACGAGACCCGGCTCGACGTCGGCGGCGCGCTGGCCGCGACCCTCGGCGTCGGCTCCCTCGTCTACGGCCTGATCCACGCCGCCTCCAGCGGCTGGGCCAACGCGCTGACCGTCGCCCCGATCGCCGTCGGCGTCGTGCTGCTCGCCGTGTTCGTGCTCGTACAGAAGCGCGTCTCGCACCCGCTGCTGCCGCTGCACCTGTTCAAGGACCGCAACCGGGCCGCCGCGTACGCCAATTACCTGCTCGGACCCGCCGCCGGCTTCTCCAGCTTCTTCTTCCTCACCCAGTACCTGCAGGACCAGCTGCACTACAGCCCGGTGCAGACCGGCTTCGCGTTCCTGCCGATGTCCGCACTCATCTTCACCGTCTCCCGGCTCATCCCGCGGTTCCTGCCGCGCTTCGGCCCGAAGCCCATCACCGTCGTCGGCACCCTGCTGCTGCTCGCCGGACTGATCGGCTTCAGCCAGGTCGGCGCGCACAGCACGTACACGGCAGACCTGCTGTGGCCGATGATCGTGATGGGCCTCGGTATCGGACTCGCCTTCAGCCCCCTGATGGTCGTCATCATGAGCTCCGTGCGGCCCGAGGACTCCGGCGCCGCCGGCGGCACTATGCAGACCGTGCAGCAGACCGGCATCACCCTCGGCCTCGCCGTCCTCGTGACGATCGCCAGCACCGCCGCCCAGCACCACCCTGGCACCGCACTGGTCAGCAGCACCACCACCGCCATGACCGCCTCCGCCGTGATCGCGGCCTTCACGTTCCTCGTCGCGCTGACGTTCCGCTCGCGTCGCGCCTAGCTACGCTGCGCTAGGCGCTGCTGACGCTCCACTTGCGCTGTACTCAGCCCCCTGCTGCTCGCTCCGCTACGCAGCAGGGGGCTCGTCGTCGTCAAGCAGTACATGGCAGGGGCCCGGCCCCCGCACCCCTGCGCCTTGTGGGAAGTGGCCCACACCCCCTGCTTCGCCCCTGGACCCCCGCGCGCTACGCTCCGCTCCGCGCGCCTACGTCACCTTCCCCGTTGTCGCTGCGCTCCCCGCCGTGGTGCTCGTTCCGCTACGCACCACGACCGTCGCGTCGCCTGGCAGCGTTGAGGTGATGTCGCGTCGGCGCCTTCAGATTCCGCGGAGTGCGGACTCATCAGAGATCTGGCGCAAGCCGCTACGGGTGCATGTCGGTGATGGTGATGATCTCGTCGAGTCGGCGCAGCGCGGCCTGGAGTTGCGTGATCGTGCCGTGGATGCGGTCACGCTCGGCGTGGAGCATGTGGCGCTGTTGTGCGTCGGTGTGGCCGGAGTCGAGCGCGTTCGCCCCGGTGCTCGGGCACAACGGGGGCGGCGCCGTGCTGAACGTCCTGTCGGCGTTGTCATGGTTCGGTTATCCCGGCTCCGGTTCCTACCACCTGGCCAAGGCGGCAGCGTGGGCGATGACCAACAGCGCCCGCCTCGAACTGGCCGATCAGGGCACGCTCGTCACCGGCGTGCACTTGGGCCTCGCCGACACGGGCATGAGCGCGCGATTCGTCGACACTCCGAAGCTCGCGCCGTCCGAGGTGGTACGCGCCGCGCTCGACGGTGTCGAGGCCGGCGACTGGGAGGTGCTCGTGGACGACTGGAGCCGAACGGTCAAGACCGCATTCGCCGGCGACCCTCGCAAGTTCTACGCAGCGCTGGCCGCGATGACGTTCTGAAGCTTGCCCGCACGTCCTGGGCTGCGGTCTGCGGGAGTGACGATGTATCCGGGCTCTGCGAGCGTGGCCTCGTCCGGAGAGCCGGCGCTCTTCTTGACTGACGTAAGGGGCCTGGGATGCTGGTGAGGTGCGTAGACCTCAGGGCTTTGTTGTGCGGCTGTCGTGCGCGGTACTGCTGGTCGCGGTCGCGGTCGCGGTCGCGGTCGCGGTCGCCGGCTGGTCCGGCGCCACGGCTTCCGCCTCCTCGAAGGTGCGTCTGGACGCAGGCCCGACGGCCGGGGTGTTCGACTCCCCGATTCACCTCGAGGTCAGCGGCCTGACGAATGGCGAGCAGGTCACCGTGCAGGCGCTGGCCCGCGACGCATACGGCAAGCTCTGGAGTTCGTGGGCGGGGTTCACCGCGGACCGCTCCGGCACGGTCGATCTCTCGCGCGCGGTGCCGCAGCAGGGCACCTACCGGGCCGCGGACGCCGCAGGCCTGCTGTGGTCGTTGCAACCGACCTACACCACCGATCCGACCGCCCAGTTCTTTATGAGGGCGACGACCGGATTCATCGTCGAGGTGCAGGCGGTGGTCGACGGCAAGGTCGAGGCCGAGGAATCCTTGACCCGCCAGGCTCCGGCGGTCCGTCTGCAGAAGCAGACCGTGGAGCAGGACGGCTTCGACGGCTCGCTCTACGTGCCGGAGCACGCGGCTCCCGACAGCGCGGCGGTCGTGGTGATCGGCGGCTCGGAGGGTGGCGAGGCAGTCCTGGAAGCGGACGCCTTGGCGGCGGCCGGGCATCCGGCGCTGGCCTTGGCCTACTTCCAGGAACCTGGGCTGCCCTCCTGCCTGTGCTCGATCCCGCAAGAGTACTTCGCCCGCGCGGCGGACTGGCTGCGGGCGCAACCCGGGATCGCCGGTCGACCGGTGGTGCTGATCGGCGCCTCCCGGGGCGCTGAAGCCGCCCTGGCGATCGCGGCCTACGAGCCTTCTGCGTTCGACGCGGTGGTCGCGATCTCGCCCAGCGAGAACATCAACGGCGCGTACGGGACGGGCGCCGCGTCGGGCTCGCCGGCCTGGACGTTGCATGGCGCACCTCTGGTTCAGGGCACCCCGATCCCCGTGGCCGCGATCCGCGTTCCGGTGCTGCTGAGCGCCGGCGGGCAAGACCCCGTCTGGGACTCGGCGGAGGCCGCCGACAGCGTCATGCGCCAGTTCGACGCGGTGCCCGGCGCACCTGCGCACACCGACCTCTACTACCCCCACGCCGGCCACGCCGTCGCCGGAGCTCCGCCGGATTTCCCGTTCAACGAGAACGGATTCGGCGGCAGTCCGGCCGCCGACGCGCTGGCCGCCGAGCGCTTCTGGCCGCAGATGCTCGGGTTCATCGACAACGCCCCAGGACACCCCGCTTCCTGAACCCGCGAACTGAGCCGTCAACGGTTCGACCGCTTTCGGGGCCGTCCCGCGCGGGCGGCACCGCGTCCTGCCATGCTGTGACCAGCGCGATCACCGGGTTCTTCCCTCGTCCGCGCGGCACATGGGCCCTCTGCGTCAACGGGATCGGAAAAACGTTGTAACCGGCCGGGGCGGTCAGACGTAAATCTCTGCGACGTCGCGAAACGGGATCGCGACACCGAGGGGAAGGGGGCGGTATGGCGAACGGGCCCGATCAGGAATTCGACGCGTTCTACACGGCGACGTATCGGCGCATCTTCAGCCAGATCTATGCGATGACCGGCAGCCTGCACGAAGCGGAAGACTGCGTGCAGGAGGCCTACGCACGGGCCTGGCAGCAGTGGAGCCGGATGACGCCGCAGGTCGGCAGCCCGGAGGCCTGGGTGCGCACCGTCGCCGCCCGGCTCGCGGTCTCCTCCTGGCGCAAGGCGGTCAACCGGCTCAAGGCGCACCGGCGCGAGCACCAGCGCGCGGAGGAGGTGGCCGGGATGAGCCCGGACCACATCGCCGTGGTGGCCGCGCTGCGCAAGATCTCGCCCGACCAGCGGATGGCGATCGTGCTCTACCACTTCGCCGGACTGTCGATCGAGGAGATCGCGGCCGAGACCGGCGCCGCGCCGGGCACCGTCAAGGCGCGGCTCTCCCGCGGCCGCAAGGCCCTGGCGCCGCACCTGACCGAGTTCGCCGACAACAGCACGGACCGCCCCCGTTCTCCGCAGTACTTCAACCAACCGCAGCCCAGTGGAAGGGGGATCTAGTCGTGTCCACGGACTTCGACGCCACGCTCTCCGAAGCTCTCACTCTCGCGGCAGACGCCGTTCAGATCCCGGATCCGTCGGCCGCCCGTACCCGAGGAAGGAAGCGCACCATGCACCAGCGCATCGCCATCTCCACCACGTCCCTGGCGCTCGCCGCCGTCGCCGCGACCGTCGCGTTCCAGGCCGTGCCCTCGCACAGCAACACCGTCTCGGTCGCCAGCGCCGGCACGAACTTCACGGTGAACGCGAGCAACTCCGCCGGAACGGCGAGCAAGAGCGGCGTCGCCGATCCGCGCACGGTGGTCGCGGGCGCCTGGCTGGCCGCGAACCAAATGCCGTTCGCCGACACCTTCCAGTGGAAGGTGCGGCAGGCGGATTCGCAGGGCTCGCCGATCGGCCAGCCGCTCACCCCGAGCGTGTTCTACGTCGCGAACGACACGAGCCTCCAGTCGCTCACCATGTGCTCGGACCCATCCTGGCTGCTGCCGCGCACCACCGGCGCCCAGCACTCGGAGTACCTCGCGACCACGGGGACCGGCAACAACCAGGCGAGCCAGTACCAGTTCTTCTTCGCCACCGACGAGGACGCCCAGCTGATCTTCAACAACGTGGCGAAGCAGTACGGTCCCACCTGCGCTCAGCACGACGGCGGAGCGGCGCCCACACTGATGGCCGGAAACCTCCACACGACTCAGCCCCCCATCAACGAGATGGTGTGGCTGACCGTCAAGGGCAAGTCCACCTCGCCCGACCTGCCGGACTACACCCGGGAGTACTTCGTGCTGCGCGGCAACGTCATCTCCTACGTCGCCGTGACCAGCTACACCGACACCAGCCGGCCAACCAAGTACGACGACGACGCGCAGTTGTCCACCATCGCGTCCCACCTGTGCGCATACAAGGGCGCCTGCAAGTGACGCCCGGCCGACGAGCGTGACACTGCGCCCGGGAGCCTCCTCGGTTCCGGGCGTGTTGGCATGCCCGCGCGATGGACCGGGCCCGCGGCCGAGGTGATCCTAGGATGATCGCCCGTCAGTCACAACGAACTGGGCGATGTGGCCGATCCGGTCGGCCGATCCATGGCCCGCTGAGCCGTCAGCCGGTCGCAGCGGATTCAGCCCTTCAGCCGATCGCGCGCTTGGGCACCGGGATGCGCATCAGGTCCTCGGCGACGTAGAGCTCGCCGTCGAACACCTCGCGCGCCTCGCGTTCGAACTCCGCGGGATCGGTGTAGCGCTGCGAGAAGTGCGTCAGTACCAGCGTCCGCACGCCACTGTCCCGAGCCACCGTCGCCGCTTGACGTGCCGTCATGTGGCCGTGTTCGGCGGCCAGCGCGGCTTCCGAGGTCAGGAACGTCGACTCGATCACCAGCATGTCCGCGTTCGCCGCGAGGTCGTACACGCCCTGGCACACGCGGGTGTCCATGACGAACGCGAACACCTGTCCCGGGCGGTGCTCGCTGACCTCCTCGAGCGTCACCTCGCGCCTGTCGGCCTCGACACGTCCTAGCCGCTGCAGCTCGCTGATCCGCGGCCCGCGCACCCCGAGCGCGGCGAGCCTCTCCGGCAGCATGCGCCGCCCGTCCGGTTCGGTCAGCCGGTAGCCGTAGGAGTCGACGCCGTGCGAGAGCCGGATCGCCTCGAGCCGGCCGAGGCGGCTCCTGGGCGCGTCGGCGAGCAGCGTGCGTTCGCCGAACGCGGGCTCCTCGCGCAGGATCCGGCGGCGGTACTCCGGCCACATCCAGCACAGCCGGTCGAACAGCGGCGCCCCGGAGCCCGGGAAGTGGCAGTGCACGGAATGCTCGACCTGGTCGAGCGCGAGCCGGGAGAAGACGCCGGGCAGCCCGAAGCAGTGGTCGCCGTGAAAGTGGCTGACGCACAGCCTGGTCAGGTCGGTCGCGGCCACCCCGGCGAGCGTCATCTGCCGCTGCGTGCCCTCGCCGGGGTCGAACAGGAACCCCTCGTCGTCCCAGCGCAGGAAGTAGCCGTTGTGGTTGCGCGTACGCGTCGGCACCTGCGAGGCGGTGCCGAGGGTGATCAACTCCCGCATTCGGTCATCGTATCCGCCGCGTCACCGGGTTTTACGGCCCGTGTCGGCACCGGTTCCTAGACTGGGCGCATGGCGAATCGATACGCGGCGCTGCTGGCGGCCGTGAACGTGGGCAAGCGCAAGGTGCCGATGGCCCAGCTGCGCGAGGTGCTCGCCGGGCTCGGCTACACGGCCGTGCAGACCTACCTGGCCAGCGGAAACGCCGTGTTCGACACGGGGGATGGCCCGGATCAGGCCGCAGCGAAGATCGTGGCGGCGCTCGAGGAGCGTTTCGGTTTCGCCGTGCCGACGCTGGTGCGCGACGGGGCGTACCTGCGCGCGGTCATCGGGGCCTGCCCCTTCGCGGCGGACGAGGTCGAGGGCAGATACCTGCACGCGATCTTCCACTCGACGCAGGTGGGGGAGGAGCGGTTCGCGGACCTGGACCGCGCGGCGTTCCTGCCCGAGGAGTTCTCGCTCGGCGACCGGGTCATGTACCTGCACCTGCCCGGCGGCATGGGCCGCTCCGTGCTGGCCGCGGCGCTGGGCCGACCGGCGAGCAGGCTCGAGGGCGTGGTCGCGACCGGGCGGAACTGGAACACGGTCAAGGCGCTCGCCGAGATGGCCGGCTGAACCCGGCTGAACCCTCCGCGCGCGGCGGCGACTCACTGCCGCGGCGCTTCTCGGGCCCGGCCGCGAGCCGTCCGCCCGGGCCGCTCGGCCGGCGCGGCCCGGCTGCAACGAACGACCTACGTGACAGCCCAGATGAACCCGGCGAGCCCGAACAGCACGGCCGCGGCGCCCAGGACCACCCACAGGCCGCCGTGCCGCCGGTAGGCGCGCACGGTGTTGCGGCGGTGGGTCTCCTCGAGGCCGCGGCCGAGCCGGGCCAGGCGGGCGCCGAAGTCGGCCACGCCTCCGAAGTTGGTCCAGATCATCGAGCCCATGCCCATCGCGAGCAGGCCCCAGCCGGTGATCACCGCGGCCGCGATCAGCCGCGTCGTTTCCGCACCCATCGCGACGACCATGGCCTTGCGGCCCCCTTCCTGCGGCCTCCTGCGGACCCGCGCGCGCTGCTATCGTTCCCGGAAACCGCCCAGGAAACGACGGAACACCCCGCCTTCTTTCGGTAAAGGCGCCACGGGAACCGGTCGAACGGTACTGCGGGTGGCGACGGGCTGGTCGTAGTCGGTGCCGGCGATGGCGTCGACGACCTGGGCGAGGTCGAAGCCCTCGGAGCCGGGGATCTGCGGCACGTAGCCGACCAGCATGCCGTCCCGCATGACCTGGGCCTCGAGGCCCGGCGTGTCGTCGGTGTCCCACACCGCCTCGCGCCCGTCGCCGAGCACGACCCGCACACCGATCTTGTACACGCCCTCGCGGGCCAGGTGGGCGTTGACGCCCTGGTCCCGCAGCGCGTCGACCACCTTTAACGCCTTGTTCTCGTCCATACCTCAGGCTAACTCCAGCGTGCGTGCGCGGGATGCGACGCTCACGTCGTTCTAGCGGCGAGCCGCTTCTATCGGCCCAGCCCCCGGGCCACGCGCTCGAGCCGCTCGATGCGCGCCTCGACGCTCGGGTGGGTCGAGAGCATCAGCGCTCCGGCCTGCTTGGCCCGGGCCGTGGCGACCGGGCAGAAGAAGAACGCGTTGAGCGCGGTGGCCCGGCGCAGGTCCTGACTCGGGATCAGCCCGCCGGTGTTGGACGAGACCTTCACCAGCGCCGAGGCCAGCGCCGCCGGGTTGCCGGTCAGCTGCGCGGCCGCGTGGTCCGCGGCGAACTCGCGGTAGCGGGAGAGCGCCCGGACCAGCAGCACCGAGACCAGCCAGGTCGCCGTCGCCAGTAGCGTCACCGCCAGCGCCACGACCAGGAACTGCCAGAGGTTGCGCATCCGCCCGGCGTAGAACAGCATCCGCGCCCCGACCCGGGCGGTGAGGCCGGCGAGCACGCCGATGAACGAGGCGAGCGTCATCACGACCGCGTCCCCGTGCGCGACGTGGGAGAGCTCGTGCGCCATGACGGCCTCGAGCTCCTCGTCCTCGAGCCGTTCCAGCATGCCGCGTGTGACGCAGAGCACCGTGCCCTTGCGCCTGCGCCCGGCGGCGAACGCATTGGGAACCTGGGTTTCGCTCACGGCGAGCCGTGGTTTGGGCATGTCGGCGAGCGCGCACAGCCGGTCGGCAAGCGCATGCAGCCGCGGCTCGTCCTGTGCGTCGACCTCGTGTGCGCCCGCCGTCTTGAGCGCGATGGTGTCGCTGGCGAACAGCTGGCAGACGAAGAAGGCGACGATGACCCCGACGCCGACCGGCCACCAGTGTCCGAGGACGAAGGTCAGCGCGGTGACTGCCGCGGCGTACGCGAGGACCAGCGTCCCCATGACGGTGATCATGCGGGCCGAGAGCTGACGGTCCGTCCGGAACCTGGACTGTGCCATTCCGTCCTCCAGGGAAGAGGAGAGGGATGCGCGCACGTGGGAGGGAGTGTTCGGACAGTGGCGCCGGATCAGGCCGCGGCGTCTGACGCGCGGGCTCGCGAGGGGCCGGGCCCGTCCGCATACCTGGACGTACGCGGGCGATCCGGCGACGCAGCGAGCGTGCGTGGCAGGCGTAGCGGACCCGGCGTCGCTGTTGAAATCACGACCTACGCCCGCCTTCATCCATCAATGTACTCCCGGGACCCTGCGTACGTGTAGGGAGAGCCAGTCCCGGTGGCTGCTGTGGCGCACGGTGTCCCGGATCTCCAGGCCCGCGGCGGCGAGCAGGCCCGTGAAGGCCTCGGCGGGGTGGTAGACGTAGTACCGCCGATGGGCAGTGTCCTGGTGCGGGAACTCCTCCCAGCCCTCGCCGTCGCCCTCGGCGACGGTGATCAGCCCGATCCCGCCCGGCTTGAGCACGCGGCGGATCTCCGCGAGCGCGCCGGGGACCAGGGTGCGGGGGATGTGCAGCAGCACCGCGACGCACCAGACGGCGTCGACGGCGCCGTCCGCCAGCGGCAGCGCAAGCAGGTCGGCACGCACCAGGCCGGGCACGCCCCGGGTGGTGAGCATCGCGTGCGACAGGTCGAAGCCGTGCGCGCGCAGGCCGAGGCCGCGCAGCCGGACCGTGTCGTTGCCGGGGCCGCAGCCGATGTCCGCCACCAGCGCGCCGGGCGGCAGATCGGCGGCCAGCCGGACCGCCTCGTCCGAGATCCAGCGCGATTCGGTGCCGTCCCACCGGTCGGCGTACGCCCCGGCGATGTGCGTGTAGGCGTCCTGTGTGCCGGCGATCACATCCGCCGCCCCGCCGCCCGGACCCACCCCTGTGTTCGTCCCATTCATCACATTCGTCTTGTTCGTCACACGTGCCATGTCCGGTGTACCGGCGTGCCGACGCGCTGCGCCGGCAGTATCACAGATGGTCCGTGTGCCCCCAGAAGTGCTCGAACAGCTGCCCGAGCACGTTGGTGTCCGCGCCGGCCCGCACGATGGTGGCCTTGCCCAGCCGGGCCCGCCCGGTGATTCGGATCAGCGGACCCTCGTCGGTCTCCGGCGCCGCATCCCGGTTCGCCCGGCGCCCCCACACCGACCACTTGCCGAGCACCGCCCCGCCCTCGTCCACGATCCGCGCGTTCGCCGGCACCCGCAGCACCAGCTTGCCGCACAGCACGTCCACGGCCACGGTGATCTCCCGCCCGGGCAGCACCGCGTCGGACATGTCGACGATCAGCGCGCCGAACTGCGAGCGCAGTTCCGTGTGCCGGCCCGGCACCCAGCGGCCGCCGCGGTGCACCTTGCTGAGGGTGGCGCTGACCTCCTGGCGCACCGTCGAATCCGGCAGCACCACCCCGGCGGCGCGCTCGCGCGGCAGGTCCCGGGTGAGCGGGGCCAGGTCCCCGTAGGTGCGGGCCGAGTACGCGGCCTCCAGGCGTTCGGCGTGCTCCTCGCTGGTGAGACGGCCGGTGGCGAGCGCCTCGCCCAGGATGACGGCGACCTCGTCGCGATCCCGGTCGGCGGCGCGCTGCTCGAGGTCTTCCGCGCCGCGCGCGGGCAGGTCTGCAGGCATGGACCGGAGTCTAGCCCCGGCGCTCGGATAACGCGATATGTCGCGTCGCCCCGAGGTTGGGGGCACCGTCGTTCGCGCAGCTCAGAGCGTCGGCTTCCGCTCGATCCGGAAGTGCAGCACCAGGAACGGCAGGCCGAACACCCGGAACGCGTGCTCCGCGACCAGCCGCCCGTCGCGCACGTACACCTCCAGTTGCTCGGCGAAGCCGTGCACCGCCGCCGCCGTCAGCTCCGCCGACTCCCGGTCGATGTACGTCAGGTAGTGGCCTGGATGGTCCGACAGCTCGCTGCGGCTGGTCAGGGTGAGCCCGCCGTCCTGCCGGTGCAGCGGGATGAGCGTGGCGGTGAAGCTCATCTCCGGCAGCGGGAACCCGACCCGCACGTAGCCGCGCTCCGCGTCCCGGTAGGTCGTGTACACGCCCACGTAGATCGGCTCGTCGTCGTCCGCGAACGAGCGCAGCCAGCCGCGCAGCAGCGGCGCGCCGTCCTCGCCCGGCAGGATCGTCTCGATCCGGCTGTGCACCCCGCGCAGCGCGTCGCGCTGGTTCATCGGCACGTTCGCCTGACCCAGCGGCCGGGCCAGCACCGTGCGGTAGAGCAGGTAGCCCGGGCGCACCCAGGCGCGCCACTCCGGCACGATGTCCAGCTTGAACCGGGTGGTGTGCTCGTAGAACTCGCGCACCAGAGGATGGACGAGTTCGGGCTCGAACTGCGGGCCCCGCAGCTCGTCGAGCGAGCCGATGATGCCGATGTCCGGGTTGTCCGGCACGTGCACGCGGCCGAGACGGGCGGCCAGCTCCTTCATGTACCCGATGCCCACGTAGCGCGCGTGCGCGGCCAGCGGCAGCACGAACGGCAGCTGCTCCGCGCCGACCCGCTCCGCCAGCATGCTGATCTGCTCGTCCGGGAAGACCACCGCGGACAGCGTGCGGAACGCGGTGACCGTGGCCGCGGCCACCAGCGCCGGATTCGACTCCCGGTCCGCCGCGCCGAACCCGGCGCCCAGCGCCGCGCCCAGCACCGGCCCGAGCGCCACCTTCTGCGGGCGCACCCCGAGCCCGCCCGCCACCGTGCCGGCGACCGTGCCCACCGCCAGCGGGCCCGCGCCGGTCAGCTTCGCCCCCAGCCACCCGGTGGGCGCCGCGATCGCGGCGCCGGCCGCGATCCTGGCCCAGCGCTCCGGAATCTGTCCCGGCTTCTGCCGCGCCCGGGACACCGCCTCGACCGTGCCGAGCCCCGCCGCGCCGAGCAGCGCACCGCCGACGACCCCGCCCCAGCCGCGCCGGCTCCCGAGCGCCGCCCCGGCGAAGGCGCCCACCACGCCCGCGGTCGTGACCTGCTGTCTCCGGGTCGGCCCCTGCTTCCCGCGGCCCCCGCCCGCCGGGCCGGCGCCGGCCGAGTGTCGAGCAACACTGTGATCCACGCCCCGGAGCGTACCGGTCGCCGCCCTCCCGCGCGCGGCCATAACCTGGCCTGGTGACCGACGCACTGTTCTCCACCGAACGCCTCGAGCGCGCCCACGCCGCAGCGGCCGCCGCCGGGCTCGACGCCCTGATCGTCACCCCCGGCGCGGATCTGCACTACCTCACCGGATACGAGGCGCGCCCGCTCGAGCGGCTCACCTGCCTGCTGCTGCCCGTGCACGGCGACCCCGTGCTGATCGCCCCTCAACTCGAGGTGCCCGCCGCGCACGCCTCCCCGGCGGGCCTGCTCGGCATCGAGATCGCCGGCTGGGGCGAGACGCAGAACGCGTACGCCTTCGCCGCCGAACGCCTGCCGCGCGGCCTGTCCGCGGTCGGCGTGGACAACCACATGTGGGCCGAGAAGCTGCTCGGCTTCCGCGACGCGATGCCCGGGGTGCGCCAGGAGCTGGCCGGCCCGGTGCTCGCCGATCTGCGCATGCGCAAGACCCCCGCCGAGGTCGAGGCGCTGCGCCTGGCGGGTGACGCGATCGACCGGGTGCACGCCCGGATGGGGGAGTGGCTGCGCGCCGGACGCACCGAGCGCGAAGTCGGCAAGGACATCGCGGAGGCGATCGTCGCCGAGGGCCACGCCAGGGTCGACTTCGTCATCGTCGCCTCCGGACCCAACGGCGCCAGCCCGCACGCCGAGGTCTCCGACCGGGTGATCGGCCGCGGCGAGCCCGTCGTCGTCGACATCGGCGGCACCATGCCCGACGGCTACTGCTCCGACTCCACCCGCGACTACGTGATCGGCGACCCGCCGGACGAGTACGCGGCCTACTACGAGGTGCTGCTGCGCGCCCAGACCGCGCAGACCGAGGCGGTGCGCCCCGGCATCACCGCCGAAGCGCTCGACGCGATCGGCCGGGATGTGATCGCCGAAGCCGGATACGGGGAGTACTTCGTGCACCGCACCGGCCACGGCATCGGCCTCGAGACGCACGAGGAGCCGTACATCGTGGCCGGCTCGGCGCGGGCGCTGGAACCGGGCATGGCCTTCTCGATCGAGCCCGGCATCTACCTGCCCGACCGGCACGGCGCGCGGATCGAGGACATCTGCGTGTGCACCGAGGACGGAGGCGACCGGCTCAACCGCACCAGCAGGCAGCTGCAGGTGCTGCGCTGAACAGCCGTCATCACGGCCGTCATCGGCCCGTCATCCGGCCGCAGTGATTCAGTGCTTGTTTCGTGCTGGGATCGTCACCGAAAACGGTGGCGGCGCGGCGGCGGCGCGGCCTACGCTGCGGCCGTGCCTCCCGTGCTGACGCCCGAGAACGCCGGGCCGCTGCTCGCCGACATCCTCCCCGACCACGGCCCGATCTCCGAGGTCCGTCGTTTCGACGAGGGATCCGTGACCGGCTCCTACCGCGTCTCCTTCACCGACGACGGGGTCAGACCCGTCGTGGTGAAGGTCTACGCGAACGCCCCCGAGTGCCGCGGCCACGCGGCCAAGGAGGCGCGTGCCCTGCACCTGCTGCGCGACCGCGGGATCTTCTCCGTGCCGCGGGTGCTGGGCTTCCGCAAGGCCGTCGACGTGCTCGACGGCGGCGCCTGCGCGGTCATGTCGCTGCTGCGCGGCCGGGCCCTGTCCTCCGTCTCCGCTCGGCTGACCCCCGATCAGGAACGCGACGTGTGGGTGCAGCTCGGCACGATCCTGCGCCGCATCCACGACGTGCCGATGGGCGCCTTCGGCTACATCAACGGCGACATCGTCAACCCCGCGCCGGACAACGCGGCGCACATGGCCCGGCTGTTCGCGGACCGCTTCGCCGAGTTCCGCGGCGCCGGCGGCGATCCCGCGCTCGCCGAGCGCCTCGAGGCGCACGTGGCCGTGCGGGCCGCGGCGTTCGCGCAGTGCGAGCGCCCGGTGCTGTGCCACGGCGACTACGACGAGAGCAACATCCTGGTGACCAGGGAGGCGGACGGCCGCTACCGGGTGACCGGCGTGATCGACCCGGACAACATGCACGCCGGCGACGCGCTGGTCGACATCGTGCGCACCAGCGTGCTCGCGGTCGGCGGCAACGCGGTCAGGCGCACGGGCCTGCTGGAGGGCTACGGCGTGGGCGGCGAGGACTGGCCGGAGGCGTGGCGGTCGCGGATGCACCTGTACCGCATAGCGCTGACCCTCGAGCTGCACAGCCGGTTCGGCGCCGGCGGCGCGGCCAAGCGCCTGCCGGGGCTCGAGCGAGACCTGCGCGAACTGGTCGACGCCGGCTGATCCGGCGTCACGGCGTGCCCGCCCCCGCTCCGGCCCCTCCGGCCGTTACAGGCTGCCAGGTGCGCGGGGGCGGCCCCGGCGATACTTCGAAGACACGACCTAGGGCAAGATCGGGGACCATGGATCTCACCGCCCCCTTCGCGCTGGCCGTCGCCGAGGCCGTGCTCACCCCGGACGAGCTCGACCCGGCGCAGGTCGTCTCCGGCGACCCGCGCGTCGCCAGCGCCGTGCTGCACGCCGTGCCGGCCGGCCCCGGCGGACCCGCCGTGGAGCGCGGCGTGTGGGAGATCACCCCGGGCGTGGTGACCGACGTCGAGGCGGACGAGCTGTTCGTGGTGCTCTCCGGCCGCGCCACCATCGAGATCGAGGGCGGGCCGACGCTGCGGGTCGGTCCTGGAGACGTCGCGGCGCTGCCGGAGGGCGCGGTCACCCGGTGGACGGTGCACGAAACGCTCCGGAAGGTCTACCAGATCACCGCCGCGTCCGAACCCGACGCATAATCACCCGGTGGGAGGATCGAGCGAGGCCGCCTCGGCGGCCGATGTCCAGCGCACCCACGGCGGCCTGCGCAGCTATCTGAGGCTCCTGCGCACCCCGGGCGCCAAGGGCTTCTCCGGGGCCGGGTTCGTGGCCCGGATGCCGCTGTCCATGATCGGCATCGGCACGGTGCTGCTGGTCCAGCGCGAGACCGGCAGCTACGGCATCGCCGGCACCGTCTCGGCCACCGCGGCGTTCGTGCAGGCGATCGGCTCGCCGCTGCTGGCGCGGCTGATCGACCGGCACGGCCAGGACCGGGTCGCGCTGCCCGCCGCCCTGGCCAGCTCGGCCGCGCTGGTCGGGCTGATCGTGGCGGTCCGCCTGCACGCGCCGACGTGGACGTTCTACGTGTTCGCCGCGCTGGCGGGCGCGCTCATGCCGAGCATCGGGTCCATGGTGCGCGCGCGCTGGTCCCGGATCTACTCGGGCACCGCGACGCTGCACACGGCCTACTCGTTCGAGTCGATCGTCGACGAGGTCGTATTCCTCATCGGCCCGGTGCTGGTGACCTTCCTGACGACGTCCGTGGCGCCGTCCAGCGGGCTGAGCGCGGTGGCCGCGTTCCTGGCCGTGGGCACCGTCGCGCTGTGCCTGCAGCGCGCCACACAGCCGGATCCGGTGCCGGCGCAGGGCGGCCGCTCCGGGCTCGGCTCGTTCGGCGTGCCCGTGGTCAGGGTGCTGCTGCTGGTGTTCGTGGGCGTGGGCACGCTGTTCGGCTCGGTCGAGGTGATCACCGTGGCGTTCGCGCAGGAGCACGGGCACGAGTCGGCCGCCGGCGTCCTTCTCGCGGTCTACGCGCTCGGTTCGATGATCGCCGGCATCGCCTTCGGCGCGATCCACCTGCCGACCCCGCTGCCGAAGAAGCTGCTGATCATGCTGACGGCGATGGCGGTCACGGCGGCGCTGCTGCCGCTGGCCGGAAACGTGTGGGTGCTCGCGGGGTTCCTGCTGCTGGCCGGTTTCAGCATCGCGCCGACGCTGATCACCGCGTTCGCGCTGGTGGAGGATCTGGTGCCGGCCGCGCTGCTGACCGAGGGCCTGGCGGTGGAGAACACCGGCCTGGCGCTGGGCGTCACCTTGGGCTCCTCGATCGGCGGCCCGCTCATCGACAGCGTCGGCGCGCAGCACGCGTATCTGCTGAGCGCGGGCGGCGCATGGGCGGCGCTGGTGCTCGCCGTGCTGCTGCGGCGCGGCCTGCGCGGCTGAGCCGCCGGGCGGCGCCGGTACTGCCGGGTACCGCCGAACCGGTCTCGACCTGCGTCGTCGTGGGTCTCGCGGGCTTTGTCGTACCCCTCTGCGACGATTGCCCCGTGAGCGAACTCGGAGTGATCATCGGCGCCGACGGCCTGGCGCGCTGCCCCTGGGCGGGCTCGAACCCGCTGTACCTGGAGTACCACGACCGGGAGTGGGGCAGGGCGCTGCGCGGCGACGACGCGCTTTACGAGCGGATCTGCCTCGAGGCGTTCCAGTCCGGGCTCGCGTGGATCACCATCCTGCGCAAGCGAGAGGCGTTCCGCGCCGCGTTCGCCGGCTTCCACATTGAGAAGGTCGCGAAGTTCGACGAGCGGGACGTCGCCCGGCTGCTGGCGGACGAGGGCATCGTGCGCAACCGGGCGAAGATCAACGCCGCGGTGGTCAACGCGCAGGCGGCACTCGCCCTCGGCGGCGGGCTGACGGAGCTGATCTGGTCGCACGCGCCGAAGCCGCGGGCGAAGGGCGAGCGACCAAGCAGCACGGCGCAGATCCCGGCCACCAGCGCGGAGTCGGTGGCGCTGGCCAAGGCCCTGAAGAAGGCCGGGTTCGTGTTCGTGGGGCCGACCACGGTGTACGCCCTGATGCAGGCCTGCGGCCTGGTCAACGATCACCTGGCGGGCTGTCACACCTACCAGAAATAACAGGCCCAACACCCTCAGAGCAACCCCCGCGAACTGCCTGAGCAGCGCATACTTACGACTCCACCGAAAACAAAAGGCCTGCGACTCAACATGACAACCGCGCCGTCCGGCGAGCCGCCGGAGCTGCCGGATTCGCCATCCGCCTCGGCTGACGTGGTGTCCGGTCCACCGGCGCCATTGCCGGGTTCGCTGCATCATGTCGAGTTATGGGTGCCGGATCTGGCTCGTGCGGTGGTCAGTTTCGGGTGGCTGCTGGGAGCGCTGGGCTACGAGCTGTTCCAGGACTGGCCGGCCGGGCGGAGTTGGAGGCTGGGCGGCACGTACATCGTCGTGGAGGCGTCGCCGGACCGGTCGGCTTCGGCGCACGAGCGTCGGCGGCCGGGCCTGAATCATCTGGCGTTCCATGTCGCGTCGCACACGGAGCTGGATCGTCTGGTGGAAGCGGCGCCCCGGCACGGCTGGAGTCTGCTCTTCGCGGACCGGCATCCGTACGCCGGCGGTGCCGGGCATGTGGCGGGCTACCTGGAGGACGCGGACGGCTTCGAGGTCGAACTCGTCGCCGACGGCTGACGGCGTCGCCGCGCGCGAGCGAGTCCGGTGGCGGGGCGGGGCCGGTGTGGCCGGACCCGCATGCACTCGATTGCTCCGGAGCGGGACCGCTGCGGTCAGTCGGCGTGCGCGGTCCAGAGGGTGAAGGGGCTGGCGCCGCCGGAGGGCAGGGGCAGCGGGCGGATCTCGTCGAGGTGGAAGTCGGCTCGGGCGAGCAGGTCGGCCAAAAGCTCGGGGCTGTGCCGGTAGGCGGTGGTACGCAGGCGGCTGGCGTCGGGCAGCGTGTAGTCGACGGGGTAGGGCTCGCCGGGTGCGGGTTCGGCGGCGGCGTCGGGGTCGCCGTAGCGCAGGAGCTGGAAGTCGCGGCCGAGGTCTCCGGGTTCGATCAGGGCCAGTGGGGAGCGCGGCCGCAGGACGCGGCGTGCCTCGGTGAGCAGGGCGAGGATGTGCGCGGGTTGTGCGATGTGGCACAGCAGGAGGTGGGCGAGGGCGGCGGTGCACTGGCAGCGGCGCAGCGGCAGGGTGCCGTCGCGCCGCGGGAGGGTGCGGTGGATCCAGGCGTCGCGGATGTGGGCGGCGCCGTGGCGGTGGATGGCCGGCGAGATGTCGACCGCATACGTCGCGGTCCAGTGGTGCTCGGCGAGGTACCTGGCGTAGTGCCCGGGGCCGCTGCCGAGTTCGAGCAGGACGGCGTCGGGGCGGCCGAGGCCGTGCCGCGGCTCGGGGTTGGTGAGCAGCGGGGTGAGGGCGGGCCAGGCGGTGTCGCGGTCGAGCAGGTCGAGCCGGGTGGCGTAGGCGGCGGCGAGGCGCGGGTCGGTCCAGCGGGTCTCGGTGAGACAAGGGCGCATGGGTGTCAGTGCAGCAGGATGCGCGGTTGCGGACGCGATGTCCGGTTCGTGTCGCCGGGTTGCCACTCGAACGAGCAGACCCCGTATCCTTCGTTACCGTCGCGTCCACGGCGCGGGTGTGGCGGATTGGCTGCTGATGCGGAGGAAGAGGGCAGGCGTGTTCTACGCGGTGCTGAAGTTCCTGGTGACCCGGGTGGCGTTGACGGTCTGGCGGCCGCGGATCGAGGGCTTGGAGAACCTGCCTCTGGAGGGGAGGGTGATCATCGCCTCGAATCACCTCTCGTTCATCGATTCGGTTCTGATTCCGTTGATCTCGCCGCGCCGGGTGTCGTTCCTGGCGAAGTCGGAGTACTGGACGACGCCGGGGGTCAGGGGCTGGTTCATGCGGTCGTTCCACACCGGGATCGGTTCGGTCCCGGTGCAGCGGGGGGAGGCGCGGGCGGCGCAGGCGGCGCTGGACACGGCGCTGGAGGTGGTGGAGTCGGGAGTGGCGTTCGGGATCTACCCGGAGGGGACGCGGTCGCTGGACGGCCGGCTCTACCGGGCGCGGGTGGGCGTGGGCTGGCTGGCGCTCAAGTCGCAGGCGCCGATCGTTCCGGTGGGGTTGATCGGGACGAACGAGCTGCTGCCGAAGGGCGCGAAGTATCCGCGGATGAAGCGGATCACGGTGCGGTTCGGCGAGCCGATCGTCGCCTCCGAGGTGGGTTTCCCGGGTGAGGCGGTGGCGGAGAACGCGCGGGCCCGGCGTGCGGTGGCGGACGCGGTGGTGGAGGCGATCGGGAAGTTGTCGGGGCAGGAGTACACGGGCGTCTACAACGAGCGTCCCGCGGAGGACTGACCCGGCGGGCCGACGCACGGCCTGGACGCGGCCTACGCGCGGTCGCGCCGGGGGCCGCCGCGGACGTCGTCCGACCGCCGCCCGCCGAGCAGGCGCGCCGTGCCTCGCTCAGGCGGTGTGACGGCCGTTGGCGAGGTGGGTGCTGTCGTTGGCGTGGGTGAGCCGGAGCCTGGGCGGGGTGGCGTGCGGGTCGGCGTCCCAGCGGGTGATGGCGCAGTTGCCGACGGCGCCGTGGGCGGCCCACAGGGCGAGGAACTGGGCCTCGTCGAGCGGATCGAGGATCATCCGGAGCATCAGGACGACGGCGTCGTGGCCGACGAGGAGCAGGTGGCGTCCTGCGGCGGCGGGCAGTGCGTCGGCGAGCAGGGAGCGCAGGCGGAGCTGGACGTCGGGGAAGTTCTCGCCGCAGGGCGGGCGGAAGTAGTAGTGGCCGACGTGTTCGCGGCGGGAGATGTCCTCGGGGTATTTGCGGCGCAGGGCGGCCTCGGTGAGCATCTCCCAGGCGCCGGTCTCGCGGTCCCTGAGGCGTTCGTCGTAGTGGACGGGGATGGTGCGGGGGTGCGGGGCGCCGTGCTCGTGCGCGGTGCCGAGGGCGATCGCGAGGGTGTCGCGGGTGCGGAGGTAGGGGGAGCAGTAGACCAGGTGCGGGGGGTCGGCGGCGAGGCGGCGGCCGAGGTCGGCGGCCTGGGCGCGGCCGAGGTCGGTGAGGGGGAGGTCCGCGTCGCGTTCGCTGATCGGGACGGTGAGCGCGCCGGTGGCGTTGGCCTGGGCGAATGCTGCGTTGGCGGTGGATTGGCCGTGGCGTACCGCGGTCAGGGCCGTGGGGATGACGGTTGCTGCGGGGTGGTTCGGCACACTCGTCCCCTCCTGGTCGCGTCGACTGCGCGGGTCGGCGCTTTTGTCGGCAGTGTCCTTGAGTGTCGGATCTGTCGCAGACTTCTACTTTACCGGCGGGTTGTTCGGTGTGCTGCGGCGTGGTGGTGCGCGAGGGGGCGCCCTTTCAGCCGCCGGGCGCGCCCCGGATGCACGTGCAGGTTCAAGGATGCACGGAGTCTACGAGGTTCGCGATGGTGGAGTCCAGGGAGTTGATCTGGGTCGCGAGGGTGGTGGAGGCCAGATAGAACCCGAAGATGAGGGCGACGATGGCGTGCGAGACCTTCATGCCGCCTTTTCGGATGAGCATGATCATCAGGAGGCCGAAGAGCAGTACGACGGGGAGGGAGAGCGTCACGGCAGTACTTCTTCCCGAAGGGGATAGGTGCTCCTAGGTTCTCCCCGTATGTTCGGGTATGCACGGTCGGCGTGGTCCGTTCGGCTCAAAGCGCGAGGGTGGCGCGATGGGGGCGTTGCGCCGTGTGGGTGGTTGGCGGTGTGCCGTGGCGGGTCTGTCGCGGGGTCAGCCGAGGGCGGCGGAGACGAGGTGCGCGGGGTCGCGTTCGAGGCGCCGGGCGGAGCGCTGGTAGCGGCGGGTGGTGCGGGGGTCGGCGTGGCCCATGGCGTCCTGCAGGTCGTCGAGGTCGGCGCCGCGTTCGGTGGCGAGGGTGGCGAAGGTGTGGCGCAGCGAGTGCGGGGTGACGGCGTCGGGGTGCGGGAGGCCGGCTTCCCGGGCGAGTCGGCGAACGAGCCGGAACAGGTGGGTGCGGTCGACGGGGCGTCCGGTGTCGGTGGTGAAAAGATGCTGAAGGTGCTGCGCGTCGGCGGCGGCCGTGTCCTCCTCGGCCTGCTGATGCGGCAGCTGCTGCAGCTGATGCGACTGCTCTGACTGCGCTGACTGCTGGGGCGGGACCGCGGCGGCGTCGCGGGCGGCGAGGTAGCGGTCGATGGTCGCGGCGGCGGCCGGCGGGAGGGCGCGCACGACGCGTTTGCCGCCCTTGCCGTGGATGGTGACGGTGCGTTGGCCGCCGGCGGTGCCGAGGCTGGCGCGGGTCAGGGCGCAGACCTCGGTGACGCGGATGCCGAGTTGCAGCATGAGGCGGACCATCGCGACGTCGCGCAGTCCGGTGACGCCGCGGTGGGTTTCTGCTGCTGCGATCAGGCGGCGGGCGGAGTGTTCGTCGAGGAACGCGGTGGCGCTGTAGTCGCGGTCGACGCGGGGGCGTTCGGCGGCGCTGAAGGGGTTGCGCTCGTGCAGGTCGCAAGCGACGAGGTAGCGGTACCAGGAGGAGACGGCGGCCATCCGGCGGGCGGCGGAGGCGGCGGTCAGGCCCTGTCCTGCGCGGTCCTGGAGCCAGGCGCCGAACAGGTCGGCGTCGGGTTTGCGGGCGAGCAGCGGGTGCTGGCCGCGCTGGTCGCAGTAGGCGGCCCAGGCGCGCAGGTCGCGGCGGTA
>Ga0310811_10002022_pt1 | contig 25244 bp, 18 predicted proteins | sample YCmetagenome_FD_207642 | JGI IMG/M metagenome (GOLD analysis project Ga0310811, IMG submission 207642) | Soil microbial communities from experimental microcosm in Duke University, North Carolina, United States - YC | ecosystem: Engineered > Artificial ecosystem > Soil microcosm > Unclassified ... | reverse complement strand
GCGATCAGCGGGCTGACGATGATCGCCACCCCCTCGCTCATCAAGGCCGGTAATTGGTAGCAAAGGCTTTTGCCACCGCCGGTCGGCATGATGACGAACGTATCTTTTCCCGATAATAAACTTTGGATGATCTTGTCCTGGTTGTCCTTGAAGGCGTCGAAACCAAAATGCTCCTGCAGGTGGGCGAGCAGGGATGTGGATGGTTTGGCTTTTTCTTTGACAGTTTTGCTACTGACGGTCTTGGTTTTTCTGGCGGTATTTTTTTTTGTTTCGGTTGTTGCCATGCTCAAAAATTTTCTTCCTCACTTGTTATCTGATCTTGAGAGCCCCTGGTGTTGTCCTTGTGACGTTCTTCTGGCAAGAAAAGGGTAGGCGAATAATGCTTTCCCAAGAGTCCCGGATTAAGAGGGCGTTAACTTTAAGGGATGGCGAAGTTACACAAAAAGGGGGTAAGGTGCTAGCGGATTCTGTTAAAATTACCGGGCTGATTACTAACATTTGAGAGCTTCCAAAGGGGGCCTCAAGTGCAACAAAACGGGTATATTTTTGTTTTTCAAGCGATTGCAAATTTGATCGCGGTCTAATTCTATAAAATCGCTAAGGGGCAGCGTCGCTGCGGCAGTTTGTCCATTTTGATCTAGATTTGCGGACCTAAACAAATATGAGCAGGGGCAAGAATATCATTGGGATAGGAAAGGATATCGTCCGGATGGAGGCGGCGGCCGTTATGGCCCTGGAGCACCATCTGGACGGCCAGTTCGAGCGGGCGGTGGAGCTGATCTTCAGTTGCAAAGGACGGGTAGTCATCAGCGGCATCGGGAAAAGCGCCATCATCGCCCAAAAGATCGTCGCCACCCTCAATTCGACCGGCACCCCCGCCATCTTCCTGCACGCCGCCGACGCCATTCACGGCGACCTGGGTATGGTACAGGAGCAGGATGTGGTCGTCCTGGTGAGCAAAAGCGGCGAAAGCCCGGAAATAAAGGTCCTGCTTTCCCTGATCCGCGGCTTTGGCAACCCCCTGATCGGGATGGTCGGGAATTTGCAGTCAATGCTTGCCCGGCAGTCGGATGTTGTCCTCAACACTACTATTGAGCAGGAAGCAGGTTTGAACAGTCTCGCCCCCACGTGCAGCACCACGGTCCAGCTGGTCATGGGCGACGCCCTGGCCATCACCCTGATGGAGTTGCGTGGCTTCAGCAGCGACGACTTCGCCCGGTTTCATCCCGGCGGCACCCTGGGTAAAAAGCTCTATCTCCGGGTGCAGGAGGTATATGTCCACAACGAGCAACCCCGGGTGAGCCCGGATACGGCTCTGAGGGAGGTCATCATCGAGATCACCTCCAGACGCCTGGGCGCCACGGCCGTCACCGACGAGCAGGGACTGCTGTTGGGTATCATAACCGATGGCGATCTTCGCCGGATGCTCGAAAAGGAAGGGATGCATCCCGGGCTTACCGCCAGGGATATCATGACTACGAGCCCAAAGACGGTAGAGCCTGACGCCCTGGCCATCGAAGCACTCGACCTGATGCGCGTCCACGATATCACCAGGCTCGTCGTCACCAATGAAAAGCGCTACCTGGGCTTTATCGATCTCAATAATCTTATTCGCGAGGGAATTATATAAATATGAACAAACATCATTACGTCGTCATCATGGCCGGAGGTATCGGAAGCCGTTTCTGGCCGATGAGCAGACAGGATTATCCAAAACAGTTCCTCGATATCCTGAATACAGGCCGGACGCTTATCCAATGGACCTTCGATCGCTTTTCTACCTTTATTCCGCTCGAGAACGTCTTTGTCGTCACCTCACAGGAATATGTCGGTATTGTCAAGGAACAGCTGCCACAGCTGCCCGCGGCGAACATCCTCGGCGAGCCTTCCCGAAAGAACACCGCCCCCTGTATCGCCTACATCTCCTTCAAGCTCCAGCAGATGGACCCCAAGGCCTCGTTGATCGTGGCCCCTGCGGACCACCTGATCCTTGATAAAACGGCCTTCACCAAGGTCTGTCTCGAGGCCCTCAGCTTTGTCAACAAGCATAACGCCTTCATCACCCTCGGCATAAAACCGGCCTATCCCAATACCGGCTACGGCTATATCCAATATGAACAGCATTCCGTATCGGACAACGTTTACAAGGTGAAGACCTTCACCGAAAAGCCCAATCTCGAGCTGGCCAAGACCTTCCTGGCCAGCGGCGACTTCCTCTGGAACGCCGGTATCTTCGTCTGGCAGGTGAAGAACGTCATCCAGGCCTTCGAAAAATATCTCCCGGAGATGTACGATGTCTTTGCCGCCGACAAGGACAAGTTCAACACCCCCGACGAAAAAGAAGCTCTCCAGAGCATCTATCCCCTCTGCACCAATATCTCCATCGACTTCGGCATCATGGAAAAGGCGGACAACGTCTATGTCATCCCCTCCTCCTTTGGATGGAGCGACCTCGGCACCTGGAACAGCGCCTATGAGAATCTCAATAAAGACTACCTGGAAAATGCGGTCGCCGGCGACAACGTCATCGTCATCGACGCCACGCGGTGCATGGTCCATGCCCCCAACGAAAAGCTGGTGCTTCTCCAGGGCGTCGACAACGTCATCGTCGTCGATACCCCCGACGTGCTGCTGATCTGCAAGCGGGAAAAAGAGCAGGAGATCAAAGAATATGTCGCCGAAGTAAAGCGGAACAAAGGAGATCAGTATCTTTAAGGAACGGACCAAACCGGCCTAAGATCACATGTCTCCCTATCCACTGCATACCATACTATTCCTCGATATCGAAACCGTTTCGCAGTATCCGGACTTTAACGAGGTCCCGGAAGACTGGCAGGACCTGTGGCGACACAAAGCCGAGGCCCTTAACCGGGACAAGGCCCCGGCAACGCCGGAAGAGCTGTATGGCCGCGCGGCCATCTATGCGGAATTCGGCAAGGTCGTCTGTATCAGCTGCGGCGTCCTTTCAGGCCCGCCCGCGGAAAGAAAGCTGTCCCTCAAATCCTTTGCCGGCGACGACGAGAAAGACCTCCTGCAACAGTTCTACGAGCTGCTCCATAAATGGGGTTCGGAAGGACAAAAATATCTCTGCGCCCACAACGGAAAGGATTTCGACTTCCCCTATCTCTGCCGCCGCATGATCATCCATGGCATGAAGATCCCTTCCGTGCTCAACCTCTCCGGCAAGAAACCCTGGGAGGTGCCGCATATCGACACGATGGAGCTCTGGAAGTTCGGCGAATACAAGAACTTTATCTCCCTCAACCTTCTGGCCCACACCCTCGGCGTCCCGACCCCCAAGGACGACATCGACGGGAGCCAGGTCGGCACCGTCTATTGGACGGAAAAAGATCTAAAAAGGATCGTCACCTATTGCCAGAAAGACGTCGTCACCGTGGCGCAGGTGTATCTCCGCATCCACGGCGAAACGCTGATCCGGCCGGAAAATATTTGTATCAAATAAGCCCATTGCCCATGTCCTCCCCTACCCTTGTCAGCAAGCTTCCCCAGGTCGGAACGACGATATTCACGGTCATGTCCTCCCTGGCATCGGAGCTGGGCGCCGTCAACCTGGGCCAGGGATTCCCCGATTTCCCCATGAGTGAGACGCTCGTTTCCCTCGTCTACAAGGCGATGCGCGACGGATATAATCAATACGCTCATATGAACGGGGTGGCGGCATTAAGGGAGGTCCTCGCCGCGAAGATCGCCCACCTCTACGGCACTCCGGTCAGTCCCGATACGCAGATCACCATTACCCCCGGCGGGACCTATGCGATCTATACGGCGCTGACGACGGTGCTGCAGCCGGGTGACGAGGTCATTGTCTTTGAACCTGCCTACGATAGTTATATCCCCAACATTGTCATCAACGGCGCCGTTCCTATCCGGATCGACCTGCAATTCCCCGACTACCGGATCGACTGGGAGACGGTAAAGCAAAAGATCACCTCCAGGACAAGGATGATCCTGCTCAATACCCCGCACAATCCCACCGGCGCCGTCCTGGGTCCGGAGGATATTCGACAGCTACGGGCGATCGTCACCGGCACGCGGATCCTCATCCATTCGGACGAGGTGTACGAACATTTGATCTTCGACGGCATCCCACACCAGTCCATCCTGCGGTATCCCGATCTGCTGGAAAGAAGCTTCGTCTCCTTTTCCTTTGGAAAGATCTATCACTGTACGGGCTGGAAGCTGGGCTATAGCGTATCCTCGCCGTCGCTGATGCAGGAGTTCCGGAAAGTCCATCAGTTCAACTGCTTCAGCTGTCACACCCCCTCGCAGGTGGGGCTGGCGGAGTTTTTAAAGGACAAGGATTCTTACCTTTCCCTTGGCCCGTTCCTGCAGCAGAAAAGAGATTATTTTGCCCAGCTGATGACCGGCACGAAATTTTCTCCATTACCTTCCTACGGCAGCTATTTCCAGTTATACAAATACGACCGGATCAGCGACGAGGCCGACAGGGATTTTGCCATCCGGATCACAAAGGAATATGGTGTGGCGTCTATCCCGGTATCTGCCTTTTATCAGTCCGGGAAGGACGACCGGGTGGTACGCTTTTGTTTTGCAAAAAAGGCGGAAACACTGGAGAGAGCGGCGGAACGACTGCAAAAAATAAAATAATATGACAATCGACACCCTTGTCTTCGACCTGGGCGGTGTACTCATCGACTGGAACCCGGAATATCTGTACAACAAGATCATTCCCGACGAACAGGAGCGCAAATGGTTCCTCTCGACCATCTGCACCCCGGACTGGAATGAAGAGCAGGACGCCGGCAGGAGCCTGCAGGAAGCGACGGAGTATCTTGTAAAAAAGTTCCCGGAGCACGAAAAGTCCATCCGGGCCTATTATGGCCGATGGAAGGAGATGCTGGGCGGTCCCATCCATGAGACCGTCGAGATCTTCCGGGAGCTAAAGGACCGGGGGAAGCTGAAACTATATGCGCTGACCAACTGGAGTGCGGAAACCTTCCCGGTGGCGCTTGAGCTATATGATTTCCTGCATTGGTTTGACGGCCGGCTGGTCTCGGGCGAAGAAAAGGTGCGTAAGCCCTTCCCGGAGATCTACAAGCTGTTGATCGAGCGGTTCGGGATCGACCCCAAACACGCCATCTACGTAGATGATAATATCCGCAATGTTCTACCCGCGCGGGACTTGGGCTTCGTCGGCATCCATTTCCGGACACCGGCATTATTCAAAGAGGAACTGAAAAGATTAGGGGTTTTCTAGCTATTTGAGCAATTGGTAGGCGATCAGGCTCATCACATAGGCGAGTCCCGTCATATAGGCCAGCTGGATCCCCGGCCATTTCCAGCTGCGGGTCTCGCGGCGGACCACCGCCAGGGTGCTCATGCATTGCATGGCCAGGACATAGAAGACCATCAGGCTTACCCCACTGGCAACGGTGTAGACGGGGGCGCCGTTTTCGCGGCGTGCCGAAGACATCCTCTGGCGAAGCGTTTGCTGGTCGGCATCCTTCCCGCCCTCTACGCTATATAGTGTCGCCATCGTGCCGACAAAGACCTCGCGGGCGGCGAAAGACGTGATCAGGGCAATGCCGATCTTCCAGTCATAGCCCAGCGGCCGGATGACGGGCTCCACCACTTTCCCCAGCACACCGGCATAAGAATTCTCCAGTAGGGCGGCTTGTTTTTCCTTGTTCAGCGCCGCCGCCTGGTCGGGGTGTTGTTTTATCTGCGCCTCATATTTTGCCGCTACCGCCGACCGGCGTGAAGGCCCAAAAGAGCTTAGCCCCCACAGGATCAGGCTGATGATCATGATCACTTTCCCGGCATCCAGGACAAAGATCCTGGCTTTGTTGACCATCGTGACGACGACATTATTCCACCGGGGGCCCCGGTAGATCGGCAGCTCAAGGATAAAGAAGCTTTTTTCCTTCAGATGGATGAACCACTTGGCAACATAGCTTACGATCATTGCCATGACCAGCCCCAGCATATACAGTCCCATCATGACCAGTCCCTGGAGGCTGAAGATACCCAGCACCTCCTTACGGGGGATGACCAGGGCGATCAGGATGGTGTAAACGGGAAGACGGGCGCTACAGCTCATTAAAGGAGTGATGAGGATCGTCAACAGGCGTTCCTTACGGTTCTCGATGTTGCGGGCGCTCATGATCGCCGGGACCGCGCAGGCAAAGCCGCTGATCATCGGCATGACGCTCTTTCCGTTAAGCCCCACTTTTCGCATGAGCTTGTCGGTCAGAAAGCTGATCCGGGCCATATAGCCGGTATCTTCGAGGATCGTGATCAGGCCGAAAAGGATCATGATCTGCGGTACGAATACCAGGATGCCGCTGAAACCGGCCAGCAGGCCGTTGACCAGCAGGTCGCTCCACCAGACGTCGGGAAGGGTGTGGCCCAGCCAGCCGCCCAGCTTCGAAAAGGTCCAGTCGATGGCGTCCATAGGATACTGTGCGATCCAGAAGACACTCTGGAAGAGCAGGAACAGAACGCCGAGCAGGATGATATAGCCCCAGGTCCGGTCGAGGAAAAGTTTGTCCAGCCGTTCGGTGAACAGGGTCTTTTCCAATGGATCGGGTTCAGACACCGTATGCTGCATGATCTGCTTGATCCGGCCATAACGCTGGAGGATCTCATCCGCCTGGATTCGCGTATGATTGAAGGAATGGGCGACTTCGATGGCCTCGATCCCTTGTTGCTGATGTTCGGGAAGATCGAAATGCTCGTGATTGATCAGGTAGTGGATAGCCGTATAGTCGCTGATCTCGGGAAAGAGCTTTTTTACGTCCTGGATCGCGCTGGTGGCCAGGGCCTGGTTGCCGATGAATGCCCTCGGCGGCGCCAGGTTCAGTTGTCGCGACCGCAGCTCGACGATCTTCTTCAGCTGGGGGATGCCCTTGTTCTTCCGCGGGTTGACGGCTACGACGGGGATCCCCAGCTCCCGCTCGAGCCCGTCCACGTCGATCTCGATGCCCTTTTGCGCAGCCAGGTCCATCATCGTCAGGGCGACGACGACAGGGATCTTCAGGTCGATGATCTGGCTGCAGAACAGGAGGTTCCGCTTCAGGTTGCTGGCATCGACGAGCAGGACCACCATATCGGCCTTTACGGCCGGGTCCTGGTTGAGCAGGACCTTATAGGTTACCCATTCGTCGGCCCGTTTGGGATAGAGGCTGTAGGTTCCGGGCAGATCGACGATATTCACCGAGAGACCGGGAGCCAGCTGGCTGACCCCTGTCTTTTTGTCGACGGTGACGCCGGGGAAATTGCCGACTTTTTGGTTCAAACCCGTAAGGGCATTGAAAAGCGAGCTTTTTCCGCTATTGGGATTGCCGACAAGAGCAATATGAAGGGTATTCTTTTTCAAGTTAATGGCGGGGCAAAGGTAAGTGGTTCCCCCCGCCGTCGTTTACGATTTCCGGAACCCTAGAGCACTATTAACTTCCCATTTTCATACAATGGCAATACATTGGCCCCATCCGGCGTCAGGCAATACCGGATATCCTTTTCGAGCCCATATCCCATGAGCCGGTGATAATGGGAAGCGTTTTTGGCCTGCATAAACCCAAAAAGATCCTTTTTCGCCTCCTGATAGACCGTCTCGGCGAGCTGGGAGGCGTCGCAGTTGATGGAGAAATGGTCCTTTACCCGCGAAATGACCGCCCCGGCAAAAAGCATATCCTCCAGGTTGATGCGGTCCTTCCAGGCTGCGCAACCAAGTACAACAGGTTGGTTCTGAGAGGCGAGATAATCGCAGACGGAGCTGAGATTGGGGAAGGACCCGGTAATGATCTGCCCAGCTCCCCGGTCGAGGGCCATATGCAGCAGCTTGGTGCCGTTGGTCGTGGTAAGGACCAGGGTCCGGTTATAGATGAAATCGCGGGGATATTCGAAGGGGGAATTGCCGTGTTCAAGACCTTCGGCGATCATCCCATCTCTTTCGCCGGCGGTGATGCCGTCTATCTGGCGACCAAGCTCGATACACTTGGCGACGCTGTCGACGGGGATCACACATTTGGCCCCGTTATGAAGGGCGGTGGCGATGGTGGAGGTGGCGCGAAGGACATCGATGATCACCACGATGGCGTGGTTCAGATCGTATAAATGCAAAAGGGCCGGGGATAGTGCGGTATATAAAGTCGGTTTCGAAGATGTAGTCATAACAGAATGACCGCAAAAATACGGCTTCGGCCGCGTTTATTTGTTCAAAATAAACTTCCATTTTTCCGACTCGGCGTATTCTTTGATGGCCTTGTTGCGCGTTTCCAGCAGGCCTCTCATATATCGCGTGAGGAAAAGTTGGTTGACCAGTCTGCCCAGGCCGCCATAGGGCGTTTCAAAATGGAACAGATCGATGAGGAGAGTACCGTTGTCGATCTTTTTGAAGTGATGCTCATGCCGGATGCTCCTGAAGTCCCCATCCACCATCTCATCGGTGAACGAAAGCGGCCTGTTCATCGCGGTGATCTTCGATTTCAGCACCCGCATCTTCATCAGGTGCCTGGCCTTCCAGGTAACGGTTTCGTCGAGCCCGATGAGTCCGGAGGTGGTTCCGGCGACCGCCTGCTCCTGGGTATGGGCCATGGATTTCCGATGAAGCTCGATGCTACGGGCAAGGTCAAAAACCCGGTCGGCCGGGGCGGCGACAAAGGTCGTCAGATGGATGGTGGGCATGGCGTCTCACCCGCCAAAATCGTTCCAAGTCATCTTAGTTAAAGGGAAACTTTACCACCTTCGCCTGCAGGAGCTTGTCCCGCACCTTGATATAGATCTTCGTATCAATACCCGCGAAGACCGTCCGTACATAGCCCATGCCGATCGCCTTACCAAGCGATGGGCTCTGGGTCCCGGAGGTGACCCGGCCAATGGTGGCGCCGGAGAAATCCTTTATCTCATAGCCCTGGCGGGGGATGCCCTTTTCCACCATTTCGAACCCGACCAGCTTTTGTTGCACTCCGGCAGCCTTCTGTTCTTCGAGAATCGGCTTGGCGGTAAAATCCTTGCTGAATTTGGTGATCCATCCCAGTCCGGCCGCCAGCGGGGAGGTCGTGTCGTCGATGTCGTTCCCATACAGGCAATAACCCATTTCCAGCCGAAGCGTGTCCCGGGCGCCAAGCCCGATCGCCCGGAGGCCCTGCGGGCCGCCGGTGGAGAAAATGGCGTTCCAGATCGTCTCGGCGTCATTACCCTTGTCTTCGAAATAGATCTCGATACCGCCTGCCCCGGTGTAACCCGTGGCGCTGATGAGAACATTATCGACGCCGGCGAATTTGCCTTTGGCGAAAGTATAGTAAGGAAGATTGAGCACATCGACGTCCGTCAGGGCCTGCATGATACGCGTCGCGTTGGGTCCCTGGATGGCCAGCAGGGCGGTTTTGTCGGAGATGTTGTGCAGCTCGGCCTTTTTGGTGTTATGCTTTGAGATCCAATTCCAGTCCTTTTCGATATTGGCCGCGTTGACCACGAGCATATAAGCTTTGTTTGCTTCGAGGCAATAGACGATCAGGTCGTCCACGATCCCACCCTCATCATTGGTTAGTGCACTATACTGGGCCTTGCCGTTGGTGAGTTTCGACGCATCATTGGTCGTAACCCGTTGGATCAGGTCAAGCGCGTGTTCCCCTTTTACGATGAACTCGCCCATATGGCTTACGTCGAAGACCCCCGCATTGGTGCGGACGGCGGCGTGCTCCTCGTTGATGCCGGTATAGCTGATGGGCATCGAGTAGCCGGCGAATTCCACCATCTTGGCTCCGAGTGCGATATGCATGCGCGTAAAAGGGGTATGCTTCATATGTTGACTTTTTAGCGGCGCGAAGATATGTTTTTTTGCACAACACTGGGCCCGGCCAAAAACAAGAAGCCCCCCGGCAGACGCCGGAGGACTATGTTCCAACTTCAACCAACGAAGTTTCTTACACTCTGCCCAGGGCAGACAATAACTTGAATTCCACCATCGCCGTCCTTTTCACCGCGGCACTATCCTTTTTCACTGGCGCCGGGGAATCAGGCGACTTGTACCGGTACCCGCCGCCATTCGATTTTGGCTTGGCCTTGTATTCCGGCTGATCCTCGTCATCCTTGTCTTCGTCGGAGCGCCGGTGCTTCCGGCTGTTCCGGTCATTTTCGTCATAGGACCGGCGATCGGTCCGGGCAAGGCCGGTGGTGGTCATGATATATTCGACATTGGTACTATAAGGGTAGCTGTCGTTGTCGTCGATATCCTCGTCCAGCTCAAGGTTCCAGTCCTTGCCATCATCCCAGTGGATATGGCGGCGGCCCGGGCGGATATTGAACCAATGGTAGTCATCGATGCTGGAGCTCACCAGGATCCGCTTGCCCACGGGTACCGAGACTTCGACAAGAACCTGCTGGTTACGAAACTTGTCACCACGGGTGATGTTGAAGCCATAGGGTAGATGGAGGGTGCTGTCGGTCTCGTAGACATGGAACTGGATATTGTTGGCCAGCTCGTGGGCGCTGCTGCTGTTGCTGCCACGGCTGAGCTTGACCAGGTTGACATGATAGCTGGAGTCGTCGCTTTTCAGCAGCCGTACTCTTACAGTAGTCAGCAGGACACTATCCTCGGTCCGGAAATAAAAGGGACTGTTCCGGCCAAAGTCCATATCAAACCACCAGTCGGTATCCTCGTATCGGTTGCTCGGTACTGCCGTACGGACCACCAGCTTTCCGCTGGAAGGCTGCACAAGCTCTACCGCCTGCTCCACATGCTGCCGGCTCCGGAAATTGTTCACGATCATGCCCGCCAGGACGATCGTCGAGATCAACCCGAGGACCCAGAGGGTGGCGAAGGTATAGCCCAGGTAATGGCTGCGGCTGCGGGTACCGGAGATGCGGCGGATCAGCCAGGTCAGCAGTGCGATGACGGGGATGACCAGGAAGAGGAAGAAGCCGCTCCAGGCCAGGAAGTTCTGCCAGAACCCTTCGAGGACATAGCCCTTGAGGTGCAGGATGCCGCCGCCGCGGAAGACGAGGCCGATCAGCACCATGATCAGGGCAAAAGCGATACAACCGGCGATGAACAGGAAGAAGGCTTTGAAGAGGACCCCGATAGCGTGCGCAAAGCCGGAGCCGCTCTTCCGGATGATGGGACCTGTCTCGTTGCCAAAGGACTGAGCTCCTTGTTTGACCTGGCTCCCCACCTGTTGAAAGCGTTCCTGCATCTCGGCGCCCATCTCCTTTGCCCGCCCCTTGAAGGTTTCCAGATCGCTTTTAATAGTGTTCTTTATAGACTCCAGGTCGACTTTCTCCCCCCGCATTTCCAGCTTTTCGGAAGCGCTCACGGCTTCGGGGAGTACGATCCACAATACGATATAAGTGATGAACAGGGTTCCGCCGAATCCACCCGTAAAGAAGACAGAGTCATCCCAATGCCACCAGAAGGCATGGCGGAGGATCGAAGCCAGGATGCTGAGGATCAGCGGCAGCGCGAAGATCAACCTGGGGATCCACACATCGATGTGAAAGTATGCGGCCAGACCGCCGGCGACGCCGCCGATCACCCGGTCCTCGGAGTTCCGGTAAAGCCGCTTACGCACGTTCACCGGCAGGGATCTCGTCGGCAGGACGATCCAAAGGATGATATAGAGCAGCACCCCGCTACCCCAGCCCAGGGTCATCAGCGCAAAGACGATTCGGACGATGGCCGGGTCCAGGCGAAGGTAGTTGGCAAGACCGGCGCAGACGCCGCCGAGGATCTTGTCGTTGCCGGCCCGATAAAGCCGCCGGCCTTCTTCCCCGGCAAACTGCCAGTTGGGTTGGGAGCCATATTGTTGCTGGCTTCCGGCAGCACCGGCAGCGCCGGCGGGAGCCGCTTCGGGACCGCTTTCACCCTCGAATTCTTCGGGCCGGCCCATGCTGGCGATGATGGAATTGACGTCGGCGTCGGTAATACAGTTGGCGCCTTTTTTAAGGGTTTCAGAGAAAAGCTCCGCAAACCGGTTCTCGATATCACTGACGATCTCCTCCCTGCCTTCCTCATTGGCGAAATGCCTGCGCAGACTTTCTATATACTGCTGCAAGATCTCATAGGCGGACTCTTCGATCGGGATCACCCGGCTATGGAAGTTTATGTTAATGATCTTTTTCATTGTAAGTGTATTTGGAGGTTGAGTTGTAAGGATTATGGGTTACAGGCGTTTTTAGTGCATGTTGTTGGTGAGTGCGTGCACGGCGTTGGCCAGTTCCGTCCAGGTGGCTTCCAGTTCACCATAGAAAGCCTCGCCCTTGGGCGTGAGGGAGAAATATTTACGTGGGGGGCCCGAGTTGCTTTCTACCCAACGGTAAGTAAGCATGTCTGCATTTTTCAACCGGGTCAACAGCGGGTAAAGGGTGCCTTCGAGGATGTTCAGGTTTGCTGCCTTCATTTCTTCCACGATATCCGAGGGGTAAGCTTCACCGCGCCTGATCACAGAGAGAATGCAAAACTCCAGGATTCCTTTACGCATCTGGCTCTGGGTGTTCTCTATATTCATACGCTTTAATTTTTGAAGTACAAATCAAAGCTAAGAATAATTCTAGTACTATGCAACACACAGTACCTTTGTAAACTCAGAAATCAGCAATAAAGGATAGAAAAAAGCCGCTGATATTCAGCGGCTTAACACATAAAAAAAATATTTTAAAAATTTTTTCGAGTTGGGACAGATGGCAGAAAACCGGGGACAAATGGCTACTTCTTCAGCCCGATCTCCCGCAAGCGCTCATCAAGATACTCCCCGGCGGTAGCATCGGGATAGGCCTTTGGATGCCGGGCATCGATACAGCTCGGCAGACAGGCAAGGCTCATGCTGCTCTTGGGATGCAGAAAGAACGGGATCGAGAAGCGCGGGCTGCCCCAATGCTCGCGGGGCGGGTTGACCACCCGGTGAGTAGTGGATTTGAGCCTGTTATTCGTCAACCGCTGCAGCATATCCCCCACATTGACCACGATCTGCTCAGGTAGCGAGGTCACCGGGACCCATTGGTTTTGCTTCGAAAGGATCTCCAGACCATCGGCCGAGGCTCCGACCAGCAGGGTGATCAGGTTGATATCCTCATGTTGCTCAGCGCGGATAGCGGATTTTGGCTCCTCCTTGATCGGGGGGTAATGGATCGCCCGCAGGATGGAATTGCCGTTGTGGATATACTCGTCGAAATAGTTCTCCTTTAGCCCAAGATAGATCGCGATCGCCCGGAGCAGATGGCCCCCCGAGGTCTCGAAACCCCGGTAGGCGTTCACAAAAAGCTTGTTGAATTCCGGCAGCTCGGCTACCTGGACATTGTCGGGATATTCCGCCTTGATGGGGTCGTTGTCCGTAACGGTCTGTCCAAACTGGAAGAACTCTTTCAGATCGGGCGCCGTGCTGCCCTTGGCATGTTCCTTCCCAAAGGAAGTATATCCGCGCTGACCGGCCAGGCCGGCGATCTCATATTTCTTTTTCACCTCCTGTGGCAGGGAAAAAAAAGCCTTTGTGTTGCTGTAAAGGCCCGCCACGGTCGCATCCGGGATGCCATGGTTCTTCACCGCGACAAAGCCTACTTCCTCGTAGGCTTTTCCAAGCGCGGCTACAAATGCGGCTTTTTGCTGAGCGTTCCCTGATGTGAATTCGGCGAGGTCGACGACTGGAATAGCCATAGAATAAAATTTTATCAAATGTACTAAATGTACTAAAACTCTGCACTTTTCGGAGCCCTGGGGAATGCGATCACGTCACGGATATTGGTCATTCCCGTAACGAAGAGCATCATGCGTTCGAATCCGAGTCCAAAGCCGGCATGCGGTACCGAACCAAAGCGCCGGGTATCAAGATACCACCACATCTCTTCCACGGGGATATGCATTTCCCGCATCCGCTGCTCGAGGCGTTCAAGCCGCTCTTCGCGTTGCGATCCGCCGACGAGCTCACCGATGCCCGGCACGAGGATATCCATGGCCGCAACGGTCTTGCCGTCTTCGTTCTGCCGCATGTAGAAGGCCTTTATCGCGGCGGGATAGCCGGTGACGATTACGGGCTTCTTGAAGTGCTTTTCCACCAGGTACCGTTCATGTTCGCTTTGCATGTCGATCCCCCACTTCACCTCGTATTGGAACTTCTTCTTTTTATAGGCCGGGGACTGTAGCAGGATATCGATGGCCTCGGTATACGTGATCCGCTCGAATTTGTTGTTCACCACGAATTCCAGCTTCTCGATCAATCCCATCTCGCTTCGCTCGGCCTGCGGTCTCTGTTTCTCTTCGTCAGCCAGCCGCTGTGCAAGGAATTCCAGGTCCTCCCGGTTCTGTTCCATGACGTAGCCGATAAGATACCGGATAAAGTCCTCGGCAAGATTCATATTGTCTTCAAGATCGCAAAAGGCCATTTCCGGTTCGATCATCCAGAATTCCGCAAGATGCCGTGCCGTATTCGAGTTCTCCGCGCGAAACGTCGGCCCAAATGTGTAGATCTCGCTCAGCGCCGTGGCGCCCAGCTCCCCTTCCAGCTGTCCGCTGACGGTGAGATTGGTGCAGCGGCCGAAAAAGTCTTCGCCGAAATCAATGGAGCCGTCTTCCTTTCTTGGCGGATTGTCGAAGGGCAGCGTGGTGACCCGGAACATTTCGCCCGCACCTTCGGCGTCCGACGCGGTGATGATCGGCGTGTGGAGATAAATAAAGCCCCGTTCGTTGAAGAATTTATGGATCGCAAAGGACAGGGAATGCCGGATGCGGAAAACTGCCCCAAAAGTTTGCGTCCGGAAACGCAGATGGGCGATCTCGCGGAGATATTCCAGGCTGGGCCTGTTCTTCAGCTGTAGCGGGTACGTGTCGGGATTGCATTCACCCAAAACCTCGATGGTCCCTGCTTTTACCTCCACCGCCTGTCCCTTGCCAAGGGAAGCGACCAGCGAGCCGCTCACCTTTAGCGAGGCCCCCGGGGTTATCTTTTTTAACAGTTCTTCATCAAAAGTTCCCAACTCTGCGACCACCTGGATGTTATTATTGGTAGAACCATCATTAAGGGCGATAAATTGGTTGTTGCGGAAGCTCCGCACCCATCCCATAACGACTACTTGCTGGTTCTCCGGCGTGGTGGAAAGAAGCTCTTTCACCTTCACTCTTGTGTTGAACATGATCTTTTTTCAGAATTTTGTGGGGCAAATATAACCCAACGTGGAAAAAGGCGCCGATGAAAACTGGGATATGCAATTTTTTCAGTTCCGAACCGGGCGGAGCCCGGTTCGTCCGCGGAGCGGACAGACAAAGCGGGATCGAGGCAAAAAATTTACATTTGTGGCCATTTTTTGCTCGATCTAAAATCGCTGAATCTCAGTTGTTTTTAAAAAAATTTTTTGATTTTCGCATTTTTATGCTAAAATTGCAGTGGAATTAAGCTGATCAGTTCTCTTTTCCAATGCTCACAGCTTATCAGTTTTAACTCTTCTGTTTACAAATAATCAATTCATTTCAAACATTTTCAGCTAGACAGTCTACTGTTTGAGAATGCTGATCAACTCTCAAGTTTTTTTATGTACGATATTCTCCAATTGAACGACATGCTCGTTCCAGAACTCCTCGACATTGCGGAGCAGTTAAAAATTGCCGGTGCCAAGAAGCTGGACAAGCAGGAGCTCGTGTACAAGATCCTCGATAAACAGGCGGTTGCGGCCAGTGAAGGGAAAGCGGATGCTGCCGATGACAAGCCCAAACGCAAACGCATCATAAAGACTTCCACCGCCAATAGTACTGAAGAAGCCATCGTGGAAAGCGGGGAAGACAAGCCCAGGAAAGTAGAAGCCAAGAAAGATAACGTCAAGAACGTGGCCCCAAAGAAAGAAGAGAAGCCGATGTTGAAAAAGACGGCAACTCGCAAGAAAGAGGAAGAGCCCCAGGAAATGGCGGGCACGCCTATGGCTGCCACATCTTTGAAGGAGCAGGCGCCTGCAAAAGCGCCCGTGCAAAAGGCGCCGCCTCCGGTTCATCCTCATCCGCAGCCCCGCCGGGAAGAGCGCCGCGAACAGCCCGCTCCCCGTCCCCGTCGCGAGGAATCTGCTTCAGAAATGCCCGAAGAACAACCCGAACAAGAGGACGTTCCGTCCCTGCTCGATGAACAGGAAAGCATCGATATCAACGGGGAGAACCGGGGTGGCGACCAACAGGGCGCCAGGGCCTATCCACAACGTCGCAACGAGGTTTTCAACATCGAATTCGACGGGGTCATCTCCGCAGAAGGCGTATTGGAAATGATGCCCGACGGCTACGGATTCCTGCGCAGCAGCGACTACAATTATCTCTCCTCTCCCGACGATATCTACGTCAGTCCTTCCCAGATCAAGCTGTTCGGCCTGAAGACCGGCGATACCGTCCTCGGCAGTGTCCGTCCGCCAAAAGAAGGAGAAAAATATTTTGCGTTGCTGAAAGTGGAGACGATCAACAACAAAGGCCCCGAGGAGGTTCGCGACCGCGTTCCATTCGATTACCTGACGCCCCTCTTCCCCTTTGAAAAACTGAATCTCTTCACGACCCCCAGCGACTATTCCACCCGGATCATCGATCTGTTTACGCCTATCGGAAAAGGGCAGCGCGGTCTTATCGTCGCCCAGCCCAAAACGGGTAAGACGATGCTGTTGAAAGCCGTGGCCAATGCCGTCGCCGCCAACCACCCGGAATGCTACCTGATGATCGTCCTCGTCGACGAACGTCCCGAGGAAGTCACCGATATGGAACGCAGCGTAAAGGCCGAGGTCATCGCCTCCACCTTCGACGAACCGGCGGAAAAACACGTAAAAGTCTCTACCATCGCCCTCCAAAAGGCCAAACGCCTGGTCGAGTGCGGCCATGACGTCATCATCCTGCTCGACTCCATCACGCGTCTGGCCCGCGCTCATAATACCGTTGCGCCGGCATCCGGGAAGGTCCTGTCCGGTGGTGTTGAAGCAAACGCCATGCAGAAGCCCAAGCAATTCTTCGGCGCCGCCCGTAAGATCGAGAATGGCGGCTCACTGACCATCCTCGCCACAGCGCTGATCGACACCGGCTCCAAAATGGATGAGGTGATCTTCGAAGAATTCAAGGGTACCGGCAATATGGAATTGCAGCTGGAACGCCGGCTTTCCAATCGCCGCATCTATCCGGCCATCGATCTTGTTTCTTCCTCGACCCGCCGTGACGACCTGCTGCTGGAAAGGGATGTGCTGCAACGCATGAACCTGCTGCGCGTTTATCTTAACGATATGAATGCAGAAGAAGCCATGAATGAGCTGCTCAAACGGATGCGCGGCACCAAGAGCAATGAAGAATTCCTGGCGAGCATGAATAGCTAAACCAAAGCATCGATCAATTTAGCGAGCTTCCTGTCCTTTTCGGTTACGATATTCCCCGCACTATGCGTGGAGAGACTGATCTCCACCATATTGTAGACATTGGACCAACTGGGGTGGTGATCCATCTTTTCGGCTGCCAACGCTACTCGCGTCATAAAGGCAAAGGCTTCGGAAAAGTCCTTGAACTGGAATTTCCTGTAGAGTGTATTGTTTTTTTCTTCCCACATGGCTAGAAAATTAAGTGTCCTTTATTTTTGATCTTATCGTGCGCCAGCTCCATCACCAGCTGCACGCCGGGCACCGTTCGAATCCCATTCATTAATTGTGCCACCCGTTCGTCGGCCACCACATCCCCCTTTAAGAGCCAGAGAAAATCCAGGTGTTTGAGCTCAGGGAGCAGGTATTCCCCATCGAACTCGTTGTTGTACAGGTAATGCTGCTGGCTGCTGTCCTTTTCATGGTATTCGTAGACCCCAAAATAATATCGCCGTTGGCGCTTGGTGAGCTGGATCTCGATCTCATTATTGATCCGGAAATCAAAACGCAGCCGGTTGTTCAGCTGCCAGCAGAACTGGTAGTCCTTTACCGGCGCCACGATGCCCAGCAGCCGGGTGTCCTCGAAGAACTCCCCGGTCATATCCTCTATGTTCAGCTTCAGCTTCATTGTTAAAATTGTACGGGCCCTTCGAGCGTATCGGCGCCCCGTTTATAACGGACCGTCGTCTTATCCCCTTTTTTGAACTTTCCCAGCGCATCCATATAATTCTCCAGCGTCGTCACGGGGTAGCCACCCAGCTGAACGATCACATCGCCCGGCTTCATGCCCGCCTTATCCGCAGGCCGGCCTTCACTGACACCATCGGCCCGCACCCCGCTGCCGCCAAAGGTATAGTCCGGCAGGATGCCCAGGGTCACGCTGAACCGCGGCATGTCCGGCGACACGTCCCGGGTCTTCGCAAAGCCGAACCGGCCTCGCTTATCCGCCGTTTCGATAAGCTCATAAACGAATTTCACTACCGCCAGCTCCCCTGTATAATTGATCTTGCCCGCTTCGTCGCCAGGCATATGATAATCTGCATGAGCACCGGTAAATACAAAGAGAACGGGGATATCCTTCAGATAAAAAGAAGTATGATCGCTCGGCCCAACCCCGCTGCTGTCCAGCCGGAATGAGAATTCTTTTTTGTCCTTTACCGAATTGTACATCTGCCCCCAGTAAGGCGAAGTGCCGATACCGCCGAGGGTCAGCAGATGCGAACTGTCGTTCAACCGCCCGATCATGTCCAGGTTGATCATATAGTTCACCGTCCTCAGCTCGACGGGCAAATGCTCCACAAAGTATTTGGAACCGAACAGGCCCTGTTCTTCGCCCGAGAACGCGACAAAAAGATAGTTGTTGGACTTTAGTTTCGAGGCGGCGATCATCCGAGCCAGCTCGATCATCCCCGCCACCCCGCTGGCATTGTCGTCCGCGCCGTTAAAGGTGACGCTGTCCTTTCCATGATATAGCGTATTCCCATCCTCGCCATGCCCGAGATGATCATAATGCGCGCCGATGACCACGGTAGTGGCCGCGCCGTTGTTCAGGGCACCTACGACATTATGACCCGTGCGCTTTTTCTCCGTAAAGGCCATCTTCAGCCGGATGTCCACCGAGGCCGACTCGTCCTTCAGGTATTTTCGTTTAGCCTCGCGGGTGACATAAACCACCGGGATGGCAACGGGCTCCGGTTTCTCATGGGGGTTAAAGGCCAGGTTGTCGGCGATCCGGGAAGAGTTGTAAAGGATAAGGGCCGTGGCGCCTTTTTTGGCGCAGGCAGCCGCCTTTGCCCGGATAGCGGCGGAAAGATCGAAATGAGGATTGCCTGCGGCCGACTCCAGCAGCTCGCGCAGATCGAGGAACCAGGGTACGCCGCTCTCCTGCAGGGCGATGGCCGGCGATCCCGAAACGGCCGTCGTAGCGCTGAAAGACAGGGGAAAATATTCTTTTTCCGGCACGAAGGGCCGGTCATTGACTACAAAATACGCATCCTTGCCCAGCTCCCGGCCCTGGTCGATCGTAAAAGCCTGAAGCCAGCCGTTATTATCTCCTTTCGGCTGTATGCCTGCCTGTCCGAGCGCAACACTGATATAGTCACTGGCCCCCTTCTCTCCGGACGTCCCGGTTCTCCGGCCTTCCAGCCGGGGATCGGCCAGATAACGGATATGGGTCTGCAGATTCGCAAGAGTGGTTTTGTCGGTCTTTTTTAACTTTTGTGCGGAGGTGGGGGTGATCAGGCAGGGTAGAAGGAGGATAGGTGTTAAAAATTTAATACGGGCGATCATATAAGCCGGTTTAAACATAACGATCTGTGGTACAAAGGGAAACTTGATTCGGGGCGTTCCAAAGGTAAGATGGATTTATTTTCTACACTCACCTTTTTTCCTTTAGTTTTGCAGATTGGCCTTTCCGCATTCAACCCCCGGGAGCCGGGTCGTGGGAAAGGGGATTTGTTAAAACAGCATATGGCGTTACCGCACCTTATTAAGTATGTTTATACCAATGGGACCGATGAAGTAATTCGGCGGGGGAAGAAGATCCATGCCATTGGCTATGTAGAGCTGATCGAATACGACGAGTTATTCGAGTCTGTCACTTTCCGGGTGAAGGACGATAGCTATACGACCTATTACAAAGTGTACGTCCAGAAGTTCAAGGATCCGAAAACCCTCTCGATCCGGTGCAGCTGCCCCTACAATCTCGGGGACATCTGCCGTCATGAGGCCGGCGCCCTGATCCAGCTGCAGGAGCTGCTCGACCGCAATATGCTGAAGGCCGAGGAAGTACAGTACGATCAACGTCATACGGTCGTAAAGATGAAATTCATCGATCTCAAGAGTATCCGGCTGCTTTGCAGCCCCCAGACCCTTGCGGACGCCGAGAAATACCTGCGTACACAGCGGGCCAAGATAGAATTTGCGAAGGATGAAGTGGTAAAGGCCTCTGTCGAGATCGACGACCAGGTGTACCAGGTCGTGCTCCGGAAAAATGAAGAACGCAACTTCGATACGAGCAGCGACTACCCCGATGCCATCCACCCCCTCTCGCTGCCGAAAGTGATCGTCTTCCTCCAGCTGCTTCATGCCCATGGCGCTTATTATTTCGACAGCATCCGCAACTGGGATAAGGAAAAGAACAAGCTGCTTGAAGCCTATGGCTATTCCCTGTCCGACGATCTCAAAGGAAAATTCGAATTCAGCTATAAGGACGGAAAACCCTTCTTGCGCGTCCTTGACACCACGATCAAGCGGGTGGCGCCTGTAGCAAGCAGCCGGCCGCGGCCGGTGGAAGCCGAGGCGCCCGTGGCCGTGATCTCCGAAGAGGAGAAGTTGGTGGGGAACGCCCAGCGGCTTGGCGTGGTATTCAATTTCAACGAGGAGAATTTCCCGGGTTTCGGCCTGGACGCGATAACGGGAGAAAGCAATGAAGAGCAGACGGCCTATAACACCAAGGTTGACAAGGTCGACCTCTCCAAGTTCGTCAATATCGAGCCTTTCACCGAAGCCGATCGCCAGCTTATCCAATCCCTGCGCAAGGTTCAGGGACCCGAGATCAATAAATATTTGAACCGCAACTCCCCTTTCAGCGGCATCTGGGAAAATATCATCCACCACGAGGAGGACGACCTGCCCGAAGAGACGAAGAAGCTGATGGTCGAATACCTCCACCCCAAGCTGAAAAAGCTCTTCGCCGATCTCAACGCCAATCCCTTCGTCTTTTTCCTCAACGGCCACAAGGCCTTTAAGACGATCAACCTTCAGCCGGTCGGACTGTCGCCTGATCCGGTGACCCCGTTCTTTCACGTCGCTGCGGTCAAGGATGGCTACGAGCTGGGTTGTTTTGTAAAGATCAACGGACAGACGGTCGACCTGGCCCGAAACGAATGCAAGAGCCCGGTGGTCTTTTTCTACAACAACAACATCTATCTCTGGAACCGGCCGGAGGACATCGCTCTTGTGGAACAATTCATCGGCCGGGACGGCCGGACGATCAGCAAGGCCGACTGGCCGGCGCAGCTGCGGGATTTTATCCTGCCGCTCACCAAGGACTACCAGGTGGACTTCGACGGCGGATTGGTGCGCGAGGTCAAGGACGGCGATCCTGACCGGAAGCTGTTGCTGCAGGAGAAAGGCGATTACCTGGTGTTCCAGCCCGTTTTCTCCTATAAAGGATTTGAAACGAGACCCGGCGGGAAGAACGAGATCGTCGTTCCGGATGGCGACCAGGTGCTGATCGTCCATCGGAATAAGGAAGCCGAGCTGCAATTCTTCCGCAAGCTGGAATCCCTGCACAGCCAGTTCATCCATCCGGAAGGCTCGCACAGCCTGGCCCTGAAAGGAGCGGACGTGCTCAAGAACAACTGGTTCTTCCTGTTTGTAGATGCCATGGAGGAAATGAAGATCCCCGTCTATGGCTTCGAGGCCCTGAAGAACTTCCGGTTCAACACGGCCAAGCCCCAGACCAAGATCCATATCAGCAGCAATACCGACTGGTTCGACGCAAGGGTGGACATCGTGTTCGGCGATCAAAAGGTGACGATCGCCGATGTGAAGAAGGCGCTGGGCAACCGCCAGCAGTTCGTTCCGCTGCACGACGGCACCCTCGGGGTTCTGCCCGAAGAATGGATAAAAAAATACTCGCTCCTCTTCCGCGTCGGCGAAGGTAAGAGCAACCAGCTGCGGTTATCGAAGTATCATATGAGCGTCATCGACGAGCTGTATGATAACCGCAACGAGGAAGAGCTGATCATCCGGCTGGAAGAAAAATACGAACAGCTGCGGGAGTTCAACCGCATCCGCGAGATCCCCGTCCCCGCGCACCTGGAACCCATTCTGCGGCCCTACCAGATGCACGGATTTCACTGGCTCAACTACCTGCAAGAGGTCAACTGGGGCGGTATCCTGGCCGATGACATGGGTCTTGGCAAGACCATCCAGGCTCTCTCCTTCCTGCAACATTTCCGCGACGAGCACGGCAAGCTCAGCGCCCTGGTGGTCTGCCCCACCACCCTGATGTTCAACTGGGAGAATGAGATCAAGAAATTCACGCCCGCGCTTACCTACCATATTCACCATGGCGGCGACCGGACCCGGAATAAGGAGATCCTTTCACAGTACAATGTCATCATCACCACCTATGGCACTCTCCGCAGCGATATCAAGCTCCTGCTCGAGCTGAACTTCGACTATGCCGTGCTCGATGAATCGCAGGCCATCAAGAATCCCAGCAGCAAGGTGACCAAGGCTGCCTGTCTGCTGCAGGCCCGCCACCGGCTTTGCATGAGCGGCACACCCCTGCAGAACAACACCTTCGACATCTTTGCCCAGATGAATTTCCTCAACCCTGGAATGCTGGGAAGCCTTGAGTTCTTCCGTCAGGAATTTGCCGTGCCGATCGACAAATTCGGCGAACAGGACCGCAAGGAACATCTCCGGAAACTGCTCTATCCTTTTATCCTGCGCCGCACGAAGGAACAGGTAGCGAAGGACCTGCCCGAAAAGACCGAAACCATCCTCTTCTGTGAGATGGAAGACGACCAGCGGAAGATCTACGAGGCCTATCGCAACGACTACCGCGACAAGATCCTCGGCACGATCGAGACCCAGGGTATCCAACGGTCCCAGCTGACGATCCTGCAAGGCTTGATGAAGCTGCGGCAGATCTGTGACTCGCCGGCGATCCTGAATGAAACCGATAAATATCCCAACCATTCCATCAAGCTGGATGAGCTGGCCCGGGAGATCACCGAAAATATCGGCGATCACAAGGCGCTCATCTTCTCCCAATTCCTGGGAATGCTGGCCCTGATCCGCGAACGGTTGAAAGAGCTGGATATTAAGTTCGAGTATTTTGACGGCAGCACCTCGGCCATTGAACGCGAACGTGCCATCCAAAGCTTTCAGAACGATGATTCCTGCCGCGTCTTCCTGATCTCGCTAAAAGCAGGGGGCGTGGGTCTGAACCTGACGGCCGCGGACTATGTCTACATCGTCGATCCCTGGTGGAATCCCGCCGTGGAACAGCAGGCGATCGACCGGACCCATCGTATCGGTCAGACCAAGAATATCTTTGCCTATCGCATGATCTGTAAGGACACGATCGAGGATAAGATCCTGCAATTGCAGGAGAAGAAGCGCATCCTGGCCAAGGACCTTATCGCCGACGATGACGGATTTGTTAAGAGCCTGACCCGCGCCGATGTGGAATACCTGTTTAGCTAAAACAAGGAAGCCCGCAGGCCAAATTCACCGATAACCCCAAAAATTCCTCCCGGGGGTTCACCCTATTGTCTGCCCCAATTTGCCATTGGTACAAGGGGGTATATGTATGCTGCCAGCCGAGCGTTATTTTTACATTCGACTTTTAAAGCCCGGCTATGAAAAAGGCATTGATCTTCTTGTTGATTTTGACCCTTTTAGGTACAACTCGCTCATTCTCACAGTCGAATACGAGGGGGACGGTAAAAGGCACGCTGGTGGACACCGCCGGTGGCCGCCAGCCACTCGTCAACGCCACCATCTCCATCACGCCGCTCGGCGGCGACTCCACCGATGCGGAATATACCGTCTCCGGCAAGGGCGGGGTCTTCCAGCTCAAGGGGATCCGGGTCGGCCAGTACAAGCTGCTCATCACCTACGAAGGATACAATCACATTGAACGCCAGGTCCGGATCTCGGACAGCAATGCTGTCGTCGATCTTTCAACCCTTTTTATGAACCGGTCCGATAAGATGCTGGCCGAGGTCGTGATCCAGCGTCCGCCGATGGGGATCAAAAAGGATACGGTGGAATACAGCGCGGGACAGTTCGCGACCAAGCCCAACGCCGTAGCCGAAGATCTCCTCAAGAAGCTCCCCGGGGTGACTGTCGATAACAGCGGGACCGTCACCGCTCACGGGGAACAGGTCCAACGCATCCTGGTGGATGGAAAGCGGTTTTTCAGCGATGACCCCAAGCTGGCGACCCGGAACCTGCCCCCGGATATCATCGACAAGATCCAGGTATTCGACGACCTTAGCGATCAAAGCAAATTCACCGGTTTCGACGACGGGAACCGGGTCAAGACGATCAATATCGTCACAAAGAAGAATAGCCGGAAAGGCTATTTCGGGAAGCTCGTGGCCGCCGGCGGCACCAACGAGGACTATGACGAAAGCATCAATCTGCATCGTTTCAATGGCAATTCCCAGCTTTCGCTGCTTGGCCAGGCTAATGATGTCAATAAACAGAACTTTAGTCCCCAGGATATCTTCGGAGGCGGCGGCGGGGGTCGCCGCGGCGGGAATGGCGGCGGCGGTGGCGGCGGATTCGGGGCAGCCACGAGTCCGCAGTCCACGGGCGTGACGACCGTCTGGGCAGGCGGCATGAACTACCGCAACACTTTTGGCACCAACCCCAATCACTCGACGGATGTCTACGGCAGCTATTTTTACAACTCCCAGCACACGGTCGTAAGACAGAGCGACAGCTCCATTTCGCCGGTGCATACCGACTATCCCTCCGACTCCGCGCTGGTGTCCAACGGCAACAACTATAACATCTCCCGCCTTCAGAGCCATCGCGTCTACCTGAATGTAGAGAGCCGGCTCGATACCAACAATTCGATCGTCTTCCGGCCCAATTTCACCTTCCAGAAAAGCACACCCAGCGGAACAAGCTTTACCGAAGAGACCGACAACCATCTCAATCCCATCAACAGCTCTTATAACCGGACCTCGAGCACAAACAGCGGGTTTAATATCAACGGCTCCAACTTCCAATTCCGGCACCGGTTTGCAAAGCCCTACCGGACGATCTCCCTCGATGTGAATACCACCGCCAATATCAATAACGGCACGGGGACCAATTACGCGATCAACAATATCTACATCAAACACATCGTCGATACGCTCAACCAGTTCTACTACGACTCT
>Ga0310811_10002021_pt1 | contig 25249 bp, 14 predicted proteins | sample YCmetagenome_FD_207642 | JGI IMG/M metagenome (GOLD analysis project Ga0310811, IMG submission 207642) | Soil microbial communities from experimental microcosm in Duke University, North Carolina, United States - YC | ecosystem: Engineered > Artificial ecosystem > Soil microcosm > Unclassified ... | reverse complement strand
CGGGATCGAGCCCGCTTGCTTCCAGCACGTCGGCTGGATATTTCACCACCGTGCGGCAGGAATTGCAGATCAAACGCACCAGCCGCTGAGCCAGAATACAGTTCAGGGCAGACACAAAGTTGTAAGGCTCAACCCCCATGTTCAGGAAGCGGCCCAGCACGTCAACCACGTTGTTCGCGTGGACCGTCGTAAACACCAGGTGGCCTGTCAGTGCTGACTGAATTGCGATCTGTGCGGTCTCGGTGTCGCGGATTTCGCCGACCATGATCTTGTCTGGGTCGTGGCGCAGAATCGAACGAAGACCTCGAGCGAAGGTAAGACCTTTCTTTTCGTTAACCGGAATCTGGGTGATCCCGCGAATCTGATACTCGACCGGATCTTCAATGGTGATGATCTTGTCTTCTTCGGTCTTGATCTCATTTACACCGGCGTAAAGAGTGGTGGTTTTGCCGCTGCCGGTTGGTCCCGTGACCAGCACCATGCCGTATGGCTCTTTGATGTAGCGCCGGAATTTTCGCAGGTCGTCCTCATCGAAGCCCACGACGTCCAGCGTCAACGAGCGGAACTTCTCGCTCATGGACTCCTTGTCGAGCACACGCAGCACGGCATCTTCGCCGTGAATCGAAGGCATGATGGAAACGCGGAAGTCGATCGGGCGTTCCGGCTGCCCGTACTTCACGCGGAAGCGGCCGTCCTGCGGGACGCGGCGCTCGGAAATATCGAGCTCGCTCATGACCTTGATACGCGAAATGATGGTCGAATGATGTTCTTTGGCGATCGGCGGCATGGCCTGCGTAAGCACGCCGTCGATGCGGAACTTGATGGAAACCGAGTCATCCCGGGTTTCGATGTGAATGTCGCTGGCCCGGCGCTGCAGCGCGGTAAAAATCGTGGTATCCACGAGCCGGATGATGGGGCTCATGTCGCCCTGCGCGGTCAGCTTGTCGATGGAGATGCTCTCGTCGCCGCCTTCTTCTTCATGCACGACGGCAAGCGTGAATCCCTCGCTGGCATCTTCGAGCACGCGCTTCGACTGCTCGGTCTTCTTTAGAATTTCGCTGATCTGCGCCAGCGTGGCGACCTTGGTGATAATGCGCTTTCCGAGCAGCAGGCTGATCTCGTCGATCATCATCAGCTGGCTGGGATCGGCGATGGCGATGGCAAGCCGCCCATCGCGCGTCTCTTCCAGGGGAATGAAGTTGTAGCTGAACATCAGCCGCGGCGGAATCTTGGTAAAGAGATCGTGATGCAGCTGAAAATCGTGCAGGTCGATAAACTCGCAACGATACCGGCGGGCGATGTCTTTGGCGCGCTCGATCTCAGAGGAATGGGTCGCGGTCGCGGCCTGGCCGTTGCCTCCGCCCACGAATACCGATTTTTTTTCTACTTTCTCAGCCATGCTTCCCATTCCGAACCTGCCTTACCCGTGCCGCGTCGTACGTCGTCCGCCAAAACCGATTCAATTGCCGCAGCGGCCAACGGCCAACGACGGCTTAATGAATACTCGATGCCAGGTTAAATATCGGCAAATAAAGCGATAGCAATACTGTGCCGACAAAAACCGCCATCACGATCAAAATGATTGGCTCGATCAGCGCCATGGCAGCCGCCAAAGCGGTCTGCACGTCCTCTTCGTAGAATTCGGCGACCGAGTTCAGCATTGCCGGCAGCGCGCCGGTCGATTCGCCGACTTCTATCATCTCCACAGAGAGATCAGGGAAAATCTTCTGCTCCTCCAGACTTCGCGCCAGGCTCTGGCCTTCGCGTACTCGCTCAGACGCGTTGCGAATTCCATTCAGAATCTTGCGGCTGGTCATGGATGCGCCTGTCGTTTCAAGCGATGGAACCAGGGGCATTCCGCCAGTGAGAAGCGTCGAAAGCATTCGCGAAAAAGTGGAAACGTGATACTTGAGCCAGATGTCTCCGACGACCGGAAATTTGTGAGTCAATTCGTCCACCGCCGCCGCGCCTTTATCGGTTGCACGCCAGCGCATTAGCAGAAAAATCGTAACCACCAGCGCGGCAAGTACAAACACCGCATAGCGTTGAATATGTGTGCCCACGGAAAGCATGAACAGCGTGATCCACGGCAGCGTGGCGTTCAAATCGTGATATAGATCAGCGAACCGGGGCACCACGAATACCATCAGGAAAATGAACATGCCAGTAACAGCTGTAATCAGCAGAGCGGGATAGACAAGCGAGACTGCCAGTTTTTTCTTGAAGGTAATTGCCAGGCGCTGGAAATTGACGTAACGCGTGAGTACCTCGTCCAGGTTGCCGCTCTTTTCGCCAGCCATCAACGTAGTGGTATAGATTTTTGGAAAAACGTTCTGCGCGGAAAAGGCTTCCGACAGCAATTCTCCGCCCTTGACCCGTTCCCGGACATTCTGCAGAGTAGTCCGGAAGAACGCATTCTTCTGGCGTTTTATGAGCAGGTCCAGAGATCCAAGCACCGGTAGTCCCGCCTTCAAGAGGGTGAGGAACTGCTGATTGAACACCATAAAAATGGCAGGCTTAATTCGCCGAGTTCGCGCCAGCCCGCCGCCCCCCAGGACTGTTTTGGGCTTGACCCAGTACACCAGCATGCCCTGCTGAACGAAGCGTTCACGGACCTCTGCCTCGGAGTAGCCGTTCTCCACCTGCTGGGTGAGCCGGCCACGCTCGTCCGCGACTTTGACTAGAAACTCAGCCATTTCTTCCTGATTAAGCTGTTTGGCTCCCTCAGTCTAACATCGAAAAATGCTGCTTTTGCAGCTACTTAGCACCGAAGTCTATCGACGGTAACCGTCAGCTACGAGTCATAAGAAAAGGGTACACATGCTCACCGCTCGCTACTCACCGCCTCTTCAATCACCTCGGTGCCTGCCGGGGCCGAAAACCGGAACTGGCCGTCGGAGACGGTCACATTTTCCTTTTCGTTGCTGAATCTATACTCCGTGACCGAGTCGTCGACCGCGTGAATCATGATCCGGGCAATTCTGTGCTCCGGCGTGACTTCGAGAACCACTTGTTCGACTCGGTCCTCAAGCCCCCGCGGGACCCCCCGCAACATGGCATCGCCGGTCTTCCATGCCTGCAAATCCGGCGCAAAAGATAACGCCTTCAACTCTTTCTCCAGCTTGGTTTTACCCAGCAAGAATGCAAGCGGAGAGCGAAGGTCCTGAAGATCCTTGAGCGGAGCCTTCCTCGCCTGTTTTTCTGCCGGGAGGTAAAGCCAGGTGACCTTTCCGTCGGAAAGGAACACCTTCTCCTCTGGAGAACGGTACTCCCAGCGCATCTTGCCTGGTTTTTTCAGCCATAACGTTCCCGCTTCCTCGCGCTGAACCCCTGCACCCTGGTAAATCTCGGCAAAGTCGGACTGAAACGACTGTAGCCGGTTATAGTGCTCGTCAACTTGCTGCGCAACCTCATGAACGTTGGGCAGCGCCGATACCAATCCTGAGCCGGCAATCAATACGAGACTACAGATGATCCAGGCTCGGATTTGTTTACAAAAGGTCATTTTTCAGGGGATTCGCGACTCGGGGTGAACATCCTCTAACGTTTAGATGCCGGAAAGATGCACTGATCAGCCTACACCTGTGCTGCAAGCAGAGGAAGTGGGCACGGCTGGTCAGAACGAACTTGGGCTGTCCGCTTTTGGAGTTTTATTTTGCCTGCTGCAATTTTCCTCGCAACACCACGATCGAAGCCGCCGGCAGTTCGTAGGATGTTCCTGCGTTCGCCTGGACCTGAGATCGAACCGGCGGCCCATCAGGGTCGGCGGCCTTCTTCAGTGGCTGCCACTGATACTGCGCGCGCCCGAAGGTGATGGTTTGAACCGTGCCTCGGAACGATGCATCGGTCCTGTTCTCCGCGTCCTGAAAGTGCAGGCGAACTGAGTGGGGGTTCTCCTGATCTTTATTGATGATCATCAGTGCCCAGTCCCCATCCGGACGTTCCACCGCGTAAGCAGTAATCAGGTTGTGGCCAACACTGTCCTGGACATCACTGGTTGCAGAAAACAGCTTTTGTGGCTCTCCGCCAGGTTTCAGCCACTCGAGATTGATCAGTTGGCTGGCAAAATATTGCGACAGCGGTTGGGTAATCTGTCGTTTCTCGTCCATATTGAAGAATCCGAAGCTGCCAGGGGAATTGTTGCAGCCCGGATGAACGCCTCCCGGAATGTAGTGGAAGTAGTAGAGCCCGTCACCGCCGGCAGTGAAAAACGAACCTACGTAATCCGCCAGCCACAGTCCGCCGAAGATGTCGACCGAGTTTTCCGAGTCGGACGAAGAGATGTTCGACTCGGTGATCATCAGGGGCACGTTCGCAGGTACGCCATCGTCCCGCCAGACCTGCATGATGCCGGAAACCAGAGCCGGTTCGTCGTATAAGCTCCCCCACTGGAATTTGCAGGGATCGTAGGGATAATGTTCAAACGAGAAGAACGCCAGGTCCTGCAGGGCGTCGTGCGATTTCAGGTAATTGATGAATCTGCCCGTAAAGGAAGGATTGCCATTCGCATCGGCCCACACTTCCACGTCTTTGTTCTGTCCAGTAAAGATCGGGCCGCCCAGCTTTAACGACGGGTCGACCTTGTGCATCGCGCGCGCGAACTGAACGTAGAGCGCGGCGTAATCTTCCGGCAGCATGTAATGGCCGTCGGGTTCCTCTCCCATTTCAACGTATGAAATTGGATAATTCCGGTTCTTAAGGTACTTCATTTCCGCGGCGGCGTCTTCCGGAGTGTTATAGATCAGCGCAATGGGAATCATTGCAGGAAGGCCGCGCGTGAAACCGCTGGTATAGAAAAGATCAAAACCGACCTGGGCGCGGCCGCTGCGGTCAATGTCCGACGGTTCGTGCCAGGGATCGACGGAGGAGCAGTAGGTGGGCGTCTGGTCCTGATCCGGCGTGTGCCGTAGAAGATCGTGGAGTTCGCCGTGGGTTCCAATCGTCCCAATAGAAAGCTCTCGGATCGCGTAGCCGACGCAGTTTCGTTTGTCGGCAGAGCCATGGGAGTCGCAGGTGTTGGAAGATTGACTCATCCAGATGCGAATCCAGCGAACGGAAATTGGAGACGAGGAAAGCTTTAGTATTGCGGACCCGCCTTTGCCTTCGCTGATCGAGCCGAATGGAAACGTCTGCCACAACCCCCGATTGGGGACGCGGATCGGATCGTCGCCCGTGAAATATTGAACGGTGTATTGAGTGGCGTACGGATCAGTCCAGGCGATGCGAATGGCGTCAACCATCTGCGGACTATCCAAATCAAAGAAGACCCACTGCGGGTGCAGGGAATCGTCTTCCCCTGTGAATTGTTTCGCGAGGTAAGGATTGCTCTTCCAGTACGTGTTCACGTCGCCGTCGGTCAGTCGCGAATAGCTGACCATCTCGGTGCCATCGTCGCGAGTAACCCCACGATGCGGCAGCGGATAGCCGTAGCTGTAGCGGAGCATTTCGGTGGGCGTCGAGTCTCCTACAAAATAGCCCTTTCCACTCGGATCGCTCCAAGTCCCTTTCGGGTTCCAGTGCCAGGCCTCCTGGTAGAGTTCCGTGTTCTGACGGTAGCTGACCGGGCCCCAGCCTGCTTCGAGTACGCGATCGATCACCGGTTTGGTGAAGGCGGAATCGATGGTTTTTTCGGATAGGCGATCGATGCCTGCGCCCAGCGCCTGATTAGGAATGATGGTCTTGCGAACTTGGCTGGGGGTAACGTCAACGGTGATGGTTTGGGCGGCGCAGCCAACCGCGGCCATAACAATCGCAAGTTTCAAGAAAGTTCTCGATGCCATAAACCCTCCACTCACAATCTCGATCTAGCAGTCATGTTCGTTAACAAACTTAACAAAGTGGCTTATGGCCCGCAGGCCAGGGCCTAAGGCAGCAGCGAAGCTTCCACGTGGTCCAATGCCAATCGAATGGCGCCATGTAACTGAGCTTCCGCGCCCAGCGTACTGATCGCCAGCCTCGGCATGGCGAAATCGTTCTTATCCAGCAGCTCGCGGGTGGCGTCCACCAGAGGTTCGCTGGTTCCAAGCGAGCCGCCCAGGATGATCAACGATGGATTGATCAGCACGCAAATGTTGATGATGGCATTGGCCAGGACTTGTGCCGAAGAACGCAGTAGCTTCCGCGCCGACGCGTTTCCGTACGCCGCGAGTTCGAAAATCTCGGTCGCCCTGAGGCGTCCGCCGTCGCCGCGACTCGCCTGACGCCATCTCTCCTCAATCGCATTGCCGCCGAGCGCTTTCTCCAGCGCTCCGGGTTCTTTCATCAGAATGGGTGAAACCTCTTCTCCCGGCACCAGCAGATACCCGACCTCGCCCGCAGCCCAGTCCGACCCGTGGTAAAGATGGCCATTGAGAACGATGCCCGAGCCAATTCCGGTGCCTAGCGCCAGAAACACGAAATTCGAGGTTCCTTTCGCCGATCCCGACCAGCGTTCCCCAATGGCGGCGGCATTCACGTCATTCTCGACGACCGCAGGAATTTGCAGCTTCTTTTCGAGCAACTCACGGAGCGGGACTGAGTGCCACCCCGAAAGGTTCGGCGCTGAAAGCACAATCCCGGCCCGAACATCGGTGACTCCCGGAGCGCCGGCCCCAACCGCGCGGAGTTTCGAGCGCGGCACTTTCGCCTGTTGAAGCAAAGCCTGCAGGCCGGACTGAATTAAAGCGACGATTTTTGGCGGAGTACGATTGCCGCGCGTGCTCACCGCCCAGCGCGCGACGATACTCCCATTAAGATCGGCGAGCGCGAGTCGAATGGTGCTGCCGCCCAGATCGATGCCTGCCACGTATGCAAAATACGAATTGAAAGCCAGCATGTCAGGCCGGCGGCCGCCGCTAGAGTTTCCAGGTCCAAGGCGGTTTACGAGACGCTTGCGCTCCAGATACTCGATGACGCTCGAAACGGTGGGCGCGCTGAGGCCCGACATACGGACCAGATCGGCACGGGAGCATGGGTTGTTGCTCCGCACGAGCGACAGCAGTTCGCGTGCATTCATTTGCTTGAGCAGTGCCGGGCGCGATGGGCCTGCCGCCCCGGAGCCCGGGTTGGAGAGCTTAGGTGGAGTCATTCGGACGCAACTAACTTAATATTCTTAACAAAGTTTGGCAAGGAAAATGATGACCGGCTGGATGTGAATAGGAATGTTAGCAGACTAAGCGGCCGGCACCCCGGATGTCGCCGGAGCGCTGGCAGACTTGCGCATGCGGATCTCGGCGCCGTTTCGCTCGAATGAAACCTCGTCCATCAGCTGGTTGATGAGATAAATTCCGCGCCCATGAGTGGAATGCAGATTTTCCCCGGCAAGCGGGTTGGGCACATCGGTGAGCGCAAATCCCTGGCCGGGGTCGCGCACCACGATAACAATGTCCGATGATTCGGTACAGGCCACGCAGCACTCGACTTTTTTGTTCGGATCATTGTCGCATCCGTGCACGATGGCATTGGCGAGGGCTTCGCGCAGGGCCAGTTCGATCTGGTATTCGTTTCCTTCGGCGCACTTCATCTCGCGGGCAATCTGCATGACTCCATCCACCACACCAGAAATCGCGTTGGGGTTAGCGGGAATGGTTACATCCAGCTTGCAGGCCGAGCATGCAGGCAGCAGTCCGCTGAGGCGCTGCACGTGGTCGAGCGCCTGTTGCAAATTAACGATGGTGCGATCGCGCTCTGCCTCAGCACGGTCACGTTCTTCGAGCGCGCTCCTCAGGTCCATTAGATTCTTCCGCAACTCAAATTGCGCTTGTACCTGGCGGCTAAGGGCAAGCAGCGCATTCTCCTGACTGGAGGTGAGTTGACGCGGAACCACATCCACGACGCACAACGTTCCTAAAGGATGACCATCGGAACTGCTGAAGGGTGCGCCGGCGTAAAAACGCACTTTAGGATCTGAAACAACGAAGGGATTGGCGCTGAACCTGGGGTCCTTGGTGGCGTCCGGCACAATAAAGAGGTTGGGCTGTTGGATGGCGACCGCGCAAAAGGAGACTTCGCGTGGGGTTTCAGTTACGTCAATGCCGACTCTGGACTTAAACCACTGCCGCTCAGAGTCGATCAACGAGATGAGCGCTACCGGCGTCTCGCAGATGTGCGCCGCCAGAATCGTAAGATCGTCGAAGGCTTTCTCGGGGTCGGTGTCGAGAATCTTGTACTGATGCAGCGCCTGTAATCGGGCTTTCTCGTTGAGCTCCATCCGCGGCCTCCCGTCTTGAACGCACCAAGTTTAATAGCTTTGCGGGTAAAAGGTAACGGGCCGTTGACGGGCAAGTCCGTGCAAGCGCAATGCTATAATTGCTGTTACCGCAGGCCCGCACTTCGCAGCGGGCACGAGTCGGGGAGTGGCTCAGCCTGGTAGAGCACCTGGTTCGGGACCAGGGGGTCGGAGGTTCAAATCCTCTCTCCCCGACCATTTGACCGCTTACGGTAAGTTCCCTTCCGGTTTGGCCCTTGTTGGCAGTCCATGCTCGCTGTCGGGCAAAATCTAAAAGGACTGCGGGCTCTAAAGGCTAGCATTCACTACCGAAGTCACTAAGTGGCGGACCTTTTCCTCTGATACCACTGGCCTTTGGTATTCTCTGCCGCGCACGGCGCCCATGGCGATCTTTTCATTTCGATGTTCCATCGCACTTGCAACCGATGCTGTTGCACTCGCGTGCAATTCGCGCACGCCGGTTGCCTCGATCACATGATGCGCATTGCGCTCCGTGATGCCACTGCCGGCCATAATGGAGATGCGACCTGCGGCCTTCTTGACCAGTGACGCGACCGCCGGCAGGGCATCCTCGACCTTCTGCTCGCCGCCTGATGTCAAAACCCTATCGACGTTCGCAGCAATCAGAGCATCGAGCGACTCGCCCAAGTCACGCGACATATCAAATGCACGATGAAAGGTCACCTTCAGCGGCCGAGCCATCTGCGCGAGGCGACCCGCCCTCTCCACATCGACCCGGCCATCTTCCCTCAGTATTCCCAGGACAACGCCATCCGCTCCGAGCTGCTTTGCGGTGAGTACATCCTGCTTCATGATTTCGAAGTCTTCCTGCCCGTAGAGAAAATCGCCATTGCGCGGGCGGATCATTACGTAGACCGGAATCGAGATGCAGCTGCGAACGGTTGAGATCAGTCCCGAGCTTGGAGTTGTTCCGCCCTCGACGAGGCCGCTGCACAATTCAATGCGATGGGCGCCTCCGCGCTGCGCCGCCAGTGCCGACTCGACCGAGTCAACGCAGATTTCAATTGTGACGGAATCGGCCAAGGTTCCGCCTCTGGCGGGATCATTCTTCAACCGAGCCCCCGCCTACAACGGAAACAACGAACGATGGGCTGCACCTTGTGGTTAGGGTATGAGGCTCGCGGAGTATCGGTTCTCACTTCGACTAAGACTACCTTTTTATCAGAAGGAGTGCCTCGCCAGGAATGCGATCAGCCGAGGATTCAGCGTCGCCTAAGAGAACTGCCGGTCCTTAGAAGAAATATCCTTGTGCCAAAATGAAAAACGACTTCGAATTAACAAGCTTTCATATCAAAATGCAGAAAGCCTACACTCGGCGAGAGGTGTTGAAAAGCGTCGCCGCCAGCCCGTTCATTTTTTCCACCGCCCGCATTGCCCGTGCGGACCAGAACTTCGCCTCGCGCCGCCCGCCGCAGTCGCGTCGAAAGTTCACCTCGCGCGCGGTTGAGGAATTGCTCTCAACCGTGAAAGCCAAAATTGCCGATCCGGAATTGGCGTGGATGTTCGAAAACTGCTATCCGAACACGCTGGATACGACTGTCACTCCGGGCGTAATAAATGGTAAGCCCGATACGTTTGTAATTACCGGCGATATTGATGCCATGTGGCTGAGAGATTCGTCTTGTCAGGTCTGGCCATATCTTCAGCTCGCCAAAGTTGATGCCGATCTGCGCCTGCTCTTTCAGGGGTTGATTGCGCGGCAAACCCGCTGCATCCTTCTTGATCCGTACGCCAATGCGTTTCTTTATGACAGCAAGTCGAAGCCGCTGTCGTGGGCAGTGGGCGATCTAACGGAGATGCGCCCGGGCGTCGCAGAGCGTAAATGGGAAGTTGATTCACTCTGCTACTGCATTCGCCTGGCGCATGCATATTGGCGAGCAACCGAAGACTCGTCTCCATTTGGTGCCGATTGGCTGCACGCTATGCAACTCGTTACGGCAACATTTCGCGAGCAGCAAAGAAAATCTGGCCATGGCAACTATCACTTCCAGCGACGCACTGAAACTCCCACGGATACTCAGGCTCTTGGAGGCTATGGAAATCCGGCTCGCCCAGTTGGCATGATTTACTCGATGTTCCGGCCGTCGGATGACGCCTGTATCTATCCATTGTTTGTTCCCGCCAATCTGTTCGCGATGGTTTCGCTGCGCCAACTGGCCCAAATGGCAAGCGCTATCCCGCATGATGACGCATTCTCAAATGAGTGCAACGCACTCGCTACCGAGATAGAATCAGCGGCGGCGCAATATGGACGTATGTCGGTTGCCGGCCAGGAAGTATGGGCGTATGAAGTCGACGGTTTTGGTAATCAGCTCTTCATAGATGATGCGAACACGCCGGGCCTTCTCGGTCTCCCGTACCTGGGATGCTGCAGCTTAGACGACGCGCTCTATCGTCGAACACGCATAAGAATATTGAGCGATGCCAATCCTTACTTCTTCAAAGGCAAAGTTGCGGAAGGGATCGGAGGTCCGCACGAGGCCATGGATATGATCTGGCCCATGTCAATCATCATGCGCGCGTTGACCAGCACAGACGATGATGAAATCCGGCAATGTTTACGCTGGATCAAAGCAAGTCACGCGGGAACCGGCTTCATTCACGAGACCTTCCATAAGGACGACGCAACACGTTTTACCCGCTCCTGGTTCGCATGGGCGAATTCGCTGTTCGGCGAGTTGATTGTCAAGCTCAGCCAGGAGCGCCCGTGGATACTGAAGAACGCGGAAAGACATTGAGGAAGTCGTTCCATGACACACAGCCTTGATCGAAGATCGTTCATGAAATTTGCAGCGCTCTCGAGTCTTGCTGCGAACCGGAAAGCCTGGGCCGCTCTTGGAAATCAGACGGTAACCAGCCGAGGCGTTAATCAATTTGTGAACGTGTTCATCGGCACAGGCGGGCACGGACACACGTTTCCAGGGACAACGGTTCCGTTCGGTATGGTGCAGCTCAGCCCGGATACGGGAACCGTCGGGTGGGACCATTGTTCCGGTTATCACCACGATGACACTTCGATTATCGGCTTCAGTCACACCCACCTGAGCGGCACCGGCATCGGTGACATGCTGGATGTACTGCTCATGCCTGCTGTCGGCCCGGTGCGCTCAGATCCGGGCAGCCCCGACAACACAGGCAGAGGATATCGCTCTCGTTTTGCGCACGATGACGAGCGTGCCGAGCCCGGATACTACTCGGTGCTGTTGAAGGATTACGGGATCAAGGCCGAGCTGACCGCGACAGCGCGCGTGGGCTTTCATCGCTATACATTTCCTGCCGATCGATTAAGCCATTTCATCGTCGATCTCGCGCATGGCTATGGCGAACACACACGCATTCTTTCTTCTGAAATGTTTTTGGCCGGGAACAATACTGTCATGGGTGGACGGCGCGTGGACGCGTGGGCGAAAGGGCGACATATCTATTTCGCTTTGCGTTTCTCGAAACCCTTCACTTCAGCCAAACTATTTTCCAGCGGAGTGGCGTTGGAGCAAGCCACTCGAGAAGTAAAAGGGACTTTACTAAAGTGTGTTCTCTTATTTCCGACTACGCTCAGTGAAGTTATTCAGATAAAAATCGGAATTTCTGGCGTTAGCGCGGAAGGCGCACTGAAGAATCTCGAGGCCGAAGTTCCCGGGTGGGATTTTGATGCAGTACGCGCTGTCGCCAGTCAAGCCTGGAAACGTGAGCTAGGCAAAATTGCCATCGAAACCAATCGCGAGGATCACAAGCGAATCTTCTACTCCGCGCTTTATCACACCGCGGTCGCGCCAACCTTGTTTAGCGATGTTGACGGCCGATACCGTGGCATGGATCTCGAAGTCCATCAACTCCCGGCTCGCGCTGCGAACTACTCTACCTTTTCGCTTTGGGACACCTACCGGGCATTGCACCCTCTTTTCACGCTCATCCAGGCCGAGCGCTTACCAGAACTGCTCAACACAATGATCCGAATGGCGAAAGAGAGTCCCGATGGAGTGCCGGTGTGGCCGCTGCAAGCTCGCGAGACAGGTTGCATGATTGGCTATCATTCGGCCCCCGTGCTCGCCGAAGCCTACGTTAAAGGAATCCCTGGCGTGGACTACAAAGCTGCGTATCCACTTTGGCGAAAGCGCGCATTCGACGATGCCTACCGCGGCCTGCTGCAATACCGGCGAATGGGTTACATCCCGTGCGACCAGGAAGAAGAGGCAGTTTCGAAGACGCTGGAGTATGCATACGACGATTGGTCCGTCGCGCATCTGGCAAAGGCAGCCGGCGCGATGGATGATTACCGCACCCTGCTTGAACGATCGCGCAACTATCGCAACGTATTCGATTCGAAAACACAGTTCATGCGTGGACGCCTGGCCAACGGCGATTGGGCCGAGCCTTTCGATCCGCGAGGAATGGGACACTCTAAGAAGTGGCGTGACTTCACCGAGAGCAACGCCTGGCAGGCAACTTTCCTTAACCAGCACGATGTCATGAAATATATGGAGCTCTTTGGAAGTGAGAGAGCATTCATTCGCAAGCTCGATGAGCTCTTCGATCAAAGCTCAGAGTTGCCGCCCGATGCGCCTCCGGATATAGCCGGCATGGTGGGTCAGTATGCGCACGGAAACGAGCCTGGGCATCACGTCGCCTATCTTTACTCGTACGCCGGTGAGCTTTACAAAACCCAGGAGCGTGTGCGTTTTCTGCTCGAACACATGTATCGCAACGATCCAGATGGATTGGCAGGGAATGAAGACTGCGGGCAAATGTCGGCCTGGTATGTGATGAGTGCGCTGGGCTTTTATGCGGTGGACCCTGTCAGCGGTAATTATGTGTTTGGTAGTCCATTATTCGACCGCGCGAGCATCGATCTCGGAAATGGCAAACGTTTGGTCGTCGAAACCGAAAACAATGGGCCTGACAGACCCTACGTGCAATCCGTGGCGTGGAATGGCAAACCCTATGCGAACAGCTGGTTCAGTCATGCCCAGATTTTCGATGGAGGAACCTTCCGCATCCAGATGGGGAAACATCCTAACAAGGCCTTCGGGGCAGATCTCGCTGAAAGACCGGCTTCATTCACATTATGAAGGAGCAGATTGTGGCCGCTTAGAACGTGGCCAACTTCTATCAAGCAAAGAGCCTGATTCACGGCGAATGCAGAGAGCACTTTGTCAATTCTGGGCACAGCTAGCTTAAGAGTCTTCAAACCGCCCGGCAATTCCCCTATAATCCGGCACATTGTCTTTCACTGGAGATGCTGTGCTCGCCACTCACAGCCAGGCCGAAACCGAACTTCGCATCTGTATCATCACCGCCGAGAGCTCAACCTTCCCGGACATGCAGCATTTGCTGGCGCCCGCCTTCGCCGCAAATCTGGCGCAAACTGAGGACCAGATTAATGAGGCGCTTAACGATTTCGAAGTGCGGGCCATGCTCATTGATCTGGACAGCATTGGAAACGAACCCGCCGAGGGCCTGACACTGCTCAGCAACATCCGGCAGGCACGTAACGACCTGGTTCTGGTCGCGATAACACGCTCGAACAGCCGCGTGCTGCCGGTAAAGGCCAGTCAAGCCGGCGCCGACGAATTTTTCCTCGCTCCGCTCGATTTCCAGGAACTGCAGATTGTTCTCGTCCGTGCCATCGAGAGGAGGAGCCTGCAGATCGAAGGCCAGCGCCTGGTGGAGCAGGCCGAAAACAAGAATGCCTTTTGCGATCTGATCGGCGGCAGCGAGTCCATGCAGCGCGTATATCAGGCAATTCAGGCGGTGGCAGACAGCAATACGACTGTCCTTCTTCGAGGTGAGAGCGGTACCGGCAAGGAGCTGATCGCGCGCGCCATTGTTCAAAGCAGCAATCGGCGCGACCGTCCCTATGTGTGCCTCAACTGTTCGGCCATTCCCGAGAACCTGATCGAATCCGAACTCTTCGGTCACGAAAAAGGCGCCTTTACGGGCGCCGATAACGCCAAGCAAGGTCTGGTCGAATCCGCCAATGGCGGAACGTTGTTCCTCGACGAGATCACCACCCTCGACCACTCCCTGCAAAGCAAGTTGCTGCGCGTCTTGCAGGAACGCACGGTGCAGCGCGTGGGCGGGCGTTCGCCGAAGCGAATTGACTTTCGCTTGATCGCTGCTACGAATGACAATCTCGAAGAACTCGTGCGCCAGGGCCGTTTTCGCGAGGACCTCTACTACCGCATCAACGTTGTGCCAATCTTCGTGCCGCCGCTACGCGACAGAAGCGGCGACCTGCCGCTGCTGGTGGACCATTTCCTGCGCATTTACTGCGCTTCAAACAATAAGCCGCTTAAGCAATTGGAACCTGAAGCGCTCGAAATAATGGAGGATTACTCCTGGCCGGGGAATGTCCGCGAACTTGAGAATATCGTTCAGCGACTTGTGCTGATGAGCGGCTCATCGGACATCAAGGCGACCCATCTTCCGCAACAGCTGCTTTATTCGAGCAACGCCAGCCAGGAGGCGATCCTGATTCCGGAAGAAGGGGTTGATTTCGACGCTGAAATGGAACGAATTGAACTTGCCTACCTGAACGCAGCCCTGCGCCGAACTCAGGGTAAGAAGACAGCAGCCGCGGCGCTACTTCGAATCGACCCGCAACGAATGAAGTACCTCTGCCGGAAGCGGAATGTGGCGGCAGAAGGTTAAAAATTAACCTGTGATCGGTTAATTTTTAACCGAGAGGATAAAAATTTAACCACAATCGACATCCGGAAAATTCTTATGCAATTCGTAAGTAGCTGATTTCATTGGCATACACAAAGCAATCGGGCGATCAGGCAGTTTGGCATCTGCGTTGCTCTATTACAAAACGTCCGCCAGCAAAAATCTAAAACAAAGTTCAAGGAGCGCCACATGTCAATCGAGAAAAAGTCCCTGATCAGCAACCGCGCAGCCAGCAAGAAAGCCAATGTGACGAAGCCGAGCGCCACCACGATTTCTACTTCCAAACTGTCGTCCACGCTGACCAGATCGAAAGTTGCCAGCGGCAAGGTAGCCGTAACGATGTCGCGGCCCCGCGTAGGCGGCGCCAATCGCCTGGCGGTATCCATGGCGAAGCCGATGACGCGCGCGATGGTTGGTATGAAGGTAAAGGTTTAAGTGTTTCGCCGCTCAGCGGCTGGCGGCCGTTTGGGGTAGCAGCTTCGGCCGGCGGTAGTAATAAAGAGCGGCAGGTAGCTTGGATTTTCAGGCCGAAGTCTGCGAAGGGCCGATACATATCGGCCCTTTTTCATTTGTTCCTACCACATCTTCCGGTTGACCAATTCACGACCGAATCGCCAGGTGAAAGCGCCCAGGCTTCGTCTCGCAACCACGATCTTCGCAGTTCCCGTGGATCCCGCCAAGAGCCGGCCGTCGTTTTTCAATAAGACTGTTCCCAGGAAATATCGCGGAGGGTTTAGCCCTTGCAGTTGCTCTTTGCTCGCCATGCCTTCAGCAATCGGCACCGAAGACGCCGACAAGAACGACAAAACTCCTGTGACTGGCCGAACCTGCCCCTGAGGCAGGATTCGCACGGTCTCGCCCACGCGTACGTCGTGCATGGCAAACTCGGGGATATAAATTTGCGCTTTCATGTTTGCTTCATCGGCGACCTGAAGAACCAGATCACCTGCGTCCAGGGAGCGGCCGACGAGGTCTTCCGCGTTCGCAGTGGTCACGACTCCAGAAATCGGGCTCGCAAGCGACAGCCGGCTGAGTTGTTCGCCGGCCAGTTCACTGTTCCTGAGCTCACGCTGGCGGTCTTGCTCGGCTGCGCCGAGATCACCGTAACTGCGAAGCGCTTTCACCACTTTGGTGTTCGCTTCGGTCAGTTGCTGGCGCGCTTGCGCGGATTGAGACTCGAGATCGAGGTTGCGAACCTGCGCCAGGGTCGTTCCCGCGGCGACCTCATCGCCCTCACGCACTGCCACGGATGCGACAATGCCTGGAACCGCAGTACGCAGCACGGCAATGTGCGCGGGTTCGAGCAGGAAGGCTCCTTGCACGTAATCCGGCCATATCGGAAGGAATAAAATCAGAGCGAATGACACCGATGCGACAGCGATCCGTGCAGGAGTGAACCAGGCGCGCAGACGTTCTTTTTTGTCGAGATAGAGCATGTTCATGAACTTCACCAGAAGCTTGATTCGCGAGCGAAAGACCCACACTCCGATCGCGCCCGCGGGAACAAATGCCCATTCGGGGCTGAATGACCGCAGGATGTGGAAGGTCAAGACCATCAGGAATGAGAGAAGGACGTAGCTGTACATCCCCGACAACACTGCGTAGATCGCATAAAAAGGACGCTTACGCCGGGACACATAAGGCACTTCGACGGGAAGCCGAAAGACGTGCTTGCGCATCCAGGCTGATAAGTATTCTGTGCTGCTTTCTTTGAGCGAAGGTTCCTGAACCAGCTCCGAGAAGATCAGATAGCCGTCGAGCTTGATGAGCGGATTCAGATTCAGCACCGAAACGCCGATGCCGGTGACCATCATGGCCTTGTAGGCCCAGTCGTGAACCGTCATTCCTGGAGCGGTTCCCCACCAGATGACAGTCGCCACGAAGCATACGACAAGATCCAGCCAGATACCCGCGAACGCGGTCACGATGCGCGCCCAGCGGCCGCCCAGGATCCAGACCTGCGTGGCGTCGCAGAAGAAGCTGGGCGCGAAATACATCAGCATGAACCCCATTTTTTCGATGGTCGCCCCGTAGTGCTTTCCTGCCAGCCCGTGTGCGGTCTCATGAATCGCGGCCATGGATCCGAAAAGGAACCAGAATTCGATCAAATCCGTTCCCGACTTCGCCGTGAAGTTGTAGAACGCAAAACTGTCTGCGAGGACTTCGCCGAAGCGGTCGGCCCACATCCAACCCATGAGCGCGAACAAACCGAGGCTGGTCCACGCGAACCAGGGCGTGAACAGGAAGCGGACCTTGGGATAAAGCCAGGTGATGTAGGTATCGGCGTTGTCCCAGGTTTTAATTTGGATGTCGGCAAAATCAATCTGCCGGGAGCGCCGCTTCTTGCGCGAGGCCCGCAATTCCTCCTGGAGCGTCATGTTGCGTTCGAGAGGGCTCTTGTACAGCAGCGGACTATTGGATTGGAGATAGCTGGCGAGTTCTTTTATGTCATCGGCGGCGATCGCAGTCCCGCTTTCCCGTTCGAACTGGGCGGCGATTTCGTCCCACGATCTTCGTCCGTCAAATAACTGGATCAGCTGCCACTGCAAGGGCGAAAAACGAAACGCCAGGTCAGAGCCTGGCATTTTAACCAGCACAACCGCTTGCCCCTGCTCGATGTGCTGCTTGGAGATGACCCGTGGATCGAGCTTGGGAGGTGCCTGCCGGATGATGCGCTCCGGCATCTCTGGCAGGGCAACTTCGAGAGCACGAACTATATTCATGGAAGGTTGGGCAGATGAAGCTCTGCACGCATCCCCGGCCGCAGGCCGGCCGTGTTTCCGGTCAGTTCGGCTAAGATTTCAATGGTGTCGCTGGAAGGATCAACGACCGGACTCACCTGGAGAATTTTGGCGCGGTAGCTGTGAGAGTCCGGGTTTTCAGCAGGTGTAACTCCGACTAACGTCCCTTGGCGCACTCGTCCGAGAAACTTTTCCGGCAGGGTGACCCGGATGCGAAGGGGCGCAACGGCAGTGACCCAGAAAAGGCGATCATTCTTGACTACGCTCTGCCCGACTCTCACATAACGGCGCGCTACCACACCATCGAACGGCGCCGTGATGCGGGTCTTTTCCAGTTCCAACTGCAACGACTGCTCGCTCGCCTTGGCGTTGGTGAGTAATTCCGAAACGCGCTTCACGTCCCACTGATCGGACTCGGCTTTGTACTTCGCATGATCGAGCTGTTCTTTTGGGATGATTTGCGCGTCCCACAATTTTTGTGCGCGGGCGTAATCCGCGTCCAGGACCTTGGCTTCCGCCTCCCAATTCTTTAGGTCATTTTCTGTGCTGCGAGTTTTGGCGCGGGCGGCTTCGAGGTCGGCGGAAATCTGCCGGTCATCAAGGTTCGCCAGGAGTTGCCCTTTTCTAACTGCGATTCCAGGTTCGGCCGTAAGCTTCGCGATGATGCCATCGCGCTGTGCCGTCACGTCCACTTCGTTTTCCACAATGATCGGGCCGGTCGCGAGAAACTCGTCCGACATTTGAGGCGTGGCGGGAGCGGCACTTTTAGATTGCGCTGCGGCTTCAGCGGCCGAAACCGTCGAAGGCGGCGAAGCCGGTGAACTGGTGCAGGCAATACTGAACGACAACGGGAGAACAATGAAGAAGATGTTGGCTGATTTCGACATAAACTTTTTCACTTCTGACTTCCTACTTCTGAATTCGCTTCACCACCCGAACCAGCTCCACAGCTTCGACCAGACCCACATGGCTGGCTTGCGAAGCAGCACAACGCCGGCAGAATGCCAATCGGTGACAATCTTTCCTCTGCCCTGCATGCCGGCACGCAGGACGGCATCTGGGTTCGCGACGCCGACGCGGGCAAAGAACACCACGTCAGTGTCCCTCAACACGCCTTGCGGACTGACCACCACCACCTGCCCGCGAAAAGTGCGCTCCGGGAAACTTTCGAACTTCAGGCGCGCCTTCTCTCCGGGACGCAGCAGGCCGGCATCAGTCCCATCGATCGCCACGTCCACCAGAGCCTGCGAGCTGTCCACAATATCCACGAAGGTGTCGCCAGCCTTGAGTTTGTGCCCCACCAGATTTTCGATTTGCGGCGTCGCGACAACTCCGTCGATAGGACTTCGAATCGCAGTTTTATTTAGCCGCTCCTGCGCGCGCGTGACCTCGGCTGCCCAGTAGTCTGCTTGCGCACGCTGAATGCCTGCCTCGCTCCCATCGTTGTTGGCGAGAGCGCGATTCATTTGCGCCGAAGAGATTTCGTATTTCGCCTGGGCGGCGGCGAGAGCGGAACGATACTCCCAGTCCTCAAGATTGGCGATCACGTCACCTTTCTTCAGCAAATCGCCTTCACGCACGCGGACGCTCTTGATCACGCCCTCAAACTCCGCTCCCAGCCGAGCCATGTGTGCTGGCGCGACGACCGCCGTGCCGTCCACTCTTAAAGGCAACGGGAACACCAACAGGAACAACAACACAGCCGCCACTCCTACCGACCATGCCACGCGACGATGCTTTTCAAGCGCCAGGAACTTTTTCTTTTTCTCAAGAAATGGCTGCAGCACGGTGGCGAACGGCACTTCTTTGTAAAGAGACGCATTGCGCAATGCGACCGTGGCCTGGCTCGCCAGGACTTTAATCATTTCCAAATGCGCTTCTGACAGGAAGTCCGGATCGCTGCTCTCGAAAGAGAGAATTCCCACTCGCCCTTCTTCGTCCGCAAGCGGAATAATGTGGCAGGCGCGCATTCCAGTTTCTGCAAAATACTCCCGGAACTTTGCACGAGTCTCTTCGCGGTCGGACTCGATTTCTTCTCCGCGCTGCGCGACCAGCAAGGGCTCTTTCAGAATCGCACCCCAACGCAAGATGTCGCGCAAGCCGCGGTATTGGGGATCGTCGGCATTGAGTTGAGGAGTTCCGGAAACTGCTTTGAGCGTAATTCCGCCGCGTTCATCCAGGGCGATTCCAGCGCGTTCGTATGGGATAACGGTCGCCGGACCATTGACGATTGCCTGCAACACGCGATCAAGATCAAGAGTTGATGTAATCTCGCCGCTGGTTTTGACCAGCGCTTCAAGAATCTCAACCTTGCGTTCCGCCATCAGCAGGCCGGCGTTATGCAGCGCGCCCACAGCCGTTTCAGTGAGGCTGGTGAGCGCGAAAAGCTCGTCCTCGTCGAAAGGAGCTCCATCCAGGCGATTCACCGCCTCGACCACGCCGACCAGCGCGCCGCGATCGATCAGCGGAGCTGCCATCAGCGAGAAAATTGCGCCCTCCTCAATCTCGCCGTTGCGTTGGCTCAGGCGCTCATCGTCCGCAGATTCGATCAGCAGCGTTTCCCCGTTGTCGGAGACATCCCCAGCGATACCCTGGCCTGCTGTTTGAACATCGTTTTGGCTGACGGTGGGATCCGATCCCGCCTGGTACATCAGCAGCACGGACTCGTCGGGCTGCAGCAACCAGACGTTCACCGCCTGGCACTCCAGGACTTCTTTGAACTTCAGGCCGATGATGGGGAGCAGTTGGTCCAGTTCGAGCGTGGAGCCGAACACCTTTTCGAGATCGTAGAGCTGAGTGACACGGGTGATGGATGCAAGCGCGCTATTGCGCTCCTGCTCGTACGCGACCGCGTTCGCCAGGGCATTGGCGGCAATTGCGGCAAGGGGCTGCAGCGCGGCGAGATTGCTTTCGGTGATTGGACTTTCCAATCCGACAACTTCGATTGCGCCGAACAGTTCCTCGCCGCTTATCAAAGGGATGTAGGCAAGCGAATACGCCGTTCGCCGAAGATTCAGGTGAGCGTACTGCTCTCGCGTTAACTCTTTTTCCGAAAAGATGAGCGGTTCAGGTTTGGCGGCAAGAACGCCGAGCGTACCCTGATCGCATGCAACGGTAGGATCGTGCACGGTGACATCGCCGGCCGTGGCCTGCGCAGTCCAGAATTGTGCGTCATCTAAAGTGGTAAGAAAGTAGACGGTAGCTGCGCTTCCCGGCAGGACATCCCCGACGGTTGCAGCAATGGTTCGGGCCCGCGGAAGGACTTCCCGTTGATCAAATAATTGGGCCGAGAAGGCGGCGATATCGACCGCCAGCACCGAACCCTGGATCGCCATAGTTAAGGCCCTGAAGTGACTTCGCGCGCAAGCCCGTCCTTTTGGCTTGCAGGCGGCGGGCAAAACCCTCTTGCAAATTCCGAACGCTTACTCTAAGTTGAGTGACTCTAGCAAAGGGATTTTACACTGTCAACGAAGTTTGCTCTGGCTGAGCGCTGGTATCGGAGCCATCTTGGACATTGATGTTCGCACCATCGGAGCCGTCAAGATCGTTAAGCTGCGCGGCCGCCTCTCACTTGGAGATCCTGTCGAGCGCCTTCGTGCCACGCTCGATGATCTGCTCGGCTCTGGAGAAAATCGATTGGTTCTCGACCTCGAGGAGCTGGCGACCATGGATTCCAGCGGCATCGGATTGTTGAGCCGTTTTCTTACGGCAACCAAGCAGCAGGGCGGATCTCTGAAGCTGGTCAATCCTTCCAAGTTCGTTCTGCAGACGCTAAAGCTGGTCGGTCTGCTGAACCTGTTCGAAGTTTTCCCCGATAACCAGGCTGCTGCAGCGTCGTTTCAATGATGTTGGGCGTGGAAAACAACTCAGCATCAACCCAAATTACAACTTTGGTTGTACGCAAACCTTTTCTCTCAACGTAAAAGCAAAGAAATCCGCTCAAACTTCCTTGACACTGCGGTTTCCGGCTTCCATAATTCCAATAGGTTTGTACGCGTCGGTCTGCGCCACCAGGTCCGTCACGATCACCCAGGGCTACTAACTCCACGAAGAAGTGCGCGTGAGTGAATTGCGCCTTGAGCGGAAAACCATGACGCTAACCCGGCGATTCGGTCTGCGTTGCAAAAATGATTTCGTGGTCAATCGCTTCGGAAGAACTTCAGAGTTCCGCGCATCGGTCTGGCCATCAGCAACGATGTGCGTAAGTCTTCGAGCCGTCATTGAGAAAGGTGCCGCCATGTCACTTCGTCTGTGTACGCAAAAAAGTTGTCCTGCCAGAATCTTGACCACGCTGCTGGTGGCCGTTTTCCTGCTGCTCATCATCGCTGCCCAACCTCTGGTCGCACAACAGCCATTAGGCGACAAACCATTTACGAATTATTTCGTCACCGGCGACTATGTGGTGGGCGGATGGGTGGAGCAGTCGAGCAATGGTGTTTTGGCTACGGGCACAATTAGCATTCCAGATAGCCAGAAGCAGCCTAATGCCGGTTCGATTCCCGTTGGAGCCGACATCGTAGCCGCCTATTTGTATTGGGGAACTGTCGAGGGCAGCCAGACGTTGTTTGTGGGACAGCAAGCAGTTTTTAATGGTTACAAGATCGTCGGGAAAGTTCTCGGCAACCCAAACGCACCGACGTCCTGGAGTTCGGGAGGGTGCACAGGTTCTAGCACGGGTTCAAAGACCATGCGCATGTATCGGGCTGATGTTCGTCCCTACCTGCCCCTCGACACGAATTCAGCATCTCCGACTTTCGGAGCTCTACTCGCGAACGGGTTAAACGGGTCGATACCAGTGCAAATCGCTGACAGCGGTAGCAATGGGAATACACAGCCAAATGCACTCGGCGCGACTCTGGTAATAATTTACCGCCAGCTGTCACCTGCACTGCCACTGAACGCCATCGTTCTTTACGATGGCTCCTATGCTCCGAGTAATTCCAACCCGACAATGAACCAGACTCTCATTGGGTTCGATGAGCCTGACGCAACTCATGCCGCAAAGATCACCCATATTGTGGCGAACGGGCAGATGAACAAAGGAGAAACTGTAAAATTCGATGGGAACAAGCTCGATTCTTTGTATGGCTCCGCCCCTCCTTTCCCTGGCATTTACGGCGCTTGGGACAATCCGACATGGGATGTCACTCAGTATGTGCATGGCGGCCTAGTCGGATCCAATTTCGATACACAAGAGGCCACCTCAGTTTCTCCCAGTTCTACGAACAGTGGCTGCGTCAACTGGGGAGCAATGATTTTCAGCACGACTGTACAGGACAGTGACGCCGACGGCCTGCTCGACATTTGGGAACACAATCATAGCTACACCGACGCTGCAAGCGGCAGTCAGATAGCGCTGCCGGGAGCCGATCAGGGAAAGAAAGATCTGTTTGTACAAGTCGATTACCTCACGCTTAGAGACCCAAACAATTCAAATCCTCTCACTAACGTCTTACATTCACACCTCCCAAAACAACAGGCTTTGGACACGGTGGGGCTGGCTTTCTTCAATCAACACATCAACGTGCACTTTGATTTGCCACAAGGAATTTACACCGGTGACCCATACGTAATCTCGACCGGAGCGAATCAGCCCGGTGTAGGCGGTAATGAAATCTCCGAAAGCTCTTTACTCTGCAACGCAGCTAACTGCGCATTTCCCGGTCAGCCTGCCGTGAGTTGGAAGGGCGGTGTGGAAGCGCTACAGAATACCCAGAATCCCAAGGCACCAGCCGGCAACCTCTACTTCCAGACGGGCCGTGGCCAAAGCTATCGGTACGTACTATTCGGCCACTCCATGGGAGAACCGAGATTCTACTGGAACACGCTAGCAAATCAGCTTGCAACAGCAGACGCTCCCGAGCTCGGCGGCTCCGCCCCGCAGCTGGTCTCAATCGTGAATCAGGGGACGAGTGCGACAGTGACTATCAAATCCCCAACGCTCATAAACGGAACAACCCCCCCTCAATTTCTACCATTGGTTGTTAAGCCGGGAGACTGCACAACCATGGTTCCTCCACCGCAGGCCTGCGGCGATGCGAACAATGGAACAGTGACTATTTCCGGGTCGCTGACTCCTGCGCCGGGATTTAACCACCTGACAGCCCCTTCCACATTGACGTTCCCCTTGAATGGGACGTACACATTTACTTTCCTCAGTTCGAGTGGGCCCGATAACAATGGCGTGATCACTACCCAATTCACCATCCCAACCTCTGGCGCTACGGACGGCACTTATCAATTCAATTGCAGCCAGCTGGTTGCGAATCCTCCTTGCATTGCCGAGCCGCAGCTCGGCGTCAGTTATTTGGGACCCACCACGTCTTCGGGACACGCAGACTTCGGCGGTGGAGGCGACGTCGAGGTCACGCTTGGCCTGTGGGGAGCTGATGACGTTGCAGGGTGTCAAACAGACCCGTCCCAACCGGCGGGCGCGCAAGGATTCTGCAACAACCAGGTTGGAACTCTCAAAACACAGACCGGCACGCTGATGCACGAACTTGGTCACACCCTGACCCTTACGCACGGGGGAACCTACTATCAGGCGGGGCTTCCAACTTACGACATAAATTGCAAGCCGAACTTCCTCAGCGTGATGAACTATCTGTTCCAGGTACGAGGGTTCCCGGACGTTCCTGACGGCGGATTTAACTACTCCGGGCAAACGCTTCCGTCTTTGAATGAAACGGCAGCAGCTCAGAACGGGGTCCCACGTCTAAGCGAAACCACTGGCCTTGGAGTAGATCCAGCAACAGGGAACGCCCAACATTTGTCGCGCTGGTATTCAAAGCCGAATGCCGACGACAGTGCTATCGGTAATTTCGCGTTGGCACACTGCGAAGGTTCGCCATTGCTGCAGGGAGAACCAAATTCCGTTCGCGTTGAGGGAACGCTTGCGCCAGGCGGTACTTTCTCTGCACCGGTCGACTGGAATAACGACCTCACAGCCGGCAACGATCCGATATTAGGACAAGATCTTAACCACAACGGCAGCTTTGCTGACACGCCTTTCTTAGGCTTCAATGACTGGGACAATATCAATCCTGCCGCTCCCGGCGACAGCACGGCTTTCCAACAAATCAACGCAAGATCGACTGGTTTCGGCTTTTCCGAAGGTGGCGGCTTGATACGTAGCCCAGGCTCTGGTCTAATACGTAGCCCCGGCTCGGGCGTAGACGGAGAGGGCAGCGGTCTAATACGTAGCCCCGGCTCGGGTTTGATACGTAGTCCTGGCTCTGGTCTAATACGTAGTCCTGGCTCGGGTGAGCAAAACACCGAAACCGCCAACTCTGTTGCCGATCCGCCAACGAACCTTTCCTGTACCACACCGTTGCTGCTGAACGGGGTAACGGTTGCGGGATGTAGCCCTTCGACTGGCGGCACGTTCATGGCGAAGGCTAAAGCTGTTCCGCTCACTTGGAAAGCACCCGACTTCGGCCAGATTCGCAGTTACGTTATCTGGCGCGCAATCGGCAACTTCCAAACACCTCAGCAGGTGTTTGCCAATTTCACCAAGTTCTCTCAGATTGGCAGCATTAGTAACCCGAACGGTGCCGCAGGTACCTCATTTGTGGACACGTTCCAACTGAAGAGCGGCACGACATACACGTACTTC
>Ga0310811_10002020_pt1 | contig 25249 bp, 19 predicted proteins | sample YCmetagenome_FD_207642 | JGI IMG/M metagenome (GOLD analysis project Ga0310811, IMG submission 207642) | Soil microbial communities from experimental microcosm in Duke University, North Carolina, United States - YC | ecosystem: Engineered > Artificial ecosystem > Soil microcosm > Unclassified ... | reverse complement strand
ATAATCATTTTTTCCATGCGGATGAAGCCTTCATCAATGGCGTTGCCACCTACTTCCCTGGCTATCTGCCGTTGAGTTTGGAAGGCATTGAACATGGCTATCTTTGGCAGTTGGTCACCTATCAGTTCATGCACGCGGGCTTTTGGCACATTTTTCTGAACAGTTGGGTGATCTACTTTTTTGGCCGGGAATTGGAGGAAATTCTTGGTGGCAAAAAATTTCTTGTGCTGATGTTTTCGAGTGGAATTGTCGGCGGTATTTTTCAGGTGCTTGTGGCTTGGGTCTGGCCACAATATTTTGGCACACATATTGAACATGGTCAGATTATTGGCGGCGCGGTCGTTGGCGCTTCCGCGTGCGGATTCGGCCTGATTGCAGCATTTGCGGCGATGTTTCCGACACGAGAACTGACACTGCTGTTGTTATTCGTAATTCCCGTGACGCTACGCGCCCGGACGCTGCTCATCGGCTTTGCCGTGGTGGCGGTGGCGGGATTCTCTTTTCCGAACATCATCATGCCGCATGTGGCGCACGCGGCGCACATTGGCGGTATGGTGATGGGCTGGTTCTTTGTGCGGAAAATTTTGCAGGGCGACTGGACGCGGCTTGCAGGCGCCCTGCGCCCGGTGGAAAAGGAAAAAACGGTCCGTCCCGGCCTGCGTCCGTTGGAAACGGCGGACGATGACGATTTTGTGGAAAGCAAAGTGGATCCCATTCTCGACAAGATTTCTGCGCACGGCATCCAGAGCTTGACGGCGCGGGAGCGGGAAATTCTGGAGGCGGCCCGCAAGCAGATTCGTCGTTCTTGAACCAAGGACGCAACATGGCCACCGAAGGTTCGCACCGCCGCGCGGTTCAGATGCTCGTGTTCTGCACGTTGCTGTGGGCACTGAGTTTTCCCGTAATGAAGGCGCTGGTCCTCACGCAGCAATCCCTTTTGCCATCGGCGGGCAGTTGGTTTTTCAGTTCCTTGAGCGTGGTGTATCGGTTCGGATTGGCGGGAATCATTTTGCTGTTGTTCACCTTCCGCCAGATGTTATCCGTCCGCCGTCTGGAACTGGAGCAGGGGATGGTGTTGTCGGTGTTTGGCGGCTTCGGCATTTTGTTTCAGATGGACGGACTGGCTTACACGTCCGCTTCCACCTCGGCCTTTCTCACCCAGGGCTATTGTCTATTCATTCCATTGTGGGTGGCGTTGGTGAACCGGCGCTGGCCGACTTTAAAAATATTTTTAAGCATTGCGCTCGTGCTGGCCGGCGTCGGCGTGCTGGCTGAGATCAGCATGCATTCAATCAAACTGGGGCGGGGCGAAATTGAAACCCTCATCGCCTCCCTGCTGTTCACCGGCCAGATCCTGTCGCTCGAACATCCGCGCTATGCGGGCAACCGTCCCATGTGCCTGACCGTCGTCATGTTATTGGGAACTGCCTTGGTCGCGCTGCCACTCGTCACCGTCACCGCGCCAACTGCCGCCGCCTGTTTACAAGCCTACGCGTCGCCCTCCGCCGTGGCTTTTCTGGCCATGATTATCGGGTTCTGCACACTGGCCGCCTTCATCATCATGAACACCTGGCAGCGCCGGGTGACTGCCACCGAGGCGGGATTAATTTACTGCGCCGAGCCGGTCTTTGCGAGCTTCATGGCCTTGTTCCTGCCGGGTATTTTCTCGCTTTGGGCCGGCATCAGCTATAGCAACGAGCACCTCACCACGCGTCTATTGATCGGCGGCGGCCTGATTACGCTGGCGAATGTGTTGCTTCAATCGAAATGGCTGGAGAGAAAGCCATTGGAAACACGTGAGCGTTGAAATGGAGCGAAGGGAAATCGAGCGGACGAAACTCGTTGCAGACGGTCGCAGTCTTGCTGGATTAGGTTATAGGTAAAAGACCCAAGATAAGTGCAAATGTCTTAAAGTTGGGGGCCGTCTCTACCCAGTGGTTGTCAATTCCTCGGTGCGACCAACGTAGACGAAGCACCCGTGGATCTAGTTGGCTGGTCCGATAGTCCAACAAAATGGGTGCATCCGAGCCAGGCCCAAAATCTCCAATGTCCAATGCTAGTTCAAAATCAATTTCTGAAGGCGCAGAAGTCTGATCCAACCAATATTTATTGCTGGCGGCTCGCTCGGCGACGGTATGAAAGGGCGGAGCTAACAAATAAAGTGATTCCTCTTCGGGAGCGAGTTGTTTGATGCGGGGGACGGACACTAACAGAGTGAGATTTTGGCGAATCTCCTCATTACGATTCCGAGGCCACCGTCCTGCGGCAAGTAATTCTTGCAGAGAACCTGGAAGTTGAAGCATTAAAAAAGACTGATGCCGCCAATTATATTTGTCCATCAGAATTTCGGTTGTATTTCCGCCTTTTAATTCCTCACTTTTCCTTTTTAATTAAGCCATGATTATGCGCTATTCCCGCCCCGAAATGCGGGCGATTTGGACCGACGAAAACAAACTCAAGATCTGGTTGCAGATCGAACTTCTCGCCAGCGAAGCGCTGGTGAAGGAAGGCGTCGTCCCCGCCAAAGATTTCAAGAAGATCAAAGCCGGTTGCGATAAATGGTTCGCCGATCTACCCGGCCTCGTCGCCCGCCAGCGCGAATTGGAAAAAGTTCTCAACCACGACGTCATTGGTTTCACCACCGCCGTCGCCGAGGCCATCAACGATCAGGCCAGCCGCTGGTTTCATTTCGGCCTCACCAGCAGCGACGTGGGCGACACCTGCTACGCCGTGCAGATGATGCAAAGCGCGGACATCCTTATTGCCGACGTGAAGGCAGTCCTGCCCGTCATCGCGCGCCGCGCGAAGGAACACAAGTTCACGCCCTGCATGGGCCGCAGCCACGGCATCCATGGTGAACCCACGACCTTCGGCCTGAAGCTCGCGTTGATGCACGATGAGTTCACCCGTGCCCTGCGCCGTCTCGAATCCGTCCGCGATGTTGTCGCCGTCGGCAAAATTTCCGGCGCTGTTGGAACGAGCGCGCACTTGTCACCGCGCGTGGAGGCTTACGTCTGCAAGAAGCTCGGCATTCAACCCGCGCCTATCGCCACGCAAGTCGTGCAGCGTGACATCCACGCTGAGTTCCAACTCGCGATGGCCCTCGTCGGCGCGAGCATCGAACGGTGGGCCGTCGAGTTCCGCCACTTGCAACGCACCGAAGTGCTCGAAGCCGAAGAACCGTTCACCAAAGGCCAGAAAGGCAGCAGCGCCATGCCGCACAAGCGCAACCCCATCACGTGGGAACGCCTCACCGGCCTCGCCCGCGTGTTGCGCGGCAATGCGATGGCGTCGCTGGAAAACGTCGCACTCTGGCACGAGCGCGACATCAGCCATAGCAGCGTCGAGCGTATCATTTTCCCGGACAGTTGCACGCTGCTCGATTACATGTTCGGCCTGCTCACGCGCCTGATGGACGGCATCGTCGTCTATCCCGCGAACATGAAGAAGAACCTCGGCCTCTCGCTCGGCATGTGGAACAGCCAGACCGTCCTGCTCGCGCTCATCAAGAAAGGTCTCACCCGCGAAGCCGCCTACAAACTCGTGCAGGACGCCGCGATGAAAACCTGGGAAGTCAAACACGCCGGCCGCGATGACGCAGACTTCGTGGAACAACTCAAAGCCGATCCCGAAGTCTCAAAGCATTTCAAGAAAGGTGAACTCGAAGCCCTCTGCTCGCTGGACTTCCATTTCAAGGAAGTGAACAGCCGGTTTAAGAAGCTGGGGCTTTAGCTATTCGTTGAATCTGTATTCTTTGCCTTCGAGTTCGATGACTGATTTAATTCCGCCCTCAATCATTTGCATCCCGAGGTTGAACGGCGGAATTTTACCTTCGGGAACAAATGCAACGAAGATTTCACATCCTTCATAGAAGCACATCTTCAAGATAAACAGACCGAATTGGTCTGGGTCGCTGAATTGATAGGAAAACACGGCAGGGTTATTTCCACGGCGTTCTTTTCCTCTTAGTTCAATTTCGGAGCGATGTTTTATGAACTGGATAAATGCAATACCGTTCTTGGTTTTTTGTTCAAGGTGAGCCATCAAGACTTTGGTGATTCCCTTGAACCTCTTGTTGAACTCATGGCAAAACAGGCCTAATGCGATTTGCTCGAAACATCTTTCAAGTCGTCCAAAATCCGGAGTTCCGCGTATGACTTCGATAAATTTATTTTCCTCGAGCCGCACCATAAAATGCTTTCGTTCGAGAAACGCTTTGTCGAGCAAGCGATTGGAACTCTTGGCAATCGCTCGGTTGACCTTGGTCATCTTGTGCCGATAGCCAATTGAGTTATTACCGATTATTCCGGCCAAGCTTACCATTAAGAATTCATCGTCCGCAGATTTGCTCGAATTGTGTGCATCGCAAGAGGGAACAGTTATCAAACCATCTCGAAAGCTTTTTTCGGCAATGTCCTTCCGCTCGGGAAAGATACATTTTGGTGGAACATGTTCCTTCGACGTGGCGGAGCTATCGCACCTGTAACAAAGCTGACGGCTGTTCACTTAATAAAGAGTTACCTAAATCAACAAAAAATACCACTCAGTTCACTCTCGCGCTCATCCACGACGGATTTCGGAACCTTGGAACCGGATCTCAATGCGAAATACTTTCTTGGTGCGGCAGGTCACTTTGCCGGTGGTGAGTTCGATCTGATCCGGGATTTCGATCCGGTGGATGTCCACGCCGGCGTGATAACCGCGTTCGGAAAACACGTCAATCAACATGGCCAGCGCCAGCGGATCTTCCAGCAGCTTGTCTTCCGTGTTGATGTGGGCGGTGCCGGAAATCGCGTGTCGCAGGACGATCGGGAGAATCTTTTCCTCGATGAACGCGACCACCTTGGCGAACTGCGGGCTGTGTTCGAGTTCGTAGCTGTCGAGCCGTTTTACCAGTTCCTGCCGGGCGTGGATGATGATCTGGCTGGCCACGGGCACGCCCCGCAGCCGGTCCACGGTGCGCGAGTCGAGTTCTAGCGTGCTCTGATATTCCAACTCGTGCAGAATGTTTTTTTCCACTTCCGCGACCGGTCCCTGGGCGTTGATGAAATGGTAATGGAAAATTTCCTTCAACGATTGCAAGGCATCCCAGGTTTGCTCCTTGAACACACGGTAACGGCGGCGGGCGAGCGATTCATCGTGATCGGTCGGGCGATCTTCCGGCATCGGGCTGTCGGGCGTGCGCGTGGACGATTCCAGCAGCGCCTTGGTTTCACGTCCGCGTTTGAGCTGGCGGGCGACGGATTCCTTTTCGTCCACGAACAGCACCATGATGTGGATCGTGGGCTGGCGGAAATGGATGCTGAGAGGCGTGTTGTAAAATTCGCGGCGCAGCGCGTGCATTTTGTCCACCAGCAGTTTCAAGCATTCCACTTGAACATTGGTGCGCGGAAAGCCATCCAGAATGACACCGTCGTGATATTCTGCGCGCAGCAATTCCCGCAGCACCAGCCCGATCACATCCCGGTCGCCGACCATGTTGCCGGCGTCCTTGAGCGCCTTTGCTTCCGGCGATTTGAGCAGCGAACTAATGACGATTGGCGAGCATGTCAGCCCACGCACCTTGGCGATGAAGGCGGTGTTGGTGCCTTTGCCAGCACCGGGAGCGCCGCCGAGCAAAATGATCTCTTTGGGAAAGCGCAGATGTTCGTGGCCGACTTCCTCTTCGAGTTCACGCCAGACGGCACCAAAGATGAGCTGGGCGTCCTTGATTTCAAGATCGCTGCGCTTGGTGGCGACGGGCGCAACTGGCGGCTGAACCTGGTAAATGGGTGAAGTCATAGGGATCAAAACGAACGGGCGGACGATACAAGAGGGCGGCAGGAGCGTCAATCAGCGCGGATTGATGTTTTAAATTTTAAGAAGGCGAATAGTCGGTTTAAGAAACTGAGGTTTTGACGTCGGTTGTTCTGCGGCGCATGTTGTTGAAAGATGAGTTCAACGAGACCGAATTTTGTCAGGCGAGTAACAGGTGGTGCTTTCGCGCTCATTTTGATTGCTTTGTTTGCTACGCAAGACCTTCGCGCTGCCTATTCGGATCGTTTCGTGTGGATTTTTGGCTGGGGACTCGACAAGGACAGCGACGTGGGCGAGATCACCAAGGTGCTGGACGCGGCGGGAGAACACGGTCTCAACGGCGCAGTCTTTTCACTCAATCTTGATTCGTTGTCCAAGCAGAATGCCGATTATTTCCGGCGGCTGGAAGCAATCCAACGGGTTTGTGAAAGCAACAAGCTGGATTTCATCCCGTCCGTCTTTTCCATCGGCTACGGCGGCGGAATTCTGTCGCACAATCCCAATCTCGCGGAAGGTTTGCCGGTGATGGATGCGCCGTTCATGGTTGCAGGCAGCGAAGGGCAATTCGTCGCCGATCCGAATGTGCGTTCGGTCAACGGTGGCTTTGAAGACGTTGTCGGGAATAATTTCAATGGCTTTGGTTTTCTTGATCAGCCCGGCGAAATCAGTTTTGCCGACACAGAAGTGAAGCATGGCGGACGGACATCAGTGCGGCTGCAGAATTTTACCGCCAATCCGTATGGTCACGGGCGCGTCATGCAAACGGTGCGGGTTGTGCCGCATCGCTGTTATCGCGTCAGCCTTTGGGTGAAGACCGAGGGATTGCAGCCGGCGAACGCGTTTCGTTGCATGGCGCTGGCAGATGACCATGATCTGGCACCGCGCCAGTTTAATCTTCCCGCCACGACTGACTGGCGAAAAATTAGTTTCATTTTCAACAGCCTTGGACACGACAAAGTCAATCTTTACGCCGGTTTATGGGAAGGCAAGGCCGGCAAGATCTGGCTGGACGACTGGACGATTGAAGACGCCGGCCCGGTCAATGTGCTGCATCGTTCCGGCACGCCGGTGACGATTCGTAGCCACGACGGCGCGACGACTTACACCGAGGGCCGGGATTATGCGCCGCTGACTTCACCGGATTTCAACGTCTGGCGCGGGGACTCATTGCCGGCGGTGTTAAAAATTTTGCCGGGCAGTCGAATCAAGGACGGCCAACGGTTACGCGTGAGCTGGTATCATCCGTTGTTGCTCAATGATTCGCAGGTGACGGTCTGCATGGCTGAACCGGAGCTTTATGAGATTTTCGATCAAGAAGCCAAGCTGCTGGCCGAACATCTTCATCCGCGCCGGGTGTTGTTGAACATGGATGAAGTCCGCATGGGCGGCACCTGCCATGCCTGCGCCGGTCACGACATGGCGCAACTCATCGGCGAGTGTGTAACCAGGCAGGCTGCCGCCATTCATCGCTATTCACCGGATGCCAGAATTTATGTGTGGTCGGACATGTTTGATCCGAATCATAATGCGCATGGCGATTACTATCTCGTTCAAGGCGACTTTACTGGCTCTTGGAAATATGTGCCGAAAGATGTGGTCATGGCGGTATGGGGCGGCGAACCACGCGAGCAAAGCCTGCATTTTTTTGCGGATCAAGGTTTCGCCACCTTGGTTTCCTGTTACTACGATGCAGATAATTTGGAGGATGTTAAGCTCTGGCTGAAAATTGCACAGCCATTGTCAAACGTGCGCGGCTTCATGTATACACCTTGGGAAAGGAAATATGATCTGTTGCCCGCATTTGGCGATTTGTTGAAGTAATACCGCCGCGTCAACTACTGCTTGTTATCCGTCGGCACAAATAATTTCCGATTGCTATCATCTTGCGGGTCGTCAGTGCGGGGATAGTCGCGCCAAAGCCAGCGGAGCATTTCGGGCAGCATCGCGCCGCCCTGCTTGTTCGAGTGCGTGCCGATGCCCCAGCAGTAATTCACGTCGTAACCTTTCTCGGTGAGCGCGGCGACCATTTTGATGTTTTGCGCGTGCCAGTCCCACTTGGGGTCGTAAGGGCTTTTCCCGCGCCGCGTGCCGCGCAGGTCATTCAAGCCGTCTTGCAAAAAAATGCGGATGGGCTTGCGCTCGCTCGCGCGGATGAGGTCGGGATAAACATGACCGCCGCGAATGTTGGTGAAGCTGCCGATGTTGCTGAGAACCTTGTGAAATTGATCGGGCCGCTGCCACGCGACGGTGAACGCGCAGATCGCGCCGGAGCTTGCGCCAGCAATAGCACGATCATCCGGGTTTTTGGAAATGTTGTAATCCTTTTCGAGCGCGGGCAGGAGTTCGTTGACGATGAGCTTGGCGTAGTTACCGTTCAATTCGTTGTATTCCGTCGCGCGACCGTTGATGCCGTCGCCCCAATTTTTATCCGACGATTCCGGCTGATCCGGCGTGTGGCCGGGATTGATGAAGACGCCGATGGTCACGGGCATTTCGCGGCGGTAAATCAAATTGTCAAAGACGTAGGGTGTGCGGTATTCGCCGTTGGTGTTCAGGAAGGCGTGGCCGTCCTGAAAAATCATGAGGCAGGCCGGCTGGGTGCGGTCGTATTGCGCGGGGACATAAATCCAATAATGACGCGTAGTGTTGGTGAAAACCTCGCTTGCCAGCGTAAGCGGCCCGATGACCCGACCGCGCGGCACGCCCTCGTGCGGGGCGGAATCCGGGCCGAGCAGATAAACATCGTCCGTCGGTGCGGCAAAACTGTTCAACACACACAGCCCGCCAAAAATCATGGTGGCAAAGATCTGGAAAAAACGATGATAGAATGGAAAATGATTGTTCATGGGAATTAGCGGTGGTTGCTGGGCGGAAATGAAACAGCTTCCAGGCGCTTGAAGCAAGCGTATCTTGAGCCGGCCAGGACAAAATGAACTTTCGGCCTCCGGTTTTACCCATAGACTGGAACCGTGAGCAAGAAGCATGAACGCATGATGGAACTTGCCGCGCAATTTGCCGCTGATGGCGTGGATGCGCGCTACGCCGGCTATTTCGCGCTGTTCAATCAGCAGAAATTTTACGAGGCGCATGATGTTCTGGAAGACTTGTGGCTGCCTGACCGAAAAGGGGCGAACGGTGATTTCTACAAAGGTCTTATCCAGTTGGCTGGGGCGTTCGTGCATCTGCAAAAAAACCGGCTGCGTCCGTCCGCCGCTTTGTTTAAGCTGGCACAGGCGAATTTGGAGAAATATCCAGCCATACACGAACGGTTGAACCTGACGGCCGTGCAGCAGTTGATTGCCGGCTGGTCGTGGCAACTGGAGAAAGACGAATTCACCGTCAATCCGCTTTGCAGCGTGAATGTGCCGCAGTTGGGTTTAAAAAAATAATTTTGCCATGAACGGGAAACGCATCGTCATCGCCGGGGGTAGCGGCTTCATCGGCACAGCGCTGGCTCGTGAATTTTCCCGGCGCGGCGACACTGTGATTGTTTTGACGCGTTCACCCCGGGAGCGGTATGACGGGGTTCGCGAAGTCATGTGGGATGGCGAACAGCTCGGCGAATGGATTCAACATCTTGATGGAGCGGAAGCAGTCATCAATCTCGCGGGGAAAAACATCAACTGCCCGCACACGCCGGAAAACCTGCGTGGCATCACCGGGTCGCGGGTGAATTCAGTGAACGTCATTGGCCAGGCCTTGGAGCACCTGAAAATTCCACCGCGCGTCTGGGTGCAGTCCAGCGCGGTGGGTTTTTATGGCAACACCAAAGACCGATCCTGCGATGAAACCGCCGCCGCTGGCCATGATGCGCTCGCCCAAGTATGTCATGCCTGGGAAACGGCTTTCATTGTCGTAAAGGCGCTGCATACTCGCAAAGTCACCTTGCGCATTGGTTTTGTTCTTGGGCGTGAAGGCGGCGCGCTTCCCGTTTTAGCGAAGCTGACGAAATTGTTTCTCGGCGGCGCGGCGGGCAACGGACGGCAATACATCAGTTGGATCCATCTGGCAGACCTGGTTCAAATGTTCATTGCTGCCGTGGATGACGAAAGTTTGTCCGGCGCGTTTAACGCCGTTGCGCCGAACGCCGTGACCAATGCCGAATTTATGTTGGAACTGCGCCGGGCGCTGCGCCGTCCGTGGAGTCCGCCGGTTCCCGCATGGGGCGTAAAACTGGGCGCGTGGCTGATGCGCGGCGAAGGATCTCTGGCGCTCGCCAGCCAGCGCTGTTCACCAGGGCGGTTTGCCGACGCCGGGTTTCAATTTCGATTTCCCAATCTGCCGGCAGCTTTGCACGACCTTTGCAACAGAACTTGATTTATGATTAGCATCGCCATCATCGGGGCTTCCGCCGACCGCAGCAAATTTGGCAACAAAGCCGTGCGCGCCTTCGTATGGCAGGGTTACACGGTTTATCCGGTGAACCCCAAAGAATCGCAGATTGAGGGATTGTCCGTGTTCAAAAGTATCTTGGAAGTGCCGGTTCGCCCCGACCTCGTCAGTGTTTATCTGTCGCCAGCCGTGTTACTGAAAGTGCTGCCGGACATCGCCGCGCGCGGTTGCGACGAACTCTGGCTGAACCCGGGAACGGATTCCGAAGCAGTGCTGGCAGCAGCGGAACGGCTGAAACTTAATGTGATCCAGGCTTGCAGCATCGTCGGCATCGGCCTGTCGCCAGACGAGATTTGAGCCAAAACCAGACTGGCCTCCGATAAAATTTCTTGACTGGATTACTTATATTCTGTAATTTCTGTCTTAACGGAAATTAAGGAAATATGAATACATTAAGTCCGGTCGAACAGAAGTTCATCCTGCATTGGGGCGAGATGGGGACCAAATGGGGCATCAACCGCACGGTCGCGCAGATCCATGCGCTGCTCTACATCTCGCCCGAACCAATCAACGCGGAGCAGATCAGCGACACGTTGGGCGTGGCGCGTTCCAATGTCAGCAACAGCCTCAAGGAGCTTCAGGGCTGGCGAATCGTGAAGCTCGTCCATGTAATGGGCGACAAGCGCGACCATTTCGAGGCGCTACCCGACGTGTGGGAGACGTTTCGCATCGTGCTGGATGAACGCAAGCGGCGAGAGATTGATCCCACGCTTGCCGTCCTGCGCGAGTGCATCGAAAAGGCGGATACAGACGAGCAAACCAGCAAATATACCGAACAACGTCTGCGTGATCTCGCTGGGTTTTTCGAAATCACGACCGGCTGGTATGGGCAGATCTGCCACTGGCCGGCAAGCGCTTTTATGAAATTTGCGAAGTTCGGCGGGAAAATCCAAAAATTGCTCGGCATCGGCAAATGATTTTATGAAACCAAAAATTTCCGACCTTTGGTGCTGGCACGGCACGCTTGATCGTGGGGTGTATTTGTTTTGGGGTATTTGCCTTTTCGCCATAAAATATAACCTCGATAGGTGGATTGGCAGTGTTTGGTTCGATCAAAACTGGACGCTTTTCGAGCCGGATTCGTTCCGTTTTTATCTATGGCAGACGCCATTGGCTCAGGTTCCGCTGGCTTTTCAAGTTGCCTTGCTGGCGTTGTCGCTGCCATTTTTGTGGTCGGGGATTGTCTTGACGCTGCGCCGGCTGCGTTCGTTAGGCTGGAAACCTTGGTGGGTGTTGGTCTTTTTCGTGCCTCTTGTGAAACTGCTTTTCTTCGCAGTGCTTTGCCTGTTGCCATCGAAAGGGGTGATGCCCAAAGCATTTTCCAACCGCACTTCAAGACCTGCCAGCCGGATCGAGGCCTTCATTCCGAACAAAGCTTTTAGGAAGCGCAGTCATGGGGGTGGCGGCAAGCGCCATTATTGGCCTACCGACAGTTTGGCTGGGAACTTCAGTATTGGGTGATTACGGCTGGACGCTTTTTGTTGGGTTGCCCTTTGTCATCGGGTTTCTTTCCGTGCTGATTCATTGCTACCATGCGCCGCGCAGCATTGGATCATGCGTTCTAACCGCGATAATTGCCATTGGCGTTGCCGGCGCTGGATTGCTGCTAGTCGCAATGGAGGGGGTGGTTTGCCTCATCATGGCAGCACCAATCGCGCTGTTATTTGGCTTGGCTGGCGGGTGCATCGGCTATCTGATTCAAAACACTATCTGGCAGCGGGCTAATTCAGCACAATTATTCTGCATGGTTTTTTTGGTCATTCCGGTTGCGATGGGAGTTGAGCATGTTGTTCCGCCATCATTGCCGAAGTTACAAGTGAGGTCATCAGTCATCGTGGATGCGCTGCCGGAAAAAGTATGGCAGAACGTCATTGCCTTTTCAGAATTACCACCTCCAAATGAATTTATTTTCAAGCTGGGGGTGGCCTATCCGGTGCGCGCTGAAATTGACGGGCATGGAGTCGGTGCAATCCGGCACTGTAATTTTTCCACCGGCCCATTTGTGGAGCCGATTGAAGTTTGGGATGAGCCGCGCCTGCTGAAGTTTTCCGTCACCGAAAATCCAGAACCGCTGCAAGAGTGGACGCCGTATCACATCATTCATCCTCCGCATCTTGATGGATACCTCCAATCGTGTGGTGGACAGTTTCGGCTGATTCCGCTGGCTGGCAACCGCACTTTGTTGGAGGGCACGACCTGGTATTATCATCATCTCTGGCCCGCTGATTACTGGCAACTATGGTCGGATCAAATCATCCACACCATTCATCTCCGCGTGCTGAATCATGTTAAAAAATTGTCGGAGGCCAAATGAACAAAAGTGGAAGCCGCCGCAAAAAATTCGCATGATGAATCATGATTATTTACCCGGTTTTGCAGATGTCTGGAGGGGCCGGGCGCATCGGGTCAGGTGATTTACGTCAGCGCCTCGGCAAGAATTTCGGCCATGTGTTTGGTGCGAACGGTGGCGAGGTGCTGCACTTGATGCCGGCAACTGGTGCCGGAGACGACAACGGTTGTGCCGTAGGGCTGCTGCTTGATTTCTTGCAGAAGCGGCTCCGCGATCTTCAGTGAAAGTTCATATTTCGATTCCAGCATACCAAACGCCCCGGCCATGCCGCAGCACCCAGCTTCGATCATCTTCACGGTGCGGTTCGGAATGTGCGACACAAGGCGGGCGGCGCTGTTCCCATCAGTCAACGCCCTGGTATGGCAATGCAGGTGAATGGCGATGCGTCCAGGTTCACAATTGAATTGCAGGGCATTCGGATTTTGCCGCAGCAAATTTTCCATAAAATCTGGAAATAAATAACAGCGTGCGGCAATGGCTTCCGCGCCGGGAAGTTTCAATTCGCGGTAATCCTCGGCAAACATCGAATAACAGGACGGTTCGAGGAAAATAATCGGTTCGTTTCCATCTCCGGCGGCAAGCAGCGCGAGATTGTGCCGTCCGAGCTGTTCCGCCAGATTGAGATGACCAACGCTGAACGCCGGACGACCGCAGCATTTGCGCTGGCTCACCAGCGCGACTTCAAAACCGGCGGCTTCCAGCACGGCGACCGCTGCTCGACCTATGTGCGGTTCGTGATAGCGGACAAACGTGTCGTCCCACAAAATCACGCGACCACGGCGGGGCACGTTTTGATTTTCATGCCGGGCGAACCATTTGTCGAACCGTTGAGGTGCGAACTCCAGCATGGAACGCTCTTCGGTGAGGCCGAACAGCCTGCCCGTGAAGTGCCGGACGGAGCGCCGGTTTAAAAACCAGTTCGCGAGGGTTGGAATCCTTGTGCCGATACGTCCGAGCAAATCCACCGAACTGACCAGCCGCTGCTGCATGGTCAGGTTATTCCGCTGAATGCGCGCGTGAAGCAGCTCGGCCTTGAGCAACGGCAGATTGACGTTGGACGGACATTCGCTTGTGCAGGCGCGGCAGGACATGCAATTGCTCAGCGCGTATTCCAATTCTTCGGCGCGCAGCGGATCGGCAATTCCGCGTTGTTCCAGCGCGGCGCGGATGAGGTTGGCTCGACCACGGGTGGACATGCCTTCATCGCCCGTGGCGAGATAGGTCGGGCACATCGTCGGCGTCTGTTTCGTGCAGCCACCGCAGCCATTGCACTGTTCAAGGTTCGCGATGAACGATTCATCACGCGCGACAAAGGCAAGCTTCGGCGTGAACGGCAAGGTCAGGTTCACATCCGGGCCTTGCCGCAGGTTGCCATCAATCTTGAAACGACCGTCGCCGATGATTTTGCCGGGATTCAGAAGATTGCCGGGATCGAACGCCGCCTTGATCTCGCGCATCACGCGGTAAAGCTCCGGGCCGACCTGTTCGCGCAGAAATTCCGTGCGTGCGATGCCGACGCCATGCTCTGCCGCGAGCGAACCTTTGAACTGCCTGACCAGCGCAGCGACTTCATCCGCGATCTGCCGGAATTTTTTCAAATCCCTCGCATGATGCAAATCCAGGACCGGCCGAACATGCAACAACCCCGCCGCCGCGTGGCCGTAAAACGATGCCTCGACGCCGATGCGCGCGAACAACTCCTCAAGGCCGGCCACATACGCGGGCAAATCCTGCGGACGCACCGCCGTGTCCTCCACAAAACACGCGGGCTTGGCGTTGCCCTTGCGGCTGGTGAGCAACGAAAGGCCGGCTTTGCGCATCGCCCAGACCAGGTTTCGCTCGCGTTCATTTTTCAAGACCAATTGGCGCAGGCCCAGCCTGCGCTTTTCTAATTGGGCAAGCTTGTCCTTTGAATCTGCAAAAAATTCCACGATCAAAATGGCCGCACACGGCTGCGCATCGAGGCCGAGCAAATCGCGCACGGCTTGAAATTCCCGCTGGCCGCGGGTCTGCTCAAAGAGCGGATGATCCACATGCTCGATGGCCGCCGGTTGCAAATCCAGCAGGGCCGTCGTGGCCTGCATCGCCTCGGCGACCGATGCAAAAAAAATCAGGCCCACGCCGCGTTCTTCCGGCAGCGGGACGATGTTCAATTCCGCTGAAAAAATTCCCGCCAGCGTGCCTTCGCTGCCGCAGAGGATCGGCACCAGGTTCCCCGGCTGTTCCATCGCGCGGACGAGGCCGTAGCCCGGCCAGCGTTTCAGCAGGCCGGGCGGAAACTGCTCGCTGATCAGCAGTTCGTTCAGCGTCACCAAGTCTTCAAGCAGATGGCGCTGAACGTGCAGTGATTCCAAATGCGGTCCGACCCGCGTGATTTTGCCGTCGGCCATGACGACCTCAATTTCACGCACATGCCGGCCGGTCGTGCCATAAACCGGCGTGTGCGCGCCGGAAGAATCGTTGGCGATCATGCCGCCCAGCGTCGCCCGCGAACTCGTCGCCACGTCCGGCCCGAAACAAAATCCCGCCGGTTGGAGAAAGGCATTCAACTGATCCAGCACCACGCCGGCCCCGACCCGGACGGTTCGCGCCTCTTGGTTAAAATCCCAGATCATCCGGTTGTGGCGTGCGAAATCCACGATCAGCCCGTCGCCAAGCGCGCCGCCGCTCAGGCCGGTGCCGGCACCGCGCGGCGTCACGGAAATGCCCGCCGCCAGCGCCGCCTGAAAAACCCGCGCCGCTTGGGTGGTGCTTTTGGGAAAGGCCACGGCGGCGGGGACGATCTGGTAGGGCGAGGCATCCGTCGCGTATAATTGACATGTGCGATTGTCGAACGCGACGTCGCAGTTCGCCGCATTCAAAGCGACCATCTGTTGCGTGGAAAGCACGCCTACAACCTATCGGCGTGACAGGCGATTGACAATGGCATTAACTCATCCGCCATGAGTGCCAGTTCACAACGGCGTTCCGATGAGTTTCTAAAGCTCAGCGGACAGTTCAAGCTCGGGGCGCTCGTCACCGAAGCGTCACATCCGGTCACGGCGAACTTGAGTGAAGTGGCCAGGCAGGATGTGGCCGCCGCGTTGAAACTGCTTTTTGAAGTGGACGACGATGTCATCCGCAAATTCCGCGAGTTTGTTGAATCAGGCCGGGCAGGGGAGATCAAGGAAACTATCCTGGACTCGCTGAAAAATGGCGGCCGCATTTTCTTCACCGGCTGCGGCGCGACCGGGCGCTTGAGCATCTTGCTGGATTCCGTTTGGCGTGATTTCTGGCAAAAACATAAAGCCCTCACCCGTCCTGTGGACACTCTTTCCTATCCGATGGATGAGGAATTGGCTGATCTGGAAAATCGCACATTCAGCGTGATGGCCGGCGGCGATTACGCGCTGATCAAATCGGTGGAAGGATTTGAAGATTTTGCTGAGTTTGGAAAAAAGCAGGTCAACGACCTTGGCGTGACGGCGAAGGATGTCGTCTTTGCCATAACGGAAGGCGGTGAAACTTCTTTCGTCATCGGCACGGCGTGGGCGGGCGTGGCGGCGGGCGCGAAGGTTTATTTTGTCTATAACAATCCCGACGACATTTTGTGCGAACACGTCGAGCGTAGTCGTGAGGTCATTCATGATGCGCGCATCGAGAAAATCAACCTGACGACCGGGCCGATGGCCATCACCGGATCCACGCGAATGCAGGCGACTTCAATCCAGCTCTGCGTGCTGCTGACAGTTTTAGAAATGGTCGTGTGTGATTTGCTGGGCGAGGATTTTGCGAATATGCCGGAAACTGTTTTGGCTGGATTGGCCGAAATGCAGGCGAATCTGAAATCGCCGGCAGTCCTGACGCAATTGGCAAAACTTGTCGCGCTGGAAGAATCCGTTTATCGCTCCGGCCATAAAAATAATTATTACGCCGACCGGCTGGGCATAGATGTGCTGACGGACACGACCGAGCGTTCGCCGACGTTTTGCACGCCGTCGTTTCGCAAGTTCAACGACCCGACGGCGGCGGAATCGTGGGCGTTCCTTTTTTTGCCCTGCGCAGAAACGCCCGCAACGTGGCGGCGGATGCTCCGGCGTGAACCGCGCTGTGTCGAATGGAGCGAAGCCGAGGTTCGCGGGCTGGTGACTGGAGACAAATTCGCACGGACGTTGGAGACTGTTCGCAAAATCAGTCGTGCGGAAATGATGCGCTTCCGGATCGGCTTGGATGGCGGACAGAGCCGTCCGCTGGGCGAAGGCGATTCGGCGGTGGCTGTCATTTCCGCTGAAGAAAACGGTTTGCTCCCATGGGCGCAACTGGAAGCCACCACAAAAACCGGCGCGAAAACTGGTTTGCTTTGCTTTGGAACCCCCAAAATTGGCAATCAGAAATTGGCGATTGAAAATGTCATTATTCCGATTCCAGAAAATTCATTTCATTTGGACCTGCTCACGCGCGTGGCGGTCAAGCTGGTGATGAACGCGCTATCGACCTGCACGATGGTGCGGCTGGGGCGTGTGTCAGGCAATTACATGATCTGGGTTGTGCCATCAAACTTGAAATTGATAGACCGCGCCACACGTTACATCACGAAGCTGACTGGCCTAGATTACGCGGCGGCGAATGCGCTGCTGTTTGAAATCATCGAATATGTCGAGCCACGGATGAAAACGGACCAGAACTATCCGCCGGTCGTCAGCATGGCCTTGACGCGGGTGAAATGGAATTGCGGCAACGAAAAGGCTGAAGCGCGGCTCGAAGAAATCTTTTAATTTTTTGCCCGTTTCTCTTTCCAGGCAAGAATCAACAATGCGGCCAGAACGACGCCCGTTACGACCGTGCATGAGGGCGCAAGCCAGCGGTCCACCGGCAGCGAGCCATGTGAGGGCAAGCGAAGTTTTGCGGAGAAAATTTCACCAATGCCGGGCATGGAAGTTTGTGCGACGACATGGCCGTCCATCGCGACGGCCTGCGAAATGCCGGAGCTGGCGACGCGGAAGATTGGGATGCCATATTCCGCCGCGCGCACGGGCGCAACCCGGGAATGCAGTTCATGCTGGTGCCGGCCCCAGAATTCCACGTCCATCGTCGGCACGATGAGCATTTGCGCGCCCTGGCGGACGAGTTCATCCGTCACGCGTGTGTAGCTCAAGTCGTAGCAGATACAGATGCCGATCTTGCCCCACGGCGAATTCCAGACTTTTTGTGCCAGCGCTGGCAGGCCGTCTTTGAAAAACTGGATCGGCACGCTTTTGGCCTGCTTAAAAACCACTTCGCCATTCGTGCCGACGACGAAGACGGTGTTAAAATAAACATCATTCGTGACGAAATCTTTTCCACCCACCACAACAAAACGGGCATGCTCGTGGCACCAATTTTTCAGTGAATCAGGGACCGCACCATCAAGCGTATATTCGCTCAGGACGAAAATCTGCGAGTCGGGATTTTTCTTCAATGCCTTGTCGAGCGCTTTCGGCAAAATACTGGCCGGCGGGAATTCCGTTTGAATGCCGGCAATGGAAATTGCGTTTGGCTTTCGAGAAAGCATCGGAACCATCAACGCCATGAAGACCGCTATTATCAGCAAAATCAGCATCAGCTGAATAATAGAAACCTTGATCTGACGCCACGATAAAAACAAGGCCAGGGCGAAGAAAACTACAAAGCCATCGCCATACATTCCCATTCCGAAAAAATTTCTAGCGACGTGAATTATGGGTTCAGGGAGGGCATATCCGATGTTCAGCCACGAAAATTTCAGGTAATAAAGTTCGCTGCGAAAGTATTCCAATCCCGTCCATACGAATGGAACCAGCCACATTGCCCGAACTTTTCCCCAGCGCCTAATTGCGCCGCAGATAATCGCCGCGAACAATCCAACCCAAAACGCCAGCACCAACCATAGGACAATCGCGGCGATGCTAAAAATGCTCCAGAAGAAAAACAGTTGCGGAGCAAAGCAAAGAAAGCCCGCCGCGAGGCCGAAGTAAAACGCACGGCGGACATTCGGTTGGTCGGTGAGCTTTACCAAACAGAGGGCATAGCCAACAATGAACAGGCCCGCGGCGGGATATTGTATCAAAGTATAAGCCGCATGAAAGCACGCCACCGCAACCGCCAGCCAGAGGAAGGATTTTCTCCAGTCCAGCGATTTGGACGATTGGTCAATTATTTGCACCCGGCAATTGAAAACGGAGTTTGCTTGATGCAAAAGGAAAATCACCTGCAAACCATCGGCTGCACCCAACCCGGCGATAATATAAAAATCCTCGTTTCCGGAATGGCCCGAAGCGAGGAAGAGATACTCAATGCGCTTTTCAGTCTAACGCAGTCACGGGATGAAGCTGATTTGATTCATCAGGCTGTCCGGCGTTTTTTACGGGCGACCAGCAGGGCGGAAAATCCGACACCCAGCAGGGCCAGCGTGCCCGGCTCAGGTGCGGGCGCGGGAGTGATTTCCACCATGTTCAGGAAGCCGCGGGTATCCGTGGCGCTCCCGCCGTCCACGGCAAGAAACAATGAATCGCCGGAGCCAATGGTCACATTCAGGCCAACATAATTCTGGCCGGCCTGGAAAGTGGTGTATTGACCGGCATAGGTGGCCGACGCATAGCCTGTGTTCGCCTCGGCGTTTGCGGCCAACGATGAAAAGTCAAACGTGCCGGCGGATATGCCCACGGCCGAATAAATGTTCATCGGAAGCGACGCGGCGTCGGAGTTGACGTTTCTGGACATGACATAGACCAGGTAATCTCCCGCGGCCAGTCCGTCCAGCCGCAGGCCGATGGCATCGCCGGCACCGCTGGTTCCACCTCCAAAAATAGCATCACGCCCGACCGCCGTGCTGGCGGTGTTATCACCATAAATGGAACCTGCGCCCAACATGTTTTGCTGCCCGGCAGTTCCGCCGCCGGTTCCGGCCAGGTTTAGATTCGCGATAGCGGTGCTATAATTGATGGTGTTATTTCCTGCAGTTGCCTCCTGACCAAGCGACAAGGTAATGCCCGACGCGGCACTGCCATCGCCGTAGAGCAAAGAACTGGTGGCTGAAGAAGTTTTAATAGTATTCCAAGTTTGATCTGAGCCGGAAATGGTTTCCACCGCGTGGCCCGGATCAAGGGTCAAATAGGGTGAAGCGGCATTGGTCTGGCCAAAATCCAACAACAAGGATGCGGCCGGGGCGGAACCGGCTCCGGCAATCAGAAGACAGGCCGAAAGAGTCAGGATGATTTTGCTGGGATTTTGCAGGTTCATGGTGTGTTTTCTAGGTTCAATGTTAATGATTTTTTGCCGTGTAAAAGGCAAGGTTGCGCCGTAAATGATTTATCTGTTGGAAACTTCCGGTGATTGTCGTAGTTCCGATGCAGCCCGTCTATTACACGTTCGTGTAAGACGGGGAAGGTTTTCGGAAGAGCGTGCCGGCGTTGAACAAGGACGACCGTCTATTTACCGAGAAATTTCACCACGGCCTCGGTGCGGGAGTTTACCTGCAATTTTTCGTAGATGTTGTGGCAGTGTTTGCGGACGGTCTCAATGCTGACGCCCAGCATGTCCGCAATTTCCTTGTAAGGCAGGCCTTTCGACAATAATTCCAGAACTTCGCGTTCGCGCGTGGTGATGGGTTGTTCGGTTCCGGGTCGAACGGGTTGATGATGAAAATACTGGACAATTTTCCGCGCGATGAGGCTGTTCAAGGGCGAACCGCCCTGCGCGGCGTCGCGCAGGGCTTCAAGCACCTGCGCACTGGAACCGGCCCGCCCCTTCAGCAGATAACCGACGGCGCCGGCGAGCAGTGATTTGAAGATGACATCCGCATCCTCATAAACGGTGAGCATGATGAATTTGGTGTTTGGGAGCGATCCTTTAAGGTGCCGGACACAATCAATGCCGCTCATCTTGGGCAGATTTATGTCCATCAACACCACATCGGGATTCTGGCGGGGAATTTCTTCCAGCGCGGTTTCAGCGGAGCGCTGGCCGCTGATGCAAACGATGCCGGCGGCGTGACTCAGTTGATGCACCAATTGTTCGCGAACCACGCTGTCGTCCTCGACTACGCAGACACGGATCACGGGCGTGGATGATTTTACGGGGTTATCAATTTTCGAGCTGGTCATAAATCATAGCTGGTTGGCCGGCAAAGTGAATCGAACCGTGGTTCCGGCTCCCGGACGGCTCACGATCTCCAAAATTCCGCCGATGTCTGCCAGGCGTTTGCGCATGTTTGGCAGACCGTTGCCATTTTCAGAAACTTGGGCCGGATCGAAACCGTGGCCATTGTCAGCGATGACAATTTTCAGCCCCAGTTGGTCGAATTGGAGGGCGACCCGCACTTCGGTGGCCCCGGCGTGGGCCGCCACGTTTTGCATGGCTTCACGCGCGGTCAGCACCAGATTGTGGCGCACTTCTGCGTTCAATGAAATTGCCGGCAGAACGGTTGGCACATCGAGCAGGCAACGGATGCCAGCCAGCGAAAAAAAGTCCTGGGCATAACGGCTGAGGTAATTCGCCAGGCTTTCCAACGAGTCATGCTTGGGATTGATCGCCCAGACAATCTCATCAAGCGACTGGATGGTGCGGCCGGCCGCCGCCGGGATTTTACGGATCCAATGCTCAACTTCCGCAGGATTGTTGCTGGCATCTTCGACGCGCTGGCTGAGAAAAACGATCCGGGTGAGGTTCGCGCCTAGATCGTCGTGGATGTCTCTGGCAATCCGACTGCGTTCGTGTTCCACCGCGTGTTCGCGCTCCAAACGCTCGATGCGTAACCTGGATTTCCAGCGTTCGCGACGGCGGACGCCAAAAACCAGCCCAACCGCCAGCAACAGCCCGACGCCGGTTTTGAACCACCAGGTCTGCCAGACGAATGGTTGCACAATTAGTTGCAGGCGCTGGCCATTATTATTCCAGATGCCGTCGTTGTTGCACGCAGCAGTCTCGAAGGTGTAACGACCGGGCGACAGGTAATTGTAAGTGACCGTTCGTTGAGAATCTGGCGGCGACCAGTCAGCATCCAAGCCTTCCAGCTTGTGCCGGAATAAAACTTTTTCCGGCGAAGTAAAGCTGGGAGCGGTAAATCGAAAATCAAAACGCCGTTTCCCCGGCCCGACACGAATTGTGGTGGTGGAGTGCTTGATGGGAATAGGCGATCCATCAATCGTGACGGTTTCAAGCCACACCGGCGGCGGCAGTTTATTCTCTTTTATGTGGTCTGGCGCAAGACTGACCAGTCCGCCAACCGTCGGAAACCAGAGCCGTCCATCGGGGGTTTTGGTTCCGGCAGGCTGAAATCCTCCGGGACATTCCACGTTGACCAGACCGTCCTCACGATTGTAGCCGACGCATTGAACCGTCTTACGCCGGCCATCAGCGCAATCGTTCAAATCATCCCGCCGGACACGGAATATGCCGCCGAAAGAACTGATCCAGAAATTCCCACGTCCGTCGGCAATCATTTCTGAAAGCGAATCATTCCACAGCCCCTGGTCCGATGTGATCGAAGCGAGCCTGCCATCGCGCCAGCGGCATAAGCCGTGCAAAGTGCCCAACCAGACCGTTCCGTTTGTTTCCGGCAGAAAGAACCGGATGTAATCCGAAGGCAATCCATTCTGCACGGTCAGCCGGGTCCAATGATCATCTTTTAGGCGGAAAGCACCTCCATAATAAGTTCCAAACCACATGGCTCCATCTGCCCCCTGGCCAATGCTGCGAACATCGGGAAATGTCGGGCCGCGAATCGTGTGCCAGCCGGCTGGATCGCCCTTGGGCAGAACTCCGACGCCTGCGCCACCGGTGAAGCCGACCCAGAGATTATCGTCGGCATCTTCAAACAGGGCATTGATGGCTGAGACTTCGCTGCCGAGATCCAGTTCAAGGACAAAGGAGCCATTCTTAAACCTGTAAAGATGGCGGCCGCCAGCTCCCACCCACAACGTGCCATGATGGTCAACAAACAAGCTTTCGGTTTCAATTGGAATGTTAGATTGAGGCCAGACCTCGGGATTTTGCGTGCCAACGGCAATCCGCGAAAGCGTATGGTTGTGCAGCACCGCCCACACGTTTCCCGCCTGGTCGGAGCTTACGGAGCGCGCATATCTGGCGAAGCTGTCACCTTCCAGTTCATGCAGCGTGAAAATCCGGGGACGGATGCACGTCAAGCCGCCGCCAAAGCCGCCCCGCCAGATGTTGCCTTCGTGGTCTTCGTAGAGCAGACGGTTCAGTCCTTGAAATCCAGATTTTGGAATTTCCATCCATTCGCTGCTGCCGGTATTCAGGCAGAACAGGGCACCCTCACCTGAGCCCAGCCAAAAACGTCCGTCGGAAGCTTCCAACATGCCGGCCACGCCAGTCAATTGTTTGGGCGCTTCAATCTGGGCGAGGATTTTTCCCGCCGTTACTTTCCACAGCCGCCGGTTGTAATAAATCCAAACCGCACCATCGCGGGCGCGCACAATGCTTTCCACCGGTTTTCCATCCAACGAACCAAGTCCCGGCGAAACCAGTCGTGCATCGCGCCACAACTTGAGTCCGCTGCTGGTGCTGACCCATAATTGATCTTGCGCATCCACTACCAGGCCAGGGTTGGAACCGCTTGAAGAATGACTTGGCTTGAAAACATATTCCACCCCGCTGGTGGTCACCCGGCCCAACGCTCCGGCAGCATCTTGCAGCCAGATGACATCGTTGGCTTGTTGCGCCATGGAAGCGACCGGCTGGCTGGCGGCATCACCCAGCAAGATGACGCGCGTCGCTCCATCTTTCCACGCCAGCAAACGTCCGCTTTTCAGGGCGATCCACAGCGTTCCGTCGCGGCTTTCAAAAAGATAATTGACCTGATCCGTGCCTAGATCTGGCAGATTGCTAGATGAATACTGAACAAATCGGATGCCGTCGAAGCGCACCAATCCCACATAAGTGCCTAGCCAGAGATACCCGTCGTGCGTCTGCAAAATTGAATTGATGGTGCTGTGCGGCAGACCGTCTTCATTCTGCCAGCTTCTGACCAGAAAATCCGAGTTGGTGAAATCGGCCGCCACCGCAGTCATCCAGAGAAAACTCAGGGCGTGAAGAAATAAACGCAGCCGGATCATTGAGGTGGCACCCTACAAAATTGCTCCATTTGAGAAAAGGATTCAATTGGTTGCGGCGGCAAAAAACCGCAAGGGCAGGGCCGTCAACGGCGGCTTCCTAAATCGCATCAAGGATTGGCCTTGCGCAGCACTTGCAAGCGCATGAACTTTTTTTGCGCAGCATTGATTGAATCGTAGCATTCCCAGGTGACGGTTGCTGTGTGATTGGTATTAAAGATGATTTGCCGGATCGTGGCGCATGAATTAGTGCACCATGTTTTCAAATCATCGGACACCTCCACCTGATAGGTCAGGTCTGCCGGCACCGGATCCGGACGGGTATAGGAGAGTTGAAGATAGCCGTTCGTGCTGACGACCGGCTCGGTCTGCGACTGCATCGCGACCTGTGTGGGATTCATGCCCAGGGCGTATTTCAACAAGTTGGGAACGTTGTCCCCGGCGGGGCTGGCGGCATCCCCGGCAACCGCCGGATTGGTGGCGTTGGCACCAAAATACTGCGTGCGCCATCGGTAAATCGGCAGATCCAGAATGTTGATGGTGGCCGAAGCCAGGTTGCCAACCAGATAATAAGTCGCGTTGGGAACCAGACTGACCACCATCGTCTGATCGCCTTTGGGAGATGAATCAGCCATCGGCGTGACTTGAACGGTTGCAGAAGCCGCCCCGGCCGGAATGAGAACAGAAGTTCCGATGGATTGATAATCCGTGCCGTTGACGGCGGTTCCCGCGATATTGAGGAAAACGGTCAAAGGCGTGGTGGTGTCGCCCCTGCGGCTGATCGTGAAGCTACCAGCAACCGGCCCCCAACGCGAACCGTTGGCATCCGTTGCCCAGAGGTTCGCCGTCGGCAAGTTGGTCTGGATGCCCGGAAGAATTTCGACGGCATTGATAAAACCACGCAGTTCATTGGCGAGCACACCGGCAGCGGCCAGATAAAGCGACTGGCCGGCACCCAGATTGACGACCATCCGGTTGCAATTGTCCCCCGTTACAAATCCGTTGATCGTGGCCGGACTGTTATTCTGTTGATACACCGAAGGAGAATTGTTGAAAGCATACGTGGTGGCCGAGACGCCATTAGTAAAAAAGAATTGTTCCGGAACAGTGGTTGTGGTGCTGGTGTTACGCCCGGCGACATAAACAGTGTAAGTGCCCGCCGGCAGGCCGTCCACGCGGATGCCGACCGCCAGCGCATTCCCGCCGCCACTACCGCCATAAAAGGCATCCTTCACCGGGCTGTTGCCCGCGTAGATGCCCGTGTTCTGTGCGCCGCCCAAGGCGTTGTTGCTGATGAAATCATTCAGGCTGAAATCAATGATGCCGCTCCCGGCGGTGCTGCGTCCCATTTCCAAAGACACGCCTGTGGCTGAAGTTCCATCACTGTAAACCAGGCCACTGGCCGTGTCCGCCATCAGACCGGTATTCCAATTGGTTTGCAAAATGGATAATCCGCCGACGGCATGGGCAGGACTGCTGATTTTATCGGCGAAGGTGGAAACCGCCGTGGGACCAAAATCCAGCAGCAGCGACCTGACATTATTGCTGCTGACTGAGGCGCTGCCGGTCATTTGCAAAATCTGGCCGTCGGCGGCCAATTGCGCCTGCAATTTGGCGATGTTGAGATTCTGGACGGAGGTTC
>Ga0310811_10002019_pt1 | contig 25252 bp, 27 predicted proteins | sample YCmetagenome_FD_207642 | JGI IMG/M metagenome (GOLD analysis project Ga0310811, IMG submission 207642) | Soil microbial communities from experimental microcosm in Duke University, North Carolina, United States - YC | ecosystem: Engineered > Artificial ecosystem > Soil microcosm > Unclassified ... | reverse complement strand
GTTGCGCGGCGTGCGGTGCCGCCCTATGAAGCCCGCCACGCGCCGTGGCGCGCTGCTGTAGCTCAGTGGTAGAGCACTCCCTTGGTAAGGGAGAGGTCGAGAGTTCAATCCCCTCCAGCAGCACCATGGTTTCAAAGGCTTAGCGGGCATTCGTGGAAAGTGGCTCTCAGACTGTGCCAGATTCGTGCCAGTTTTTCGCCCTGCAGGCTCCTTCCGACAAGCATATTTTGGCTGGATAATCCAGCGAATCAGAGCGCTGACGCCTGAACTCGCTACAAGGAAAATCAGGCGCGCTTTGATGCTGCGTCGTCTGCCTCCCAAAAACTGAGGACCGCAGGCAGTTGAGACTTGTGCAGCTCATGGACGTAACGCTCCGTAATCTTCAATGACCGCCAGTCCATCCGTTTTTTGACCGCCAAGAGATTGGGCTCGACGAGATAGTGATAGCTAGCCGCCGAGTGCCGGAAAACATGCAAGGTTATATGATCGGGAATTCCTAGCTGCTCAACCAAGGTCTTGAGCTGACGATTAAGAATCGCGCCCATCGTGTCATCGCTGGAAAAGCCGCGGCCGTTTTCCGCGTATCCACGCAGCGTGGGATCACCGAAAACTGGACCGATATCCGATCGTCGCCTCTTTCTCATCCCCATTAGAATGCGGTGGGTTCTCGGCCGCAGGTCCTGAATAATGCGCTGCCGGTACTCGTGTTGGTCCGACTTTGTGTCGAGCAGGATCATCCGCCTGTGGGTCAGATCCACATATTCCCACCGCAGGTTGAACATCTCCGACCTGCGAGGTCCCTCACACAGCGCTATTGGGATGAAATCGGCGAGCATCTGATAACCTGACTCACGTGCACGCGAGATGAGCTGTTCGGCATGGCCAGGCAATAGCGTGATAGTCCGACCCTTTCCTTCGGGGATCACTTCGAACTTCAATGCAGGGCAGCCTTGCGCAGGCCCCCAAAGGCTTGTCGCCATGCTTGTGATGGCTTTGACCGGGGTTATGACTTGCCTCAAATAGGTTTGCGGCGAGGAAGTATCCCTCATTAGGACTGTCTTGAGCCAGCGCATCAGGTCATCGTCGATGTCCTTGCAAAACCGCTCTTCTCCGACAAGTTTCTGGATCGTTTTGACCTGCTGCTCCAGGATCTTGTCCTCCTTGCGCCCCGCGAGATAGCGGTCGCAAGCTTCCCAAAACGTTCTCATCTTGCCTTCAGGTACCGGATCCGGTCTTGGCATCATGGCTAGCTTCTCGCGGACCCGCGCTGACAGCTCAGATGCGCTTTGAGGCATGACGACCATCTGGTCAGCGGACACCGACTCGGCTGGCCCCTTATTGGCGCTCGATCCCCCAGCCAATTGCCCGGGCGGCTGCAGGTCCGGTGCCGTGACCTTCGAAGTTCGTTCCGTGACAACAGGTGAATGAGTCGCTGCGAGGTGTTTGTCCGGCAGACGACGAGCCATCCTGGCTCGATCTATCTCATCGTCGATTTCACGTTGGATGTCCGCCATGACGCTTTCAGCGACCGTCTTGTCGGCCTGACCCGTAGTGCGTCGAACACGCGTTCCGCGATAGGTGCCAATCACGTAGCGGATTTTTCCGCGCCAGACGATGTGCAGCCCCCTGGGTTTGGGCGACCTAGCCCGACCCGCCTTTCGCTGTTTTACTATTTCTGGTGAAGACACAGCGTCACGAGACCACAAAGCGTCGATATCCGCCTGCGTATGGAATTTGATCCGGCTCGCTCTTTGTCTAACCATAGCTGTGTGAGCGGACGTCGACCGTCTGCGGTTCATCTTTTGCTACCCCCAATCGATCCAAAGCGATGGGCGGAGTAAGCATGAAAAGACGGAGTGGCATCAAGGCGATATATTGACGCATCACTCATTGCACTTGAAGTAAAACTAAGAACTAATTTCTGTATGTCAACATTGATTGTTCAATATAATCAATGGTTTGCTAAAGTTCATTTTACAGGATGTTATTCTGTTTTATTTTAACAATATTTACGAGCATGAGCAGATAACGCTATCCAAGCGGGAATCTATGCCTTTTTCGTCACTTTCTCTTCCTATTTTTCCTTGTAGATTACTCGATGGTTCACCGCCTGCTCCGACGTCCTAAATATCGAGCGCGACCGATTGAATATTTTATGAAGGATGAGGATGACCCGACGCCGCACATACTTGCGTTTCACAGACGATCACTAAATGGCGATCTGATATTATTATAACGACAAGGAAAATACCCTTTTTCTACAAAGCTAAACATGTTGACATGTTCTTAATTTTCCATACCCCACCTGGGATGGCGCCCTTTCAGAAGCTCGCGCATCCGCCTATCTTGCGCTAGCAATTCTGGATCCCACGCATGTCTCTAGTATTAGGTCTGTCAGGCGCGCCCTATTCGTACGATGATATCGAGAGTGGCATCATACTTCGGACACAGACTGATGACACCGAACGCTTGATCTGCTCGCCTCGCGCAGTGGCAATAAGGCTCACGGACCTCTCAATGATCTGTTTTCTACAACCGAAAACTTTGAAACGTCCGAGGCTGACCAGCCGGTGGTAATGAGTTCCGATGCCCGCGACGCACAACTTCACGAGACGGTCTCCCACACAAGAGTTGAGCGCGACGACGCCGCCATTTTATATTTCGGCATGGACGACGGCGGTCCTCTTAAGACCTGCTGTTCCCTATCTTCGGATCGAGCGACTTAGAAATCCTCTATCGAAAAATTCCTGACGCCCAGTGATCTCAGTGGCTCTGATACATAGGGCGCTTCGTCAAGAGCATATATCGGCCAGAATCTGGCAGGCTCGCCACCTGGTAGACCACACCGATCATCCTAGCGTCATACGCAACATTCTTCATCGAACGAGAGGCGATGGCCGACGTTGAAGACTCTTTGCAAGGTGCCTCCGCGCTGAGGACGTGGTCGATAAAGACGCTTCCCTCCGACCGCGCGGCCGTCAGCAATGGAAAGATCTTACCTGCCCGTCTTTCGCAAACTGCAGTATCTTCGACATGGATTTCGGCCTCGTCTGCGGCTAGCCTTTCGAGAATTCGATCTATCAAATATCGCGTTTCTGGATTGTTTGAGCCTGACAATTCATGGAGACCTATATTCATGACGTTTTCCTCCGCAGTGAACTGTTCAGTGTTGATCCAAACACGCTTCGTACGATGATATTTCGACGAGGTACATTTGGATCAGTTCAACCTTAAGTTTTCAACCAAAGCGGACGTTAGCCGTTCCAGAAAGCCAGGATTTCAGGAACCATTCCAGACGGCGCGAGGTGGGAATAACGATCAGCCATTTCCAGTGATTCCCAAGCGCCATCGTCGCGCAGTTTCTTAAGGTCTTTGTACACCGCGTAGTGCCAGGACGCCCAGCTATGACGAATCATATGCAAGAATACCCGTCGACCTAATCCGATGTCTGCTGCGATCTCCTGAAGAAGCCTGTTCAATTGCGCGCCGGAAATTTTCGTGTCAGCATGCCAGCATACTCCACCTTCTCTCCGAAACACTGGGCCCGTTTCAGACAGCGATTTCGCACTCACTAATGCCGCGATGGCACGTGGCTGAAGGTCGACAATACGATCCTTTACATCCCCCGATCTTGCTTTGACATCACGCAGCGTGGCGCGCGCGTAGTTCAGTTGGACATATTTTCCAATCCAAACTTAAGGCTTCACCCCGACGTGCTCCGGTGCAGAACATGAACGCGAACGTGGGCGCCACATAAGACGGTGAGGCCGCGATGATGGCCTCAGCCTCCGCTGGCGTGAACCACTCCTTGCGGCGCTTGCCTTGTCGGATGGTTTCAAAAACAGGGAGACTGCACCATCCACGAATGGCAGCATGTCTCAAGACTGCTTTGACTGGCGATACCACCTCGCGCAGGCGCGTTGAATCCGCAGCTTGAGGACGCAGCATGGCATCACACGCTTTATCCAGGAGGTCCTGGGTGATCTGGTCGCAACCGATAGTCTCCTGCTTCGTCGTCTTCAAATAAGTTAGAAACCTATTGAGACGATGCTTTGTGTCATCAGATCGCTGACGCTTGAGATAGTTCAGCGCTGCCTCGCCGAACATTCGGGTTGGCTCAACGCCATGGATGCCTGCACGGTAAACACTGGCTTCACGCGCCGCGCGCTTTTCTTCGGCGAGCTGACGGTTGTCAGTGCCAGCGCTCTCTCGAACGCGTTTGCCGCTAATGGTCCCCGTGATCCAGAACATTTGGGAGCCGGGACGTTTTGTGAGTTTGAGGGGCATCTGAGACTCTCAATAAGGTGGTTGATGGCAAGCTCATCGAAGAGGACGCGGCGTCCAGCTTTGATGACTGGCGGCTTATGTCGCGATACAAGGAGGCGCAGCGTACGCTCCGGAACCCGAAGCCGGATCGCCGTCTCGCTGAACGTGAAAATCGAGGGGGTCTCGGGAAAGTTGAGCTCACCCTGAACCATTGGTCGCTGAAGCCCCGGCGCGTTCCGCCGAGCCTCATCCAGGCGCACCACGACCTGACGTCCTGGCGAGGCGGATTGATGGCCCAGTAACTGGGCTGCATTGGGTGGCGGGGTATAGGCGGCTTGACTGGGGGCATCATGGCGATTGTCACGAAGCCGAAGGACGTTGTCGGCCCTTAGCTTGGTGCCAATTGCGTAGCCGACGCGGCCGGGGTCGTCCCGCTGGTCCCCGACAGTGCGTCGGTATCCAGAAGTCGTCATCATTATCTGAAGTCCTGCTCATTGGCGTGCATAAGGACCCAACCCACTAGGCCAGGTTTGAGGCAAGAACACTGAGCGGCAGCGGCCGAAGCCGCTGCGGTTCAGGTCCGCTGGTGCATGCGTATGAGTGCTGCGGCATAGAGGCGCGGTAACTGCAAAGCTGACTGAGATACCAGGGCTACTGAACGTTTAATAATCATGTCGCCCTCCTTCCCGAGGTTCCGCCTTGACTGTCCTGACCGCCCCTCGCTCAAGTCGCGAGAGGCGGTTGGCGGCTCAGCCCGTTTACCACTAGGCCCCCGCATCCTTTCGGACAGGAACGATGAGAACATAAAGAGAACTTCTGGTAGCTGTCAATTTTTGACGTTAAGGACCTCTCGCACGAGGGCCTCTCACCAAAGCTACATCGTGTGACCTGGAGTTGTAATGACACCACGTCTCGATCGATTTAGTCTTAAGCATGGAGACGGAATAAAAAGTCCCACAATCACCTTCCCGTGATGACCGTCGGGATTTCTAGCATCATCGGGTCGGTGAACGTCAGGAGCGTGAGAGCCTCAGCTTCCGCCACCTTGAATGACTGCTCAGTCACCTGAAATCTCTCGGCATCGCGTCGATCGAACCATTGGTGAGCACCGACACGCTTTGCCGAGGGCTGATCTTGGCGCGAGGAAAAAATCATATCGAAGGCAGGACTGCTCTGATCCAGATCGGCCTTCGGGTACCAGGTCGGCGGTATATGAGGAGATGGCATGTGCCATTTCTTTCCCGCCCTCCCATGACAGATGACCATTCCAGCTACGGTCCCAGATCTCACCAGTTTGATGGCCGTTGCCGACATGCTGGCATCGAAAATCTCAGCGACTGCCCGAATGGCTTTTACGTCGATGGCCTTGAAATCTCGAACAACTTGGGAAAGCATGTAGGGGGGCAAGATGAGATCTGATGCGAAACCGTTGGCGACTCTTTCCTTCGCCTGACTGACCTCGCGATCCCGAATGTCGACGGCCTTGCAGTAAAGCGTCTGGCCGCGGTGGTAATGCCAATGCCCGAGCTCATGGCAGACTGAGAACCGACGTCTATGCCTATTGCCACCCTGCTTAACGCTGATAATGGCATTGCTGCCGCGACCGACAATGCGGGCCTCGCAGCCCTCCAACGGGCATTCTCTGATAGCGAGCACGCCAAGATGCCAGGCGATTGCAGGGAGGTCGATCTCCTCGGGAGACTGGATACCGAGAGACGTCAGCAAACGCTCCGCCGCCGTCAGGTCGTTCACTTCTCCGACTTGTCCTCGAAGGCGGCGAGTTCAGCCAGATCGTCAGCGACGCTCTTGATATCCTTTTCGGTCTGATCAACCCCATTGCGGGCTGCCAACGTCAGGCGCGCCTCTTGAACATCGTTTGCTGACTGGTCGCCGCCCGCCTTGGCAGACGAAAGGCCACGGGCACGATATGCGGCCATCTCTTCCTTCGCAGCGATCAACCTGGCTCGGCCAGCGGTTCGCTCAATCAGTTCCTGCACACGGATAGCCTCCTGCTCCACATCCATGCCGAGTTCGCGGCAATCGGCCAGCAACTCTTCACCCGACATATTCAGCAAGTCTTCTACCATCGCGTCTTCAAGATTGAGGATGGCAAGCCTGTCCTTCTCGGTTGGATTGGTCATAACGTTCCCCTCTTAATTGTCAGCACGTCGATGCGTCTGCTGACCTTCTTATACTTTGTCGGAAACTCTGCGCTGCTGAGACCGGACAACTCCTGCAGGGCCTTCCCCCTCAAGCCATCCATCATACCTTCCACGATAAGCTGGGCAGGAAAGTCGTCCTCAAACGCTGCTAGGAGGTCGGCGCGCCATTTGGCAAGCTTCGATGCCCCGGCAGCGGCGTCTTCCCTGTCTATCAAATCCTGTTCCGCTGACGGCTCACGTCGGACGAACTCTAAGACCACGCCCTCTCGGTCGGTGAGAAATTCTGTCTCAGCCTCAGCGGTGCTCCGTGACGGTAAAGGCCGCGCTTCAATTTCCGCTTTGATGGAATCCCGTTCTCCGCTCGCAATACTGCGCATCGCCTCGGCCATGAAGCGCACCGCGGAGATACCTACGGGCCAATTGCGGGTCGTTGCCATTGCTCGAACGTAGGCTTCGGCAATCAGGTCGTCAGGCGACATCCCTGAGCCGCCTGAATATTTCAACCCCACCCGGTTCAGCCTCATTCGGTCGGCAAGGCTAAGCTTCGACATCGCCGACTCGAAATCGGCCCTGCTATGATAGGTCGGCTCATCCAGGAGTTCCGTCATTTCGCTCATGTAGACCCTATGCGGCTTTGCTTGCCTGATTTGGACATCCCAATCTCAAAATAGCAGATTTTTCAGAATGTCTTCCCCGAGATGTCCAAATTGTCGTTCCCGAACCGCATAGGGTTTCAGGAGGTAGCGGCCTGCTATGGCTACACGGACGCCGCCACCATTATTTTCAGCGGTTTGGTTGGCTGATCGATATTAGCATCTCGAAGGGTAAAGAATGAACGCGCTCACACCTTTTTCGGTCCCATCCGACCGCACGCTCGTGCGGAAAGACGGCGCCGTTGGCATCCTTGAGCGGCTTTGCGAGGTGATCGAGCCAACGAACACACAAAAGGAAACCGCAAAGGACCGATATGAGGCCGTTGGCGCCTGGCTCGCTGAAGCGTCCTCATTCCTGTTCAGCAATGTCAGGATTTCACCCCAAGGTTCTTTTGCCCTAGGGACAGCAATCAAGCCCCTAAATGGCTTTGAGTATGATGTCGACCTTCTGTGCCGCTTCACCGCCATGGCCGGAGGTCGCGGGCCAGAGGAGCTAAAGCGCATCCTGGGGGATCGGCTTCGCGAGCACGGAAAATACAAGCTTATCCTCGACAACATGCCACGCTGCTGGCGGCTGGACTATGCGGGTGAGTTTCACATGGATATCACGCCCTCTATCCCTAACCCCCGCTGCCTGAACGGCGGTGAGCTCGTTCCCGACCGCAATCTACACGCATGGAAGGCGACAAACCCCAGTGGCTACTTGGCACTCTTTGAAAAGCGGGCGGCGCTGGCCCCCACTATGCGGACAATGAAATCCTTTGTTGCGATGGATAGTCTAGGCCGGGTTGATCCGTTTCCGCAGCACGTTGGTTTCAAGGGCGTGTTGCGCCGGATCGTACAATTGCTGAAACGCCATCGGGACATTTACTTCGCGGGCGGTGAGGATTCTCTCCGCCCTATCTCCGTTATTCTGACAACGCTGGCAGCCCAAGCTTATGAGTTTTGTGTCGGGAAATATACGTTCGACAGCGAATTCGACGTGGTCGCTTCAGTGGTCCAGGCGATGCCTTGGTTTATCGAGCAATCGACGCTTTATGGCAAACCTCACTGGGTAATTGCCAATGAGGCGACCGAAGGCGAGAATTTTGCAGAGAAGTGGAACGCTCACCCTGAAAGAGCCTTCGCTTTCTACGAATGGCATGCCCGCATGCTGTCGGATGTCCAGCAGCTTGCGACATTGGAGGGCAGTGACCGCGTCACCAAGCGCCTGGAGGAGGCCTTTGGTAGCCAACCAGTAAGGCAGGTGGTCAATGCTATGGCCGAGGAGGTCAATATAGCCCGCCGTAACCATACGCTTGCCGTCGCCCCGGTGGTTGGCATCGTGACAAGCGCGACGGCGCCCAGAGCGACCCCGGTCCGCTCCAACACCTTTTATGGTCGGGATTAATCTGAATTGGCCGCTCCCCGCCCTCGCGATCTTAGCGCTGCCCAGCAGTATGGGGCTCTTAAAACCAACCCCCTCTGCACCGGCAATGGAGCACTTGGCAGAGGTAAGCTCACCTGGATGTGGCAGGTGGCGCCGTCATCCCTCGGCCGCCTCTACACCCTGCATGTCGACTTCAAGGAGGGCAACTCGCCCAAGGTGTTCGTTGACCAACCTGATCTTGTGGCGCTGGCCGAGGGCCGGAAGATTCCCCACGTCTATAGCGAAACCCCAATCCAACTTTGCCTTTATCTGCCTGCGTCCGGCCAATGGCACGGCAGATTGCTCATTACCCAGACCATCGTCCCCTGGGCGGCTCTCTGGCTTTACTTCTACGAGGAGTGGCTTGTCTCTGATGATTGGAAAGGCGGAGGGGTCCACCCAGGCGCCGATGACGAGAACAGACGCCCCGCATCCGATGCGATGGTTTATTCCGATCGGCGTGAAAGGCTGGTGCTATGATATATATTCCGCCGCGCCGGTCAGACGGCACACTCCAACATCGGCGTCAGGGCCTTCCTTGGCCCGCTGATCAGCCATTCCGGATCCTGGCCATCGACGGCGGCGGTATCTGCGGCATCCTGCCCGCGGCCGTGCTGGCGGAACTGGAAACTCGATTTCTCGGGGGCGGATCAATTGCCGGGCATTTCGATCTCATCGCCGGAACTTCAACCGGCGGCATCATTGCCTTGGGACTTGCTCACGGCCTGACGGCAGCGGCCGTCCGAGACTTCTATTTGGAGCGCGGCGACAAGGTCTTCCCCAATCCGAATCGATTGGTTCGCCTCTGGCGCAAGATCCGCCGCGTCCATCGGCATGCCTATGACAGCAAACCCCTACACGACGAACTCCTGACCATCTTTGGTGAGACCACCCTAGGGGACGCAGGCTCACGTTTATGCATTCCAAGCTTTGAAGGCATCCATGGCGATATCTGGATGTTCAAGACACCGCACCATCCTGACTACAAGAAAGACAGGTTTGAGCGGATGGTGAACGTCGCCTTGGCTACGTCTGCCGCACCCACCTATTTACGGGCAGTACCGAACAATGGTTATCTGATGGTCGACGGAGGCCTATGGGCCAACACCCCCGTGATGAACGCTGTCACCGAGGCTCTGTCCTGTTTCGACATCGAGCGCCACCAGATTCAAATCTTGAGTCTCGGCTGCGGAGAGACTTCCTTCAAGGTTGATGCCGCCCGGGCCACAGGCGGCTTGGTTAGCTGGAGAAATGGGATCCGGGCCGCCATGCGTGCTCAATCATTGAACGCCCTAGGGCAAGCTGGCCTGCTGGTCGGCAAGGAAAACCTCATCCGCATCGACGCACCAGAAACGCCAAATCCCATTGACATGGATGACCACAGGCGAGCGAAAGCAGAATTGCCTGCGATGGCACGGTCTCTTGTGGAAGCTTCCGGCCACCGCGTCGAGCAGGTATTTCTGCATGATCTAGCACAGCCATATCAACCGTTCCCTCACGTTAAAGCATTGTAACGCAGCGACATTCTCATAAATTGACCCGCAGCGTACCGCTACATAATCAGGAGTGCGTTTTCGTAGGTTGGAAGTCACTCACACTTCAGCTTCACGGCCTTCCCAACCACTCCAAGATCACCGCCATCGATTGCGGAATATGAATCAATCGGCCGCCCGGTAACATCATAAATACCCCCTCATCCGTCTCGCACATCGCCGCGACGGATCCGACAGCAACCGCGTGTGTTATGCCCCCCACATCCCGCAAAATGATAAATCTTCCGACACGGTCACCTTCAGCCAGGTTGTCACCCATAGCTCAGCTCAACCACTTAACATTGTCGCAGCCCCAAGTCCGCAGGGCGTACAGCAGGTGCTGACGCATGCAGTCATCGAGACCCTCATCTCGCCGTCCAAGAACATATACATGCTTGGAAAACGTCGCGACCAACCCGGCGGTCAGGTCAATGCGAACAAGGGGCGAGGTAATCCAGGTGTTTCCCAGAGCGCTCCTCCAGCCCAGGCAATGGAGTTCCAGGCGAGGGCCACTTTGCTCGCGAATGACAACGAGGTTCCAGCAGTCCAAATGATCGCGAGCCGCCACCGGTTCGACTGCTCCTGCAAATTTCTGGGCTTCCTCCTCGGTGGGGGAGCCAACCGAGACTGGGGCACTAAGAAAAGTCGCAGTGAGCCAAGTGCTCATGATGCAGCTCCCACAGGCAACCCAGAACTATGTAGGGCGACGATCAGCGCGACCTCGATGCCGTCCAGGGCGCGCTTTTCCAAAAGGGCGTCGGCCAGTGCCTCGACGACCTTTCGTCGCTCTTTGACCAGCGTGAGCGCCTGGGTATAGGCATTATCAAGGGCAACGCCAGCCCGGGCACCCAAGGTCGGATCCTTCGCCAGCATCTTCTGCAGAGTGTGTGGTTCAGGAAGACCGGACCAGAGCAATCCGGCCGCACCATCGAAGCCATAGGCGGCCGCGCCGGTGGCAGCGAGTGTTGTGGCCTGCGCCAAGTCACTCATCATGGTACCTCCCGAGCCCGAGGACGGTGATCCGAGGATGACCTCCTCGGCAGCCCGCCCGGCCAAAAGCGTGACGAGGTCTAGGTTCAGGGTGGACGCCAAGTATGCCCCCGCGGCCGCCTTAGACAGCGCTGCGCCCGCGAGGTTTCCATCCGAACGAAGGGTGACGGCGGTCAGCGTGTCAGGCTGCAGCGTGCATGACGCAACAGCATGCCCAGCTTCATGAACGGCGATCCTCCAAAGCTCTTGTTCGGATCGATCATCTTGGCCGCGGATTTCGTCAAGCAAGTCGCTGACCATCATTGACCGTCCAGCTTCCCGGGCCAGCCTTCGGGCACCTCGAACGAAGCGTTCGCAGTCGGCGCCCGTTGAGCCCGCAGCCATCAAGGCGGCGCCCAACAGCGGCTCGTTTGGCAGATCGTCGCCAAGATGCTCGCGTAGGATTAGCGCCAGGGCCGACTTATCCGGGAGACTGACACAAATGTGCCGGTCGAGACGGCCGCTCCGAATAAGGGCTGGGTCGAGCCGATGCGGATGGTTGCAGGCGCCAATCAGAATAACGCCCACGCCACTGTCGACACCGTCAATTTCGCTTAGCAATCCGTTGACTACCTGGATTTCCCATTCTGCATAGTGGTGGGTGATGGTTCCCCGATTGGGAAACGAGTCGATTTCATCCAGGAACAGGATGCACGGCACCTTCGACCGTGCGTCTGCGAAGGTTTTACGCATTGCTTTGAGCAAGTCGCCTTGATGCGCGCCGTTGGTTCCGTGCCACTGGCTGTAGGAACCCGATACTAGGGGTAGGTCCAGCGTCGTTGCCATAGCGCGGGCGAAGAGCGTCTTTCCGCAGCCAGGTGGACCCGACAGCAGGCACCCCCTGTCGATGTCGGTCCAGCCGATTGTCTGGTTTCGGAAGGCATCGAGGTCTCGGCCCACCCGCTGCGCCCAGGCAACGGCCTCATCCATCCCATGCAAGCGATCCAACGTCGGCTCAATACGGGGAGAAGCGCTGGACTTCACCAGGACAGAGGCTGGCATCGCAGCACAGTCCGCATCAATGAGGGTGGCAAGCCTGGAGACATAGTCAGTTGCCGTCTGTCCCACGCGGCGCGCAAGTCGTAACAACCTCGGCGTGACGAATTGCGCCTGCTCATCGGTGAGCATCTTATCGGGCGGCTGCCCAAACATGGTGGCTACCATTTGGTCAGCGCTTAAGCTGGTGAAAAGCGGCACGGGGATGTGGCAATCGGCACCACGGACCAAATCGAGCGGCAACCAATCGACATTTGCGGTGAACGCCGTCACGGGAATTCCAGACGAGACCGCGTGGGCAAACAATTCGCTCGACTTGGCCTTCTCCGATGGAGTGGAGTCTTCCATGGGAGCCCAGGCCATCCAATCGTTCTCGCTCGGAAAACGGCCTGATTTTCCATTGTGAGCATGCCTGCCGTCACGGATAGTCCATGTCCACAGGGTTTGGAAGATATCAACCCAGTCAGCGTTTGCCACGTGAACGATGCAAACGGCGCCATCCCGCGAGACAAAGTCGAGGGAGACGTCGGCTAGTTCCAAGCCTTTGGTAAGCAGGAGTTCGGCGGCGGTCAGAGCCGGGTCTTTCGCGTGATCTGATGGTGATGAATCATCCTCTTCCGATGACTCTGGAGTCAGAAAATATGAGCGCCGCGGGACAAATGAAGAAGACATTGGAAACCTCGGAAAAGACGATAAGAACGAAAGGCGCGACGTGAGGAATGCGCCGTTATCGTCTCTGCCCTCCTGGTAATTGTTGTCGAGGCGGTAGCCGACCCTTTGAAGTGGCTCATCGTCAGGAAATCTTCATTGGGGTTGCTAGGCGACCCAGGCGGTAAAATCTGCTGAATGTCCGTGCCCAACCGAGTTCAGGGGCGAGCACCCACACGTCACTGGTTGTAATGAACGTGGGACGGATGAGGGGATGGTCAGAGCAATCCCCGGTCAGGCAAAGGGTCTTCCGTTCGCCCAGGGCATAGTTGTTAAGGATCGGCACCTCGGCAGACGGCATCGGCGCGGACAGGTCGCCTTGAGCAAAGCGCCGAAGGTCGTCCGTCAACGCCTCTAGGCGCGCCAGATCGCCGCGTAGGTCACCGAGAGTTCCTCGGTCTGAAATGATGGATGGCATATTGAGCCTCCTGCTTGCTTACGGTCATGGCAAATGCCCTGTCGTCAGGGTATCGGCACAGCAGAGGCGGAGAAGGCTGTTCGTCTTGTGTCGGCCGTCTCAAGCCTGAGCTGAGCGCGGCCGTATGCTTTGCCACCCGGGCACGCCGGACCCTTGCAGGCTGTGGTGCCTGCTGAAGATAGCTCCCGCGTTGAAGGTCATGGACTGCATAATGGGGAACATAAGAAGAACGTCGACGCAGGTCAACACTCACGTGAATGTCGCGTTTAGGTTGGATCGAAGGCTGTTGAGGGGCGTATAAAAGCAGGGTTCGGAACGCCAACGGCAGCTTCGCCGCCTTTGCGGTCGCTGGACAGGAGGCTTGGATTCGATGTCGACCCAAGGATTGCCTCGGCTCCCTGAAAGCGGCAGCCTCCCAGTGCCCGGAAGCACCTTCTCTCGGGCGGAAGCAGAGGCAATGGTTCGGGCCGTTCTAAACCTCGTAGAGCGGTGGTCTCTGTCAGACCCAGAGGTTCAGGCTCTGCTGGGCGACGTCAAGGAAGGACAACTCCGCGATTGGCAGGAAGGTGCAGTTGGCGAGATCCCCGACGGCCTTGCCCTACGTTTGGCTGACTTGCTGGGCATTCACGCCTCCCTTTGCGCCTTGTTCAAAGACGAATCCATCTATCAATGGGTAAAGCGGCGTAATGAGGTTTTCGGCGGAAAATCGGCTCTTCCGTTGATGCTACTGGGCGGTGGCCCGGAAATTCGACGGGTCCGAGAATATTTGGATGCCGAGCGTTATGGTTGAGCCACGGTGCTGGCTACCATTCAGGATATGGCAATCCTATTTTAAGGCTGCTGCCGGAATAGTCGTTAATGCCGAACAAAGGGCCACTTTAAATGTCTGACCGTCACAGGGCTGGCGGAGCGAGCCGCCTGGGATGACTGCATTCGTCTCGAACCAAAGACACCGCGCGGAACAAGTAGATGGAGAAATTGACCATTTTACCGCCTCAGGCTGTAAGGGTTCTGGAATTGCTCTTGCACCGCGGCTCGAACGGGGCAACTCTCCTGATCTGCAATAGTATGGCAGGGTGATAGTCGGTGTACGGCGCTCTCAGTCGGCTAGACGGCAAAATCCACCTCACTTACCAAGTGGGCGCCGGAGCTGTAGAAGCATACCTTGAGACCGCCACGGTGCACCGCCTAGGCATTATGTGGAGTGGCTCCCCCAACTATGAAAGCATCGTCAGATTTTCGTCTGAACTAGCTCGGCGTCTCGGCATCGCCAGCGAGTTGAGAAGGTGCAAGCGAAACTCTGAGCAATTTGAGTTGGTGGGACCATATGACGGCGATTGGGTAGATATCGTACAGCATCGCGGTTTTGTACGGCTGCAAGCGGGCACTGAACCTAGTGGGCAATTGCTCGCATGGGCGAATTTTGACCGCGTGCCGCCTGGCGCACCCATGGCGTTTCATAATGTGGGCGTTGAGTTCGACACTGGGCTGATAAAGTCTGCGCTGCCGTTGGTAGAGAGTATGATTTTTGACACCTTCAGCCCGGACGCCCCTAACCAGCGGGAGGCTGCCGTGAACGGCCTAAGACAGCTTCCAGATGACATCCGTGAGGCTCAGCGGCGATTGAATTAAGCCCATGGCGATCTTTAGTGCGGGGCCTTTGGACATTCAGATGACCATCCGAAGTGGCAGGGTGGGAGTGACAACGCTGACGCCGTTGACGATGTCCCCTATTATCCATCTCGAAATTGCTAGTTTAGCGGTTGGTGTGAATCATGACATCGAAGCTGAATTTTCAATAGCTAATGGATATCTAGTCTTCGCCAACGGGATAACTTCTTTCTCTTGGCCAGTCAGTGGTATTCAGCCCTGCCCATCGTGGACTGGCGCGTATTCAAGTCATATTGGGCTCAAACACGTCGCCTCCGGGCTGTTTGGAGTCGTCTCGGAGACCATTATGTGCGATCGAACCCGCTATCGGCAACATGGTCTTCCTGGATGGTCAAACTGGATTTCGCATGGTTCGAGCGGCTCGCTTTTCGTTAATGTCTCATAATGGCTGACATAAAAACCATTATTCTTGGTTGCACGCCGCCCGCGCTAGCAATCGCAGCGGAACTGTTCAATCCAGTGACTGGGAAGGCTATCGAGAACGAAGCCAAAGACCGAGCCGGGCAATTTTTTTCTCCAGGCACGGGCGATACAAATAGCCTCGCACGCTTCGCTGCGGAAACTGCTGATGCGGCAATAGAAGTTACGTCCATCATCCCGACATGGATCAGTGTTACAGCGGCAGCTTCCGCGGTCCTGGTCGATCGGGTCAACGGGACAGGCTTGGCAGTGGGGCTCGCTGTTTGGGCAGCTATATGTGGAATCATGGCCCCTCGACTTTTCGAGCTTTTTCCATACTCAACGATGTCTTCCCAATGGACCAGGCTCCCCTGGCTACGCGGGCGTGTTACACAGTCGAAATGCATTTCCTATGCCCTAGTTTTCGCAAACGTCTTGGCTATTCTTGCAGTCGTTGTCTCGGAACTGGCGTTTCCACTGACGCCACATTCTAGAGGGTAGAGACATGCTTCAAGCTGTCTCCCGATGTCAATTTGCCCCAAGCGGAGAGGCAATATAGGCGACGGTGGGCGAACTGGAGCTGGAGGATGTCAGCTTGCCAACTCTAAGTTGGCGGTGCTTTATCGGCATGGCATGGCAGTTTCGTTTCAGCCGGGAGCCCCAATCGAAGTTCGGAGACTGTCTGCGTGAGTGAGCTAACAGACATTCTAGACCAGTTCAATCGTAAAGAACGCAATCTCCTCATTCGGGATGCTCTTGGACATTCCTCGAGCCAAGCACTGTCGCTAGACGAGGCTTTTAGGAACCGGATTGGGGCGGCATTGGGCGGTCTCCAAATACCTAAGGATGCATGGTGGGCGACCGATTATCATCTAAATTGGATTGCCGGTGCTCTCGTACTCCGGCGCTACGGCGAGGAGGCGATTGGCTCAGCTCAGATCGACATATCCGTAGATTCGCCGCGTAGGTTGGTAGAGCGGAGCCAAGAGGACGTCGACCTGCTTATTGCATTTGATACGACAATGATTCTAGTCGAAGTCAAGGCATTCGGCTATTTCTCAAACAAGCAAATCGACAGCAAGCTGGACCGCTGGCGACTGCTGAAGAGGCAGTCCGAGTTGCCTGGATCCAATGTGATTTTCCATTTCATGTTGATGTCGCGGGCCAAGCCAACTCGCCTGAACCCTCCGCCGAACGACCTATTGTCGGGCATGAGAGAATGGCCTCATGCGGTGCTTAACGTACATTCACCATTGCAGAAGCTGAAAGTTAGCGGGAGGAAGCTGGGTGCAGGTGCGCCGCCGACCGATGCAAAAACTTGGTTCATTGTGCCAGTTTCCGGTGGGGTAGACGAGGATGAGGATGAGGATGAGGAGTTTGTCGGGCCGACCGTCGAATGTTAGGCCCGCAATGTCAGCTTTGGTCGAAGCCACCGACGGGCAGCGGAAGTGGATTTCCCCTTCCGGGTCCTCGATTGCCGACCGGCCGCGTCAGACCAAAGCCAGGTTTAGAGCCCGGAATATCAACTGCCAAAAGCGGCCATCCCGTCGATCCGCAGGGCAACCGCCAGCGCCCATCTCAGTAACGGGACTGTTTGAAGCTTGTCCCTAAAGGCGGACAAAACAGCCGACAAGGCGAGCGACTGGCTCGGGGGGAAAGAAGACGGTCGGGTTCGGGGTCTTGAGCCGCAAATCGCAGCCGGCGCGCACGCTCGCGAGAGGAAGCTGCAACCTGCAGCGCCACATGCCAATCGGCTTAAGGCGATAATAGACCTGCGCAAACATAGGGCGAACAAGGCGACCGCAAGTAGACACGGGCATCGAAATGAACTAGATGATCAATAGCAAGTGCTAGTCATGGGCAACCGTTTGCTTAGGAAGAATATGAGTATATTTGGACGGCCTGCAGCTAGACTGAGCCTCCGGACGGAACGCAATCGTGGTGGTCACGTGGTGCTGTGGACCGTCACAGCCTTGTCAGCCATACTTAGCGCCATATTCGTCGGTGGAAGCTTAGTCGTATTCTTTAACGCGCCAGACCATATAGAACACCAGCACCTCTGGGCCCCGTTGAAGGACATCGGGCCAGCCATTGCAGGTTCATGGGTTCTTTGCGCTGCACTGCTAGCAATTACGGCTGCTGGGATAACGGCGCTCGTCGCCCTGGGTGATTCCGAAGCTCATACAAAGGCGCGGGAGCAAGCAATCGCGCGTGTCTGTATTGGTGAGATCAAGGCATTTTGGGATCTATGCAATCGTCTTCAGCTGCATAGTAAGTTGCAGGGTCACATATCGTGGCTTGAAAATCAAAAGGATGCTCCTGAAAAGCTCAATGCGTTCCGGAGACATGTTGGTGAAGATTGGTTTGTTTTCTTTCGGGTCGATCCGGAAGCTTTAGGCGAGTTGAGCGATGAAATCAGCTCAAGGTACATTGCTCTCTCTGCGCGCTGCCGCAACTTGGCCTCGAGGCTGAATTGGTTAAACGGATGCCGTTGGGACCCCGAGCAGATCGCGTTTTGGATCGCCTACCATCGTGATACACTGGAAGTACTGAATGGCCTTTATGAACCTTCGAGGACAGTGCTTGCCGAGTTAGGCAGTGACGTTGACCCACAAACATTCAAGTTCTGATACTCGCCTATCATTGAGATTGAATGACTGCTTTCGAAATCTCCCGTTTGACGGTCCCATTACCGACTTGGGTCGAGTGTCGTCATCTGAGTGGGTACACCGCCGCCGCCGATGACGAGTGTGAGTTGCATAACTGAAGCACACGTCGTGCGGTCCTCACGGGAGGCGACTTGACGTTAGGCAAGGTCAAACTAGCGAAGTGCCTCCGATAATAGCCCTGCGATCTCATCACGCGCACGCGGTCTCGCTCCCACGGCTCAAGCAGGCGACCGCCGCGTCCCCGAAGAACCATGTTCAGAGGCGGCGCCAAATTAACGACGAGAAGACCTCGTCGTGCCTTTCTGCAAGCCGCGCGGAGACGGCGGTAGTCCCAGACGTCGAGAGGATGAGCAATAACCAATGTCTTGAAATGGCCTCTTCGGATAATCGAGCGGAGCAGGGCGTCAACGGCCATGCGCCACTGCCTGACGTTAGGAAGGCTCTCCGGGCCTACATAATCGTCTCCGTCCAAATATCGCGCGCAGGGAACTAGACGCGCGATTGCTTCCCCTACAGCACTTTTCCCGGACCCAATCGTCCCATTGAGCCAAATCACTGACATTAGCGCTTGCCACTTCGCCATGGATGGGCCGGAGAACTTCCCATGATCTGCAGGGCCATTCAATGTCCGGTTGTGGCGAACCAACGATGGTGCCTCCATGTCCCGCTTGGGTCGGTCATGGTCATTGAACTTATGATCGGTTGAGAAAATCTATGATCTGCTCCACTTTATCGCTGTCGTTCGGCGGGAAGAACCCATCTTCACCTCGTAGGTTCATGCATTCAGAAACCTTAGGCAGTTCAGCTAAAGCAGGATTTATCAGGACCATGCGTCGTCGATCACCATGCAGCCTCGGGTACTCTTGCAGCCAGGAATTGACGTGTTGATCGCCCGCACCATAGCCTGCCACAATCACCTTTGAGCATACATGGGCGGTGTTAACGAAGGCGTTATAGTAATAGCCAAATGGGACACAAGCTCGCGTCATCCAACGATCCTTGCCATCGCCTGCGATGATCGGAGAAGGTTGCGCGATACCTCCTGGCGGATGGAGCATTGCCCCAAGTCCAAATACCGGAACACCCCGTCGAATAATTTCGCCCTCGCTTGGAGGTTCAGCACTGAAGCGTGGAAAATCAAATCTGACACTTCCATGTAGGTGCATCAGAACGTTCGATTCCTGCATTGAGCGCTGAGGAAAACCGGCAAAATCAAATGTACCAGAACCGTCAGCTTGGGCGAACGCGCTGAAGCCATCGTACCAGTCACCAGAACGATCTATCAGGTCATCGTAGTTGAGCGTAACTACTGTGAGGTCGAAAGAGGCTCGTAGTTTGTCGAAAAAGCTCTTCAGCCTATCCGGCGAGCCTGAGGCCGTTCGACCTATGACAAAATCCTTGATCCGGCCAATCAGTTGGAGCCGCAAGGCCATAAAGGACGCATCGCCATTGGAAGCAAAATCCGGTAGCCAGTCGGCAAACGCTGCAAGGTAACCGCCGATACGTGGCCATGCCGTAGGATGGCTTTTACGAACACAAAATTCATCTAGTTCCTCCAGTGCGGCCAACACCGTCTCGAAGTTGAAGTTTCCCGCAGTTCGTTGCATTTCCAAGCGACTGACGACCGACGAGACCGTTTTTTCACTCATCGCGAATAAGAAATCATCAATTTCCTTCGTTGAAGGAGCGCCGGCGTGGAGCGTCGACCCAGCACCAAGGACTACCAGAACGCGAGGCCGTGTAAGAGGCTTTTCCATGATACTCGCGGCGATCCCTTGGGCCGATACTGGCGCTCTACGTAAAGAACAGAGAGCCTTATTGATGATCCTATACATAACATGGGGCTGGTTCCAAGAAGCAAGCCCAGCGACCGCAGCCGGATGGCCTGGAGAGTAAGGCGGAAGTGCTTGTCATAGCCGAATGACCGCTTCCGAATGGTTTTTCCGAAGCCGCCCATGTCCGGCATGGGTCGATTGCAGCCTCTCACTTTCTGGGAAGCCATCAGTCGCCTTCGTGATGGAGAATTTGAAAGGCTTCCACCTCGGGATTGACGCCAGAAGATGTGGCCGCCCAGACGGCGCAGCCCGTTCCTTGTTGTGTGTAGACGGCGATCCTACTGCCGGGGCCGCTTCCGCCATGTCCAACAGGATGTGCAAGAGGGTTCGTTGCACTCAACATCAACCCCAACCCATATGCTGGGTCGGGATGAACCTCCGAACGAAATTGCGGCAGCGACCTTCCGTCGAGCATGCGGGCCAGCCAACTTTTTCCTGTAAAATCGCCTGTCAGCAAGGTTTTCAGAAGACGAGCAGCGTCTATCGCCGTTCCCACAACCAACCCATGATAGACCCAGCCTGGATGGTAGCCGTCGGCATCGCCCATACTAACCTCTGCTAGATCGGCAGGGTTGGTGGCGAGCCGTGCCGAAGTGATTCCGGCGGGGATAAAGACGATATCGCCAAGAGCATCGTTCAGAGGTCTATCTGAAGTTCGCTCAATCAGTTGTGCGATCTCCCTGTATCCAATATTTGAATATGACCAGCCGTGCCCGGGTCTGAACAGAAGCTCATCAGATTTAGTTTCTTTCAGCAGATAATCGACAGGCCAAGGCTCTCGTCGGGCTTCCACATCGTTATGATAGCTCGCGAGAGATCCATAATCGGGAAGACCCGCTTCATGCCTGAGAAGCTGGAAGGGTGTGTAGGGCTTACCGGCCACAGGTTCGTCGAGGTTAACCTTGCCCTGCTCAGCGAGACGCACCAGAGCCATCGCTAGCGCGGTCTTAGTAAAACTCCACCAGGGAACCGAGGTCGAGACGCCCGTCACATCTACTTCACCGCTTGTACGAACAATTACCCGTGCTTCCATTCCGCATCATATCCTGCGCCAGCAGCCGATGCGAGGAACGTCTGCTTTTCGGCGTTGATCTGATGCCCGGCGATGTCGTGGTAGGGTCGTCTACTGACCGGCCACTTAGGGTCGAACGCTGCCAGGCGCAGATATTGTTGTTGGGGTTCTACTGGACGAAGGGGTTCCAGAATGAACGACAGAATGTTGCTCACTCAGTCCCAGAAACTTTCTCAGCTCAGGATTGTCACTCACTGTTGTGAAATGATATCGTGGTGCACATTCAGAATGAGCTGAGCGTTATGAAATACTTGGCGGTTCTAGGTCTCTGCGTGCTGTCCTCCCCCGTCTGGGCGGACGACAGCACGATCCCTCTCAAATGTAGACCATCCGCTGCCTTAGATAGCCCCCAATGCGCGGACATCCTCGAAAAACGCTTCGACGTTCGCAACTTAAAGGCCAACCGGAGGGACGCTGTCGCCAATGAGGCGCTTAAGAAGGAAATTCTTGCGTCAAAGACTATGACAGGGGAAACCATAGGTGACGCTCTCACTTATATGGCGAGTCACTCACCATTCGTTGCGAAAACATGGTCCTTCGTCTATTCTAGAAGTGGTGTCGAATATGCTGTCTTATCCTATGAGCAGAAAACCGATAAGCCAGAATCTCCAGACCAAATTGCAGACCAAAACTTCTTGGCCTACGACGATGACCACGATGCCGATGGCGCTGCCTCGATAGATCGCAGTCAAGCAGTGGGAGAACTTGCGTGGCAAGTGACCGGTAAATCTTTCCAACCCCGAGGATACTTCGCTCGTATGATCGCCTTGGGCGCCAAGGCATTTACGTGGGCTGCTAACGATGGTGCCAAGGGTTTCGACAACTCAGGTTACAACGCAGATTTGGAGCAGGACTTTTCTTGGTTCAAGGATCTCGACGCTGGTGGCCGAAAACTTTCTGAGATCGCTGATCCTTCGGCGCCGAATATGACTTTCTTCTCTTACGCGGACAACAGCTACGTCGTGCAATCTCCCAGTTTCAGTTGCCCAGGTCAAACCGCTGGTCTTTTTGTGATTCAGGCTCCTGACTGTGAAAAACAGGCCGCAGCGGCGAAGGATGCCGAGGGACGCGTCTTGCCATTCAAGATCATCGTTGCCGAGAGAAACAGCGCTTACCAAAATAACATGGTCGCCGCTGACGTGGCCATTTCGGTTGATGGAGGACAACCGATGGACTGGGTTGCCACCGGGGTCTACGTCGCAGAGCATTCGATCGTTCGCGACGTGACCTTCGCGACGGTTGGCGTCTTCATAACGAACCCCTGGGGCGACGACCCACCTCAAGAGGCAACTCAGCTCGCCAAAATCTACTATGCGCCTGATCCAAGTCAAAGTCCCTGGAAGGACAAGTGGTCTTACATTGGAGCAACTGCCGCCTCTAGCCTGGCCGACGTCGAGTTCGATAGATTGTCGAACGACCTCTTGGATGCCAACGTCGCAGACCCTGAAGTTCGACAAAATAGAGCCGACGCCGCCGCAAAGCGTATTGTCATCAAGAAATATAAGCTTCCCAAAACATGGGAACCTCGCGAAGAATTTTTGATGAACGATGAAGAACCAGACAGAGATCATCTTCACGTTGTCGTTCCGGACGACACTGCCGTTGCAACATCGATGGCAGCACTGTCACAGTGCCTTACATCAGACGACGGGAACGCCCTGATCAGAGGCTGCCCAGATAGCAGCCCTCAAAATTAGCCCAAGCGTCCCTGAAGACGTCTGCCATGTGAAATTAGAGACCTGCTACAACATTTCTTGCGCTCTGCTGAAAATTATACGAGCGGGTTGAATGACACACTGGATGCTCACTTCCTTCCATGCCATCATAAGAAAACTTTAGCGGCCCGAGAGAGAAACCATGTTCAAATGGCTCTTTCGGGAAAGGCAGAAACTTCGTCCTGACGACGAGGCGAGTGTCGTCAAAACAATTGACAGCACCGTTCAGTCAACCAAGAACTTAAATAGGGCCGAAATCCGAGAAATTATCGAGGGTTGGCTTTCGATACCCACGATAGACTTTTACGGTTCCTATGCGACGTCGCCCAACGGCAGGTATCGCGTGGCATGGCGTGATGGAGGAACTGACCGGGGTGATGGCCAATATATCTTAATCGACGGCGAGCAGATCGTATGCCAGGGGCAAATGGAACGTCCTCATGACGGCAAGGTCGCTGATAATGGTGTTTTCATCCTAAATGACTGGCGGGCTCAAGGCACCTTGGCGGGGACGTTTCGAGCTTTCCGGGCGGACGGCTCTCCATTGGCTGTGCAGGATTACGCGGCCAACCTATTCAACAACGGTCTCTCATCCGATGGACGTTTTGCGGCCTGCCAGACTTGTAACTCAGGTGAAGAGAATGACAGTGCAATTCTAACTGTATTCGATCTAACGGACGGCAGCGAATTGAGTCGTTTCCGAGCGGAATCTGGATGGCCGCAGACGTATCGATTCTCGCTCAACGGTGAGACTCTCTTCCTTGGCTATCCACATGACGAGGGAGAGTTCGCCTATAAGCTCGATGGCACATTCATGGATCGAGAGGCTTGGATTTCGGCGCGTCTAAAACGCGGAGATTTATACATGGCTCGCCGAATTTTCGATGAGGTAGACCGCAAACCCGAAATACAGGTGGCAGATCAGTTGTTGCAATCTATTGAGATTGGTTTGGTGCACCCAACCTGGCGAGAAGACAGGTCACAGGTCTACGGATATCGCCTTCAAGGCGAAGTTCTCGAGTCAATCGGCAGGATCGAGCAAGCAGTCGAAAGCTATGACAGGGCACTTGCACTGAATCCAAAAATTGGAATCAGACGGCGAGTGCAACAGCTTCGAAAAACTGTCGTGAAAAACGACTTGGCTTGAATATGAATATTGCGAAAAGATGCGCAAAAAATGATTCGCGTCAAACCAATTTACTTTGTCAAAGTAATGGTATTTGCAGCGAGGGTTGAATACTGAGCAACATTCACGCTACCCACATAGCCCAATATTCCTGAGGTCGTCGCAGCGCCTGAATTTCTAAGGGCCGTAGCGAAGTCAGCGAGCCGCGTTGAGCTCACTTCCAAACAATTGTGGCTTAGCGAAAGATTGAATACGTCTAGATGCGCGTCAGGCCCAAAGGTCTTTAACGGATTAAACACGAAGCCAGATTGCCTTGCTGCTTTTTCAAGATCAGATTTGGCCACCTCCAAAGCAGGGACATTGTCTCCAGATATGATGATGTCATCCATATATACAGATACCCGCAGCGTTCCGTGGTGTATTGCGGCAAGGGCTCGACCCAGGTGAGACACACTCAAGACAAGCGAGGCCAAAACGGGGGACTGTATAAAACCAAACGGCAACACAAACGGCCCCCCGGAACCGGTGAGGCTCACAGTGCTTTCACAGGCCGCTTCCCAAGCGAATTTATGCTTGAAGCCGCAAATGCGTAACGCGCGATGGATCTTTGTACGTGTTATGCTGCCATAGAAATGTTGAAGGTCTAACAAAACAAACAGGCGACTACACACATGCTCGCGCGCTGCGGCAACGTGACCTCCAGATTGAAAATGGAAAAAGTAATCCGGAGGAGTCCAGCGTCTCAAAACGCGCGCGTGGAGGCGCTCACCAAAATTGCGGCACTGCAGCGTCGGAAGAAAAATCCGGCGGCCGCCGTTGATGGAGAAGGAGTATTCAAAATTCCGCAGCATCGGTAGTTAGTGGCCCCGCCAGCCAGATGATGAACAGCTTCGATAAACTTGCAAACCAAGATACCGAGTTTCAACACCAAGCAGACGAGGCCGATGATGCGAGAAGTTTTCTGCATCTGTGAGGCCCTCTTACTTAACCCTCGGCAGCCTTGCGCTTTCGCGCGTGACCACTAACCAATAGACGGACATGGATTACGATAAGTTGTAACTCCGTGTCGTCGCCATGCGTCACTCCGAGTATCGCTACGCGGCTCGCCGTCGACCTCACGCCGAGGAGTTCTCACAATAGCGTGATGTCTAGATCAACGCAAGGTCCCATCGAAGGCATATTATATTGGGTCGTGCCACCCAGGAACCGGCCCGTTTCTATCTTCTTCATTAAAGGAAGCGTCTGAGGTCTGCGGGCGCTTACAAAGAAAAGACTAGGATTCTTAGGTGCTGTCGCGTTGCATTTACGCTCGCAGACGCTGTGTCAGATATGTGTCAGTGGCAACAAGCTTGGCAAGGTAAACGCTGCCGATAGCTGCCACTTAATCCATACGCGGTTCATGCCTAACTTATTGTTTTATATAAGTTAACCTCGTTGTCTTATCAGGGTTTTTGGAGCGACCTAGCCCCTTGGTAAGGGAGAGGTCGAGAGTTCAATCCCCTCCAGCAGCACCACTTTCCGTAGTCCTGCCGTTCAGGCCTGCATGCGCGCCCCTCCCAAATCCATTCCGACCGGCCGGCATTGCCACGGCCC
>Ga0310811_10002018_pt1 | contig 25253 bp, 21 predicted proteins | sample YCmetagenome_FD_207642 | JGI IMG/M metagenome (GOLD analysis project Ga0310811, IMG submission 207642) | Soil microbial communities from experimental microcosm in Duke University, North Carolina, United States - YC | ecosystem: Engineered > Artificial ecosystem > Soil microcosm > Unclassified ... | reverse complement strand
AACAGCAAGGTCGTCATGACGCCAGAAGAGCAGGGATCGTTTCCACTCGCTATAATCTATAATCACCCTTCGAGGATTTTCCTTATGAAAACAGGCTGGCGCTTCGCCGATCTGCTATTGGCCGTGTTCCTGCTATTTGGTCTTAGTACAGGGTCGGGAGCACAAGGTCCGGATGCGATCCGCCGGCTCAAGGCGGAGATTCTCGCTTCGCCCAGCGCCACCCAGACCTTGACGGCCTACTGCGCCAGGCTTGGTCTGGCCGATCCTCCGGTCATCCGCGCGCTCAGGGATCGCAGCATGGAGCGAAAGGCTGACGGCAGCGTCCGCCGATTGCTGCAGGTCAAACCGGGCGAGCCTGTGCGGTATCGCCGGGTGCGCCTTTCCTGCGGCGATCAGGTCCTGTCGGACGCGGACAATTGGTATGTGCCGGCGCGCCTGACGCTGGAAATGAACAGCAGGCTCGATCATACCGACACGCCTTTTGGCGCGGTGGTGAAGCCGCTGGATTTTCAGCGCCGCAGCTTGGGGACGGAAGGCTTGCATGACGGCCCGCATGTCCTTCGGGTGACGGCCCTGCTGGTAAATCGCGAAGGCGTGCCCTTCAGCCTGGTGAAGGAAAATTACAGCGCAGTCCTGGTCCGGCACCCCTAATAAGGCGAACAAAAGGCGGAACCCGCCATACTTTGAGATAACCTGACCGTCGGCAGGGGTGGTCCGGCCTTGGAAAGGGCCGGAAAGCCGAATAGGCTTTCTTTACGGCCTTCCAAGCAGGTCACCCATGCAGCGCAAAGCGCTTTACAGCCGGGCAGCGCGCCGACGCACGCCGCGAGAGGGCGTGTCGCAGGAAGATTTCTCTTGGGCTGATGCTGAACCTACCGTTCCTTTGAGGAAGCGCCTTTCCGGCGCATGGAAGAAACTGCTTGTCCGCCATGAGCGGATCGCGCCTGCCATCGGCATGGCCCTGGTGCTGTTGCTGCTGTTCGGCGGCTGGCAGCTTCTGCACCCGGCGGCCCGCATTCTGAGCCAATGGGACATCGATAATGCGGTGCATTACACCATGTCCCACACCGATGCGCCGCCCGCCGAGGCCACGATAGCCGCCGCCACGGTCGGGCCGTCGGTGGTGCGGGTCGAAGGCTATATGTCGCCCGAGCACGCCGCCGAGGTCGCGAAGGAAGAGGCCAAGGAGGCCAAGAAGGACCACAAGCCGGTGCCGCTGCGTTCGCCGGACGGCAAGGACGACAACAAGCCCGACGCCACCGGCACCGGTGTGGTGATTGACGCCAAGGGCGACATCCTTACCAACCTGCATGTCATCCACTCCACCGACCGTTGGGTGGTGACCTTCTGGGACGGCAGCAAGTCCGAAGCCTCTGTCGTCAATGTCCAGCCGGAAAATGACCTGGCCGTGATCCGCGCCAAGACATCGCCGGACGATCTCAAGCCCGCGACCCTGGCCAGCACCGGCGGCCTCAATCCCGGCGACACCGTGGTTGCGGTCGGCTTTCCCTTCGGTATCGGTCCGTCTGTTTCGTCCGGCGTGGTGGCAGGCTTGAAGCGCGAATTCGTCGATCCGGAGCGCAAGGACCAGGGCGGTCATCTCACCAATCTGATCCAGTTCGACGCCGCAGTGAATCCGGGCAATTCCGGCGGTCCCTTGGTCAACCGCGACGGCGAGGTCGTGGGCATCGTCACCGCGCTTTATAATCCCACGGGTCAGCATGTCTTTGCAGGCATGGGCTTTGCCGTCCCGATCGAGAACGCCGCCAAGGCGGTGGGAGAAAATCCGCTTTAACAAGAGGTCCGGACATGAAGGCCGACGCGCATGGCAAGCTGGAGCATCTTCTTTATGAAGTGAAGAAGGTGGTCGTCGGCCAGGATCATTTTCTGGAACGGGTGATCGTGGCGCTGCTGGCCGGCGGGCATCTTCTGGTCGAAGGCGTGCCAGGCCTGGCCAAGACCCTGACGGTCGCGACCCTGGCCAAGGCCATGCATGGCAGCTTCAAACGCATCCAGTTCACGCCCGACCTGGTGCCGGCCGATCTCACCGGCACCCGCATCTTCAACCAGCGGAGCGGGGAATTCTCCACCATGCTGGGGCCGGTCTTCGCCAATCTGGTGCTGGCCGATGAAATCAACCGTGCCCCCGCCAAGGTACAGAGCGCGCTTCTGGAAGTGATGCAGGAACGCCAAGTCACCATCGCGGGTGAGACCTATCCGGTGCCCAGGCCGTTCGTGGTGATGGCGACCCAGAACCCGATCGAGATCGAAGGCACCTATGCCCTGCCGGAAGCGCAGGTCGATCGCTTCATGATGAAGATACTGATCGGCTATCCCAGCGAGGAGGAGGAATTTGTCATCGTCCAGCGTGTCACGGGCGAGCCGACGCCGGTGGGGCCGGTAACCTCGACCGAACATCTGCTGGAAATGCAGGCGGCGGCCAGAAGGCTGTATGTCGATCCTTCGCTGATGATCTATGCCGTCAAGGTCGTGGCCGCGACTCGCGCGCCCGAGAAATGCGGCCTGCATGACCATGGCCGCCTCATCCAGTATGGCGCAAGCCCTCGCGCTTCCATCGCCATGATCGAGGCGGGCAGGGCGCTCGCCTTTATGCGGGGCCGCGATTATGTGTTGCCTGCGGACGTGATGGATGTGGCGGCCGATGTGCTGCGCCATCGCGTGGTGCCGTCCTATGAGGCGCTGTCGGAAGGCATGACCGCCGATCAGTTGGTGCGGACTATCCTGCGCGCCGTTCCCCCTCCCGTCGTAGAGGCTTCGCGTGCCGCCGGCCAATAGAAATATTAATGAAAATATCCTGCGCCGGCTGCAGCTGCCGGTCATCCGGCGGCTGGAAGGCCTGTTGCAGGGCGATTACCGCAGTCCGGCGCGGGGCGACGGCCTCGACCTCGCGGACCTGCGTGAATACCAGTTCCATGACGATGTCCGCCGCATAGACTGGAACGCCACGGCGCGCATGGATACGCCCTTCGTGCGCGATTATCTGGAAGACCGTGAAATTCCCGTCTGGTTTCTGCTGGACATGAGCCCGTCCATGGCGTTCGAAGGCGTCAGCGTTTCCAAACACACGGTGCTGCTGGAATTCACCACCCTGATGTGCCGGCTGATGCTGGGGCGCGGCAACCGGGCCGGCGCCATGATCTTTTCCGGCAAGGTGGACCGCACCATTCCCTCCCGCGGCGGGCGCCAGCAGTTGCTGCATATCCTGAACGCGGTGACCGACTATCGTTCCACGCGCGGCGCGACCGACCTCGCCCAGGTCTTGAAGGATGCGGCCGCCATCATCCGCCGCCGCTCCCTGATTTTCGTGGTCTCCGATTTCATCAGCGCGCCGGGATGGGAAAAGGCGCTGAGCCGCCTTGCCATCCGCCATGATGTGGTGGCGGTGCGCCTGACCGATGCCCTGGAGATGCGGCTGCCGGATGTCGGCTTCCTCACCTTCCAGGATGCGGAATCCGGCGAGCAGCTGTTCGTGGATACCCATGATCGCGGCTTCCGCGCCCGGTTTGCCGCCGCCGCCGATGCGCGCAACCAGACTTTGCGCGAGGCCTTCGCCCAAGCCGGGGTCGATGCGGTGGAGTTGGCAACCGAAGATGACGTGCTGGACGCGTTGATGCGCTTTGCCGAGATGCGCAAACAAAGTCTCAGGCGGTCGGCATGAAGGGGCTGGAACATCTCACCTGGGCGCGCCTTGGGGGCCTTATTCCCAGCATCTCGTTCCAGTGGCCGCTGTTCCTCTGGCTGCTGCTCCTGGTGCCCCTGCTGGTGGCGGCCTATATCCTCCTGCTCTACCGCCGCAAGAAATCAGCCTTCCGCTATTCCAATCTGGCATTGGTCAAGGAAGCGGCGGAAGGACCGGGCTGGCGCCGGCATGTGCCGCCGGCCCTGATGCTGATGGCGTTCTCGGTTTTACTGCTGGCTATGGCGCGGCCTTCGGCTGAGGTCAGCCTGCCGTCGCGGGTGGCCACCGTGATGCTGGTAATGGATGTCTCCGGCAGCATGCGGGCGACCGACGTCAATCCTTCCCGCATCATGGCGGCGGAAACCGCGGCCAAGACCTATATCAAGCAGCAGCCGAAAGACGTGCGCATCGGCATCGTCGCCTTTGCCGCCACCGCGCTCCTGGTGCAGAGCCCCACCACCGATCATGTGGCGCTGGGTTCGGCCATCGACCGCTTCGAGCTGCAGCGCGGCACCGCAGTGGGCAGCGGCATCCTGGTGGCGATGTCCACGCTGTTTCCGCAGGAGAATTTCCCCATCAATCAGTTCAATTCCGGAAATTTCGGCGGCTATGGGCGCTGGGGCGGTTATGATTTCCGCGAGCGCTATGGCGGAGTGGCGCTGGGCGAGCGCGCCACGGCCCCGCCCAAAAAGCACGTCCCGGTGGAGCCCGGCACCTACAAGAATGCGGTGGTGATCCTGCTTACCGACGGGCAGACCAATGCCGGCTACGACCCGATCGAGGCGGCGCGCACCGCCAGCGAATATGGCGTGCGGGTCTATACCGTCGGTTTCGGCACCGCGAAGGGCAATATCGTGGGCTTTGGCGGCTTTTCCATGCGGGCGCAGCTTGACGAGGAATCCCTCAAGAAGATTGCCGACATGACCCGCGCCAAATATTTCCATGCCACCAGCGCCGAGGACTTGCGGGCCGTCTATGACGTGCTGTCCCGGCAGTTGATTGTGGAGTTGCGGGAGATGGAGATCACCTCCTTCTTCGCGGCCGCCTCGGCGCTCTTCATGCTGCTGGCAGCCAGCCTGTCGCTTCTCTGGTATCACCGGATTTTCTGAAGGTCGCGTCCTCTTTCGAAAGGCCGCTTGCCATGTCGCAGAAATCTCTTCTTCCGGCTCTTGCGGTTCTCCTGGCTGCCATGCCTGCTGCCGCCCAGCCCGTGTTGCCTGACGGGCCGGGCAAGGCGGTGGTGGAAAATGCCTGCCAGGCCTGTCATGCGCTGGGCAACATCACCAATGCCGGGCACACGCCGAAGGATTGGGACACGGTGGTGCATATGATGATCAATGCCGGCGCGAAGCTGCAGCCCGATCAGGTGCCGGTGGTGGTAAATTATCTAGCGGCGCATTTCCCGGCCAAGGCGTTGCCCGCGCCCACCGTCCTTGCCGGCAATGTTCGCGTCACCATCAAAGAGTGGGATGTGCCCACAGCCGGCTCGCGGCCGCATGATCCGATGTTCGCGCCCGACGGCTCGGTCTGGTACACGGGCCAGATGGCCAATGTGCTTGGTCGCTTCGATCCCAAAACCCAGCAGTTCCGGGAATTCCATCTCCCCGACGGGTCGGGGCCGCACGGGCTGATCGCCGACCATGACGGCAATGTCTGGTACACCGCCAATTTTAAGGCCTATATCGGCAAGCTGGATCCCAAGACCGGCAAGGTCACGCAATATCCCATGCCGGACCCGCGCGCCCGCGATCCCCATACCCTGCTGCTGGCACCCAACGGCTATATCTATTTCACCGCCCAGGGGGCGAACATGGCAGGCCGGCTGGACCCGAAAACCGGTGAGATCAAGCTGGTCAATTCCCCCACGCCGCGCTCCAACCCCTACGGCATGGTGATCGATTCCCATGGCGTGCCGTATTACGTGGAGTTCGGCAGCAACAAGGTGGCGCGGATAGATCCGGATACGCTGGCGATCCGAGAATTCGTCCTGCCCAATCCGGATGCCCGTCCGCGCCGGGTCGCCATAACTGCCGACGACATCATCTGGTATTCCGACTATGCCCGCGGCTTCCTGGGCCGGCTCGATCCCAAAACCGGCGCCGTCACGGAATGGCCGTCGCCCGGCGGTCCGCGCTCGCAGCCTTATGGCATCGCCGCCATCGGTGATGCGATCTGGTACAGCGAATCCAATACCAGCCCCAACAGCCTGGTGCGTTTCGACACCAGGAGCCACCGGTTTCAGACCTGGACCATTCCTTCAGGGGGCGGTGTGGTACGCAACATGGTCACCACGCCGGACGGCAATCTGTGGCTGGCCTGCAGCGGGGTCAACAAGATCGCCTTTGTGGAGATCGGTAAAGCCGCGGCGGTCCGTTAGCCCTCAGGCGCGCCGCCGGGACGACCGGCTGTTTTTTTTGCTGCCGTGTCCGAGCCCCATTTCCTTGGCCAGGGCCGAGCGCTTGGCGGCGTAGTTGGGCGCCACCATCGGATAGCTGGGCGGCAGGCCCCATTTGGCCCGGTACTGTTCGGGGGTCAGGCGGTATTTGCGGAAGAGATAGCGTTTCAGGGTCTTCAGCCGCACGCCATCTTCCAGACAGATGATGTAGTCGGGGGTGACGGACTTTTCCGCCACCGTCGTGCCTTCCGCCCCGGCGCCGGCCGGGATGACCGCATCGGGCCCCCCCAGGCTGGCAAGCTTGGCATAGACCGTTTCCATGACCAGCGGCAGCTGCTTCAGGTTCATCTGATTGCGGCTGAGATAGGCCGCCACAATGTCAGAGGTCCATCGCAGAAGATCCGCCCTGGGGTGCGGAACGGAGGCAATCGGGGCAGTTTCCATGGCAGGCGGCTCCGGGAACCGGGCTGAGCCTGTCCTGCGGGGCGGGCAGGCTTCAAGCGGAATTGCCGCAAGGCTCTACCCAGGTTGGGGAAAGCATAGTCCTGTATTGATACCCCTGTACTTGGGAGCGCTATAGTGGGCATGTGGACAGGGCGAAGCTGAAGAATATTATCGTTTACAGGCAACATTACTTGAACAGGCGCAGGCCAGGGCGTATCGGGGGCGGGACGCGAGGACTTGATCAAAACTATGCTTTATGACCGGGCCGCCATGCGAGCGGCCGTTGGCCGCGTCGGCCTTAGCGCCCGCAGCCAGAAATTTGTGGAAAGCTGGCTCGCCGCCTGGCAAGGCGGACATCTGCCGGCGGCGGGCAGCATCACGCCCGAACGGTTCCAGAATCTCAAACCGCTGATCATGGTCAGCTCCATGGCGCAGGATCCCGTGCCCGTGGCCATGGTCCTGTTTTCCGGGGATCGGGTGACGCGCTTTTTGGGGCTCGATACGACGGGCCGGGACTGGTTCTCCCTGGTGGATCCGGCCCATCTGCCGGAACGGACCCGCCGCACGGCTTCGGTCGCTGGGGGCGCGCTGCTGAAGACGGTTCGCGAGGTGCGCGTCAAAAGCGGGGGCACCCAGCGCTTCGAGATGATCAGCGTGCCGCTGCGGCCCGATACCGACGGCGTCGTCCGCATCTTCAATTATCTCGACCTGCCTGCCACCGCCAAGAATGCGGTCCTGGCAGATTTTCGTGAGGTGACCACGCCTCCCGTGCGCGCAGAGTTCGTTCCCATTCCTCTGGCGGATGCTTCCCGCGCGGCGCCGGGCGCGTTGCAGGGCTGGATGACCACAGACAACCGGCGCAAGGTGATTTCCCAAGCTTCGGTCCGCTTCGTCATCAGCTTCATGCGCGAGGCGATGAAAACCTACGCTGCCCTGAGCGTTGATCCGACCGATTATCTGATCATCCTGACGATCGACACGCAGAATGTGGCGCATGTCCATAATGACCCGAAGATCAGCATGCGCTATGCCGCGCTGTCGGAGCCGGACTGGATTCGCCGCGGCGTGAGCCGGGCGGAAGTCTCGCGCATCACCCAGATACCGCTGGAGACGGTGCGCCGGCGCATCAACCGGCTGATCGAGATGGGTGTGCTGGCCGACCGCAAGGACGGGGTGATCGTGCCGGAGACCAACCGCATGGCGGCGGCCTCGCGCCGGCGCAAGATGCACATCAACACCCAGCTGGTCGAAAGGCTAATCAGCGATCTGGATGCGCGGGGCGTGCCGCTGTCCTGACGCGTGGGTGTCCGGTCAGTCACCGCTTTCCCGGTAGCCCTGTTCGACGCCTTGCGGAACACGGGCGAACGAACTCCAGCCCGGATATCTGGCAGTCATCTCGGCGGCCAGGATTTTCCCGGCTTCGTCGGCCGGCTTTCCTTCCTTTTTGAGCGCGGCGGTGCGCGCCGCGAGATCGGTCATGAAGGCGCGGTCCTCTGAAAGCAGGGCGCCGTCACCCGGCAGGCTGTGATCCGGCAGGATGAGGGTGGGATGAAACTGCTGCGCGATCCTGTCCAGCACCGCCGCCCACGACTTCGGCGTGCATTCCTCACAATAGAAAAAGGGGCCGGTCTTGTTTTGCACAACGTCGCCGGAGACCAGGAGATTGTCTGGCTCGACCATCACGACTTCATCGCCTTTGGTATGTGCGGGTCCAAACCAGGCCAGCCGCACCCGCACATCGCCCAGGTCGAGGCTGTACTCCTTGTCGAACAGGATGGCGGGCTTGAGATAGCGGACATCCGCCAGCAGGGTCTTGTCCTGCTCTGAGCGGCTGCTGAAAAGGTCAATGAGCTTCTGGCCTTCGGCCTCCAGCTCCGCCTGCTGCACGCGCGGCCGGATCAGGATCGTGCCGGACGGAAAGCCGCCATCGCCGGTGGCATGTTCGGCGTGATAATGCGTGGTGGTGAGATAGAGCTTGGCGCCTTTTGGCGAAAGCCTCTGCGCGGTCTCGGCGATCATCGCGCCATTCTTTGTCCCCAGTCCGTCATCCACCACCAGGGTTGCTGTCTTGCCCACGACGATGCCGATATTGGGCGATCCCTTGATCATCCAGACATGGGGAGAAACCTGCGTGAGCGTATCGGCGGACAGAAGATGGCTCGTAGGCTGCGCCGCGGCTCCGTGCGTCGAGAGCAGGATTCCAAGAAGGCAAAGCCAGCTGCGTCTCATGGAAAGGCCTCCGATGGGCGTATGGCTCCCGCACATGCTACAGCGCAATGAAGGTGCGGGAGTGTAATAAATTCGTAAAATAGACGCCTTGGCGTGTGATCCACCGCCCGGCCGAATTGAAAATCCTCGCTATCTTGCGCACTCTTCCACGCGGCGTTCAAAAAATGGTGGGAGAATGCGCTCGTCCTATCTGGCCATCGCGGCCCTGACCCTGGTCTCATCAACCGCTCTGGTCCTTGCGCCGTCCCTCGCCCAGCCTGAAGGACGAGGCCCCGCCGAGAACTGGTGGGTCAACAAGACCGAAGGCGGGGTCTACAAGCCGCCCATGCGTCCCCTGTGGCGCCTGGCCGATCTCAAGAAAATGCATGGCGGCCAGAATAACTGGTCGCAGCAGATCATTCTCGATCCCGAGCAGGACGCCACTTACAACTCCGCCGCGCCGGGCACGAAATTCAACCCGCGCATCCATCCCGATACGCCGACGGTCTTTGTCGTGGTGGCGGGCGAAGTGCATTTCAATGTCGAAGGCCAGCAGCCGGTCACAGCCACACGCGGCTCCATCATCAACATCATGAAGACCACGATCTTTTCCTATGATGTGGGCGGATCGGAGAACGCGCTGTGGGTGGAGGTCAATCCCACCAACTACAAGACCGCCTATCCGGCCGACGGGCCGCAACCGGAAGCCACCAGGGGCGCCAAGGTCGTGAAGATCGCGTTTCCACACAAGCCGGAGCCTTATTCTGGCGTCAACAAGCTGCACTGGAACACCTTCACCGACGGTATCGCCAAATGCGCGCCGCGCGGACCCCAGGTGGTGGACGATCATCTCTTCGTCAATCCGCTGCTGGGCTATGTCAATCCGGCAGACAACAAGTGCGGCACGGGCTCGCTGAATATCGGCAGCGGCCCCACCGACGACGCCTTCAATCCCAAGTCGGTGTTCGGCCACATGCATCCGGGCCCGGCCGAATGGTGGATCGTGCAGGTGGGCAAGATCCGCGGCCGCTTCGAGAATGCCGGCGAATTCCATGCCGACGAGGGCGATGTGCTCTATGCCGCGCCCATGAGCTGGCATGAGATGGCGGCCGAGGCGCCGTCCGGCCCGTCGGTGCGGCTGGCGCTTGGCGGTTACAACCTCATCAACATGCAGAACACGGACGCGCCGCGCCGTCCCCGCGCCGCCGCGGCGCAGTAGGCGCACGATGATCACTCGCACCGCGATTTTGGCGGGTTTTTGCCCTTTGCGGTGGTCCCGGCTAAAATCATCCTTTGCGGCAAAGGTCCGCTGACATGCCCAAGGTGCTTCTGATCGATGATGACGCCGCCCTGACCGGGATGCTGACGGAGTTCCTGCGCGGCGAAGGCTTTGAAACCGCCGCGGCCTTCAACGGCACCGAAGGCGCGGCCGCGGCGCTGGATCCGACCCTGGATGCCGTCATCCTGGACGTGATGATGCCCGACATCAGCGGCATCGAGACCTTGCAGCGCATCCGTTCCACCAGTTCGGTTCCGGTGATCATGCTGACCGCCAAGGGCGCGGAGGATGACCGCGTCGCGGGCTTGGAGGTGGGGGCGGACGATTACATCTCCAAGCCTTATTATGCCCGCGAACTCCTGGCCCGGCTCAAGGCGGTGCTGCGCCGCCAGCGCGGCTCCCAGCCGCCGCAATATTTCCTGGCCGGCAAGCTGCGTCTGATCCCTGCCAAGCGCGAAGTCAGCTTCGACGGCCAGACCTTCGAGCTCACCACCTGCGAGTTCGACCTGCTGGAAGCTCTGCTGCGCAGCCGCGACACGGTGGCGACCAAGGACGAGTTGTCGCTGAGCGTGCTGGGGCGGCGGCGCGAGCCGTATGATCGCAGCATCGACGTGCATGTCAGCAATCTGCGCAAGAAGCTGTGTGCGATCTCGGCCAAGACCATCGAGATCGAAACCGTGCGCGCGGTCGGCTACCGGCTGAAGGTGGCAGCATGAGGCGGCCGCTTTTCGTAAAGATCTTCCTGGGCGTCTGCGCCAGCTTCCTCTTCGTCACCTATTTCGTCTGGTTCGAAGACTCGCTGCTCAAGACAAGCCCCAGCCGCACCACATCTGTGCAGGCCCAGATCGCCCTGGCAGGGGCCAGCTCCGCGATCCGGCTGGGCGGCGAGGAAGGGCTGACGCGCGAACTCAAAACCTGGCCGAAAGAGCGCCAATACATGACGGTTGAGCGCATCGACGGCAAAAGCGCGCCGGCGCCCGATCCCGTTCACGGTCTCTACACCGCCATCGTGAAGGACAGCCAAGGCCGCACTTTTGCGCTGCTTTACCATGTGACGCGTTTCGACGGGTATGTCTCTCCGCCCCTGCCGCTGGATATGGGCCCGCATGCCATCCTGGGCACCTTGATCGGCATTCTGGTGTTCAGCGGATTGCTGACTTTCTATCTCACCGCGCCGATCAGCAGGATTCGCGCCGGTTTCGGCCGCCTGGCATCGGGCGACCTCAAGGCGCGGCTGGGGGCTGACTGGCTGCGGCGGCGCGACGAGATCGGCGATCTGGCGTCCGACTTCAACAAGATGGCGACACGGCTGGAAGAGCTGATGATGTCGCGCGACCGTCTCCTGGCCGACATTTCGCACGAACTGCGTTCGCCGCTGGCGCGGCTGCACCTGGCCATCGCGCTGGCGCGTCAGTCACCCGACAAGGCGCTGCAGTCGCTGGAGCGCATCGGCTGTGAAGCGGACAAGCTGGAGGAAATGGTCGAAGAGCTACTGGCCCTCTCCAAGCTGGAAAGCGGGGCCCGGACCGCCGGTCAGTATTTCTTTGTTTCCGAGATCACCGCCTTGGTGGTGGATGACGCCCGCTTCGAGGCACAGGAAAAAGGCGTGACCATCGATTTCGTGACCAACGAGCGGCGCGGGGGTTCGGAGGCGCTGGTGGTGGGCAGCGGCAAGCTGATCAGCCGCGCCATCGAGAATATCGTCCGCAATGCGCTGCGTTTTTCGCGCCGTGGCGACACCATCACGGTCGAACTGGATTCCGCCGTTAGCGGGACCACGCTTTACATCCGGGACCAGGGCCCCGGCGTGAAGACGGAGCAGCTTGCGTCCCTGTTTGAGCCATTTGTGCAGGCCGACCCGGCCAACGGGCAGGGCTACGGCCTGGGCCTGGCGATCGCCAAGCGGGCGATCATCGCCCATGGCGGTACCATCAGGGCCATCAACGGCGCCGCAGAGGGGCTTATCATCACCCTGTGGCTGCCGGCCGCGCCTGACGGGCCCGAGGCTGGAGATCAGGCCAGGTCGGTCTGGGACCGTTCTGTGTCGCCGGCGCCTGTCTAGACCCGACCTCACGGCTTTGCTGCAATCGCGCTGGCTGCGCCCAACGTAAAGGTTCCGAAAAGACGCGTGACAGGTTGGGTGCCGCCTGCACAATCCGCACCTGTTTGAAGCTTCAAATTCTGCCCTTACCGGAGCGTTTCGCCGTCTCCCTTAGATACGCTTCGGACTGCCGTCTGATTGGCGTCAGACAGCCGCAACACTGTTCATGATTGAGCGGGTGTTGCGCGATCCTGAACCCCGCTGTCTCCTCCGGACGGCGGGGTTTCTTTTTGTCGCGTTTCCGGGGCCGTCTTGATGCGGGAGGCCTGGTGACGAATAATCGCGGCAAGGCCGCCTAAGAACGGTCCGTATAAAAGGGGAGAGGCTGGAATAGTGGTGACGGCGGTACCATGAATTGGCTGGTCAAGGTCGCGCTCGATCGGCCTTATACTTTTATTGTCATGGCCCTGATGATCCTGATCTTCGGGCCCCTGGCGGCGATCCGCACGCCGACCGACATCTTTCCCGAGATCGGCATCCCGATCCTGGGCGTGGCTTTCCAGTATGCGGGGCTTTCGCCGGACGATATGGGCGCCCGGGTGATGGCCAATTACGAGCGTCTGCTTTCCACCACCGTCAATGACGTGGAGCATGTGGAGAGCCTCTCCATTCCGGGCTTAGGGATCGCCAAGATCTATTTCCAGCCCGATGTCGACATCCGCCTGGCGACGGCCGAAGTGACCGCCATTTCGCAGAGCGCCATCCGGCAGATGCCGGCCAACATGCAGCCGCCCAACATCATCGAATACAGCGCCTCCACTGTGCCGGTGCTGCAGATGGCCTTTTCCTCCAACTCCATGTCGGAGCAGCAGGTGGCGGACCAGTCGCAGAACTTTGCGCGGCCGCGCCTTGCCACGGTGAGGGGCGCCCGGACCACGGCGCCTCAGGGCGGCAAGACCCGGTCCGTGCAGATCGACCTCGATCCTCAGGCGATGCAGGCCCGCGGCCTTTCCGCCATGGATGTACAGAACGCCTTCGCCAATCAGAACCAGATTACGCCGTCCGGCAACATCAAAATCGGCAGTCTCCAATATGTGGTGGATCTCAACAATGCCGGCGAGACCATCGAGGAGATCAACAATATGCCGGTCAAGACGGCCGGCGGCGGCACGGTCTATCTGCGCGACGTCGCCCATGTGCGTGACGGCAGCAACGTGCAGAACAATATCGTGCATGTGGACGGTGCGCGGGCCGTGCTTTCCACCGTGCTCAAGAACGGCAGGGCTTCCACCATCGATGTGGTGGAGGGCATCAAGAATATTCTCCCTGTTCTGCGGCAACAGATGCCGCCGGAACTCAAGGTCAATGTGCTGACCGACCAGTCGCTGTTCGTGAAGGCGGCCATCAATGGCGTGGTGCGCGAAGGCCTGGTCGCGGCGGGGCTGACCAGCCTGATGATCCTGTTCTTCCTGGGAAGCTGGCGCTCCACCGTCATCATCGCCACCTCCATTCCGCTGGCGGTGCTGTCGGCGCTGATGGCGCTGTGGGCGACCGGCCAGACCCTCAACATCATGACTCTGGGCGGCCTGGCCCTGGCGGTGGGTATTCTGGTGGACGACGCCACGGTGACCATCGAGAACATCAATTGGCACCTGGAGCATGGCAAGCCCGTCTATGACGCCGTCATGGACGGGGCGCGGCAGATCACCCAGCCGGCCTTCGTCTCCCTGCTTTGCATCTGCGTCGCCTTTGTGCCGATGTTTTCGCTGCAGGGCGTGGCGGGCTTTCTGTTCGTGCCCATGGCCATGGCGGTGGTGTTCGCCATGATCGCCTCCTTCATCCTGTCGCGGACCCTGGTGCCGACCCTGGCGCTTTATCTGCTGAAGCTTCACGCCGAGGAACATGCGGCCCTGGGCAACAACATGTTCGCGCGGCTGCAGAAGCGGTTCGAGAAGGGCTTCGCCGACACGCGAGAGGGCTATCGCAACCTTCTCGCCCTTGCCATGGGCCATCGCCGGCGTTTTGTGTTCGGCTTTCTGGGCGCGGTCGCAGTCTCGATGCTTCTGGTCCCCTTCCTGGGCGAGGACTTCTTTCCCTCCGTGGATTCGGGCCAGATCACGCTTCATGCCCGCACGCCCGCCGGCACCCGCGTGGAAGACACCACCCAGATCGTGGCCCAGATCGAGCGCGAGGTCCGCCGCATCATTCCCAAGGACCAGCTTACGACCATCGTGGACACGATCGGGTTGAACCAAAGCCCCATCAATCTGATCTATTCGACCACCGGCATCGTCGGCCTGCAGGACTCCGACATCTTCATCACCCTCAACGACAATCACAGCGCCACGGCCGATTATGTCCGCACCATGCGGGAGCGTTTGCCCCGGCTGTTTCCGGCGGTCACCTTCTCTTTCCCGCCGCCCGACATCACCAGCCAGATCCTGAATTTCGGCAATCCGGCGCCGTTGGATGTTCAGGTCAGCGGCACCAGGCGCGAGGAAACTGAAGCCTTTGCCTTGCGCATTCTGCGCCAGATCCGCAGCATTCCGGGCCTGGTGGATGCCCGGATGCAGCAGTCCAGCGATCAGCCCAAGCTGAGGGTGGATGCCGACCGCTCCCGCATGGCGCAGTTGGGCCTGACCGAACGCGATGTCACCAATGCTTTGGGCACGGCGCTGGCGGGCACCTCGCAATCGGCGCCGAACTTCTTCCTCAATCCGAAGAACAATGTCTCCTACCAGATGCAGGCGCAGACGCCAGAATACAAAATGGATTCGCTGGAGGCATTGCAAAATCTGACCGTAACGCCCGCGGGCGGCGGCAACCCGCAGGTCCTGGGCGGTATCGCCAAATTCAGCCGCACCCAGGGCTCTGCGGTGGTGACCCATTACAACATCCTGCCGACGGTGGATCTCTACGCCACGACCCAGGATCGCGATCTGGGCGCGGTGGCCAAGGATGTGCAGAAGGTGATTGACGCCAATGTGAAATATCTGCCGCGTGGCGCGACCGTCACCCTGCGCGGCCAGATCGAGACCATGCATACGGCTTTCTCGGGCCTGTTCTGGGGTCTCCTGGCGGCAGTGGTTCTGATTTATCTCCTGATCGTGGTGAACTTCCAGTCCTGGACCGATCCCTTCGTCATCATCACCGCACTGCCGGCCGCGCTGGCCGGCATCGTCTGGGTGTTGTTCAGCACCGGTACGACCTTGTCAGTACCGGCGCTGACCGGGGCCATCATGTGCATGGGGGTGGCGACGGCGAACTCCATCCTGGTGATCGCCTTCGCCCGGGAACGTCTGGCGGCCCATGGCGATGCGGTGCTCGCGGCGGTCGAGGCGGGCGTGACGCGTTTCCGCCCCGTCTGCATGACGGCGCTGGCCATGATCATTGGCATGACCCCCATGGCCTTAGGAATGGGCGAAGGCGGGGAACAGAATGCGCCGCTGGGCCGCGCCGTGATCGGGGGGCTGTTCTTTGCCACCTGCGCCACCCTGCTGTTTGTGCCGGTGGTGTTCAGCATCATTCATGGCCGCCGGGCCGCGAAAGCGGCCGCGCGCAAGAAGGAATTGCAGCCTGGAGAAGCCTATGCCTGACAAGGACCTTGATGTCGGGCCGTCGGCGCCCAACAGGCTGCATCACCAGGCGCCGGCCGGCCTGAAGCGCTGGGGCCGGCTGGCGGTGACCGGAGCGGCGGTCATCGCCGTCCTGGGGATCGGCTGGCGATTGTGGAATGGCCGCAACACCGCGCAGGAGGCCGAAGACCAAACGGTGCCCACTGTGCAGGTAATCAAGATCAAGATGGGAAAAAACGGCGGCAATCTCACGCTGCCGGGGGACCTTCAGGCCTTTGCCAGCGCGCCCATCCATGCCGAGGTCAGCGGCTATCTGCAGAAGTGGTTCTTCGATATCGGCGCTCATGTGAAGAAAGGCGATCTGCTGGCACAGATCGATCCGCGCACCTATGAAGCGGCCCTGGCCCAGGCCAAAGGCATGCTGGCCCGCGACAGCGCCACTTTGGCCAATGCGCGGGTGGATCTGAGCCGCTACCAGGCTCTGGCGGCCCAGAACGCCATCTCGGCCCAACAGCTTTCCACTCAGCAGGCCATGGTGGGCGCCCAGGCCGGTATTGTGGATGCTGACCGGGCGCAGGTGTCACAGGCGTCCATCAATCTGGCTTATACCAGGGTCATCGCGCCCTTCGACGGCATCGTCACCAGCCGCGCCGTCGACGTCGGCAATCTCGTGACTGTGGGGACGCCTACCGCCACGCCGCTCTTCACCGTCGCCGATCAAGGCCGCTTGCGCCTTTATGTGCGCGTCCCGCAAAATTACGCGCCCTATATCCAGGATGGCATGGCAGTGAGTTTCACCCTGCCGCAATATCCGGGGAAGCTGTTTCACGCCAAACTGGTCGGCAATGCCAATGCGGTGGCCAGCGCCACCGGCACCCTGCTGGTGCAGTTCGCCGCCGACAACGCCGATGGGATGCTGCAGCCGGGCGCCTATGCGGAGGTGAAATTCCCGCTGCCGGCCGGCGCCAACGGCATTCGCGTGCCTGCCACCGCCCTGATCTTCCGTGATGCGGGCATGCAGGTGGCGAAAGTGGACGCCACGGGACATGTCAAGCTTCAGACCGTCACCATTGCCCGTGACCTGGGCGCCTCGGTCGACATTTCCAGCGGGATCTCGCCTGCGGACCGCATCATCGACAATCCGGCTGATGCGTTGCAGGACGGCGACGAGGTGAAAGTGGCGGAGGCTGCCAGCCAGGACGCCAAAGCGCCCAAGGCGGAGTGACACCTCTGGCCCATTCCGCCCGGATCGCTTAGCGTTGCCACCTCAGGGGAGGCGATAAGATGCATAAACTGACACGACGCGTTCTTCTGGGCGTGGCGCCCGCGCTGATCGCCGCGCGACCGGCCCTTGCGGCTCCCAAGCGGATTTTTACACTTGTTGGGACCGGCGCTGAAGGTACGGCGGCAGATAGCGAGGCCGTCGCCACCGCCCGGCTGAACCAGCCCTATGGTGTGGAGACAGGGCCCGACGGCTCGATCTATTGGGCCGATTTCGGCAGCAACCGGGTGATGCGGCTGGATCGCCGCGCCGGCAAAGTGTTCGTGGTCGCGGGAACCGGCGAGAAGGGCCATGCCGGCGATGGCGGTGCAGCCAAGACCGCGGTACTCAGCGCACCGCATGAGGTCCGCTTCGACAGCAAGGGCAATATGTATGTCGCCGAACGCGACGCCCATGTCGTGCGCTTTGTTTCCAAGGCTGGGGCGATTTCGACTCTGGTCGGCACCGGCGCCCCCGGCTTCAGTGGCGATGGCGGCCCTTCCGACAAGGCCCAGCTCAACCAGCCGCACAGCATTGTGCTGGACCGCCGCGACAATCTCTTTATCTGTGATATCCGGAACGACCGCATCCGCAAGCGCGATGCCGCGACAGGCATCCTGGCTACCTTTGCGGGCGATGGGACCACCGCGGATACGCCGGAGGACGCACCGCTGACGGCAGCGCTCAACGGGCCGCGCTCCATCGACATCGGTCCTGATGGGACCATGTATCTGATCCTGCGTGAGGGCAACAAAGTCTATGCCATCGATCCCAAGGCCGGCCGTCTTCGCCATCTCGCCGGCACCGGCGCGAAGGGCTATGCCGGCGATGGCGGCTCGGCGCGCACGGCCACCTGGAACGGCCCCAAGGGCATCGCCTATGCGCCTGACGGTAGTCTTTATATCGCCGACACGGAAAACCACGTCATTCGCAGGGTGTCGCTGCGGGACGGGGTTGTGACCACCGTTGCCGGCACCGGCGCGCGCGGTGACGGACCGGATGGCGATCCGCTCAAATGCGCTCTGGCCCGGCCGCATGGCGTGCATGTCAGTGGCAGACTGTTGTTGATCGGGGACGCGGAGAACAATCGCCTCCGCGCCCTGGAAATCTGAAGCGGAGGGCAGGGGCATGAAAATCCTGGCTTGGGGCGCTGTGATCGCCACCGTCGCGGTGCTGGGCGTCAAGGCCCAGCCCAGCACCGGCGCCTGCGAGGCGCTGGCGGGATTGAAGCTGCCACAGGTCGCCATTACCGAGGCAGTAACGGTTGCGGCCCGCAGCCCCCTTCCCGCTTATTGCAAAGTTCTGGCCAGCGCCCATCCCACAGGCGATTCCGACATCCGCTTTGAAGTCGCGATCCCGGAGGAGGGTGCCTGGAACGGGCGCTATCTGCAGGTCGGCAATGGCGGCTTTGCCGGTGTCATCCCGGAGCGGGTCATTCTGCTGGGCCTGGCCCAGGGTTATGCCGTGGCCGGCACCGATGACGGGCATCAGTCCGCCGTCAACACCGACGCGAGCTGGGCAATGGGCCATCCCGAAAAGCAGATAGATTTCGGCTATCGCGCCCTGAAGGAAACAACCGACGCCGCCAAGGTGATCATCCAGACCTACAAGGGCTCGGCGCCGCGCTATTCCTATTTCCAAGGTTGTTCCGATGGTGGCCGCGAAGCCTTGGTGGAAGCGCAGCGCTACCCCAGGGACTTTGATGGCATCGTCGCCGGCGATCCGGCCAACAACTGGACCCATCTGCTTGCCGGCGCCGCCTGGGACTATCAGGCGCTGACCGCGACACCCGGCAGCTCTCTGACGATGGAGAAACTCAAGCTGGTCGAGGCCGAAGCCGTCAAACAGTGCGGGGACCAGGATGGGGTGATCGAGGATCCTTTGTCGTGCCGGTTCAGGCCGGAAAAGCTATTGTGCCGCGCCGGCGATACCACGTCCTGCCTGACGGGCGCCCAGCTTTCCGCCTTGCGCAAAATCTATGACGGACCGCGCAATCCGCGCACCAGGGAAAAAATCATTTCCGGCTTCTCGCCTGGCGGCGAAGGCGAGCCCAATGGCTGGGGCCGCTGGATCGCTGGCGAAGCGGGCGATGCCAAGCAGTCTCTGATCTATCAGTTCGGCAGCAATTTCTTCGGCTATGTCGTCCAGGGCGCGCGGGATTTCGATCTGAAGCAGATAAATTTTGATGGGGATATCGCCGCAGCGGACGCGAAGTTTTCACCGGTGTTTGCCAGCCATGATCCGGATCTGTCCGCCTTCCGCAATCGCGGCGGCAAGCTGATCCAGTATCATGGCTGGGCCGACCCCGCGATCCCCGCGCTGGACTCGGTGGACTATTACCGGTCGGTGCAGAAGAAGATGGGCGCCACGGCAGACTTCTATCGCCTGTTCCTGGCGCCCGGCATGCTTCATTGCGGGGGCGGTCCCGGCCCCAATGCCATCGCGGCGCTGCCGGCCTTGGCGGCCTGGGTCGAGCACAACAAGGCGCCCGACTTTCTGGTCGCGACCAAATATCAAGGGGACGATCCGTCAGGGCCGGTGGTGCGTCAGCGTCCGCTTTGTTCGTTCCCCGCCCGCGCCCAATGGGACGGCCAGGGCGAGCGGAGCAGGCTGGAAAGCTATCGCTGCGTGGCGCCGAAAGGCTGATCAGCCTCCTGGGATAACCGGGTCTCGGCTACTTCTGCGCCATGGCGACAGGCGTGCCGCCCTTGAGCCGGTTCAGGCCCTGAATGCTGGCCTTGGCCCATTTGCGGAACAGAATCTTGAAATCCGCCTTGTTGGTGACGCTGTTGCGCAGATAGGGCTGGGTATCGCCGGCCACGCGCCGGTCCAGCGCCCGCCCCAGAAGCGCGCCCGTCTGCGAATCCCGTGCTTCCACCACCAAGGTGGCTTCGCCCGCCTCCCAGGAGGCGGAACGGGTGCGGCCTGATGACCGTATGTCAGGCGCACTGACGGTCAGGTCGATCACGCCTGTCCTGACGCGCAGGACATCCGGCCCAGGGGCCTGCACCACCTGATAGCCGGCCTGCTGATATTCCTCGGCGAAGATGTCGCCGAAATTGCTGCTAACCAGCCCGATGGCGCGGTTGACGTCGCTGTCGTCGACCCGTTGGGAGATGGAGCCCGTGGATTGGTTGTAGTCGCGCACCCAGTTCTTGCGGAACGCCACTTCGGTCTTGTCGAGCATGACCTTGCTGTAGGGCTGGAAATTGGCGCCGGGCAGAAGATAGAGCCGCGAGGTCCGGCTGGATTTGATGAGCTTCAGATCGTCCCAGGTGGCCGGCGGTTCGGCGGCGATGACGGTGGGAACCGCGCCTCCCAGCAGGGCCAGGGCGACAAAAGAGGCGGCAAGGGTGCGAATCTTCATCAGGCGCTCCATCTGGGGCTTGGTGCGCCAATCCATCGATCTCATCGGCAAGAACCCCGAGATAGGTCGGGATCGAAACCTGATGCGAAGGCATGAGGCTGGCGCGGTGCCAAAGCCGGTTCGAATCTGTTCCTCAGATTGCGCGTGGCATGCGGGGGCAAAAATTGGACCTAGGTCCAACCTTGCGCGGGGGCCGCAGATTTCGAACGCGATGGAGCACGGGCTCAGCGTTTCGTGGCCCCGAATGCACAACAGCTCACGGCGATGAAGCAGAGCGTTGACCCAAGGTCTCACTGTTCGCGCGCTGTATGGAGGAATAGTCATGCACCAATAGCGGAGAGCTTGCAGGACGTCCGCTCTGATGCGGAGTTGAACGATCAGATGAAAAATTTCCAGCTTGCTCTCATTATTCTTCTTGTCGCCGCGGGTGTCGTCGCCGCGTCCGCCCAGACCACCAAGTCCGAGCGCTGCGACTATTATGCCCGGGACGCCATGGCCTCCACGCCGACCTCAACCGGCCCCATGCGCGGAGCGGCGCGCGGCGCGCTGGTGGGCGGCATCTTCGGCAATGCCGGCGCCGGCGCGGCAACCGGCGCGGTGGTCGGCACGGCGCGGCGGGCGGGCCAGAAGTCGCGCTCCTATCAGTATTACTACGACAGCTGCATGGCCCGCTGAGGCGCCTTCAGCGCCCTGGACCGGTCGTTTGGGCGATGGTGGCCAGCAGGTCCGTGGCCTGGAGCGGCTTGCGCAGAAAGGCGCTGGCGCCGGCGTTCAGGCACGTATCGCGCAGGGTGGGATCATCCTGCGCCGTGATCATGATGACCGGCGTCTTCAGGCCTGTTTTGCGCAGATAGTTCAGGACCTCCAGGCCATCCAGGCCGGGCATGTACAGATCCAGGATGATGCAATCGGGATCGAATACGGGGATGGCGTTGAACAGCTCCATGCAATTGGCAAAGGCGCCGCTGGCCATGCCCGAAGCGCTGACCAGCCGGCTGATGGCCGTGCGCACGGAAGGATCGTCATCCAGGATCGCCACGCGCAGGCACTGCGGGACGCGCGGCTCGGTTGCCGCCGCCTGATTCGCAGCGGGGGCCGCCGCGACCGACTGCGTCATTTCTCCCCCGCCTGCTCCAGCTTTTCGGCGATGCGCACCAGGGCGGCCACGGACCGTACCTGCATCTTTTCCATGACCCGGCCACGATGGACCTTGGCGGTCTTCTCGACAATCCCCAGGTCGAAGGCGATCTGCTTGTTGAGCCGGCCGCGGACGATTTGCGCCATCACCTCGCGCTCGCGAAGGGTTAGGCTGTCATGGCGCCGGCGCAGTTCTTCGACTTCCTGGCGGGTCGCCCGCGCCTTGCGGTCTTCATCCAGGGCATGCTCCACCGCCGCCAGCAATGCCTGGTCGGAGACCGGCTTGCTGAGATAATCCAGCGCGCCGGCTTTCATGGCCTGGACGGAAACCCGCACATCGTCACAGCCGGTCAGGAAAATGATGGGCCTGGGCTGCGCGCCCAGCATCAGCCGTTCCTGCAGCACGATGCCGCTCATCTTGTCCATGCCGACATCAATCACCGCGCAGCCGGGAACATCAGGATCGTGGGCGGAGAGAAAATCAAGCGGCGACAGGAATGTCCGCGTCGAGAAACCGGCGCTGTTGAGAAGACGCTTGAGCGCGGTCAACACGCTGGGGTCGTCATCCACCACGAATATCTGGGGTGCTTCTGCAGGGATCACGGTTTTTCCTGTATCAGGGGCAGGGCGACATGGAAGGTCGCGCCTCTGCCCGGATTGTTCTGGGCCCAGATGCGGCCCTTGTGAGATAGGACGATGGCGCGGCTGATGGACAGGCCGAGCCCCACACCCTGCGTCTTGGTCGAGATGAAGGGCTCGAACAGCCGGTCCATGACATCGGCTTCGATGCCCTCGCCGGTATCGGTGACCGCCAGATGCGCGCACGGCCCCTCGATCTGGTCGGTCGTGATCAGGACCATGCCGCCCTTGCCGCCGCTCATGGCGTCGGCCGCATTGAAGATGAGATTCAGCAGAAGCTGCTGCAGCTGGATGGGATCGCCCATCACCGGCAGCCGCCCATCATCTGAGGCGCAGGAGACAGCCACTCTGCGCGTGATCATCTCGTTGTGCACAAGCTCCAGCGTTTCGCGCACGATATCGTTCAGGTCCAGGACCTGGCTGTGGAATTCCCCGGGCTTGAGCAGGCTGCGCAGATGCTGAATCACCGCGGCGGCGCGCGTGTCGTCCTGGACGATGTCGCGGATCACGGCCCGGATTTCGGTCATGTCGAGCTTGTCATGCTCGACCAGGCGCTGCAGGGCCTGCGCATTGCTGAGGATGGCGGTCAGGGGCTGCTTCAATTCGTGCGCCAGCGCGCCGCCCAACTGGCCCAGAAGGCCGACCCGGGTAAGATGGGTCAGGGAATGACGCAAATTGGCGGCTTCGGCCTGCGCCTCATGCTGGGCGGTAATGTCCATCACTGAACCCGACACCTGTCCTTCTTCGGTCTCGCTCGCGCCGCTGATATTGAATCTCAGCCAGCCGACGCCGCCTTCGCGGGGCTGCCGGCATTCATATTGCCTGTCGCCCCGTTCCTGCGCCGCCTCTCTTATCAGGCCGAAGAATTTGTTCCGGTCCTCGGGATGGAGATGGGCGGCGATATCCTCGAGCCTGCCTTCGCTTTCCTGCAGGTTCATAATTTCCAGGAAGGCGGAGCTGCCCCAGAACCGGTCTTTGGCCGCTGTCCAGCCCCACAGGCCGAGACGGGCGTTCCGCGCCGCCTCGGTGATGTGCTGGACGCTTTGGCGTGCCAGTTTTTCCCGCTCGCGATTCAGGCGCGCCAGTTGAGCAGCACTCAGCGTCATCACCGCCGCCGAGCCGGTCAGAAGAATGGCGACGCTATCGCGGTAGGCAGACAGACCTTCGGATTTGAAAATCTCGCCCAGCGCAAACAGGCACAAGAGGACCGCGGTCACCAACAGGCTGACGATAAGGCTGCGGGGCAGGCCTGCTCGGGCAAAAAGCGGCGAGAAAGTCAGACCTTCCGGAGAGAGATGCGCGAAGACCGAGTTCAGGGCTTTCGCGGAAGGCGAGACGGGCGAACCCTTCTCTAAGCCCCTCATGGTATGCCCCAATGCTTTGCCCAAGTGTAACTTTAGATGGTCATCTTGGGCTGGGACAACCGCGTATTTCCAATACATGTGCCGAATTTCATCTCATCTGTCGCATTACTGATCACGGGTTAATGACTTCGTTTCACTTGGATCAAATTTGCGGAAAGCGGGCCGATCATCCGGGGACTGACTGTCAGTCAGTTTGAGAGTGCAACGCAGTTGGTGGATGGTGTCACACAATTCCTCCCGCAGGCGGCGCGCCGGCATCGCGGCATGGCCGCCCGTCGGAAGAGAGGACTCATCCATTCTGCTACGTCCCACTCTGCGACGGTCCGAGCGGCTTGCCATAAGGTGAATAAGAGCGCGCGTTTTGTGGGGATCGAACTTGGACCAAAGTCCCATTGAGCGGTGACGGGCACAGTTGCAGGCTGCCGTCTGTGTAACGGCGCGCTCATTTCTGGAGCGCAGGTTTTCCTCCGATCCCCAGCGGGTCGTCTTCCCCCGACCCGACACCTGGCGGGCCCCCAAAAGGGCCCGCCATTTTTCTTTTCCGCCTGGCCGCGCGGCAGGAATTGACCGAAGGCCGTTGGACCATTGTCCAATGGCGGCGTGTGCAGCCCCAATTAGGATGAACGTGACGGATGGCCTTTCGCCCTGCCCAGCCCCCTGGAACGGTCACCCGTCTCTCCCGCGCCAGCGGGCTGCCGGAAAGGATCTGAAATGTCGCTCCCCGACCTTCACGTCCGTCTCCGGCGGGAATTCGTTGCCCACCCCGGCAGCCCGCTGGCGCTTGGTTTTCTTCTTTCTCCCATATCACAAGCGGCCTCCGTCGGCGGCTGGCGCGGGCTGTGAAACCGCTGCTGCTGTCCGTGTCGAGCGCAGCCTTCCCGAACCGCACGGCAAGCCGCGAGGACCGCGACCTGTTCAGCGGTGGGCCCGTGCTGGGACGCTTTGCGGGCACTGCGACAAGAATGGACGCGCGCACGCTTCGGCTGGCCATCGCGACCATGGCGATCGGTTGGCTGCCGCCTTGCCTGATGGCGGCGATGCAGTCGCTGACAACCGGCGATGCCAGTCTGCACAGTTTTCTTAACGACTATGGCGTGCTGGCGCGCTCGCTCATCGCCGCGCCGCTCCTGATCATCGGGCAGGCGGTGGCCGGCCCGCTGCTCGGCGCCATCGTGCGCCATTTCCGCGAAGCGGGGCTGGTAAGCACGGCCGATGTCAGCAGATATTGCGACATCGTCCGCTCCACCCGCGCCTATCGTGACTCAAGTGCCGTCGAAGTCATCATCGCCATTGCCGGCTTTGTGCTTGCCGCCGCCTTCTGGACGGTGCCGGGGCCGCTTTTGCCCGCCTGGCATCACGTGGCGCCCGGCGTCGCTTCCGCTGCCAGCTGGTGGCACCAGTTCGTCAGCCTGCCCATCCTGATGCTGCTGCTGCTGAGTTGGCTGTGGCGGCTCTGCCTGTGGACGCGCTTTCTCTGGAAGGTCTCGCGCCTGGATCTGTTGCTGATCCCGTCCCATCCCGATGGCGCTGGCGGGTTGAAGTTTATCGGCCTGTCCCTGGAGGCCCTGATGCTGCCGGCCTTCGCCCTCAGCAGCGTCATCGCGGGCCCGCTCGCCAACCGCGTGGTGCATGGCGGCGCGGCCATCACCGCCTTCCGTGCCCCGGTGCTGGCCTTCGCCGTGTTCCTGCTGGCACTGCTGGCCGGTCCCCTGCTGCTGTTTACCGACAAGCTGCTGGCCGCGATGCATCAAGGCATGCTGGCCTATGGCGCCGTGGCGCGTGACCTGGGGCTCAGGCTGGAACAGCGCTGGCTGGGAAAACCGATGCGGGAAGACTCGCTGGA
>Ga0310811_10002017_pt1 | contig 25255 bp, 19 predicted proteins | sample YCmetagenome_FD_207642 | JGI IMG/M metagenome (GOLD analysis project Ga0310811, IMG submission 207642) | Soil microbial communities from experimental microcosm in Duke University, North Carolina, United States - YC | ecosystem: Engineered > Artificial ecosystem > Soil microcosm > Unclassified ... | reverse complement strand
CGGCGACGGCGCCCCAGTCCGCTGGCTGAACGCGACCGGCTGACCCGCCCGTTAATCATTAGTGACATGCCGCAGCCGCATGGTCGGCTACGGCATGTCCTTGTGGCACTCAAGGCCGACATCCTTGCGTCCGTGTGGCACTCACGGGCGCATCTAGTGGCCTTGTGGCGCGCAGGGCCACAGCGTTCTGGCCTTAGGCGCCACAAGGACACATCGCCTTGGCCGTCATCCCGGCCATGGGTTAGTCAACAGCGGCTGCTGGCTGGACAAACGTGCCCAATCGGGCAGACTCGCGGGCCCGGGACGGCAATTGTTGCCCACGGCCTGCAATGCGAGCAAGATCAGCGTATTGAGGTGACGTTTAGGCGCTCATATGTCACGCCAGGCACACGCCGAGAAGCAGGAGGCCGCCGGAAATGAGCGGTTTCACCATTGCGGACATCCCAGACCTCACGGGCCATACGGCCGTGGTGACCGGTGCCAACAGTGGCGTCGGCCTAGAGACGGCCAAGGCCCTCACCGCCCGCGGCGCACGGGTGATCATCGCGGTCCGCGACGAGGCCAAAGGCCACACGGCCGCCGCGGTCATGCAGGGCCCGGGTACGACGGAGGTCCGCCCCCTCGACCTGGCCAGCCTCGACTCGGTCCGCGCGTTCGCCAAGGCCTGGGGCGGCGAACCCATCGACTTGCTCATCAACAACGCGGGCGTGATGATCCCTCCGCTGACCCGCACCAGGGACGGCTTCGAGCTGCAGCTCGGCACGAACCACCTGGGCCACTTCGCCCTCACGAACCTCCTCCTACCCCAGATCACCGGAACCGGAAGGGTCGTCACGCTCTCCTCAGGCGCCCACCGCTTCGGCAGGATCGACTTTGACGACCTGAACTGGGAGCACAAGAAGTACCGCCGCTGGCGCGCCTACGGCCAGTCCAAGCTGGCCAACCTGCTCTTCACCAGGGAACTTCAGCGCCGCCTGACGGAAGCCGGCTCAAGCATCTTGTCGATGGCCGCCCACCCGGGCTACGCCGCGACGAACCTGCAGTCCCACAGCGACAGCAAGGTCATGGAGGTCGCCATGGGCACGCTAGGCAACCGCCTCCTCGCCCAGGACGCCGCTTCCGGCGCCCTCCCCAGCCTCTACGCAGCCACCCAAGACCTCCCAGGCGACACGTTCGTCGGCCCCAAGAACGGAATGCGCGGCACCCCCGCCCCTTCCTCTCGCTCAAGAGCGGCAACCGACGAGGCAACGGCCCGCCGCTTGTGGCAGGTGAGTGAGACCCTAACGGCCACTCGTTTCCCGGAAGTAAACGCCGACCCGCCAGCATGATCGCGGGTCAAGGCCGTCGACCAGGCCTGGCGTGAGCTTCACCGGTCGTCCATTTCCGGTTGTCGACTTGGGAAAATGGCCGGATATGCCAGTATTGGCGGGTGCTCGTGAAGTCTGTGTTCGGGGTTGGCCGGTTCCTGGCGAGTTTCATATCCGCGGTGACCTTGTTCGTAGGGGCGCTGCTGCCGGCATTGGCCGCCGCGTCCGGTCGGCTGGCACTTGCGGGGCCACTTGTCCTCGTACTCGTTGCGTGGCCCCTTGTCTTCCTGCTCGGCGGCGGGCTAGTCACGACCGTCGTGCACGAGGGCGGGCACGTACTCGCCTGCCTCGCGGTTGGGGCGAAAGTCCGCGCCGTTTACCTCGGCACCGACGCGCCCGGCCGGCCCCGCCTCACGGTGGGCAAGGTCGTGATCTCGTGGACCAGGCCTGCGGGCGGACGGGTCGTTCACGACGACACCCGGTCGGCTGGCCGTAATGCGCTTATCCAGATGGCAGGTGCGCTGGCCACCTTGATCGCCGCGGGTGCGCTGGCAGCCTGTCAGCCTAAAAACGCGTTCGTTCTCGGGCTGGCCCTGATGATGGCGGGGAGCAGCGTGATTAACCTGCTGCCGCACCAGGCCCGCAGCGGCAGGTTCACGGACGGCGCGCGCCTGCTGGCGGCTGTAGCGGGCGGCCAGTTCGCGGAGGCCGTGCGGCGGCCGTCAGCGAGGGGCGCAGGCGGCCGGTTCATGGAGGCTGTGCGGCGCCCGCGCGACGCCAACGGCTGGACAGTGGATTCACCCCCTGTGCTGCGCGCGGAACTCCGCGAGCTGGAGCGCGACAAGGACGGCCCGCTCGATCAGGCACGGACCACTAGGTGCCTCACGGCCTACTACAGGAAAGAAGCGCTGGCGTGGGTCGCCGTGGGGGCCATCGGACGGGCGCTGCGCCGGGAAGGCCGCATCGCCGAGCTCCTCAAGCTGCACGCGGACCTGCTGATGCCCGTCGGCCGTCTCACCCCGGTGCTGACCATGGCAACGCACCAGCTCGCCTGGGAGGTGCTGCTGGTTCCCGGCCTGCCGCCCGACGCGGCGGCCTGCGCGGCCGACCGGGTGACCTGGGTGCTGGAAACCGCCGAGTTCAAGCCGGACAACCCCAAATGGTGGTACCGCGAGGCCGTCCTGCACACCCTCGCCCTAGCGAAACTCCGACTCGGAGAGTTCACCAAGGCGGAGGAATTCTGCCAGCCCATCCTTGAGCTGCCAGGCCTGCCCCCCGAGAACCGCGCCACGATGCTAGCGACAATCGCCCTTGCCCGCAGGGCAGTCGCCCAGCCATACGAACAACTCCTAGCCGAGGCCCTCGCCCTAGCCCCCACAGCCGACCTAGTCCCAGAAGCCGCAGACTGGGCAGATTCCTCGATAAGCCCAAACAAAGCACGGTCGGCCGCTACACCCGCTAAGTGAGATTGCGCGATGGATCCAATCGAAGCACCCGACGCGCTAGCCTCCCGAGAAAGATTTCGTCGTAGCCTAACAACGCATGAACTCGTTCTGAGTGCTTTCGCCGTTGACTTTGACTTCGATCTTGACCTTGACTTTGGTTCTGACTTTGATCTCGATCTTGACTTTTCGCGGTAACACATGCGGATGGAGAACGAGGGGTGTCCGGGGGATTAGCCCGGAAGCTTCCGAAGGAGCTTCCGGGTAATCACCCGGCACCCCGAGTCCGCCACTGCAGAGGTTTTGACTTTCGCGTTTTTGACTTGAGCGGTTTTGACTTTTAGAGGTTTTGACCTCAGGTTCAACCCAAGCCAGAGCCCGGGAACAGCAGGTCAGCGGAACGAGCCGGCGGTCAACCCGGAGACAATCCGCCGCTGCGCGAACAGCACGAGCAGCGCGATCGGTATCGAGATAATGACGACGGCCGCGTCGATCAGGTTGTAGAACGTCTGGAACTGGCTCTGCCCGAAGGTAGTAATCGCCAGCGGTGCCGTGAAGTGCCCGGTCGAGGTCAGGAACGACACCGCGAACGCGAAGTCATTCCACGCCAGGATGAACGACAGGATCGCAGCGGTGAACACCGCCGGGACAGCGACGGGGATCACCACCTTCCACAGCGTCTGCAGCCGGGTTGCCCCGTCGACAAGGGCCGCGTCTTCCAGTTCCGCGGGGATCTGCTCGAAGAAGTTCTTCAGCAGCCACGTGGCGATCGGCAGCGTGTAGACGAGGTAGACGATGATCAGGGGCCAGATGCTGTTCAGCGCCCCGATGTAACGCAGCACGAGGAACAGCGGCCCGATCATCGCGAGCACCGGGAAGAACCCGGCGAGCAGGATGAACGCCAGGATCGCCCCGGCACCCCTGATGTGCAGCCGGGCGAGGGCATAGCCCGCCATGGACCCGACGACGATCGTGACCACGGTGGTGGCGAGGGACACGATGATGCTGTTCACCAGCGGGGTGAGGAACGACCCCTGGGTGAACACGTTCTTGTACGCGTCGCCGGACAGGTGCGAGGGGATGATGCCGTTGGCGCCGCCCACCCCGGCCGCGACCTGGGTGTTGGACAGCAGCGAGGTGCGCAGGATCCAGTAGAACGGGAACAGCGCGATCAGCACCACGATGACGACCGCGAGGTAGAACAAGGTCTCCTTGACGATCTTGCCTGGTGGAATCCGCCGTCGCGCGGCCCGGGGGACAGCGACGGAAACGGGTACGTCGGCGACTGTCATTGCGCCACCCCCTTTCAGGTTGACGGGCGGAAGGCCCTCACGTAGACGAACGAGACGGCGAGGGCGAGGACGACCAGGATGATGGACATCGCGCCGCCAAGACCGAAGTCGGTGTTGACGATGAACGTCTGGTAGCTCAGGTACGACAAGCTCTCGGTGGAGCTGCCAGGGCCGCCGCCGGTCATGATGTAGATGACGTCGAACACGAGCAGCGCCTGCAGCGTGCGGAAGATGAGCGCGACCGACAGGGCGGGCTTCAGCAGCGGCAGCGTCACCCGGGTGAAGGACTGCCACCAGGAGGCACCGTCCATCCGGGCGGCCTCGTAGACGTCGTTCGGGATCACCTGCAGCCCGGCCAGGAGAAGGATCGCGACGAACGGGATGTTCTTCCACGAGTCCGCGATGAAGATCGCCGTCCACGCCCGCCAGACGTTGATGTTGAGCCAGGCGAGGCTGGACCAGGCGGGGTGGAACGCGCCGAGGATGTAGTCGACGAAGCCCGCGCTCGGGTCGAACATCGTCTTCCACAGCATCGCCGACACCACCGTCGGCATCGCCCACGGCACCAGGATCGAGGCGCGCAGGAAGCCGCGCCCGCGGAACTGGCGGTGCATCATCAGCGCCAGGCCGAGCCCGACCACCATGTCGAACACGATCGTCACGGCCGTGAAGCCCAGCGTCCGCTCCAGCGCCGACACCCACGCGGCCGACTTGAACATCTTGGTGAAGTTCGCCCAGCCGACGAAGTTGTGCGGCAGGCCGCCGTACGTCAGGTTGTCGAAGTGGAACGAGTTCCAGACGTTGTAGATCAGCGGGTAGGCGGTGATCGCGAGCAGCAGGATGACGACCGGCGCGGCCAGGGCGTACCCGAGGCGCCGGTCGCGGGTCTCCCGCGCGTGCCCGACGGCGCGGTAGGCCGGCTTCCGCGGCGGGGTCAGGCGTTTGACCAGGGCCGGGCGGCCCGCGCTGGCGGGCCGCCCTTCCGCACCGGTTGTTTCGTTGACGGTCATTTAGCTGCCCGGTGTGGCTGCCGCATCGGACTTGATGGATGCCGCACCCGAGGTGAAGGCGGCGGAAGCCGCGTTCGGGCTCGAGTTCGCGTACACCGAGGAGAACAGTGTCTGCAGGTCGGTGGAGACCTGAAGGTAGTTCGGCGTCACGGGGCGCGGCTGGGAGTACTGGTTAAGCGTCTTGACGTCCTGGAAGTACGGCGCCTTGGCGTACAGGGCGGACGTGTAGGCGCTCGGGAGGGACGGCGGGTCACCGACCGCGATGGCGCGGGCGGTCTCCACGGCTGGGCTGGTCAGGTACTGGATCAGCTTGTAGGCCGCTGCGGCGTGCGCGGTCTTGGCGTTGATCGCGAGCATTTCGCCGCCGAGCGCGGAGCCGGGCGTACCACCAGGGCCGGCCGGGAACGGGATGTAGCCGATGTGTCCCTTAACGGCGGGCGCCGACTGCTGCGCCTCGACGAACGGGTAGTTGATCGCGAAAGGCGTGTACCCGGACGAGAACTGCTGCTGGACCTGGCCCTCCTGCCAGCTGGTTACCGCCTGCGGGGCGATCTTGTTCACGTAGATCGCGTCGTGCAGCCACTTCAGTGCGGCGACGTTGCCCGCGGTGTTCACGTTGGCTGGGTCAAGCTTCCCGCCGAACGCCGAGTCCACGGTGAGGAAGGAGGTGATCGCGCCCTCGTACTTGTCCGCCTCGAAGGCGATGCCCTCCTTGAGCGACGGGTCGGCCTTCATCGCGGCTTCCGCGTCGCTGACCACCTCCGCCGGGCTCGTCGGCGGGGTCTTGATCAGGTCGGTCCGGTAGAACAGGCCCTCGGGGTTGTCGAACCACGGCATCGCGTAGAGCTGGCCGTTGAACGTGCCCGCGTCGACCTCGGTCTTGAAGAACTGGCTGGTGTCCACCTTGAACTGGGTCAGCGGCAGCACCCAGCCCGCCTGCGCGAATTTCGCCGGGTACACCACGTCAGACTCGAACACGTCTGGCGTCGCCGAGCCGGAGATGAAGTCGTGCTCCAGCTGCGACAGGTACGTCGTCGAGTCCGTTGACAGCACCTGGACGGTGACCTTGATGTTCGGGTTGGCCTTCATAAAGGCGTTGATCGCGGTCTGCGTCTGCTGCCCCTCGGTGCCGAGCCCTGCCTCGGCGAACACGATGGTCTGCTTGGCGTTCGCCGCGACCGACGAACTCGACCCGCTTGAGCCGCAGGCCGCGGCGCCTGTCGCGAGTGCGACTGCACCGATACTGACCGTGACGGCACGCCATCTTGAGATACCCATGCGATACCACCTAATTGCGGGGAGTAATTTACTAATTGCGGGGGGTAATTGAATGTGCCAGAACGGATTCGGCTTACTGTGGTCGCTACCTATTGCTGTAAGCCGTCGCGGATGATTTGCGTGAGCTGCTGCGACAGCTCTGCCAGGGCTTCGGCCGGTGACTTCTTGAACGTGAGCGCCTGGTAGACCGCGCTGGAGATCGCCAGGCTGGCCTGGTCGTAGTCGATGATGGACGGCCGCGGCTGGGCGCCGAGGATGGCCTGCTTGACCACGGGCAGGTAGGGGAACGCCTTGTCCATCGCGGGGTCGGAGTACAGCGACGTCCACACCGGCGGGAAGCCGCTGTCCTTGAGCAGCTGCCGCTCCTCGGCCAGGCTGGTCAGGTACTGGATGAACGCCAGGGCGGTCGCCTGGTGCTTCGAGAAGGCGCTCACCGCGAGGTTCGCGCCGCCGAGCGAGCTCGACCCTGGGCCGTTGAGCCCTGGCAGCGGTGCGACCCCGACCTTGCCGTAGACCTTGTTGGCGGGACCGCTCTGGGTCGCGTAGCTGTAGATGAACGGCCAGTTGCTGAGGAACAGCAGCTTGCCCGACTCGAAGTCGCCCCAAGACGACTCCTCCTCGTAGCTAAGCGAAGACTTCGGTATCCACCCCTCCCGCAGCCCGTCTACGAGGAAGCCGAGTCCCGCCTGCGCCTGCGCCGAGTTCACGGTCACGGTGCCCGCGGGGGAGAGGATGGACCCGCCGGCCGACTGGAGCGCGTCGGCGAAGTTGACGACTAGCCCCTCGTACGGCGCCAGCTGCCCGGCGTAGCCCTGCAGCCCGTACTTCGGCGCCACTGTCTTGGCCTGTGCCGCGAGCTGCGCCCAGGTCTTGGGCGGCTGCTTTCCCGCCTTGGCCAGGATGTCCTTGCGGTAGTAGAGCACCTCCGCGTTGCTGTAGTAGGGCACGGCCCACAGGTGGCCGTTGTACATGGCGGTGTCGACCGCGGGCCGCAGGAAGTCGCCGAGGGGGAACATGTTCGACTCAAGCGGGATGATCCACCCGGCCGAGGCGAACTTCGCGGTCCAGATCACGTCCATGGCGATCACGTCGTACGTGGAGCTGCCCGCCTGCAGGTTAGCGGTCAGCTGCGCGAGCTGCCCGTTCTCCGCCTCGGGCAGCCGCATGAGCGTGACCCGCTGGTCCGGGTGCGCCTTGTTCCACGGCTCGATCAGCGCCGCGAAGATGTTGGCGTCGTCCCCGCCGACGGCGAACGTGATCGGTCCGATCCCGTTGGCCGACGGCGCGGTCCCACCCGATGGAGAGCTGCCCGGCGTACATGCCGCCGTGAGCAGGAGGCTTGCCGCGACCAGGGCCGTGGCAGCGGCGATGATCGCGCGCCTCATGCTCATCATCAGCCCTCCATTGGGCAATCCCCGGTTTGGGATACATTCATGTTATGCACAGGCGTTATGTAGGTGTCAACGGGCATACACCAAGCTGTGACGTCCGTTGCGGCCCGTGTAACGAGCCGCGCAGCCGCTACGGGACAAACACCGTCTACCCGGTGATAATCAGATGGAACGCGGCTCCACATGAGGAGGCAAGAAGGTGCGACAGCCTCTCCTGGCGCTGCTCGCGAAGGAACCAGCGCATGGCTACGAGCTGAAGCTCGCCCTTGAGCAGACCTTCGGGCAGGCGTACCCCTCCCCCAACATCGGGCAGATCTACGTCACCCTGAAGCGGCTTGAGCAGGACGGGCTCGTCCGCAGCCAGGACGTGGCCCAGGACAGCCGCCCGAACAAGAAGGTGTACGAGCTGACACAAGCCGGGCGCGAGCAGCTCGCTATTTGGGTCACCGAGCCGATCGACGGCCCGCGCGTGCGAGACGAGTTCTTCATGAAGCTCGTCCTCGCGCCCCTGGCGGGGCTGGCGGACCGGATGGAGCTCATCAACTCCCAGCGCCGCCACTATTTCGGCATAATGCGTAACTTGATGGACATGCAGGCGAGCATGGACAGCGCGACCCCCGCAGCACGGCTCCTGGTCGAGGGCGCCGTCCTGCACCTGCAGGCCGACCTGGACTGGCTGGAACGCTGCCAGGAGGAACTCGTGTGAGACAGGATCCTGAGAGATGCCCCGCCCGTGAGGCGCCTGCCCTGCTGCGCGCCCGCGGTCTTGCCAAGGTGTACAAGTCCGGCGGCGGGAGCGTAGAGGCTGTCCGCGGCGTCGACCTTGAGGTCGGCGTGGGCGAGTTCGTCGCGGTCATGGGGCCGTCCGGCTCAGGGAAGTCCACGCTACTGCACGTGCTCGGCGGGCTTGAGCCCGCTACGCGCGGCGAGATCTGGCTGCGCGGCAAGCGGGTCGACGGGCTGTCCCCGTCCGCGTGGGCGGTGCTGCGCCGCAAGCACGTGGGCTTCGTCTTCCAGTTCTTCAACCTGCTGTCCACCATGACGGTCGCCGACAACGTGGAGCTCCCGGCGCTGCTCGCGGGCGCGAGCCCCAAGCAGGCGCGCAAGCGGCGCGAGGAGCTCCTCGAGGAGCTCGGCATCTCCGCCAAGGCGGACGCCGCGCCGTCCCGGCTGTCCGGCGGCGAGCAGCAGCGGGTCGCCCTCGCCCGAGCCCTGGCGAACGAGCCGAGCCTGCTGCTGGCCGACGAGCCGACCGGCAACCTCGACAGCGCCAATACCCGCGACGTACTGCGGCTGCTGCGCCGCGCCCACGCCGGCGGCCAGACGATCGTCATGGTGACCCACGACGCCAAGGTCGCGAGCCTCGCGGACCGGGTGATCAACCTGTTCGACGGCATGATCGCCGACGACGCCAAGGTGGTGCCCGCCCCGCGCAACAAGGCGACCGTCCGGAACTTCCTCGAACTGCGCGGCTGACGTGCGGGGCGCGATCCGCTGGGTGCGCACGGACCTGCGCGCCCATCGGGCACAGTCCGCGGTGACGGTGGCAGTCATCGCCGGGGTAGTGGCCGCGCTGGTCCTCGCCGTCATGCTGCTTGAGGGCGCGCTCAACCCCTGGCAGCAGCTGTTCAACCGGACCAAGGGCGCGGACGTGCTCGTCTATCTCACTGGCGGGACCTCGGTCTCGCAACTGCGCGACCTCGACGGCGTCACGAACATGGCCGCTCCCTACAACGCGGCGCCGGCGACCATGGTGCAAGGCGCGCAGAAGTCCCCGGTGCAGCTGGACGGGATGACGCCGAAGCTGCCCGCGATGTCCGCGCCGCTGCTTGTGTCGGGCACCTGGCTGCGGGCCAGCAAGCCGGACGGCGTGGTCATCGAGGCTTCGTTCGCTGCCACCACCGGCGTGAGCATCGGCAGCAGGATCGTCCTCGACGGCGTGGACGGCACCTCGGTCCCGATGCGCGTCATCGGCATCGCCGACACCGCCGACCAGGGCTTCTACCCGCAGTGGACGCCCGGCCTGATCTGGGCCCAGCAGGGGCTGCTCCGCGAGGTCGAGCCCACGCGAAGTGAGACCACGGAGGTCGTCGGGCTGCACCTGACCGACCCGTCGGCGGCCGGCACCGCCGAAGTCACCCAAGCGGTCTTCAACGCCTACAACGGCCCGAGCGAGGGCTCGCCGGTTGAACGGGTGACTACCAGGCAGCAGATTATGGACTCGATGGCGAGCGACGACCGGCTGCTCGGCGAGCTGCTCGGGCTGTTCGGGATCATCGCGCTCGTCGCCGCGCCCTGCGCGATCGCCAACGTCACGTCCGGCCGGGTGCTGATGCAGCGGCGGGACCTCGCGATGCTCAAGGCCCTCGGCTTCACTCCCGGCCAGGTCGTGCGCATGCTGCTCGCCGAGCAGGTCACGCTCAGCGTCGCGGGCACCGCCATCGGCCTGGCGGCCGCCTGGACCGCGACGTCGGCGGCGTTCGTCCGCCCGGCCGCCGGGATCGGCGTCACCCTCGCCCCGCTCCCCGTCGCCCAGTCGGCGCTTGTCGCGGCGGGCGCCATCCTCACCGCGGGGATCGCCACGGCCGTCCCCGCCTGGCGGGCGGGACGCCTTTCCCCGGTCGCCGCCGTGCAGCCGAGCCCGCCCGGCGGGCACCTGTCCTCGGTCGCCCGGCTGTCCCTGCTCGTCCGGCTCCCCGCCCCCCTGGTCCTGGGCGCGCGCGACGCGCTGACGCGGCGGCTGCCTGCGGCGCTGACCGTGGCCGGCGTCGCGATTCCGCTCGCCATGATCACTATCGCGCTCACGGTCTGGTCCACGATCGGCTCGTTTACCGCTGACCCCGGCAGGATCGGCCTGGCTGGGGCGCTGACCGTCAATGCGAACGGCCCGCTGAGCAGCGCGCAGACGACCGCCCTCATCGCGGCCGACCGACAGGTCAGCGCCAGCTACCCCGGTGCCCAGTTCGACACGCTGCTCCCCGGCGACAACGGCACGTTCATCGCCCGCGCGATGGGCAGCTCGCACCACCCGTACCCGTTCCAGGTAGTGCAAGGACGGATGTTCGCCTCACTGGAGGAAGCGGTCGCCGGGCAGGGGTTCCTGAACCTGATGCACGTCAGGGTCGGCTCCTGGATCGACCCGACCGTCGACGGCGTGCCGGTCATCCTGCACATCGTCGGCCGCACCATCGAGCCGGACAACAACGGGGACGTGGTCGACTTCGGCCTTGACGCCCTCCCCGCGGCGAGCGCGTCCGCGCCGACGTTCTACAGCCTGGTCCTCAAGCCCGGGGTCGACCCCGCCGCCGCCCGCGCGGCCCTCCTGGCGGCGTCAGGCAACCGGCTCAACATCCAGGTGGCGGACAACCCGGCCGACAGGCTCGGGGTAGTCCGCGTGGTCATCGTCGTCGCGGTCGTCATCCTCGTGCTGATCGCGATGGCGAACCTGCTCACCGCGACCGACGTCGGCCTGCGCGACCACGTGCACGAAGCGGGCATTCTCAAGGCGATGGGCCTCACCCCCCGCCAGGTGATGGCCACCCTCGTGGTCAGCACCACGATCGTGACCGCGATCGGCATCGTCGCCGGGGTCGCGGTCGGCCTGGTCGCCGCCCCGCGGCTGATCAACGCCCAGGGCCAGGCGAGCGGCATGGGATGGGGCATCGCCGCCGACCTCTCCCCGGCGACGATCGCCGCCCTCCTGGCCTCCGCCCTGGCCGGGGCCGTCACGGCGGCTTTGTTCCTGTCCGCCCGTGCCGCCCACACCCAGGACCCTCTGCTGGCCGTCCGCGCCCCGTCACCCCGCCAGCCCTTGGGCCTACGCGGCTAACTGGCTCCACTGCGCTTGTGACGGGGCGGGCGAGTACGGCTGTTGCCGCATTAGCTCATCGGCCCCGTCATGGGGTAGTACATGGACTTCACATCGAAGTTCTTCGGCAACCCGCCGAGCCGCTCCATTGTGTAGGCCACTCGCTCCATCCGCTCGAGCGTGAGCGTCGTGTTGTAGGTGGGCAGGATGATGACCTTGGCGATGGCCGGCTTCATCGTCGGGATGAACTTGGGCAGCTCGCTGCGGACGTAGCTGGGGCTGGCGGCGGCGATCTGGGCCGCCCGGGCCATCGCGCGCTGGAAGGCGGCCACGGTCTTCGGGTACTGCCGCGTGAAGGACGCCGTGGTGCCCCAGCATGCCTGCGGCGCCCCGGCGAGCGGGCCGCTCATGAGGTCGATGAGGACCCGGTCGCCCGCGGCTGCTTCCGCGACGGTGGTGAACGGTTCGGTCGTGAAGGCCGCGTCGACCTCGCCCCTGGCCAGTGCCTGCTGCGCGGCGGAGAAGGGCAGCACCACGCTCGTGACGTCCTTGACTGACATGTGGTACGGCTCGAGCTGCACGTCGAGGGCCATCGCGCCGAAGTTGAAGCCCGGCGCGGGGAAGGAGACCTTCTTGCCCTTGAGCTGCGACACCGACGTGAGCTTGGAGTTCTTCGCTACCAGCAGGACGTAGCCGCCGGGCGATGCCTGCGAGTTGTCGGCCACGATCTTCAGGTTCAGGCCGGGAACCGACTTCTCCTGGGAAAACATGCCGACGTAGTTCTCTGAGGTGAAATCCATGGTGTGGCTGAGCAGGCCGGCCGTCCCGTCGTTGGTCGTCTTCTCGGGGACGACCTTGACATTCAGCCCCTGCTGCTTGAACAGGCCTTGGTCCTGGGCGATCTGCACCGTAACGGAGTCCGCGCTCGGCAGCACGCCAACGGTGACGCTGGACAACTCCGGTGCAGCGGAGTCGCTGTTGCCGGCGGTGGCGGTGCCGCTGGAGCCGGAACCGCACGCGGCGATGCTGAGCGTGAGCCCTGCCACCGTGAGCGCGAGTGCCCGGCGGGGGAAGCGCAGGCTTTTCACTGTCTCTTTAACGGAGATTTCCATGAGGGATCCTGGTGTTGTCGGGGGGATTGGGCCTTCCGTCCGTAAGAGGAGAGCCGGACCTCTCGCGGTGGAGTACCGAGAACTCGGATGAGCACGACTGTAGTCGACTACGGTCGTCCGCTCAAATCTGGCCTTATCTGCCAGGTGGGAACGGTCCTCCCGGAACGCGTGCAGGAGTGCTTCGATGGTGTCTGGGAGCGTGGCCGCCGCGCCGGGCGCCTACTTCGACTGCTGGTCGCCCTCCGCCCGGACGGCCGGCTGAGATCGCGGTTCATGCGCCAATGCCGTGAGCGGAGAAATGCGTGAGCGGAGAATGATTGCCCCCACGGGGGCGTTTACCGGCCGGCTGCCGCCGTCATCTGCCCTCGTCACACAATGATCTTGGAGACTTTGCACTACACGGAAGAAAAACACGCGTAGCACGTGCGGAACTTCCGCGTACTGCAAAGCTTCCACGCTAAAGCCGCGGGCACCAGCGCGACACCACTGGCAAACCGGGCATACAGGGCGGTCCCGGGCAGCGGTGGAGCCTCGACAGCGCCGCCACGGTGGCATCGCCACGACCCCGCAGCCGCACGGCGGGCTGAGAATGGGAATCGAGCTTTAATGCGTGTCGCGAGTCCTCTGGTACTAGCAGCTCATCGGCATCGGCGGTGCTTCTTCGTCCAGGCTGAGCGGCAGCCCGTCGCCGGTCGGCAGCCCGGTCGGCGCGCCGGCCGGCATGACGCCCGTGGCGACGTGCGCGGGGTCGATCCCGAGGTACCTGATCAGGTAGTCGACCTTGCGCTGCAGCTGGGCCAGGTCGATGTCGTTGGTCTGCATGGAGGTGAGCGTAGGGATGCGCGTGCCGCCTCGCCCAAGACATGCATAGAGATGAAAAGAGTGAGAAGAACGGCCCCGTGTGGCCGGCCACCGCGCGGCCCTGACCGTCCGCCCCCCTTGCGGGTACCACCTCCCCCGAACGTACCGTTGGTTCCAGTGGTCGCTCACCCGCACCCCCTGGTGCGGGGGTGACCAACAAGGTCCTCTACGCCAGGAGTAACGAATGAGTATTACCGAGCTCACCGGCATCGACGTCCCGACGGGACTTTTCATCGGAGGTGAGTGGGGCAAGGCGAGCGCGACCTTCCCGGTGCTTGACCCGGCGACAGAGGAGCCGCTGGCGGAGGTGGCGGACGGCACGGTGAGCGACGCGCTCGACGCGGTGAGCGCCGCGCACGACGCGCTGCCAGGCTGGGCCGCGACCCCGCCCAGGAAGCGGGCTGAAGTCCTGCGCAAGGCGTTCGAGCTCATGACGGAGCGCGCCGAGCAGTTCGCCAGGCTGATGTCCGCGGAGAACGGCAAGTCGCTGCGCGACGCACGCGGGGAGGCGACCTACGCGGCCGAGTTCTTCCGCTGGTACGCCGAGGAAGCGGTGCGCATCGAGGGCACCCTCATGCGCGCGCCGTCCGGCGCCAACAGGATCTTGACCGTGCACCAGCCGATCGGCGTCAGCGTGCTGGTGACACCGTGGAACTTCCCCGCCGCGATGGCCACCCGCAAGATCGGCCCGGCCCTCGCGGCCGGCTGCCCGGTGGTGCTCAAGCCGGCCGGGGAGACGCCGCTGACCGCACTCGCGATCGCCGCGCTGCTGTCCGAAGCCGGCGTGCCAGACGGCGTGGTCAACGTCCTGACCTCCCGCAAATCCGGTGCCACGGTGTCGGCGATGCTGCACGACCCGCGGGTCCGCAAGCTCTCCTTCACCGGGTCCACCGAAGTCGGCAGGATCCTGCTGCGCGAGGCGGCCGACACCGTGCTCAACACGTCGATGGAGCTCGGCGGCAACGCGCCGTTCATCATCTTCGAGGACGCTGACATCGACGCCGCCGTCGAGGGCGCGCTCATCGCGAAGATGCGCAACGGCGGTGAGGCCTGCACCGCGGCCAACCGCTTCTACGTGCACGACGCGGTCGCCGACAAGTTCAACGAGGCGTTCGGCGCCCGGCTGCGCGCTATGAAGCTCGGCCCCGGCCTCGACGAGTCCACCGACATCGGGCCGCTTGTCAACGAGGACACGAGGTCCAAGGTCGCCAGCCTGGTGGACGGCGCGGTGGGCAGCGGCGCGAGCGCGCTTCTCGGCGGCCGCGCGCCGGAGCGGAAGGGCTACTTCTACGAGCCGACCCTGCTCGACGGGGTGGCAGCCGACGCGGAGATCCTGTCGACGGAGATCTTCGGCCCCGTCGCGCCAATCGTGCGGTTCACCGACGAGGCTGACGCGATCCGCTGGGCGAACGCGACCGAGTTCGGGCTCGTCGCCTACGTCTACACCAACGACCTCCGGCGCGGGCTGCGTGTGTCAGAAGCGCTGGAGTCGGGCATGATCGGCCTCAACCGCGGTCTCGTCTCCGACCCGGCCGCGCCGTTCGGCGGCGTCAAGCAGTCCGGCCTCGGCCGCGAGGGCGCCCACGAGGGGCTGCTCGAGTACACGGAGACCAAGTACATAGCGACCGAGTGGTAGCGGTATCAAACCGGCCGCCTGCATGATCAATCTACTGGAACAGATACTTGCGGCCGGTTGGCAGGAGCGATGAGACCTGCCTGAGACGGCCGCCGCCCGAGATCCTCGGGTGGCGGCCGTTCGTCACTTAAATAAGGAGCACCGTAACATCGACCCTCTTTCATCGGACCTCTGCCCGCGAGCTTCGGCGAAGCAGACAATCAGGCGGAAAAAGAGGTTCGCCGGACATTTCAGAGACAGGGGTGTCGCGGGTTAGGATAGCGATGCCGCACCGGCTCCGACTATGCCAGAAATTCTTAATCAAATATTAGTAATTGGACAAAAAGTTCATAAATGCCTGACCCGCTGAGCGCATGACGGACCGCAGATAGGGTAGCCGCGTGCGATATTTGCGGGAAATACTTAAAGCCGAGGCGGCGGGGAAGGATTAACGGCGATGGCAGCACCAGCGACTTCAAACCGCGACTTCGAGTGCGATGTGGTAGTGATTGGTGGCTGCGGCCACGTCGGCCTGCCACTGGCGATCGCGTTTGCCGACCGGGGTGCCCAGGTGGTCATCTACGACGTCAGTGAGCCGGCGGTCGAGTCCGTGAACGCGGGTCGGCTGCCGTTCGGCGAGCCGGGCGCCGCGCCGCTGTTCCAGCGCGCCGTAGCATCCGGCCGCCTCCGCGCTTCGGCTGACCCGGCCGTCGTCGGCACGGCCGAGCACGTGATCGTGGTCATCGGCACGCCGGTGGACGAGCACTTGAACCCGAACCAGACCGCGATACCGAAGGCCCTGTCCGCCTGCGCGCCTTTCCTGCGCCACGGCCAGCTGCTCATCCTGCGGTCGACCGTGTTCCCCGGCGTGACGGCCCTCGTGGAGAAGATGATCGCCGCCCTCGGCGTCCAGATCGAGGTGGCCTTCTGCCCGGAGCGGATCGCCGAGGGCAAGGCGATGACAGAGCTGTTCGAGCTGCCCCAGATCGTGTCCGCGCGTTCCCCGGAGGGCCTGGAGCGCGCGTCCGCGTTGTTTGGGCGGCTGACCGACAGCATCGTCACGCTGACGCCTGAGGAAGCCGAGCTCGCCAAGCTGTTCACCAACGTGTGGCGCTACATCAAGTTCGCGGCGGCCAACCAGTTCTACATGATGGCCAACGACCGGGGGCTCGACTTCGAGCGCATCCGCAAGGGCCTGACCACGGACTACCCGCGGGCCGCGGACATGCCCGGCGCCGGGTTCGCCGCCGGGCCGTGCCTGTTCAAGGACACGATGCAGCTCGCGGCGTTCAACAACAACAACTTCGCGCTCGGGCACACCGCGATGACCATCAACGAGGGCCTGCCGCTGTACCTGGTGCACCGGCTTGAGCAGCGGTTCGACCTGTCGTCGATGACCGTCGGCATCCTTGGGATGGCGTTCAAGGGCGGCTCCGACGACATCAGGTCGAGCCTGTCCTACAAGCTCAAGCGCGTCCTGGAGTTCAAGGCCGACACCGTGCTGTGCGCCGACCCGTATGTCACGGTGGACGACGGCCTGCTCCCGCAGGATGAGGTCATCGCCAAGTCCGACCTGCTGATCATCGCCGCGCCGCACCCGGAGTACCGGGGCATGAGGCTGGACAAGCCGGTCGCTGACATCTGGAACGTCCTCGGCCGGGGAGTCCGCGTATGACGGAACCACCGCGGGTCTCCGTGGTGGTGCCCGCCTATAACGAAGGCGAGCACATCGTTCCTGTCCTTGACAGGATCTTCGAGTCGGTCCGGCTCTACTGCGAAGTGCTCGTCGTCGTCGATTCCGCTAAAGACAACACCGTGCCGGTGGTCACCGCCTACGCGGAGAAGGAACCCAGGCTGCGCTGCATCGTCAACACCTACGGCCGTGGCCCGGCGAACGCGATCAGGTACGGCATCGCGGCCGCCGCCGCCCCCGTCGCCGTCGTGACGATGGCCGACGGGTGCGACGACCCCCGGCAGATCGACGACCTGGCGCGGCTGGTGAACCGGGGCGTGGCGGTCGCCGCCGCCTCCCGGTACATGCCGGGCGGCCAGCAGGTGGGCGGGCCGCTGCTGAAGGGGCTCATGTCGAAGGCGGCAGGCCGGTCCCTCGCGCTGCTCGCGCGCATCGGCACCCGGGACGCCACCAACTCATTCAAGGCCTACTCGACGGATTTCGTGCGAAAAGTCGGCATCGACTCGCGCGATGGCTTCGAGATCGGCATCGAACTCACCGCCAAGGCCCGCCGGATGCGGCTGCCGGTGGCGGAGATCCCCACGATCTGGCTGGACAGGCAGGCGGGGGTGTCGAACTTCAAGATCGCCCAGTGGATCCCCGTGTACCTTCGTTGGTATCGGTTCGCATTCGGCTCCAAGCTCACAGCCGAGCAGGTCAGGGCCTACGGACGGGGGAAGGGGAAGATCATTTTATGAAGGCTCTTGTCAGCGGGTCTGCCGGGTTCATCGGCGGCTACGTCGTTGAGGAACTGCTCGGCAAGGGATACACGGTCGTCGGCGTGGACAACTTCTCCAAGTACGGGAAGGTCGCCAAGTCCTACGACCACCACCCCAACTACCGGCTCGTCGAGGGCGACTGCCGCGACACGGAGCTGATGTCCAGCCTGCTCGTAGATTGCGATCACTTCATCGCGGGCGCCGCGCTCATCGGCGGCATCTCCTACTTCCACACGTACGCCTACGACCTGCTCGCGAACAACGAGCGGATCATCGCCTCGTCGTGCGACGCGGCGATCAAGGCGCACAAGGAAGGCACGCTGCAGAAGGTCACGTACCTCTCGTCGTCGATGGTCTTCGAGTCGACGCCCGAATGGCCGTCGTACGAGGGCCAGGAGCGCGAGGTACCGCCGCCGCTGTCGTCGTACGGGTTCCAGAAGCTGGCCGTCGAGTACTTCGCCCGGGCCGCGTGGGACCAGTACCAGCTGCCGTTCACGATCGTCCGGCCGTTCAACTGCGTAGGGATCGGCGAGTCCCGCGCGCTTGGCGACGAGGAGATCATGTCGGGCAACGTCAAGCTCGCGATGAGCCACGTGGTGCCTGACCTGGTGCAGAAGGTCCTCAAGGGACAGGACCCGCTGCACATCCTCGGCACCGGGGAGCAGGTCCGCCACTACACGTACGGCGGTGACCTGGCGCGCGGCATCGTCCTGGCGATGGAGCACCCGGCGGCGCTGAACGACGACTTCAACCTGTCGACGGCTCAGTCCACCACGGTGCTCGAACTCGCCGAGACGATCTGGCGCAAGATCAAGGGACCGGACGAGCCGCTGCGCGTGGTCTCGGACGACCCGTTCGAGTACGACGTCCAGCGCCGTGTGCCGGCTACGGAGAAGGCCAAGCGCGTCCTCGGCTTCGAGGCGGCGACCTCGCTTGACTCGATGCTGGACGAGGTCATCCCTTGGATCGCCGACGCCATGAAGAACGGCACGATTTAGTCTTTAGAGTTCAGGTTTCTGTAAAGTCAGAACCAAAGTCAAAGGTCAAAACCTAGCGCCTAACCAGTCAAAGGCCAGAGCTCCGGCGCTGCTTCGGGTCCGCGTAATACGCTGAGCCTGTGTCCATTGCTCAGCGCGATCATATTAGGGCAAAAGGTAAACCGGGTCGCCTGGGCTGGACGGCCTTCCGGGATCTTTTCTACGCGCTGCTGCGGGTGGTGCCCGCCGCCTGGAACGGGGAAGTCGTCGGGCTTTACCTGCTGAGTCCGTTCTTTGTCGCGGGTGTTGTTGTCATTTGCCACCGCTAGGGCGGCGGGCGCGCCGCGCTCGGGGCGCTCGCTGTTGTGGGGCTATTTGGGGCATTGCATCCGCCGGCCTTCAGCTCAGACTGGATGCCGTATGAGTATGTGCCCGCGTACCTGGCGTTCCTTGTCGCCGTCGCCTCCGTGGCCGGCGGGCGGAGCGGCGATTGTTGGATCGCGGCGTTGTCTGGTTGGTTTCTTATTCACGGACATGCATGTTTCCTGCTTATCGTGCCCGTTCTTTCCCACGGTGGGGTGCGGTCCGGCTGGTGCCGTCCCTTCGTCGGCGGGCTTGGCCGCGGGCGGGACGGCCGGTTTGGCTGCCCGTCGCGGTCATCAGCGCGTTCTTCGCCTTGCCGGTCGTACTCGAGCTGGTGTCGCACTGGCCGGGGAACTTCGGCCGGTACCTCGCCTACGCGAGCGCCACGCAGCCAGGTGGCCACTTGGTTTCCCGGCTCGCGACCGACCACGCGGACCCGGGCAACCCGCAGGCGACCGGGCCGGTTTCGGATCCGTCGCTGCCCGCCGGGGTCGGGCGGATTGGTGCGCTCGCCGCCGGGGCGGTATGCGGTGCTTACGTTCCCGCACGGTGCCTGGCCTGCGGTTACGGGCATTCTGGCGCAGGCTGAGCGGAGCGGGGTGGCCGCCTGCGTGGCCGATCCGTGGTGGGAGTTCATGATGACGGCGGAGCTCATCTGCACCCGCAAAGAAATTCTTGGCGGAGTGAGGTTTACCGCCTGGGCGCCCGATGGCGTTCCGCGAGGTATGCCGGTGCTGTTCCGGCTTCGGCGGGGCATAGTGACCTACGGCCCCAAGTGAACGTAGCCTAGTGACGTGGACAGGCGAATATTCGGGCTCGAGAACGAGTACGGCGTTACGTGCACCTTCCGGGGACAGCGGCGGCTGTCGCCCGACGAGGTAGCCCGCTATCTCTTCCGCCGTGTCGTGTCATGGGGCCGCAGCAGTAATGTCTTCCTTCGCAATGGCGCACGCCTGTACCTGGACGTAGGCAGCCACCCAGAGTACGCCACCCCTGAGTGCGACAACGTGGTCGACCTGGTCGCCCACGACAAGGCGGGGGAGCGGATTCTCGAAGGGCTCCTGGTCGACGCCGACCGGCGACTGCGCGAAGAGGGCATCGCCGGCGACATCTACCTGTTCAAGAACAACACCGACTCGGCCGGCAACTCTTACGGCTGCCACGAGAACTACCTGGTAGGCAGGCACGGTGAGTTCGGCAGGCTCGCCGACATCCTCATCCCGTTCCTGGTCACCAGGCAGATCATCTGCGGGGCCGGGAAGGTGCTGCAGACGCCGCGCGGCGCGGTCTACTGCGTGAGCCAGCGCGCTGAGCACATCTGGGAAGGCGTCTCAAGCGCCACCACGCGGTCCCGGCCGATCATCAACACGCGCGACGAACCGCACGCCGACGCGGAGCGCTTCCGGCGGCTGCACGTGATCGTCGGCGACTCCAACATGTCCGAGACCACGATGCTCCTCAAGGTCGGCGCCACCGACCTCGTGCTGCGCATGGTGGAAGCCGGCGTGGTGCTGCGGGACATGACCCTCGACAACCCGATCAGGGCGATCCGCGAGGTCAGCCACGACATGACCGGCCGGTCCCGGGTCAGGCTCGCCAACGGCCGCGAGATGTCCGCGCTTGACATCCAGTGGGAGTACCTGAACCGGGCCAAGGAGTTCACCGACAAGAACGGCCTCGACCCCATCAGCAAGCGGGTGCTTGAGATGTGGGAGCGGGCGCTGTCCGCGATCGAGGACGGCGACCTGGACCGGATCGCCCGCGAGATCGACTGGGTCACCAAGTACCAGCTGATCGAGCGGTACCGGGCCAGGCACGACCTGCCGCTGTCGGCGCCGCGCGTCGCGCAGCTCGACCTGGCCTACCACGACGTGCACCGTGGCCGCGGCCTGTACTACCTGCTGCAGAAGAGCGGCGCGGTAGACCGGGTGACGACGGACCTGAAGATCTTCGAGGCCAAGTCGATCCCGCCGCAGACCACCCGGGCCAAGCTGCGGGGCGAGTTCATCCGCCGGGCCCAGGAGAAGCGCCGCGACTTCACGGTCGACTGGGTCCACCTGAAGCTGAACGACCAGGCCCAGCGCACGGTCCTGTGCAAGGACCCGTTCCGCTCGGTGGACGAGCGGGTCGAGAAGCTCATCGCCGGCATGTAATCGCCCTGGCCTGGGTCCGCCCGCCGCCGCGCCTATTCGAAAAGGATGCGGCGGCGGGCGACCAGCACCAACGCCAGCAGGATCACGGCGGCCAGGACGGCCAGGTTCCTGATCGTGCGGCCGGCGGCTAGGAGCGATCCCGGCCGCGCCTAACCCTTTCGCCAAGCTTGAAGCGTTCCTCGCGCGGCACCACGTGGCCAACGGCATCGGCGGGTACTGGGACTCAAGCGTCGTCGTCGGCCGCATTGCCGCAACTCGGGTCCCTCGTCCCGGCGGCCGGTCTGGGACCCCTGGACCTAGGCGGCGGGCTCACCGTGCGCGCATATCCGGGCAATCTTCTTAAGAGACTCCCACTGCTAGGACACTGTTAAGACCCTGTTCGTAATGAATGCGCTGTCGCCACCGTTTTGCAACCCGGACGGCATATCGCCGGGGACAGGGGGCAAGCGTAAGCTGAGGATTTGCTTATGACCTGAGCGCTACGGACCTGGCCAGCCGTCCGCGCCGGTAGCCTGAGTAGGCTTTACCAAAGACATAGAAACCGGTGTCGGACCTGGGACTGTCCTCCGTCACCCAGCCAGACCCGAGAGGTTCTCATGCGACGCGCAGCCGCGCTTGCCTTCATACCTTTGCTCGCTGCCGTAGCCGTTGCCGGCTGCGGTTCCTCGTCGTCGTCCTCGTCGGCGGCTTCTTCGTCTGACACGTACAAGTCGGTCACGGTCACTGGCCAGTTCGACATGACGCCCAAGGTGACCATCCCGAAGGTGAAGGGGACCGGGGCGCTCTACACCAAGACGCTCATCAAGGGCACCGGCGCGAAGCTGACGTCCGCGGACGGCATGATCGGAAACTACGTCGCGTACGACTGGTCCGGTAAGACCAGCAAGCTACTCGGCTCGTCCTATGCCCAGGGCGCCCCGTCGCTGTTCGTTGGCAGCCTGCTTCCCGGCCTCGAGAAGGCACTCGTCGGCCAGCCGATCGGCAGCCGGGTGCTCGCGGTCATCCCGCCCGCGGACGCCTTCGGCTCGCAGGGCAACTCGCAGGAGGGCATCGCCGCTGGCGACACGCTGGTGTTCGTCGTCGACATGGACAAGACGTTCAGCACCGGAAACGTGCCGGGCACCCAGTCCAACAACGCAGGTGGCAAGCTGCCCACGGTGACCGCGCCTGCGGCGACGAGCAAGGCCGGGCCGACCATCAAGATCCCGGCCAAGACCAACCCGCCGACGACCCTCCAGGTCAAGCCCCTGATCAAGGGCTCGGGCGCGGTCGTGAAGAAGGGCCAGGACCTCGCCGTTCAGTACACCGGCGTGATCTGGCGGACCGGCAAGGTCTTCGACTCCTCCTGGTCCCGGCAGACGCCGCTGACCACCGTAATCGGTGAAGGCCAGGTCATCCCCGGCTGGGACAACGGCCTCGTCGGCCAGACCGTCGGCAGCCGCGTCCTGCTGGTGATCCCGCCGAAGGACGGCTACGGCAGCTCGGGCGCGTCCCAGGCCGGCATCAAGGGCACGGACACGCTGGTGTTCGTCGTGGACATCCTGGCCGCCGCCTAGGTCTGGTATCTGCAAGTCAAAACCAAAGATCAAAACCTAAGGGGCTTCTTTACCCTCCAGGCTCAACCCTGCCTGCCTAGCCTCGCCTCCGGCAGGGCTGCCGCATACCCGCTATGTCTGGCCTCGCCTTCGGCGTCGGGCGCGCCTGCGGCGTCCGGCTTGCGCCTGCGTCGTAGCGTCAGCGATCTTCGCCGTGGGCTGCCGCATACGCGCTGGGTGTTGCCTCGCCTGCGGCGTCGGGCTTGCCTGTGGCGTCCGGCTTGCGCCTGCGTTGCGGCGTCAGCGATCCTCGCCGGGGCTTTCGCTTGCGGCTCTGGCGTATTTGCCGGAATGTCGGGCGCTTCGCGCCGCGACATTCCGGATATTTCGTGAATTCGGCCCGGCCCGCTATCGGGGAGGATTTTTGGTCCAGGGAAGGAAAAGTGCGCGTAGGGCGCACTTTATTTACATCGGACCGCAAATTTACATGCTAATCCTCATCGCGGGGCGACTTGTGTCCTTCTCCTGGGGCTAGTGGGGTAGGAGGGATCTGGCGTGTTTGCCTGCGGCCGCTGCCGCTAGGAAGTACTCGCGGTCCTCGTCCAGGGAGCGGCCCATGGTGGACAACGTGACCGGGGTCGCGCGGAGTGCCTCGTCCAGGCCGTCTAGCGGGACCGTGACTAGGGTGTGGCGGTTGACCAGGGGCGCTACGTCGGAGGTTATGCGGGTCGCCTGGGGTTCGGGGAGGGCGGGGACCGCTATGTCGGCGCTGGCTAGGGCGACCTGGGCGTAGGCCGTGCGGCTGTGGTGGGAGACGCCCTGGTGGCGTTCGCGGGGGTCGGCGAACGAGATGCGCAGCGATGCGACTGGGTGGCCGGACAGGGCGGCGACCGCATTGACTGCCTCGCCTGCGGCCACGCCCGAGTAACCCCACTTCGTGCCCGTGCCCAGGTTGCCAGGGCCCTGGGTGACGATCGCTACGTCCGCGCCGACGGCATGGCGGGCGGCGAGCAGGCCCGAGTGGACCGTTACCGCCTCTAGGTCACCGCCGAAGGACTGGCCGGTCGTGATCGTCGCCGCGAGCCAGCCCGCCGCGCGCAGGCCCGCGATGGTCCGGGAGAACCATGCGGGGAGCGCCCCGCCGTCCGTCATGACGTAGGCGACGCGCGGGAACCCGGCAGCCGCCGGCGAAGAAACTTTTTCTGAGCTGTCCCGCACCGGGGGAGCGGTGATCTCGGCGTGGAAAAGGCCGGCCAGGATGGCCGGCAGGGCCGAGTGAAGGTCGGCCACCACCACCGGCATTCCGTCAAGCGAGTCCGCCGATTCGAGCAATTCGTGGTACTTAGACCCCTGCTCGTCGGCGCTTTCTGTCATCACCTGCGTCGGCGTATACCGAGATTTCACGATATGGCCGGTGATATCGGGGTCCGGCGGCAAACGGTCGGGTATCGCCACCACGAGGGCGTAGCCGCCCGTACCCAGGCCGGCCTCGAGCGCGGTAACGTTCAGCAGCACCCGGTCGCCAACACGCGGCGAGCCGACGAGTGCGGGGTACGCCAGCGCGCGAACCGAGGTCCCGTCGACGGTTACCATAAGTTCTGCGGCACCTGACCACTCTCGCCGCAACGCCGTGACAGTTCCGCTGCGCCATCGGATCACGACGGCAGACTAGCGGCAGGCGGCCCCATGCTGCAGTAGGTCATGGCCGGGTCTCAGGGGTAAAGCACCTTAGGAGGTCGCGTTGTCAAAGCGCCGAACCGAACGCCTCCTGTCCATCGTTGTCCTCCTGCTCTCCTCGCGCAGGTACCTGACCGCCGAGCAGATCCGCGCGGCGGTGAGCGGCTACCCGGAGGAGCAGGAAGCTTTCAAGCGCATGTTCGAGCGGGACAAGGAGGAGCTCCGCGAGCTGGGCATCCCGCTGGAAACCGGTCGCGCGGCGCCGGTCGACGACGACCTCGGCTACCGGATCAGCCGCCAGGACTACGAACTCCCCGATATCCACCTGGAGCCTGACGAGGCAGCCGTCCTCGGCATCGCGTCGCGTGTGTGGCAGTCCGCCGAACTGGCCGGCGCGGCCACGGGTGCGGCGCTGAAGCTGCGCGCCGCCAGCCGGGACGGGGACGGGGACGCCGCGGCGAACCCGCCGCTCGGGATCCAGCCGAGGCTGACCACGCAGGAGCCCGCGTTCGGCCCGCTGTGGGAAGCGGTTAGGGACCGCAGGCCCGTCACCTTCAGCCACCAGGCGAGCGGCCGCTCCGAGGTGACCAAGCGGACCCTGGAGCCATGGGGGGTCGTCAACCGGCGCGGCCGCTGGTACGTCGCCGGCTACGACCGGATGCGCGAAGCACCGCGGGTCTTCCGGCTTAGCCGCATCACCGGGCCGGTGAAGCTGGCGGGCCCGGCCGGCAGCGTCAAGGTCCCGGAAGGCACCGACGTCCGCGACCTGGTGAAGGACTGGGACAAGCCGGTGACCTACGACAACACCGCAAGCCTCCGGGTCCGTGCGGGCGCGGTCCCCGCGCTGCACCGCTACGGCAACCCCAAGCCCGACCCCGCGCACCCCGGCTGGGACCTCGTCACGCGCAAGTACTCCGAGCCGGAGTGGTACGCCAGCTACCTGGCGTCCTTCGGCCCGGACGTGGTCGTCGTCGGCCCTCCCG